>OIYS01000172.1_pt1 | contig 48672 bp, 30 predicted proteins | sample 1588271 | NCBI WGS metagenome assembly OIYS01 (sample SAMN03283286) | human gut metagenome | biome: human-associated habitat; material: feces | host: Homo sapiens | place: Peru | collected 2012 | reverse complement strand
GTGGGGAGACGTCAACGCAGTTGACAGAGGGGACCGCCGCCGTCAGCGGCTGTCACGTTAGTGACTGAGGGGTATTTTCTACCGTCTAATATCTAACATCTAATGTCTAATATTGGTACGCATATCAATTATAACAAATATGTGAAAAATAATCGCGGGATTTTCTACCAAAAAATACCGTTTTTATATTGAATTTTGAAAGCATAAATGCTATAATATCCTTGATTAAGGAAACAGTTGTGCCGTTTCGACTGAATGAAATGCCACCGCAAGCCTGCTTCAATAATCAAAAAACTCAATCCGGAAAATCAAATTAATATGCGGTTTTTCAGCTTAAATCCGCATATTCTGTCGGAATTAAAAGGGAGGAGAAATTGAAAAACCAGTTTTCATTCGGGGCAAAAGCCCCAAAAGTATTATGAAAGGATGATACAAACAATGAATAAGTCAATTATAGGCAAAAAGCTGTTAAGTTTGCTGTTGTCTGTCCTAATGTGCTTAAGTCTTATCCCGACTGTAGCATTTGCTACAGTTGCGGAGGGAGAGACCGGTTCCGAAGCAACCAAGGGTTCATCTTCTAATCCGTACACATTAGAAGAATTCGGAGCAATGACGAGAGAAGACTACATTGCAGCTCAAAATTCTCTTGGCGGCACTATGTATGTTAATGTCGGCGAATATTCTTATGACACAAACGGCGTTCTCGGTAACGGAGTTCGTGTAGACAGCGCTGTGGGCGCGGATAAAACCGACCTTAATTATTACGCCGCTAACGGATACAAGGGCGAAGGAAACGACGGTGCGAACGGCAAAACCGTTGTTTTCACCGGAACATCAATTTCTAATAATGTAACCGGTTATACGGACATAGATAAAATAGGAACATCGCTTTTACTTGCTGTTCCGGCTTACACTACCGTAAAATTTGAGGGAATTAAATTTAACGGCGTGTTCAGCTTTGATTATCAGCTTTACACCTCGCCTTGGAGTCAGCTGCAAAAGATTGAATTCAACAGCTGCAAATTCAACGGTTTAATTGTCGGTGCAATTGCTGCAACAGAGCTTGCGTTTGACAGTTGTACATTTAATGAGTTCACAAATGCCGCTTCTGCCAACAATTCCAACCCCACATGGATAAGACCGGCTTACGGCAACTGGACAAAAGGCGATAACGAGGGTCAGGGAGAAGATTTCAAATCACTGACCAAAATAACCTTTACCAACAATACTGTTAAAAGCACCCGTCCGGTCAAGTTTGAAAGAATTTCACAGTGGAATATAACCTCAACCGTAACCGTAGACGGCAACTATTTTGATATCACAAACACTGATAACAGTAACAAGAATGTCGGTATGTATTTAGGCTTCAACGCTGCGGCAAATCTTGTTATAGGTGATAAAAATACAAAAAGCGAAAATACCGCCGCTCTTTATACGGTTGTATATAACGATGGTTCTGATCTTCCCGAAGGTTCTACCGTTAAGGACATGGACGGCAATGACGTAGTTATTACCGACGCTGTTAAGTGGAAAACAACCGATAAAATAACGATTAAAACTCCCACAGACAACTTTGTTGCTAAGATCGGCGATACAGAGTACAAAACTCTTGCAGAAGCTATTGCAGCAGCAAGTGACGGTGATACCGTAACTCTGCTTGCAGATTGCAGCGGTGACGGCATTAGGGTAGACACAAATAAATATCCAACCGGAATTACTATTGATTTTGCCGGTTATTCATATACAGTAGGCGGAAAGCTTGTTGGCAGCACAGGCACGGCAACCAACGGTTTCCAACTACTTGCGGGCAATAAAATAACCATGAAAAACGGTTTTATTTACGGCGACGCGTCTGTTGCGGGTGATGATAAAACCGAATGGTCGGGCGCTCCGGCTATTATGATTCAGAATTACAGCAACCTTACATTGGATAATATGACTGTATCAGGCGGAAAACAGACTGTATACACCATTTCAAACAATAACGGTAATACTGTAATTAAGGATTCAATAATAAACCCCGGCAATGCCGAGGGAACAAAATATTCTCCCATTGCGTTTGATGTTTGCCGTTATAGTAGCTATCCTTCGGTATCTGTTACTGTTGAAGGTAATAGCGTAATTAACGGTAACATTGAAATCAGCGGCGGAATAGGTGAGGGGCAGAGCCGTCAGCTTAATATTAAAAACGGTACATTCAACGGTAAATTTAGTATTTCGGGCAATGTGCCTGCAAATATTGCTATTTCAGGCGGTACATTTACTTATGAAATAAATCCCGATTACTGCGCTGACGGCTTTATTCCCACAAAGAACACTGACGGCACTTACGGCGTAAAATCCGGCAAATATGTAGCTGAGGTAAACGGCGTTAAATACGAAACCCTGCAGGCTGCAATTGACGCGGCAAAGTCAAAAGCTACGGTTACACTTGTGTCTAACACAAAAGAAAACGTAACAATAGCAAAGCAGCTTACCCTTGACCTTAACGGTTACACGCTGAACGGCGGAACCGTAAAGGGCAAACCGGCGCTTACTATTACGGCAAGAGGGGTCACAGTTAAAGATTCCAGCACAGCCCAAACCGGTACCATTATGCGTGAGGACACTGCCGAAAACTCCGGTATTTCTTCACACTACGTTATTGATGTTCAGGGAGGTGCTTGGGTATTCTTTGAAGGCGGTAATGTTAAGAATAACAGCGGCAATTCGGAAGGAAAAGGAGCGTCACTTGTCCGCATAGGTGATGATGGCGTTGATAAATATCCCGGACTGAACATTAAGGGCGGTACTTTCACTCAGGATAACTTTATCGCTATAAAGGTTGACCGCGGTGATCTCTTCCTGAACGGCGGCACAATCAACTCCGCCAACAGCTATGCGATTGAAAACTGGCTCAGAGCAACTGTCAAGGGTGGCACCGTAAACGGTACCGTATCTTCTTGGGTTTACAGCACAGGCGCTGCGTTCAGTAATCTCGAAATAAGCGGCGGTAAGGTTAACGGCAATGTTGCCTCTGTTAACTATGACGACGCTGCCGATAAACAGGCGCGTATCTTCATTACGGGCGGCGAGATTACCGGCACACTTGGTATCTACACCTATAATAACGGACTTAATCCTATTACGGATAATACTAAGGCTACAATCGAAGTTAGCGGCGGTACATTTACTAATGATCCTACTGCATATCTGGTTGAAAGCTCTTCAATAACTGTAGAAAACGGCAAGTACAGCGTTGCAAAAGCTTACCTTGCAGAAGTAGACGGCAAACAGTATTACACCATGGATGAGGCTTTCAAAGCTCAGACTGACAGCGGTGGTAAAGATATTGTTCTGCTGCGTGACTACGAGAAAGCCGGGACATTCAGCTCCGGCAGTATAAAACGCACGGTTGATCTTAACGGTCACACATGGACTTATACCGGAACCGATGTCAACAGCGCGGCATTTGAGATTAACCACCCTAATGCAACGCTTACGGTTAAGAACGGTAAAGTTATCAGTAATACTTTGGTCGGACTTATTCCGTCAGCAATGGGCGGTACTATAACGTATGACAATTCCACACTGATATTTGAGAACGTTGAAATGATCTCTAACGGTCACAGCGGAATTGAAACCAACGGTAACAACACAAACGATACCGTTACATTAAAGAACAGTACTCTTAATGTACCGAACGGCTTCGGAATTTATTTTGCAAGCAGCGGCACGCTCAATATCGAAAACAGTGCAATCACTGCCAAGACCATGGGCGTTCAGGTATGCTCGGGCAGCTTGAATATAAGCGGTGACAGCGTAATCAATGTAACCGGTGACCCGGTAGAAAAAACCGAAAACGACGGTGCAATTCAGGACGGCGCGGCGGTTTCCGTTGTAAACCGCCCCGGATATAAAGGTCTCGGTAAAGTTACAATTACCGGCGGTACCTTTAAATCTGCCAAAGGCGAAGCTCTTAAGGCTTATACCTGGGAGAACAAAACCGAAAGCAAATTCGGTAAGAGCGATGTTATTACCGTTTCGGGCGGTACGTTCTCGAATGAAATTCCGAGAGACTACTGTGCAGAAGGATTAACTTCATCAAAGAATTCCGACGGCACATACACTGTAAAGGACATCACATATGCAGCGGAAGTCGGCGGCGTTAAATACGAAACCGTTAACGCGGCTATTGCGGCTGCAAAAGACGGCGACACCGTAACACTGCTTGGCGATACAACCGAGGACGTTTTGATTAACAAGAGCATTACGCTTGACCTCGGCGGCAAAACGCTTACCGGCACAGGCGCCGCGAGCACAGCAACCCTTACCATTGCCAAGGGCGCTGTTGTAACCGTTAAAAACGGCAGCATTGTAGGCACTGCAAACAGCTATTATACCATTCAGAATAACGGTACTGCTACATTTGAAGGCATAACCGCAACCGCAGGCAACACCGGCTCTTCTATGCTTGATAACTTCGGCACGCTTACAATCAAGAGCGGTACATATACCGGCGGATTGGATGTTGTTAAGAATGAATCCGGAGCCGCGCTTAGTATCAGCGGCGGTACATTCACGCTTGAAAAAGGAACTTCAAAAGGCTTTACGGGAGTTATTTTCAACTACGGAAAGCTTGAGATAAGCGGCGGTACATTCATTCAGGGCGATAAGAATGCTCCGTACGGACAGGCGCAGGTTATTCACACCGATAAGAGCGGCAGTTCTTCACCCTCTACGGTAATTACGGGCGGTACGTTCAAGAATCTGTGCACACGCTCAACTGCATGGACTGTACGTGTAACAAATGCGGCTGCGGGCAGCACAAAAGTTTCCGGCGGTTCATTTAATAAGAAAATTTCAGACGGATATTGCGCTGACGGCTATATCCCGACGAAAAATACCGACGGCACATACGGCGTAAAAGAAGGCAGCTATGTAGCCCAAATCGGCACCAAAAAATATGAAACTCTTGCAGACGCTATAAGGTTAGCTGCAAACGGTAAAACTATAACCTTACTTAAAGATATTACCGTTATCGGCTCAACAACAACCGTTCCTGCCGGCAAAACAATAACTATTGATTTGAACGGATTCACACTTAACGGAACAAATACTTCAATCAATGCACAGGCGCTGCTTGTTAAGGGCAACCTAACTCTTACCGACAGCGTAGGCACAGGAAAGATTTACAGTTCTTACACAGGTACAAGCGGACGTGTTATTTCTGTTGAAGAAAACGGTACGCTTATAATTAACGGTGTAACCGTTACAACCGAAGGCATGGCAAAGTCAGGAAATGCAATCCATGTCGGCGGAAATGCAAAACTGGTTTTGAACAGCGGTACGGTTAAAGCCGACTGCAAGCGCGGAAATTATGCAATAAGAATTATGTCAACCACTGCGGCGTTTGAAATGAACGGCGGAGAAATTATTGCCGAAGGCTCCGATTCTGAGACATATATAACTGCTTTGGGCGGAAATCCGAATTCGAGCATTGCAATTACCGGCGGCAAAATTACCGCACCCAAGGCTAATGCAATTTTAGCTAGAAGCTCAAACATTACAATTACAGGCGGCGAATTCTCAGGAATAATTGAGGTTAAAAACGGCTCGATTTCCGGTGGTAAATATGATCGAAAGGTTACTACAAAATACTGTGCGGCTGGTCTTTACTCTGAAATCGCTACTGACGGATTATATGAAATTGTCGCTTCGGAAAAACTTGAAACCGGAGTTACAGTCAAGAAAAAGCTGACGCTCGGCAATGACCTGACCATGACATACCGTGTAATAAGCGATGGCTTCGACGCCTCCTACATTGTATTCTCTTTTGAGAATTATTCTCTCAAAAAATATGAAGATACAACGGTTTCACCCACAAAGAATGCCGACGGTTCTTTCAGCTTTGTGTTTAAGGGAATTAATCCCCAACGTATGAACGACATTTTAAAAGCTACCGTATATCTTGAAAAAGACGGAAAACTTTATGAATATGCCGTTTCGGATTACAGCGTTAAGGCGTATTGCTTATCAATACTGAATAATCCGGCATACGGAGGCAGGTATAACGAAATTATCAGTAATTTACTTAAATACGGCGAGGAAGCTCAGAAATACACCGGATACCGTTCCGATGACATTGTTACAAAGTACTTTGAGAACACTCCTTACTCATCTGTATCACACACTGATAAGATTGACTCTGTACCGACCTATAACGAAACCAAATCAGTTGACGGCGGTATTACAATAACCACAAAGAAACTGTTACTTGACAATGCGGTTAAGCTCCGCGTTTACTTCACTCTTGACGACAATGTTTCAATCAACCAGGTGAAGTTTGCGGCTAAGGTTATAAACAATGGTGAAACAATTCGTACTGCTTCTTTCAATTACAAGAACTTTGTTTACGACAGCGAAAATGACAGGTATTATTTTGAGTTCAGCGGCATAATGGCGACCGAACTTGACAATATGCTTGTATTCACCTCAACCGTAAACAATGTTGAAAACGATTCGCTCACCTATAATGTCAACAATTACTTAGCAAACCATGCAAGTGACAGTGATATAGGCGCTTTGATACAGGCATTATTCAATTACGGATACACCTGTGACAATTTTTAATCACTTTTAAAAAAGGAGAAAGGCTATAATGTTTAACAAACCGGAAATTGAATTTGTAGAAATTTCTAATGTTGATATTGTCACTGCAAGCGGTGGCAATGCAGGACCGATTGAGTTGCCTGAAGATTAAAATATCTGAAATTCAATTCGAGCCGTTGCGGGTGGTAAAACACCCACAACGGCTCGAATTCATTTTATTCCCTTAAAAACCATTTTTTAAAAATAAAATAATCAAAATTTACCTCTGATATTATTTATTCGTTTACACAAAATATTACTGCAAACGCAAAGAAAAAAATTAGGAGAGAAAAAACCATGGCTAACAAAAGCGTAGTACCTGAGGCTAAAGAAGCACTCAACCGTTTTAAGATGGAGGCTGCCAACGAGGTTGGCGTTAACTTAAAGCAGGGTTACAATGGTGACCTTACCTCTAAGCAGGCCGGTTCTATCGGCGGACAGATGGTTAAAAAGATGATCGAATCTTACGAAAACAGCATGAAGTAAGAGTCATTTTTGACCAAATCGGGCGGCGCAATGCGCCGCCCGATTTAATTATTTTTTTATATTATCAGCTCAATAATAAATACCGCCGCGCAGGAGCAAACGGCAACGCCGAAAAGACTTATACCGAAGTAAGAGAGCAAAACGCCGATTACAAGCGCCGCAAGCCCCGACCATATGCTGTTTGTCGCGTTGATAATTGCGGGAAAGGTCATTATTGCAAGGGTGACATACGGCACATAATAAAGAAACGAGCGCAGGGTTACGTTGGTTATCTTTTTTCTTATGAGCGTCAGCGGTAAGACTCTTATAAGGTATGTTACGGCGGTCATCACCGCTATGTAAATATAAATATTATGCTGCATTTGCGTTCCCATCCTCTTCGTCCTTTACAGGGAAAAGCACCGCCGCAAGCAGAGAAATTACCACCGTTAGAATAATAATTTTCATTCCGTCGGAAACATTTGCCAAAAGCGGAATTTTTGAAAAAGCAAGGCTTGCAGCCATTGAAATTATAACAAGCGCGGCTATAATCTTATTTTTCTTTGCGGGCGGTATTATTATTGCCAAAAACATACCGTAAAGCCCCACGCTTAAAGCGCTTACAAGCCGCGCGGGCAGCACGTTGCCCATTATAACCCCGAAAAGCGTGCCGAAAGCCCACCCGGGAATAGCGACCGACATAGCGCCGTAATTGTAAAACGGGTTGAGCGTGCCCGTGACCGATACGGAAATGCCGAAAATTTCATCGGTTACGTCAAAAGCCATAAGCATGCGGTGGAAAAGCGGGGTTTCGGGCGCTATTTTTTGACTTAATGCACAGGACATAAGCAAATACCGCGCGTTTACAATAAGTTCGGTTATTGCAAGCTCTATGTAAGCCGCGCCCGAGCCTATAAGCGTAAAGGCGGCATACCCGCCGGCAGAGGCATTGGTAAGCCCGGACGCCAAAAACGCCTGAAACGCGCCGAGTCCTGCTTTTTTCGCGGCTATTCCGAGTGTAAACGCCACGGCAAAATAGCCTAACGCTATGGGAATACCGTCTCTTAATCCTTTAAAATACCATTCCTTGTTGTTTGACATTAAAAATACACGCCGTTTCTTAAAACAACGCGGCGGGTACGGCAATAAATACCGTACCCGCCGCGCTGCAAATATTACCGAATAATATTTTACATACTTAAAACGCCGCCGTCAATAGTTTTTTAAAATTTTATTGCTTGCAATTACAGCTTTTGCCCGCACTCCGAGCAAAAAGCGCTGCCCTCGGCTGTATTTGCGCCGCAATTAGGGCACTTAGTATTAAGCTTTGCACCGCATTTACTGCAAAATTTTGCACCCGCCGACATTTGCGCTTTGCAATTCGGGCAAACAACCGCTCCCTCTGCCACCACGGCACCTGCGGAGTTTACAACAACGGTTTTACCGCCCGATAAAATGCAGGTTTCTATTACCTGAAAAATTTCGGCAGGCAGCTTTTTCTGCTTAAAAGCGCCCATTCCCGCGGTTATAGCAAGCGGCCATGCAATAAACAGCCCTATTGCGCCCGCACCTATTTTATCCGACCATTGCCCCTCGCCTACCATTACGTTCATCTGATTGCCTACAACTGCCATTTGAACAGATACCGCAAGCCTCATTCCCGAAATGGTTTTCCAGCTGTCCTGCGGCTGACTTGCCTGCATAACGTAACCGTCGGTTGTGCGGGAGCTTTGCACATCCATTCCCTTTTCACCGCGGAAAAAGTTTTCAAGGCGTGCGGCAACCGTTTCTACGTCTACTCCGTTTAACATAAAAACTCTTGATTCTGACATTTTTTAAAACCTCCGTTTATTGTTTTTCAATATAGCCGCTTATAGGCTCGGTATACATATTGTCGTCGGTCACGGGCTTATAGCGCTTGCCGTCATACACATCGGTAAAGCCGTTAGTAGCTTTATAAACCTCGTTCGTCTCGGTATCGTAAACGCGCTCATAGCCGAGAGTGGCGTCACTCTGCTTCTGGCTCATAATGTCATAGCTTTTGTTGCGGTTCTCCCAGGAGGACATGATACCGTCCATAGTTTCGTTGAAATTTTGGCTGATCTGCTGGGACTGCTTTACCTGATCGTCGCTTGCCTTAATGGTAGCGGCGACAAAACTGTCGGAAAATTGCAGGGTATTGATACATTTGAGGAGCAGCTCGCTCCAATCCAAAAAGGAATCCTTGGCTGCCGTGACCATTGCTATATTGTACGCCATGTAGTAGCCAATGTCTATTTCCTTAAAATTATTTTCAAAGTCCCAACCCTGAACGCTGCCGAAATCCACAATACTGGCGGTGAACAAGCCCTCGACAGGGCCGCCGGAATCGGTGAATGTGGCGCGGAGGATCTCATCGCCCAGAGCAAGGGTGCCGTAGGCAGAGGAGGCGGGGCAACGGTCGGTAACAGTGAAATCCGGAACAAGGACCTTGAACAGACCCTCGGTGGTCGGATTCTCCAGCACCGGAGCATCGGCAAAATCTTTGACGAGGGTATTGCCCCTGTTATATGTTTTTTGCCAGTCCTCCTTGCCCTCCTGCGTGTGCAGCAGCGGCTCAAGCTTCAGCCGATAAAATATAATGTTGCGCGGTTCATCGGGGTCGTATGCGACGACAGAAAAGCTCATGTTCGCTCCGCCTGTTTTGACCTGCCAGCCCTTGGGGATGGTGATGCTGAAATCAGCGGTCTCGTATTTCTCCGTCTGGGCGGCCTTGGCGGCCGTCGGTGTGATTTTAACGCCTTTTTCCGGCTTATCTGTTTTTGTATCGGACTCTGTTTGTCCCGGCTTTGTGCTGTCGCTGTCCACACCGGTCTTGCTGCCGCAAGCGGCAAGGAGCAGGGTCATGATTAAAGCCAGCGCAAGCGCCGTAATTCTTTTTGCGTTCATCGTTTTCTCCCTTTTTCATTGCTTTTCAATATAGCCGCTTATAGGCTCGGTATACATATTGTCGTCCGTTACGGGCTTATAGCGCTTGCCGTCGTAAACATCGGTAAAGCCGTTAGTAGCTTTATAAACCTCGTTTGTCTCGGTATCGTAAACGCGCTCGTAACCGAGTATCGCGTCGCTCTGCTTTTGGCTCATAATATCCTGACTTTTGTTGCGGCTCTCCCATGATGACATAAAGCCGTCCATAGTCTGATTAAAGTTTTGGCTTATCTGCTTTGAAAGCGCAACCTTTTCATTGCTTGCCTGATTTGTGGCGTTTACAAAGCTTTCCGAATAATCAAGCGTTTTCATACATTCGGTAAGCACGCTTTCCCATTCTATAAATGTGTCCTTTGCGGCGGTTATTGCCACCACGTTATACGCCATATAATACCCGCCGTCCGCCTGCTTCAGCTGATAGCCCACAACCGTTCCGTCAGATATAGTCGAGCTGCCGAAATCCACAACGCTTGCAGAAAACATTCCCTCGCCCTCCTTGCCGCCGTCGGTAAAGGTTGCGCGCAAAAGCTCCTCGCCGAGCGAATAGGCTTTTAAATTGCTGTTTGAAGCAAACCTGTCGGTCACGGTGAAATTGTCGTAACGGGGGAAGGTAAAGCCCGCGTAGGTGGTATCCATTTTAGAGGCGAAATCGCCATAGGCTGAGAAAATTTTAAAGAAATTCTCGGTAGAGGGATTTTCAAGCACAACCGCGTTTGCAAACAACGCCAATTGCGTATTTCCCTTATTATAAAGGCTTTGATATGCCGCCTTGCCTGCCTGCGAGTGCAAGAGGCAATCCGCTTTAAGAAGAATATACATACCGTTGAGCGGCTCGTTCGGGTCGCTCACGCGTATGGTGTGATAAATATTCGCGCCGCCCGCAGTTACATTCCAGCCTTTCGGTATTGTAATGCTGAAATCGGCGGTTTCGTATTTTTCGGTCTGCACCGCTTTCGCCGCTGTTTGCGTAACCTTTATGCCGCGCTCAGTCTTTACGGTTTTGCCGCCGCAGGCGGTAAGGGAAAGCGCGAGCAGGGCGCAAACAGCGGCCGGAAGTATTTTTCTTTTATTGAAATTCATATGCTTTACTCCTTTATTAATCACGGTAGGCGCTGTAAAATTTGTTGCAATCGTATTTATAATACTCGGCGTAGCCCTCGGTCATAATTTCCGAAATAGGCAGAAGTGTGTAATCGTCGGTTATTACATGGCTTGTGCAGATATTGCGCACATCCTTGTAATAATTGGTAAGCAGGGTTATTTTTCTCAAAGTAAGGTTGCAGTTAAGGTGCTGCGCGGCGGGGTAATAGGGCGAAACCGAGCCGTCGGGCGCTGTCTGTGCGTTTTTATCATTATCATCAAGCGGTTCAGAAGCATACACAATCTCATAAAACGCGCAGTTCGTCATAAGAATATTGGTGTTGAAAAGCCTTAACGGTGTCTCGTTTCCTATAGCCGATAAATCAAGGTCGTAGGCTATATATTCCCGCCAGCCCATATCTCTGTACCAGTTCCACCCGGTAGTGCCCTTATCAAGGTACTTTGCCGTATCAATAAGGCTTACCTTTTTGCCTATAATGGCTAACATCGGCGTACGGTGACTGTAAACCTTATCGGCGTTTAAAAATTCCGCGGTGCAGTCGGTAAGCGTTTTACCGTCTGATGAATAGCGGTAAACCTTTTTGAAAAGCGGGTATTTTCCCGTATCGATTTTTTCGGGAATATAAGACATAATCGGCGATTGACCGCTGAGCTTATAGGCAGAGCCGTCCTTAAAATAGAAATTGCACATTTCGCCGTCGTAGGTGGCGTCCCAATACCTCACCTCGGCGGTTGACGGCAGCGTGAATGTTTCCAGAATATTTTTGCCGTTTGAAAGCGGCGAATTAAAGTTTGCGCGGTAGGTCTTGCCGCCCGAAACTATCATATTGTCAATGTCTGTGCTGTAAGAGTGATCGACAAAGCAATCAAATTCCGAGGTTATATCAATAATGCCCTCGCCGCCGATAATCTTTTTGTAATCCGATTGGTCATAAGGCCGACCTCGCTCCTTTAAAAGCGCCTGCTCCAGCGTTACGGGCTCCGCCTGTGTTGAGGCGTTAAGCGATGTATCCTTTTCAGCAGTAGGTTCAGAGGTTTTACCGCCCTTATCCGCGCACCCGCAAAGCAGAGTAAAGGCAAGCAAAAGAGCGGCTAAACCCCGCGTTTTAAATTCTGATTTTATATTCATCGTTCTCTCCTTGCAAGACAGAATATTCTCATAAATATTTTAGCATATATACCATATTAACGAAAAAATAATTTCCGTTAAGGCATTTGCCAAAACGGAAATTTTTGTACTTTATTTTTTAATGGTTTTGTTGTATAATGTAAAAAAACATTACGGATGTGAAAATATGAAATTCTGCGATAGGCTTAACAAGTATATAGAAACGCTTGACTGCACCGCCAAGGAATTAAGCGAGCTTTCGGGTATATCGGCGGCAACCGTAAGCCGCTACCGCTCGGGTGAAAGGCTGCCCGATGCCGAAAGCGAGGCTTTCTCATCCCTTATAAATGCGCTGGCAGGCATTGCCGAAAATAAAAAAATCGACCTTAGTGCGGAAGAAATACGCGCGCAGTTTCTTAACTGCGAGGGACTGGCTTCTGCCGATAAGGAGCAGCTGCGGCTCAACTTTAATACGCTGATTTCCGTGCTTGATATAAATATTTCAAAGCTTTGCCGCAGCACAAATTACGACAGCTCAACCATATTCCGTTTCAGAAACGGCTCGCGCCGCCCTGCCGACCCCGAGCAGTTTGCCGAGGCGGTGGCTTCCTTTGTGGCACGGGAGATAAATTCTCCCGCCGAACTTGCCGTGTTGGCTGAGCTTATAGGCGAAGAAACCGACGACCGCGCGGTGAGATACGAAAAAATTAAAGAATGGCTGCTTTGCGGAAAATCGGGCAACACCGAAAACGGCGGCATTTCGGGATTTCTTTCAAAACTGGATGAATTTGATTTAAACGAATACATAAAGGCAATACACTTTGACGAAATGAAAGTACCGTCCCTGCCGTTTCAGCTGCCCACCTCAAAATACTATTACGGGCTGAAAGAGATGATGGAAAGCGAACTCGATTTTTTAAAGGCGACCGTGCTTTCAAAATCAAAGGATGACGTTACCCTTTACAGTGATATGCCTATGACCGAAATGGCAAAGGACCCCGATTTTCCGAAAAAGTGGATGTACGGAATGGCGCTAATGCTAAAAAAAGGGCTGCACCTTAACAATATACATAATATTGACCGCTCGTTTGAGGAAATGATGTTGGGGCTTGAAAGTTGGATACCCATGTATATGACGGGGCAAATATCCCCCTATTACCTTAAAAAAACGCAGAGCGGCGCTTTTAATCATTTTTTGCGGGTGTCGGGCGCGGCGGCACTCTCGGGCGAGGCTATTGCTGGCTATCATGACCGCGGCAGGTATTATCTTTCAAAAACCAAGGACGATATAGCGTACTATAAAAAACGCGCCGAGGACCTTTTGAAAAATGCCTCGCCCTTAATGGAAATTTACCGTGAGGACGGCGCGCGCAGGCTGAACGCGTTTATGCTTGCCGACGCGGAAAACGCGGGCAAACGCCGCAATATTCTAACCGTGCCGCCGCTTTATACCGCGGGGGCGGATTTTCTTGAAAAACTGCTTGAAAACCGTAAAATACCGGCGGAAGATAAAAATAAAATTCTTGAATTTGCGCGTTCGCAGCGCGAAATTGCGGAAAAAATTCTTGAAAACGGCAGCATAACAGATGAAATGCCGATTATAAGCCGCGAAGAATTTGAGCGCCACCCGGCTGTCTTGCCCCTTTCGGGAATGTTTTACGGCAAGGATATAAGCCTTAGCTATGACGAATACTCAGAGCATATAAAGCAGACCGAGCAGTTTCAAAAAGCGCACGAAAATTACACCGCGGAATTTACAAGGACAAACGCGTTCAGAAATTTGCAGATTTTAATTCACGAAGGGCAGTGGGCTATGATTTCAAAGGGCAACGCCCCCGCGATTCATTTTGTAATTCGCCACCCGAAGCTGCGCGGCGCAATAGAAACTTTTATTCCCCCGGTAATTGAGGAATAAGACGGAAATTATTAACGGAATATATAGTACAAGCCACCTATATCCGATAAATCGGATATAGGTGGCTGCTGTTTTTAAATTTGAATATCAAAAGTTAACAAAATCAAACGCAGAAAATCCGCATTCCATATTTTCCGTTTCCGCAAACTTTTTGAGGCAATGTATTAAATCGCAAATTCCTACCCTGCTGTCTTCCATAAATTTATTCTGTTCATTAAAGTTGCCCTCGTATTTATCGCAATTTAAAGGATAGTTATCGGAAAATACGGCAGGGTCGATATAACCCGTTGCGCTTTTTACACTTTCGCCGTTATCCCTGTAATAATATGAAGACAGATATTCGTATTTCTTGTTGTAACCGCCCCTCATACGCAAGTAGAAATTAATACTGTATGTATCGTTAAGCGGGCAATGCAGGCAAAACTCCACCATATTGCTGTCGCCCCAATAAGAAATTGAAAAATATTCATCCTTATATCCGCCGTATTTTTCGGCGGGCTGCTGATACATGGTGTAATCGCCGTTCAGCTTGCCTTTTTTAATTGCGAAATCCTTACAGTAAGAAAATAAATCAAAATTTGGGGACTCGGTCTTAGCTGCTGCGGACGACGCGCCTGCCGTAACGCTTTTGCTCGCTGTACTGACATTACTTTTAACCGATGACGTGCCTGTTTTCGGGCTGCCAGCCTTTGAAGTTGCGGACACGGCTGACTCTGAGCCCTGCCTGCTTGTTATGCTGTCGGTTTGAGAGCTTCCTGATTGAACAGAGGAATTGTTTACCGTTTTATCGGCGGATGATGTTTTACCGAACAGCCGTCCGCCGAGAATTACCGAAACAGATACGATACCTATGACAATAACGGCAACCGCGGCGATAATTATTGCCAAACGGCTATTCGCCTTATTATTCTTTTGCGGCGCTCCACCTTGAGAAGACTTTATACTGCCGCATACGCTATCGGTATCTTTTAAAATTTCATCCGAAGAAACATTGAATATTTTAGCTAAGGCAATAATGTTGTCAATTGTGGGCTGCGTCTGTCCGGTTTCCCATAGGCTTATGCTTTGTCTTGATACTCCTAGCTTTTCAGCCAATTCATCCTGCGACATATTATTTTCTTTACGGTAATTTCTGATATTATCAGATAACATCGTGCCACTTCCTTTTGAGAATTTACTCTGATTATATCATAATCTGCGCTTGCAAACAATAAAATACACTTTACATTTTGTCAAGCAGCACTTGCATTTTGCCGAAAATGCCGTTCTTTCGCCGCTTTATACAGCAAATTGAAAATAAGCGGTTTGTCCGCTTGATATAATAAAAATAAAAGAGTATAATAAGTTTATAACAGAAGAACGGAGAGTTATTATGTATAAAAATATTGAAAAAGAAAAAGCACTTTGCTTAAAAGACCTTGTGGATTACAGCGAGGGTCAGGTAGTAAGCAAAACGCTTGTGCAAAACGAGCTTGTAAGTATGACGGTTTTTTCGTTTGATAAGGGCGAGGAAATTTCCTCCCATTCAGCCGGCGGCGACGCTATGGTAACGGTGCTTGACGGTAAGGGCAAATTCACCGTGGGCGGTAAGGAATATATTTTAACAGAGGGCGAAACGCTTATAATGCCCAAGGGCATACCGCACGCTGTGTTCGGAATTGAAAAATTCAAAATGCAGCTTACGGTGTCTTTCTGATACTGATAAAATATTCAATTTTGTTATAATTTATAACAGTTGACAGTGCTGTAAATACCCCTCAGTCGCCTAAAGGCGCCAGCTCCCCTCTGTTTTGACTTGCGTCAAAAAGAAGGGAGCCTTTGTTTTGTAAAAAATCTTATGAATATTTATTTTTTTCTCCCGAATACTATTTTCAGGGGTGAAAATATGGGTATAATTCCATGCGCCGAAAACTGCAAATACCAGTGCGACGGCTACTGCACGCTTAATAAATGCACGGCGGTCAATTCACTTTCGGGGGTTTGCCCGTATTTGCAGCCGAAAGAGGACGCGACTACTTAATAAACGCCACTGCGTCGGATAATCTTTTAACACCCAAAAGTTTTATTCCCTCGGGCGCAGAGTTTATTTGCTTAAGGCAAGCAGACGGCAGTATGCACCGTGTAAAGCCCATTCGCGCCGCCTCGTTTACCCGCGCCTGCGCGCGCGGAACGCTGCGCAGCTCGCCCGATAAACCTATTTCGCCGAACGCTACGGTGTTTTCGTCTATGGGAATATCGCGCAGCCCAGAAACCAGCGCCATAGCCACGGCTAAATCAGCCGCAGGCTCATCAAGCCTTATTCCGCCTACAATGTTTATATAGGTATCAAGATTTGAGAACATAAGCCCCAGTCTTTTTTCAAGCACGGCAAGCAAAAGGTTTAAGCGGTTGTAATCAAACCCCGCCGCGGTTCTGCGCGCGTTGCCGAAGCCCGTTGCCGCCACAAGCCCCTGAACCTCGGCTAAAATCGGGCGCGTGCCCTCAATAATGCAGGTTATGCACCCGCCCGAGACATCGCTCATTCTGCCCGAAAGCATCATAGCGGAGGGGTTTTCAACCTCTGCAAGCCCCGTTTCGGTCATTTCAAAAACGCCTATTTCGTTTGTTGAGCCAAAACGGTTTTTTATTGCCCTTAAAATGCGGTAGGACTGATTTCTCTCACCTTCAAAATAAAGCACGGTATCTACAATATGCTCCATTACCTTAGGTCCCGCAATATCGCCGCCCTTGTTTACATGACCTACTATGAAAATCGGAATATCAAGGCTTTTACCCGTGCGCAAAAGCAGGTTAGACGATTCGCGCACCTGAACTATGCTGCCGGGCGCCGACGAAATATCGGGGTGTTGCATAGTCTGAATTGAATCTATCATAACAAGGTCGGGGCGCGCCGAGTTTATATATTCGCAAACCGTTTGAACGTCGGTTTCGGTCATTATAGAAACGCTGTCGCCCTCAACCCCTATGCGCTTTGCCCTTAGTTTTATTTGTATTGCCGATTCCTCGCCCGATACATAGAGAATTTTAATATCCCTTTGCAGCGCGTTGCAAACCTGCAAAAGTATGGTTGATTTTCCTATACCCGGGTCGCCCGAAAGCAGTATTACCGAGCCTTTTACTATTCCCCCGCCGAGCACCCTGTCAAGCTCGGATATTCCCGTTACAAAGCGGTGTTCGTCCGCCGCGTTTATTTGCGAAAGCGGCGTTGCCGAGAATGTATGAGCGGGTCTCGGTGCAGCCGAAATCGCCGATTTCTGCGGCAGGCGCACATCCTCAACCATTGTGTTCCATTCGCCGCAGCCGGGGCATTTACCCGCCCATTTCGGCGTTTCATACCCGCACTCGCTGCAAACAAATACCGTTTTGCTTTTGGTTGCCATTTTAACTTTCCCCCACACTTTTATGATAATCCATTATCCCGCAAAAAATGCTGAACGCCATTTTATTTTGGTATTCTTCGGTTTTAAGCCTTTTAAGCTCGGCGGTATTGCTTAAAAAACCGCACTCCACAAGCACTGCCGGCAGCGTTGCGTTGTAAAGAATATATGTGCTGCTGGTCGCCTGCTTATTCACCCTTGCGTTTTCGGGCTGCAAAAGCCGCACAATTGATTTCTGTATATCTTCCCCGAGCTTTTTCGATTCTTCCCTGCCCGCGCTGTAAAACACCTGCGAGCCTGCCGCGGCAGAGGTGGTAAATTTATTCAGGTGAATACTCACAAACACCGCGTCGGGGTAATCCTTCATAAGTTTCAGCCGATTTTTAAGGTCACTTTTCTTGCGGGTTGCTATTTTATCGGTTTCAACGTCATCGGTTGAAACGTCGCTGTCGCGCGTCATAATAACCTCATATCCCCCGAGTTTTAAAAACTCTTTCAGCTTTAGGGCAATTTTAAGGTTTATTTCCTTTTCCACCGTTCCGTCGGGCGCAACCGCGCCGCCGTCAAACCCGCCATGACCCGCGTCCAGAATAACCGTAGCCCGCTGACTCACACTGCCCGATGACTGCACCGTTGATAACCTGCCGCGCAAAAAGGTGCTGAAAAAAGCAAGAACCAAAATCAAGGATAATACCGCCGCTATACGTCCCTTAAACATTCCGCAATCACTCCCCCGTACAGTTTAAAATATGTCTTTCGGAGTAGCAGTAGAACATTTTGCGGCTTTAAACATTTGTCCGTACTTTATTATAATCCGATTCCGAATTTTTTTCAATATTAAAAAAATCTGAGCGGCGGGCTTTTTGCAAGCCGATCGCTCAGATTGGTAAAGTACTTCAATTATTCATGTTTCAGCGGTTATATGGAAACAGTATCCGTCTGTGCTCTGACTCAACAGCCGGCACTTCCATTTCGCATATATCGTTTAACGGCGTGAAAATATTGCCGCTTTCATCGGTATAAATGCATTTTGCGGCATTCTTCAGGCTTAAATTTCCTGTATACACGGCGCTCTCGGAATCGGTTCCCAAAAGTAGATATCCGTGACTCAGCTTAATATGCGTTTCCCTATATTCAGGGCAATCAGCCCGTATTTCCGTAAGCGGAATATCAAAATTCACCGTCAAATCGCACTCGTTTTCGCATATGCTTATTAAGGCAAAATCTCCCTCCGAATTGATTTCAATCGGCGCCCCATTTTTTAACGCGCTGACATTTTGGGCGTATTTCGGTATATAAGCCTTAAAAATCAAGACGTCATTCCGAGGGTTGACAATATGGAAATCGGTTTTCCCGATATACGGGTACTTCGTTTTTTCGGTTATTTCCGTTTCGCCGAATTTGTATAATCCGTCGTTATAATAAAGAATTTCAAACGTATTGCCGTTCCGCAAAATTTGATTTTCGGCGCAATATGCCAGACCGTCGCCGCCGCGCATTGTGCAGCACCAATAGGCTATGCTCATATCCTCGCCTACGGGTCTTATAAAATCGCCGCCGTATCCTGCGCACACGTCAAGCCCGAAGCCGCCGTTCGGGCGCAGCGCATAACCCAAAGCGTTAAGATAAATTTTATGAAACCAAGCCAAATAATCCGTATTATGAGTCAGCTTGTAAAGCTCAGCCGCACACATGACCGAATCGACAACGGTGCACGGCTCCGTCCATGACGGACGGCCGAACCAATTTATGTTTGCGTAATTTTCGGTCATGCCCTCATTTACATACAAATTGAATATTCTTTTTGCGGTTTCAAGGTACTTTTTCTCACCGGTGATTTTATACAGCCGTATTACTCCCCGCGTTGCCGAAAGAGTGGCATGAGTCTGCATTTGCAGCCCCGCAAAATCAATTTTCGAGAAAACGCCGTACATTTCGGTCAACAGCGGAAGCAGCTCGCGTTTGTTTAACTCCGAGCATGCTTTGGACAAAGCATCCATGCATATAAAAGCGCAGCCTATATCTGTAGAGAGGTGCCAGCAACCGCTTTTGCCGCTGTTCTCGCCGCTGAAACCGCCGCCGTCCTTTTTCTCCCTTTTAACGGGATATTCGCAATAATGGGTTTCGGCTTTTAAGTAAAGATTGTTTATTATATTTTCAATCAGCTTATATATATCTTTTCTGCCTGTTATGCGGTAGTATTCGGTAAGTCCGCTTAATAACCAGTTATGACCGGCAAACTGCTGCTCGCTGAACTCGCCGTCGGGGAACACTTTGCCGAGGTAGCCCCTTTCGTTAAGGCGTTCACCCAAAGCGTCGATAATCTGCTCGAGAAACGCAGGTTCGCGCCCCGTAGCCTCGTAAAGGCGCACAAGCGCTAAAATCGTTCTGCCCTCCCAGTCCCCGTACCATGCCGATTTATCGGCGGTGAAAATATAATCGGCACGGTAACGGTAGCTTTCAAGAATACTGTAATTAAGCAAAAGCCTATAAGCCAAATCACCGCGCACAGCTATTGTTTTTTCCATTTTATCACCCTAAAAATGTTTTTTAAAGCGTCAGCCGCCTATTAGTTTATCAGCATGATTACCGGCATAAGAATTTCCGCCGAATAACCGACCGTTACCGTATTGCCGTCGGTAGAAAATTTCACAGGTCTGAACTCTCCGTCCTTATCTAGCACTTTAACGGACTTCACAATGCGGTCGGCGGTAAGCCGAATTTCGGGCAATACGTCCAAGCCGATATTAAACACAGCGCAGAACAGCTCCCCCGCGTTTTCAGTGTACGCCGCGCGTAAAAGCACTTCGGCGTCATCAGGATAGTAAATCGGTAAATTCCCGCTTTCGCGAAGCAACTCCGCCATTTGTCTTTTGCGCGACTCGTTTAAGAAAGAAAACGCGTCGCAATAGTTATATTCCGTTCGCGGCGTGCCGCAAAAAACAACCGCCGTGCCTCCAGCTGCGTTTTTAAAGCGGGTAACCGCCGGGAAAAGCATTTCCCTGTGCTTTCCGCCCGTTATGTGATACGCCTCGGAGCAAACCTCAACCTCTGAATTAAGCGGTATCAGCTTATGTATTCCTACCTGAGCCGAACAGTCGTTTCCGTTTACATAGAGCCTTTCACCGCTCACGTTTTCACCGTTCCACGGCTCGGCGTTCACGCCTGTGTAATTGCCGAAGCCCCGCTCAAACAGCCTTTTTGCCGTATGAGCCGATAAAAACGCCGTTCCGCGGAGTATTTTTTCAAGCTCCTCATCCGAGTAGATTTCATCGTCAAAACCGTCCATAAAAATCGCTCCGCCGCGCTCGTTTGAAAAATACAGAGGAAAACCGAGCCGCTCCAGCACATGAGAATGCCATCCGTTTTCGGGACTGCCGCTCCAGCCCAACGCCAAATCCGGCGTATCGGGCAGGGGTATCCTGCAGCCTACGGGTCTGAGCGAGGGAACCAATCGGTTTAAGGTATTATAAAACCCCGCGTGCTCGCCCAAAATTTTTCTGTAAGCCTTTCCGCTTTGCGGCTCAAATGATGAAAGCCTCGTTATCCAGTGCTTTGCCCCGCCGCAGCCCTCTATTATTGACGCGGTAAAATGCGCGTGCAGGTTTGAGGCGCTTGTGCTGTAACGGTTTTGCGGGCAGGTATCGGTTTCGGCAAGCAAATAATCCGCCTTGTGCCGCAGTATATTTGCCTGACACGCCGCCATATACATTATAGGAGTGAAATTTCTGGCTCCCGCAGACGTATACCGCGAATTATTTAAGCGCACAATAACGGGATTACCGCGTCCTGCCAAAATTTCCGCTATTTCTCCCGCGAATTCCGCCGCGTTACCGCAGGCGCAAAAGCAGCCCGGTATTGACGGGTCAACCGAATCTATACCGTCCCGCATTGCTTTTGCCGCGTTAATAAGCGACTCGCCCTGCGTTTTGAAAAATACTTCGCGCAGCGCCGTATCGTTTTCATCAAAAATACGTCGGCAAAGCTCGGAGCGCGTCAATTCCTCACCCGTCAGCTCATTAATCCGCGCCATATGCAGCCCGCAAGCGCACCCCCTGCCCGGCCGCGCCATAAGCCTGAAATCATCGTCAACCATAATAATTTTCGGCTTATGCCTTGCAATAGTTGCAAATTCACTGTAAAAATGCTTTTTAAAGCCCTCGTCATACGGGCAGCAGATATACTCTGTCCTGCCGTTTGCCAAACCCACATACTGCGTAAACGGGGAAGCCTCGTCAAGCGGATAACCGTGACCTATGGTAGCCTGCACCAAAATGCCGCATTCAAGCCCCATTTCAGCCAACCTGTCTCTGAACAAATCATATTTACGGCACAGCTGTTCCGCTTTTCCGATAACGGGATTACCCTCCGGTACGAGCTTCATCATAAACAGCGCGCAGCTTGCAATTCCGTTTTCATACTGTTTTTTTATGTCCTCGCATATTTCGTCTATATGCGTATCGTCAAGCGGCATTATAGTATAATTATACATACAATCTCCTTTTGAAAAGCTGCCGCATTATATAAAGTATAATGCGGCAGCCGAAGTAACACCTATACTGTTATTTTTTAACGGATCTTTTTTTCTTTGCGACAATAATAATTATTACCGCCGCCAATACGCCGGCTGCAATTACGGCGCCTATTATAATCCATACATAATTATTTGATGCGTCTTCCTGCGTATTTTCCGATTTAGCAGGCGTCTTTTTGCCGCTGTCGGGCTTCTTTACATTGTCCTCTGTCGGTTTGACGTCCTCCGATGTATTATCCTCATTGCCCGCATTGTCGTTCTTTATACCGGCAATCTGATTATTATTCTTATTGCCGTTCGGTTTTTCAGGCAGCTTATCATCGGAAAGATTTTTAATGCTGTGAATTGTATCCGAGGTTCTGACGATCATTACATCATCAAAGAATATACTTGTGTTTCCGTCGGATACAAACGCCAGCCACGGCGTTCTTGCCGTAAACGAATATGTGACCTCCGTCCATTCGTTTTGTTTAAGCGAGGATACCGGTAGCATTTTTTCAACGCCGTTGCTCTTTTCCAGTATATCCGGCCATGTTTTAAACGCCAAAGAAATGTTACCCGAAGCCCCTGCGGTTTCGGTCATAACCCAGAATTTGAGCTTGTATTCGGCGCCTACGGTCAGTTCATCCTCATAATTCACAAGGAATTCATCACTGTCGGAAGTAAGACCCTTTCTGTGAATAGCCTTGCTTCCGCCGTGAACCTTATCGGCAACGTATCCTGCCACGCCCGGTCTGTAATATTCGTGGTCTTCACCGAGGTCATATTCTGTAGCGGGATAATTTTCAAAATCCTGTACCACCGAGTTCAATTCCCACTTAGCGTAAAGCGTCAGCTTGCCGGCGGGGAATATCGTTTCGGTAAATTTGCATTGAAGCTCGCTGTATACATACCAGCCCTCAAATCGGTAGCCCTCGCGCACGGGGGTAGGCAAAACGAGCTTTGCGCCTATAAGCCCCTCAATCGGCGGAACCGTAACGCCCTCTGCGTTTGTCACAAAATCAATTCTTGTTTTTCTGGCTGTTGCCGTGGCGCTGCGTTTTATTCTCGGATAGAATATGCGCAGTATCGGCATTGTGTCGTCAACCGTCATCCATACCTTATCATAGTCAAGCCCCGGCATACCGCTTTTCGCCCTTGTTCCGCACATATTGTCGGCGTTAACAAACGTTACGCCGAGTCCCACGGCAACGCCGAAGGTATAAACATTTTCATATGTGTTTCCCGCGGCTATCAAATCTCCTCTGCCGTCTACAATTTGATCGAAATCGGCAGTGCAGGCATAGCAGTTTCTGATAATGGAATCGGGAGCAAAAGCATTGCCCAAAAGCGCGCCGCAGCGTGAGCCGCCTATTAGCTTTCCTACAAAATAGCTGTCTTCGATTTTAATCGGCGAGGGCGTGCCCGAAACCATACCGCCCGCGAAATTACCGCGCACGATTACGGAGGTATCGGCAAAGCAGCCGCTTATAACCGGGTAATTTTCCTCTTTTACCTCGTATTCCTCTCTCCAGTTCTTAACATACGCCGCAAACGCCGCGCCGTATGCCTCGTTTTTAACTGTGGAAACGTCAATATAGCTGTCAAGTATGCCTACGTTTTTAATTGAAGCCTTTGTATCGATTCCGGGTATAAGCGCGCCGCGCACGTTATCCGCTTCGGTTCTGATATAAATACCCGATACAACATGCCCCTGACCGTCAAGATGACCCGCAAAGGCGTTGCTTATCCCGAAAGTCACATACCAATGATTCAGTTTTTTGCCGTCGTACCAATTTTCGCTTGAGGTATCGTTAAGCTTTATGTCCTCTGTCAAAACATAATATGCCGGAGTATCGTTATACACGGTATGCTCCGAAACCATTTTGTAAAGCTGTTCGCCCGTAGCAATTTGGTATGGGTCTTCTTCGGTACCTGTTCCGCCCGCGTAATCCTCGGCTTTAAGTCCGCTCCAAATTTGACCCGGAACGCCGTCGGTTGAAGAATCTGACGATTTCTGATCCATATGCGGGAAATCGTTTTCAACCGTGTTCCAAATAGTATCCCATTTAAGCTCGGGCATAGTGCTTCTCGCGGATTCGCCTATTATCTGTTCTTCCTTTACAACATTTACCGCTATGTTCTGCGCGTCGCCGTGCCTTGCCTGCGACTGCGAAACGGTGGAATATCTTATTCCAGAGGGCATACCGAAGGATTTGTCAATCGCAACGCAGCCTACCGTATAGCTGTCCGTAACGTTTGCGGTACCCCACGAATCGCCGTAAAAACCGCCGGCATAGTTAGATTTATTTTCAAAGCTGCCCACGAAATAACAACTCGTAACATCCACAGAGCCTGCGCTTACCCCGCCTATCAGTCCGCCGACAGCCGCAGCCGCGCCGAATACCGAGTCTCTTACGGAGCATTTGCTTATTCTTACGTTTGAGCCGGTCTGAATATATCCCGCAATACCGCCGAGATAGCAGTTGCCCTCTCTCCTGCCGCTCAAATACGCTTTTCTTATGTTTACTCCTACAACGTTGCCTCTGCCCGCAAGCACGGGAATCAGGCCGCATTTTTCGGAAATATTATTACAATAAAGCCCGTATACCGTGTAGCCCCTACCGTTAAGCCTGCCCTTAAAGCCCGTGTTTGGCTCGGTTAAGTTAATGCTGTACCATGAGTTCAGCTTTGCCGCCGTATACCAGTTTTCCGCCTTAACATCGTTAAGATAAATATCCGCCGCCAGCTCATAGTACGCGCCGGGCTCGGGGTCTGTTGAAAGGCAGTGCTCCTTTACCATTTTATAAAGCTGTTCAGCGGTTTCAATTATATACGGGTCGTCCTTTTCGCCGCTGCCGCTCTTATATTCCGCGGCGGTTTTGCCGCTCCAAACCTCGCCCTTTTTGCCGTCGTAATAATCGCCTACGGGCGCGTCGGAAACATTTTTACCTGCGGTGCTTCCCTTTATTATCGGGTAACCGCTTTTGTTTATCTCCCAAACATCCCAACCGAGGTTCGGCATATTCGCCTTTGCCGCGTCGCTCTGCATTGCGCTCTCGCCGCTTACCGCCGTGAGGTTAACGCCTTGGGAAATCCACCAGCTGTGCGCCGAGTAGAGAGTTCCGTCCGAAATAGCGGAAGCGTCTGTAAGATAGGGCGCTAAATTACCTGTTATAAAGGCAACCACCGAGTATGAATTGACTATTCTGAGATATGAGGTTGCCAAAACGTTTGAGGCTACTATTCCGCCGCCCCAGCCGCTGCCTGCAGGGTTGCCGTAATCGTTGAATTTAGCCGCAGAGCCGCAGTATTCAACGGTTATCTTGGCATAGTGTCCGCAGCCGATAATTCCGCCGACATGGCAGTTTGCAAGGTCGCTGAAATTAACGGTGTTATCTACCACGCATTTTGAAACCGTAATAACCGACGCCTTGTTTCCGGGCGCTAAGTCTATACAGCCTACAATTCCGCCCATAAATACGTCCACGTTATTGTTCGGTGCGGCATATGCATAGCGAACGTTAACGTTTGATATTACGGCGTTACCGTTGGCTCTCGGAATAAGTCCGTATGCGTATTTTTCCCTGTAGGTTCTGTAGTACATACCGTAAACGGTATGACCCTGACCGTCAAAGTGCCCCGCAAAGCCCTGATACATCCATGTGGTATCTCCGTGCGACGCCCATTCCTTAGGATTATTGTTGAGCCAGTTTTTATCCTTGATATTATTTAAAAATATGTCCTTTGTTAAAACAAAGTATAAATTCTCGGAATTTTCCTTTGTAAACGAGGTGTTTGAGGAAAAGCCGTAAAGCTGCTCCGCGCTGCTTATCTTATAAGGATTTTCCTTTGTGCCCTCTCCCTCGAATTTTGTATCGGACGAGCCGTCCCATACCTCAAGATCGCTGCCGCTGCCGTTCTCATAGGCGGTGCTGCCCTTGATTGTGGGGTAAGCGCCCTCGTTTGCCTGCCATACATCCCAGCCGAGTTTCGGCATATTGTTCTCCGCACCCTTGCCCTGCATTGAAGCCTCGCTCGCAACCGGAGTAAGGTTAACGCCGCCGTCGGTCGCCCACCAGCTTTGGGTGGAATACAGTGTACCGTCGGAAATGTCCGCCGGCTTTATGCCGACCATCCAGCCCGAAGTAAAGGCAACAACCGAGTAGGAGTTGATTATTCTGACATATTCCGCGCCCCAATGACCCGGCGCGCAGATTATACCGCCGCCTTTTCCGGCTGACGGGTTGCCGTAATCGCTGAATTTAGCCGCCGAGCCGCAGTAGCTCACAGTCACCTTTGATTCGCGCACGGGTCCTACTATACCGCCCAAAAGGCTGCCTGAAATTCTGCTGAAATCCACCGTGTTATCAACAACGCATTTGCTTATTTTAACATTTGCCTGATACCCGGGTGAATAATCTCCGTTATTTTTCTGAACAAACCCGACTATGCCGCCCATATGAAATTCAACCGAATTATTCGCCGCGGCAAACGAACGCCTCAAATTAACATTCGTAATTTCCGCGTTGCCGGTTATCATTGGTATAAGTCCGTATGTTCCGCCGGCAGTGTAATCGGCGTAATACATACCGTAAACGGTGTGCCCCTGCCCGTCAAAAAAGCCGGAAAAGCCGAGCGCCGCGTCGTTTGCCGCGTCTGCTCCCATTTTCGCCCATTCTCTCGGCGAGTTGTTCATCCAATCGGGATCTGAAACGTCGTTCAGATAAATATCGTTTGTAAGTACATAGTACTTCTGTTTCGAGTCCTTAACATTTACCTTTGCGGTGGCAAAGCCGTAAAGCTCAGCCGCGCTTGTTATTTTGTAAGGATTGTCTTTTGTGCCGGCGCCTTCAAATTCTGTATCGGACGAACCGTCCCATACCTTTGCTTTTTCTGCGCCCGAAACCGCAATGCTTTCAATAAACAGAGAAGAACAAAGCACGGCAATTACCGAAACCACCGCCGCAATTCTTGACAGCGTATCGGTTTTAAATTTAAACCTCATTTGTTTACCACCTCTACCGTTGGTATTTAAAATCTGAAAATTAATTTGCAAAATATATTTTTGAACCGTCGTTTTTTTGGTACAGTCTTATATAATCAATATCATAGTCGGCTTTTGTAAAATCGCTGCCGACAGTGACGTTCTTTGCCCACTCGCCGCCCGAGGTACTTGTATACCCGGGTGTAAAAATGTGATTGTTGAGTATCAGGCAATGCGGGTCGTGAAAGCCCTGCATACCGCCGCTGCCACCTATATTTTCCGAAAGATTATATGTAATATAGCGCGTACCGTCAACAAACATTGATATTTCATGCGGCGTCCACAGCATACCGTAAATATGCCAACCGCCGTCGGATATATCGAAAGAACCGTTATTTACCGATGAAGAACGAACTCCGTATTTCTTTATATCCTCTTCCTTTTCCCACCATTTGTGGAGCTGTGTGGAAACGGAATTATTGCCGAATACCTCAAAAATATCAATCTCCGTAAAATAGTCGGCAGCCGACCTGCAGCCGAGCTTTTCGGCAATTTCGGCGCCCTCGGGGTTTACGTTGCTTTTCATCCAAAGCGATGGCCACACTCCGCGCCCGACAGGCACCCGCGCCCTCATTTCAAGATAACCGTATTTAAAGGTCATACTTCTGCCGGTTGTAACCGATTTTGAGGTTTTATAGCCGCTGCCCGTCCTTGAAGCGCGCAGCCGCAAACAGCCTCCGCCGTCGGCGCCCGAGTCCCGTATTACTGCCGCAACATCAGAGGTTGCGGCAGTTGTAAGGTCGGAATAGCCGTACATATAGTTTGTAAACGCCCATTTGCTCCCGTCTATTTCGGTGCCGTTGAATTCATCCGAAAAAACGAGCTTATAACCCTCGTCACGGGCTTTTAAAAAAAAACAATAGCTTTTTTAATTCTTATAAGGTCAAGAATATCAACCGCATTATCATTATTTACGTCGGCGATCCTGTTCTCCGCCGATTCAGCGCCCAAAATAATCTTCTTGAGTGTTGCAATATCGCCTGCGTCGGGCGCGTCGCTGTCCTCGGCGTTTACATCGTAATTGCGAAGACCTCTGTTCTTTAAGAGCTTTTCACCCGTGCCGTACCATGCGTCACTGTCAAATTTCAAATCGGAATAGCCCGACGCCTTTACCAAGCCTTCCCACGAATCACGTTCGAATCCGATATAATATGCGTTTGAGAAGCTGTATGCTCCGGGAATCTTGCATTCCCAATTTGACGATTTAAGATTAACTGCCGCCACATGCCAGCCGTATGAATAGAAATCTTTAACGGTTATATTTGCGTATCCGCCCCATACATCCGCATATGCGCCGCCTTTGGTTCCGGTTCCGCCGAGTTCGACAGAGGAATACGAATCGCCGATAGTTATTTTTGCAAGCGCGCAGCCTATTATTCCCGCTGTATACGTTCCGGTAACCTGAACGGTATCATCCGCAGAGCATCCGGAAATTACAACGTCGCCCGAGGATATTCCCGCCGTACCGTTTGTAGCCCCTACAAATGCGGCAGCCCAAACGCCGTTTATATACGATTTTCTGATATGCAGATCGGTTATTGAGGAGTCAGCGCCGATATTCGCTATAAGACCGGCATATTTATTACCGCTCAAATTATCGTTTGCCGAATAAAGACCGTAAATTGTGTGTCCGTTTCCGTCAATGTGCCCCCTAAACGGAGTTTCGTTACGTTCCCATGTCCACCAGTTGTGCGTCGGAGCGGACATTCCCCAACTCTTGTAAAGGGTAATATCGTTAAGATAAAGATCGGAGGTTAAAAGATAATATTTACCTGTTTCACTCGTCTCAACCATTTTTCTTAACTGCTCCGGAGTGGCTATAAGATACGGGTCGCCCGCTTCGCCTGTTCCGCCGTCATACGCTGCGGAGGCGGTTCCGTCCCATATCTCATACTCAGGCTTAATGAACGCAGTGCTGCCCTTTATAGTCGGGTAAGCGCCCTTATTTGTCTGCCATACTTCCCAGCCGAGATTCGGCATGTTAACCTTTGCGGCCTCGCCAAACATTGCGGCGGAGCCGTCCACGGGAGTCAGATTAACGCCGCCCGAGGTTGCCCACCAGCTCTGTGTGGAATACAGTGTGCCGTCGGAAATATCAGCGGGTTTTATGGCGTTAAGCCAACCGCAGGTGAAAGCAACAACAGAATAAGAATTTAATATCTTCACAGACTCCGCCGCCCAGTTTCCGGGCGCGCAGATAATTCCGCCGCCGTTGCTCGCAGGATTGCCGTAGCTGTTGAATTTTGCTGCCGAGCCGCAATACTGAACAGTAACCTTTGATTCACGCACGGGGCCTACTATACCGCCTATAAGTCCGGTGAGATTACTTAAATCCACGGTTTCATCTACAACGCACTTGGTAATTTTAACGTTTGCCTGATAACCGCTTGCGTAAGTGTCATTGTTTCTATCGATAAAACCGACTATACCGCCGAAGAAAATATTTGTGCTGCCGTTTGACTCCGCATAGGCATAACGCAGATTGACATTGGTTATTTCGGCGTTACCTACCGCTTTGGGAATAAGTCCGTAAGAATAGTTAACGGTATAATTCTTATAGTACATACCGTAAACGGTATGACCCTGACCGTCAAAATGCCCGGCAAAGCCGTGTGACGACCACTGATATTTATAGCTGCTCGCCCATTCTCTTGGGTTATTGCTCAGCCAGCTACCGGCAGTAACATCGTTAAGATATATGTCTTTGGTTAAAACATAGTATTTATCCTTTGAATTTTCCAAAGTAAAATCAGTATTGGATGAAAAGCCGTAAAGCTCCTCTGCGGTTGTTATTCTGTAAGGATCCTCCTTTGTGCCCGAGCCCTCGTATTCGGTATCGGCCGAGCCGTCCCATATTGCAGCCGCCGTGTTCGCCGCGGATACGGGATACATAACAAACATTGAAATTAAAAGCGCCATAGAAAGGAAAATAGAAAATACTCGCCTGCCAGTAAATTTGCCGAAGTCAGATTTCATTTTTGATCACCTTTCCGTAAATTATTTTTTTATTTTGTTTGCTTGGCAACAAAATCGTTCAGGGTTTTAACATCGTTGTTAATTGTGTTATTGACCGCGGAAATAGCGGTTTCAATCTGCGACGGGTCGTTCTTCGCAATATCGCCCAAAACCTCGGTAGCGTTACCCGTAACGCCGCGCGTACCGTTTATAAGCGAAAGATTTTTCTTTTCGGTGGTAACGCCGCTTGTAATCTTGAAGAAGAAAGATTCGGCCGCGGAATTTATAAACGCCGAAGAAGTGTTGTAATTGTTAACGTCAAGATAATATCTTAAGAACAGACCTGCGGCAACCGGGTTTTTAGAGCCCTTTACAATGCCCCAGCCGCGGAAAAGTCCGGTAGTTACCGCCTTTTGGCTCTTACTCCAATCGGGCAGATAGGTAAAGCCTATGTTATCGGCGTTCATCTTAGACCAGTAGCCCGTCTTTTTAAGACCGTAAGCGTTTGTAAGCGCTATACCCACCTTACCGTTTATAAAATCGTCGCGCAGATTGTAATCGTTGAGCCCCTTTATAAGACCTTCTTTAAGGCAGGTTGCGAGGTAACGTGAAACATCCTTTAATTTTGAGTCGATACCGTTGGAGAATTTGCCGTTTTCCCATTTGTAATAGGAAACGCCCGTACAGCCGAGAACGGTTTCCCAATCGAGGTAGCCGCCTATATAATCGGAGCCTAAAGCCTTAACGTCCTGCATTGCCTTTTTCATAGTGTCAAAGGTCCAGTTGCCCGCCTTGTAATATTCCTCCGGGGTGGTTATGTTGTTATCGTTGAACAGCTTCTTGTTATAAAAAACGCAGTCAACCTCGTTCCAAATATTACCGACCGTATTTACAAGGTAGGTTTTTCCGTTTATTGTGGAAAGATTAAACATACCCTGATCCCATATCGGGTCTGTTTTATCTATCTGCGCCGTATCAATAGGCTGCAAACAGCTGAGCGCCGCGGGAAAATCGTTATTGCAGAAATAAATATCGGGGGGATTGCCCGCCGCAATACGGCTTGCAATGCTCATTGAATAGTCAAGCTGACCTACCAGCTCAAGCTGAAATTTTATGCCGTATTTCTTTGTGAAATCCTCTACAACCTTGCCGTCCTCATTCTTTTTCGGGTCTGCCCAGGTTGCGTATTTAACCGTAGTTCCCCTATACTTCTTTGCAAGCTCCGCAAAGTTATCGGGCATTTTTGTATTGTTCTTTTTGCCGCCCGAGGTTGATGAGGAGGTTGTTGTCTTTCCTCCCTTGCTGTCGGTCTTGGCAGAGGAATCCCTCGAGGTCTGCCCATTTGTGCCGGACTGGTATTCATAAACAATTTCAACCTCGTCCGATAAAGAGCCGTCATCCTTGCTGCTCTTTTTGCAGGCGGTAAACGATGCCGTCATTGCCGCTGCCAAAAGAAGACAAAAAATTCTTTTCTTTTTCATTCTTTCAAATCCTTTCAGTAAAATAATTATTTTTTTAGAATCAATCAGTACTGTTTTCACCCCCATATAATTATCCGGTAATGCCTACTCTGTCGATACTTTCGATAAACCACTTTTGCAAAATCATATACATAATAAGCATAGGCGTTATGAAAAGTATGCACGCCGCCATAACAATAGCCATAGACTGCGGATCACGCGGTTGAAATAAAAGCCCCGCTTTATCGCTCAGCGCCGATTCCAAGCGCGTAACCTGTAATGCAAGCGGATATTCGCCCAAAAGGTACATTCCGCTTAAAGTAGAGTCGTTCCAATGCCATATAACCGAAAATATAAATACGGTAATTATAACAACCGAGGAGGACGGAACGGCAATATTGCAGAACGTGCGTATAGGTCCCGCACCGTCAACCCACGCGGCCTCTTCAAGCTCGCGCGGCAGTCCCTTGAAAAACTGTATGTAAATATAAATCAGTATTCCCGATTTAAGCCCCACCCCGAAAAACGCGGGCAGCCAAAACGTTATAACCGAGCCTAATATGTTGGGTCTTACATCCACGCCGGTAATTTTATTTGCCAAAGCCAGTATTCCCAAAAAATCGAGATGCGAATAGTTTATCATTCGCGGAATCAAGAGCATCATATCCGGCACGATTATTGTTAAAAACAGCAGCGCCAGCTTTATTTTTTTGCCCTTGAACTCAAACCGCGCAAAGCCGTATGCCGCAACCGCGCAGGAAACCACCTGTATAAGCCCCGCTACAATTTCATTTTTTAACGTTGAAATCAGCGAGGTTACATAATCAAGGCAAAGCAGGGCTGTTTCATAGTTTTCCTTAATGCTCAGATCACTCGGTATCCAAACGCGCGACGAGTTTAAAAAGGCGTATTTGCTTTGCATTGAAGAAACTATCATATGCAGCATTGGGTATATAACTATATAACCGACCGCAATTAAAAACGCCATTCTGAAAACCGCGTACAGCACTTTGCTCGCGCGTTTTCCTATAAACTTCAGCCGCGCGGCATCTTCACCCGAGAGTCGGCAGAAATCACTATTCATTTTAAAGCCTCCTTTAAAAGAACCTTATTCGCCCCAGCGGCGCATAAGCGTTTTCTTATAAAGCAATATTATAATCGCCATCATTCCGCCGAAAATCAAAAAATAGAACCAAAGCATTGCCGAGGAGCGGTCGTATATGCCGCCGCACATCATATTGTATGTTTGCTGTATTATAATTCCTCTGGTACTTATTATCAGCTCAACCATTGTGAAGATTGAAACCAAAAGCGTCACCCTTGAAAGCATGGGAAATGTTATGAACCAAAACTCCTCCCATTTTGTGGCGCCCTCAACGCGCGAAGCCTCGTAAAGACTTCCCGGAATTGACTGCAGCCCCGCCAAAAACAGCACCGTTTGTATGCCGCAGCTCCATATAAGGTCAAATATTTTACTTATCGTCGAGGTTATATATTCCGCCGCCTTACCGTCTATCTGCAGCTTTGTTACTATGTCGTTTACCGAAAGCATTCCCGCGGTGTAGGACTTTGAAACGCCCATATTCGTAAGGTCGCTGCCGGTCGTTCTGAAAAGCCATGATATTACCGGTCCTGTCGCTATTATTACCGGGAGAAAATAAAGCGCTCGGAAAAACAGTCTTCCGCGGAAATTCTGATTAAGAATAAGCGCCAAAACAAGGCTTAAAAGAAGTATTATCGGCAATGAATACAGAAACGAAGTAACCGTACTTCTGAGCCAGCCTGTGTAATTGGGGTTTACAAAAAGTATGTTTTTATAGTTTTTCAGCCCCACAAGAGATATTTTCATTCCGCCCGGTATTACCTTTACATCGGCAAAGGAATACACCACCGACTGAATAAGCGGCATAAGGTAAAAGAGAATTATGCCGATAAGCCACGGCGTTGTAAACATCCTGCCGTATTTATCCTTCAGCGCGGTTATGCCCCTGTTCTTTTTTACCTTTTTCACTTTGCTTCCCCCGTTATAAGGTAATTTTTCGCTTTAACCGTTCCGTTCGGCGTTTGCTCCGCCTGTTCTCCGTAATTTACATAAACCGAAACTCCGTTTGAAAAATCGGTTTTTCTTAAATTACCGTTTAAAACGGTGTGGGAAATTATTTCCGCGCCGTTTATTTTGCCGTAATAATCCGAAAGCGAGGAAACATCCGAAATAATATCCTCTTTAATATCGGAATACACGCTGTTATAAAATAGCGGATATTCCGCGGCAATCATTCTCCTGTCCCTTTTATAGGTCAGCGTATAGCTTATGCCGCAGCCGCTTTCCACGACTTTAAGCAAAAGCTCCCTTTTATTTTCGCTTAAATTAAGGCTTCCCGTATACATAGGCACATAACCGCCGAAAACCATTTGGAAAAACGGAATATCGGTATCGAAAATCCGTTCGGAATCGGAGCGTGTAGGAGCGTCGGTAATAATATCCGCCAATACTGCGGCATATGCGTTGGCGCCCGATGCGGCAAGGCGTCTTCCGCCGCTTTTGGCCTTTTTCAGCACCTTGACAGCCGTTTTATCGAAGTTGTTTTTCGCGCAGTAATCGCCTGTTGTTTTATCGCTGTAATTTGAATAGGACAGCGAGGTAAGCGATTCGAGCGAAATACCGTTAAGTTTCATTTCGGTTGCGGCAGAGTCTAATTTTTCGGCAGCGTCGCCCAGCTTTGCGGGATCAAGCAGGTAGTGCAATGTGTTTTCATCCTGTTTACGGACGGCAACATTATAGAGATATTGCTCCGCTTTCTTTTCACCCGAATTATAGCAGGCATCAAACGTCTTGGAAAAACCGTTACCGGATTTTTTGAAATGTATCAAATCAAAATCCATATACATTTGCGAGCCGCTTTTCTCAAGGTTATTCTGTAAAGAAGCAAGCTGCTTTTTACTCCCGAAAGCCTTGCCCGTTTTAAAGCCGCCGCCTATTTTTCCTATATCCGCGCCGCTTTCGCCGAAACCTTTAAGCACCGCGTTTATCGTCTGCCCCGTTTCGGTTTGAAGATCGCTTGTTATTTCCTCCGCCTCTTTAAAGGTCGTTGCGGCGTAAAGCTTGCTGTACGGCACCCCTAAAAACGACTCGGTAAGCATAAGCCCGCCTATCACATTAACCGAAAGGAAAGAATTTCCGCTCTTTTTTGTAAGCTTCATTTCTTTTTTCAGGTGATCTCTGTAAACGTCGGCCATACCGCTGTAATTTGCTTTTTCGCCGGAAAGCGGGAAATAATCAACCGCCACGGACGAGGAAATTCGGTTTTTACTGAAAACGGTGCTGCTAACTTTGGTCCCACCCGAGAAAAGGCTGGCAATGTGACCGGTATATCCCCTTATATTAAAGGTTGCGTAAACGGCGCTGTAGCCGTATGCCGAGGCGCCCGCGCTCACGTCAATGCTTGCGCTTTCGGCACCTTCGGTTATTATTGCGCATATCCCCTGTTCTGCCGAAAATCTTGCGCCGTATACCGGAAGTCTCACGCTTTCGGTGTTCGTCGGCTTAGAAATTGCCTCTATGGTGCTGTCATACCCGTAAACCTGCGAGGAATACTGCGTTCCCTGTGCCGATAAGGTGACGGGCCGCACTAACGCCCCGCTGCCCGACGGCACAAAAAGGTATGTATCTTTACTGTCGTTTTCAGCCGAGCAGAAAAACGGAGCAACCGAAACGGAAACCACACGGTTTTCACCCTCGGTAATGTTTTTCGGGTTAATTCGTATCTGCACCGAATTTTCCTTTAAAATATACTGTACGGGTATCATAAAACCGGGTTCGTCGAAATAAAACTCAACCAGCAGCGAATCCTTACCCTTAGCGCAGCGTACCCTGCCGTTCTGCACCGCGCCCGTGTACGAAAGCGCGTCGGATACGATATTGGTTTCATAATCAAGATACTTAACCGTAACGGCGGAATTTAAAGCGGGGTGTTTTTTTATCGGCATACCGTACTCGTCGAGCTTTGGTTCCCCGTCCCCCGGAGAAGACGAATATTTAAGACCTGTTTTTTTATCGGTAAGCACGATTCCCTTTGCCGCGTCATCCCACTCAAGCTTTAGATTGGAATTTTCGGCAATAAGCGTTTCCTCATAAGAATAGCTTTCCGCGCTTTTATCAAAACTCTTGGGTTTTTCCGCGCTTCCGCCGCACGCCGTAAGAGAAACAGCAACGACCGACGCCGTTAAAAGACTTATTAACTTCTTCATTTCTATCATCTCCTAAAGCGTCAGCAATTCGGAAAATACCGTAACGGCAAAGCCCGCGGTTTGCTGGAAAAGAATAATTATCATAACAATAAGGAAGAAAATTATACCCACGCCCAAAAGCGACAAAAAGCTCGAAGAAAGCATACGTCCGAAACTGAAATCGTGTATTTTTATAAGTCCGCAAATCATAAGTAAAACGAAATAAATAACGGATACGGCGTTCAGAATTGACAGGAAATTTGCTTCTGTGGGAAGCAGAACGTTTGTCAGAATTACCGTAATAAAGTTTTTGAAGATAAGCGGCAGGAGCGAATAGCAGGTAATAATTATTATATCCCTGAGCTTTCCCTTTCCGCCCATAAGCGTGCATACAAACCAGTTTGCGGCTATCCAAAGCGCAACTATTCCGATTGTGCGCGCCATTACCCAAAGTGAATTAAAGGTTTCGGGGTCGTACTGAGTAAAGAGAAATCCGCCGCTCAGCTTTAAAATAATTGCTGAGGCATAAAAAAGCAACGCTAAAATAATGCTTATGCCAACAGAGCCCATGCCCTTTTCCTTAACAAGCCCGAAGTTTTCCGACGGGTGAACCATGGTGCCGAACATGCACCTTACCTCGGGACTTTTAACTAAATTAAGGCTTCGTTTACGGCTTATAACCAGCCCCGCGATTATCGCCGCCAAAACCGCCGCAATAAGTATGAACAAAAGTGAGAAATTATTGCTTATAAATTCGCCGCGGCTGTATTCAAAGGCAACGGCGTATGTTTCCCTGTCGTACCCCGCCTTTGCATATTTCATTGCCTCTTTGTAATTTCCCTCGTCAATAAAGGCGTTTGCCATGCCGCTGTACGCTGCCTGAATACAGTTATCCTCTTTTAAAACTTTCTGCCAGCCCGTCTTTGCCTCGGCGTACTTTCCCTGCATTGTAAGGGCGTCAAGGCGTTTTACTTCCCTGCCGTAATCATTTATTTTGAAAACGGTAATATCGTTATTAATACTGTCCGATACAATTACCCTTTCTCCGTCGTCAAGCAGCGCCATACCCGAAACATTTACAAAGCTGCCCCTTTGAGTACCCTCGTGCATTCCGCCGCCGAATGCCGTTATCATTCTGCATTCGCCGTCGTAAAGAAAGACCTTGCCGAAGACCGACTCCAGCGCATATATGTAGCCGGAGCTGTCTATTTCAATATTCATTATGTCCTGCGTGGCAAACGCGCCGAACGAGTATTCCTGATTTACCGGCGTGTCCGTAAAGTTAACGTCCTCCGAAGACAGAATGTTCTTTCCTGTTCCCGGGCTCAGTTTTCTTATCTGCCCTTTATTTTGGTATTTTTCCGTTTTGCCGTTGCAGGTATATATAAAGCCGTCGTTATCCGACTTAATGTCCACAAAGCTGTAGGGTATACGGCTTGCGGTATTTGCCTTTTTCGCATTGTTAGGGAAAATTCTCCCCATTATATTGCTTATAACCCCGGCAATACCCGATGTTACGGTATTTGCACCGTAAAAGCCTATAAATTTACCGTTTTCGTCATACAGCAGCGCTCCGTAATATGAGCCGTCGCTCAGTATATAGGTGCAGCCCTTTTTATCAATTGCTATTCTGATCGGGCGGAAATCGAAATTATCGGGTATGAGTGAAGAATCTGGCAGAGTTATTATATTAATAAGCTCGCCGCTCGGTGTGCTGTGTAATATTCTGCGCCCCTCAGTGTCGCATATGTATACCGTCCCGTCGGTGTGCACATAAATGCTTTTCGCGCTGTCGTAGCTTTCTTTTCCCGAAATTTTATGAATTTCGTAAAGCAGGCTGTAATTACTGTCAAATACCGAAATTCTGGAGGATGAGTCAAGCAGGTATATTCTTCCGTTTGAATCGGTGCATACGTCGTTAAGTTCCTTAAACGCGGATATGCCGAGCTCGGATGCGTTAAGAACGGTATCACACGAGTACATTGCGCGGTTGTATACCTCTTTGCGCTCGCTTCCTATATTATCCCAGTAGGTATAGCTTGCGCACGGAATTTCGGCAGAGGCTGAAATTACGGTAACCAAGGTGACCGCTGCAATCAGCGACGCTGCTATTGTCTTAAATATTCGCTTCAAGTAGTTTCAGCTCCTTAATTACTCCTTAATACCCGCGCTGCTCATACCCTCCACCACATTGCTTTGGGTCACAAGGTATATAACTATCGGCGGTATCATCATTATAACGGTAATCGCCATACTGCTGCCCGAACGCGCTATACCGCCGGCTGTTATTTGCGTTACTATCTGCGGCAGGGTTTTCAGCTGTTCGGTAAACACCGTTCCGTTCGGAACAGTAGCCCATATATCTCGGAAAGTGAATAAAAATACGGTAAATGTAGCCGGCTTTATTATCGGCAGTACAATTGAGAAAAATATGCGGTAATAACTCGCTCCGTCAATTTTTGCCGCTTCAAGCAGCGCCTCGGGCAAATACCCCTCGATATACTGCTTGATAAGAAAAACGCCCAAGGTTCCCGCCATAGGCGGCAAAAGGTATATCCAGTATGTATCAATCATTCTGAGCTTTGAAAATATAAGATACTGGGGCACCGCAAGCGTTGTGGCGCTGAACATAAGCGCAAACTGAACAATCCAAAAAAGTACGTTTCTTCCGTAAAATGTCGCTTTTGAAAGCACAAAAGCCGCCATTGCCGAAACGATTATATACACCAGCGAGGTTACCACGCTTACAAAAATACTGTTGAATATGTACCTTGAAAGCGGAACTTTCAGCGACGCCATAAGCTCCGGCAATACAAGATAATTTTCAAGTGTAGGTCTGCTTACAAAAAAGCGGGGCGGGAAAATCATCAGCTCGTCAAGCGGCTTGAACGAGGTGCAAACGGCATATACCAGCGGCAGCATTGTGAAAAGTCCCGCAAGAAAAATAAGCAGAAAATTCATAAAATTGCCGAAACCCGAACGTGTAAAACGCCTACTTGCCGGTTTTTCGTGAGCGCCTGCGCGCTCTCTGAAATATTTTTTAAGTGACATTTTCTACACCCTCATTTCTGAGCCATCTGAAGAATTTTTCCTACTATAAGGCGGGTTATAACCATCATTATGAATAAAACCACCGCTATTGCCGAGGCATAGCCGAATTCATAACGCACAGTCGCCACATCGGACATCAGCGATACCACTGTATCGACCGCGTTTCCCTTACTGGGGTATCCCGCAAGGGTTATTGCAATCGCGCTTACGGAAAATGACGCCTGAATTTGCATAACCGCGCTGAACAGCAGCATATGCGACATTGACGGAAGCGTTATATACCGCAGCTCCTGCCAGCGGTTGCGAACGCCGTCAATCGAGCCTGCTTCGTATAAATCCCTGTTGATATTCTGCAATCCCGAAATATTGGCGAGAAACGAAACGCCCATACTTTGCCACAGCTGAACAACAATTATTATCGGCATAAGATATGCTTCATTTTTCAGCCATGTTATCGGCTCGGTTATTATACCTAACGATAAGAGCATACTGTTTACATAGCCGTAGCTGTCTCCGCTGAAAGCAACCTGCCATATGAAATAGGCGTTTCCGACAAGCGACGGCGCATAAAACATAAGCGACATAAACGCGCGCGTCTTAGGTGAAAATTCATTTACCGCCCACGCCAAAATAAACGAGAGCAAAAAGCCGAGCGGACCTGCCACTATTGCGAAAACCAGCGTGTTTTTCACCGTCACGGCAAAGGTCATATCGTTTACTATCAGCCTTTTGTAATTTTCTATGCCGTTAAATACCGGTGCGGCTATCAGGTCGTATGAGGTAAAGCTGAGAGCCAACGATGAAAATATCGGAAGAATCGTAAAAAGAACAAAGAAAATCAAAAACGGCGCAAACATAACGAACATTGGGATGTTTTCCTTAAAATTTGCAGCCAGTTCACTTTTTCCGATTTTATTTTGTTTCATAAAATTCTCCATTCTGCCGCCCTTGCGGAAAATTATCGGTATTCGGCTATTTTACGTTTTATTTCGTCATCCGCAACCTTGCTCCACTTTACAAGCGCGTCCTTAGGTCTTGAGGTTCCGTTCACAACCGACCAAAACGCCTGATCCACGCAGCGGGTCATATAATAACTGCCGGGCACCTCGGGAACCTCCCTGACCAGCGCCCATTCGCTGTTAAGAACCTTTTGAACCTCGGGTTTCCACGCAAGGCGTGAAAGCGCTTCAACATTTGAGGTGGTAATTCTGCCTATCATTCCGAGTATGCTCTCAACATTGTTGCTGTATCTTTCCTGAGTATCCGCCGAGACCCACCATTTCAAAAATTCCCAGGCGGCATTTTTATTCTTTGACTTTTCAATTATTCCGCAGCCCGTACCCGCGCCCGAAACGTAATTGTTTCCGTTTTCGGTTCCGGGAACCTCCGCAACGGTCCATCTGCCCTCAATTTCCCTTGCCGCCGAGTACAGCGTCATATACATTGTGTACGGGGCGATTCCGAGCGGCATTGAACCTACTCTGAAACGGTTATAAAAATCCGCTTCCTTGTAAAAATCATAATCCGTATAAAATTCGGTCCACTTTTCAAACACATCTACCGCTTTATCTGAGGTAAGCGCAGTTCCGTCAAGCTCATTGTTATATAAGCTCAGCCCGCTTTGCGTCATCAGCGTGGGGAAAACATTAAGTCCGCCTATTCCCGCATTAACGGTTGTGGAGGAGGTTATCTGCGTATACGGCATAAAAACGCTCATGTTATTCCGCTGTATTACGGTGGCTGCCTCCAAAAATTCGGTCCATGTTTTCGGAACGGATAATCCGAGGCTACCGAATATGTCCTCCCTGTAAAACATCAGAAAGAAGCTTTGCGTATCGGGGAGGGCGTAAAGCGCGTTGCCGTATGCATACGGTGTTTCGGCACCTGGCTGAAAGTTTTTAAGCACATCCTCGCAGTCATCAAACTGTCTAAGATCGCTCAATGCGCCGCGTATTCCGAGGTTTACCGGGTCTACTCTTGACATTTGCAGCGATACATCGGGAAAATTCCCCGAAAGTATACCATTTATAAGCGGTGTGTTAACAATTTCAAGTTTAACGTTTATACCCGTTTTTTCGGTAAACGACTCCTTTATAAGCGAATTAAGAACCGACGCCTGATCCTGTCCCCAGTTGACCCACAGCCGCACGGTTTCTTTGCCGCCGCTGTCATCCGATATTGCATAATCGGACGAGAAAGAAACGAAGAAACGTTTGAATCCGTAAACCATCCGTTTAATTATTCCGGCGTTTTTCTCCGCCGCATTCGCGCCGTAAGGAACAATATAAAGCTCGTCAAGCGCAAGCGGCATATTTACCATATCGTAAAGCCATGAACCCAAGGAGGTATAATTCGTATAATAGTCCGAAAGATACTGCTGCGCCGAATAAGGGCTTTTAAGCATTGCCGCAAGCACCCGCGCCGTATTTTTCATAGCCGCCGTATACTGCGAGCTGCGGTCGGACGACTCCGAGTCAATATCGCTTGCCAGTTTAAGCAAAAGTTCACGGCAGTCGGTCAGCGTTTCGGTAAAATCGGGAATTTGTTTAAAAAGCTCATAATCGCGGTTGGCGTCAGGCGTTTCGCCCGTAATCGCAACAATTTTAATGTATTCGTTGCCCAGCGTATTTACAATTTTTTTAAGTCTTGAAAAATATTCCGCTTTATTTCCAACATTCACTTCAAGTGTCAGGGTGTGCGTTCCCTTATCAAGGTAAAAATAATACGGCTCTTTATCACCCGAAAAGGTATAATATTTCCAACCCGAACCGTATGGGAAAACCAGCTCCTCCGCCTCGGAAAACGGAACCTGCCCGTCAATTTTCATTCGGCGGACGCTCTGTCCGTTTATAAGGTCCGACTGCTTGCAGCGCAGATTAAGATAATAATATCCCGCTTCCTTAACCTCAAAAACCCACGAAAGACTTTCAAAAGGCTTCTGCCATGTGCTGCCGCCTATATAATTTATTTTTGAAACGGTCGCGTCGGACGGGGTCATGCCGGCGTCACTGTTATTCGACTTAGGGATTATGGAGCGGCTCGTTTTATTTACAGCCGCTTCCGCATGTATATTTATAGTTTCGGTATCAAGCTTTTTAAGGCTGTAATTCCGACTTACGGTCTCATAGCTTTCGCTTTTCGCAATCGGAACAAGCGAAACAGAGGAAATTGCCATTCCCTGTTCGGGAGAACGTAAGGTCAGTGTGTGCGCTCCCGCCTTAATTTCAAAAGCGTAAGGCTCGCTTGCGGATCCCGAACTATCGCAGACAAGCGAGGTGATAAATTCGCCCGTTTCTATCTGCTCGGGAGCAAACTCATTGCCGAGCGAATCGCGCCTCGGCTCATCCGCGGCATTTTTCCACAGCCTTTTAAGCACCGTATTTTCTATTCCCTCAAACGGATATTCCCCGTCTATCAGTATACCCATATCAACGTCCGTGCCGCTGCCGCAGGGTTTCCATACTATTTTAAGGTTGTAGCTGCCGTCGGTCGGTATATTAAATTTAAAATCCAAATCCCCGACGCCGTCGTTCCATAAAACAGCCCCGTCCGCTTCCGTAATACCGGATCTGCCGACGACGTTTTTCAAAAGCTCAATGCCGCCGTCGGACGCGGCGCCCTGCGCGGATATATTAAATCCCACGGACGCCGATACGCACTGCGCGATAAGTAAAGCAATGACGGCGAATGAAATTATTTTTTTCGAGAATCTGCTCATATAATTCAAACCTTTCAGGGGTATAAAGCGCTTTATCGCTTACCCTGCCAAATTTAACGCCCCGACTCCCGGTTTTTGATAAAGTCTTATGTAATCTACAAAATAGTTAAATGGAAGGTCGCTGTTGTTTACGCGGTTGCTTGCGTTTGTCTCTCCCAAATCCGGAGCGTATATAAAGTTATTCAAAATAATAAGCAACGGAGAGTTAAAGCCGTCCATACCGCCGTTTTTATCGAAATCGTCGGTCATGTCAAAGGTCATGTAATCTTCGCCGTCAACCGACATTACCATTTTTTCGGGAGTCCATTCAAAGCCGTAGGTGTGGTATTCCTTCGATAAATTATCGGTGTTTTTGAATACATAGTTTGTCGTCGTGGTTTTGTTGTAGTGATTGCCGTTATACATTGTGTGCTTTCCGTTATGGAACCATTTATGTATATTCGGTATTGCGGTATCGGTGCTGCTGAAAATTTCAAAAACATCTATTTCAACGCCGTAATCGTGTTTGCTGCTTTCATCCTTCAGCGCTCCGCCGCTTACAAGCCAAAAAGACGGCCACGCGCCTACGCTGTACGGTACCATCGCCCGCATTTCAAGATAGCCGTATTTATAGCTCATGGTATTCTGCGTGCATATTGAAGAATTGGTGGCATACTCTGCCGTCGGCAAGGCGGGATTGTAATAGCGTATAGCCGTCATTTTAAGCAAGCCGTTATTTACATTAACAACATTCGAGTCTCTCATAAGCGGCATCATGCTTGTACCCGCCATTTTATTTTCAAAGCACCACTTACTCATATTAAGGGCGTTTCCGCCGAACTCATCGCCCCAAACATATTTGTAACCGTTTTTAACCTGCGATTTGAAATCCTCGCATCCGCCCTTTAACGTGTTGAGCTTTCCGCTATCGTATTTAAGGGATACAAACCACTCTGCGGCGGTTTCGGTCATTGCGTCATGACCGCCCTCAATATAAACCTTGTCAGCTTTAAGCGACACGGAATATTCGTTTTCTTTTAATGCCGATTTGCGGCGGTTCGTGTTTCCCACAAGTATTTCCTTTTTACCCGCGGCTGCGCCGTCATCGGAAACGGTGAGCTTTTTCCCCGACTTTTCCGCAAAATACGACTGAATTTTCTCCGCCGCCTTTTTCATCTCGGCGTTGCCACCAGGATATACTACGGTGTAACCGTCGGGACCGTCCCACTTTACGGAATTCACGGTGATTTCGCTTTTTTCATCTGTTTTTGTTCCCGAATTTGTATCCTTTACCGAGCGGGGACGTTTATCCCTTTGAACCGTATCGTCATCCGAGCTGTTACCGTTATCACTGTTGTCATCGTCGTCGTAATAAACGTCGTCCGTGCTCTCGCTTGAAGAAGAATCGGTGTTTTCATCATTTTGCACAATGACGACTTTTTTGATGATCTTCTTCTTTTTCTTTTTTATTTCCTCACTGCTTCCGCAACCGGCAACAAGCGAAGCCGCAAGCAACAGCGACACCGTCGCTTTAATGATATGGTCAATTTTTTTGTCCCGGAACATAACCGTCAACTCCCTGCTTTTTTGGATTTATATTGTCATTCTGCCTAATTATTATAATTGATTGCCTTATTTTTTTAAATGGAATTTTTATTACGATTTGCACTTTTCTTCACTGTTTTAACTTCCGAAAATTTTTCGGCTTATCATTTTATAAATTTTTTATTGATTTTTTTATGAAAATGTATTATAATTAGGTGACAAAATCAAGATATTACCGTGTTTTTTTACCATTGAACGGTCTATGGTATAAAAATACATTTTTGTAAATTATTTCAAACGAGGGTGGTTACAATAATTTTCGATACCAACGATTTCTATATAAACTCCCTGCAAAGGGTTCATTATATAGACACCAATATTTACACCAATAATTTTGTCGAATACAGCACGCAGCTTTTGTGGGACGAACTGATTTTTTTCTATCAGACCGAGGCGACCATTAATTTCGATAAAAAGGTATTCAATATAGGGCACGGCGATATTCTTTTTCTCACGGCCGGGCAGCATGAGAAATACCGTATCGATTTTGATAAAAAGGGCTCGTTTATAGATATTTTTTTCACTTCCAATTACTCGGGAAAGCAGCAGCCGCAGCTTTTTAAAACAACGCTCGGAAATTCAATGTTCCACGATTTCAACCAAATACTCACCACATGGCAAAAAAATCAGTCTGGCACATATGCCAAGTGCTTTTCTATTCTTTACAATATAATAAGCAATCTTCAGACTAACGTTTATACTACCTCGGACCAATTTAAAATAATTCAGCCCGCCGTAAATCTTATAGCGGAAACGCTTACGAACCGTAAAATAACGGTTGAAGATCTTGCGGTGCAATGCGGAATAAGCTATTCTTACTTTTTAAAGCTCTTTCAAAGTATATTTCACGACACACCGAAAAGCTATATAATAAAGCAGAAAATCAATTACAGCTGCGAGCTTTTGTCTCAGGGCAAGAAAATAACCGAGGTTTCGGAGGAGCTGGGGTTTTCAGATGTTTACTTTTTCAGTCGGCAGTTTAAAAAGTTTATGAAAATGTCACCGACGGAATTTAAAAACAAAATGCAGCAAAACAACAGCTGGTTTAATCATATAAACGATTTTGAAAAATCATAATAACACCCGTGCCGCCGCATAAGCGGCAGCACGGGTGTTATTTATTCGGTAAATATTAACTTTTCCGGGAAATCATCGTCTTTGTTATTATTGATTTTTGTATTGCGGCAATTTACGAGTCTTATATCAAAGCCGGTCTCCGCGGCGTCTTTACGGCGTTCAAATATATTGTTTTCAATCCGCACGTTTTCGGCTGCCGAAACGAATATTCCGCATCCGCTGAAATTTTTAAATCGGTTTCCGTATATTGATATATTTTTATGAACTCCCGCCGGATATTCGGTGCTTTTTCCCTCGTGCGACGCCTTGAAAGAAACGGCTCCGTCGGGCATTGTTCCCGAAGCATGCGCGCAATGCTCGAAAATGTTGTTTCTTATTTCAACATTTTCGGCGGGCGCAACCTCCCACCAGCGTTTAATATCCGGAGAAAAAAGCAACCCCGCATATGACATACCGTAAATGTAACTGTTTTCAACCAAAACATTCTGCGTTTGTATCAGTGCGCCGCGCGCCCTTGTATTGCGCATGGTGCAGCCGTCAATGTGCACTGCCGCAAAAAATGCCTTATTGGCAAGCACACAGCCCGTTTTAAGCTCTCCGCTTATATTCTCTGTCATGAATACTCCGTCGGGCGAAACGCTTTTTACCGTAAACTCCGCTATCTGCAAAAAGCTTTTCCTGTCATATGCGGCAATTTTATCACCCGGCTGCGCCCATGTACACTCGTATATTGCCTTTTTGGGTCTGCCCTCCATTCCGTCCACGGTAATTATTTCGCCGCCGTTCTCAATTTTTATAACCTCAAGCGCCAAACCGTGAATATTGAGGGTGTCGTCCCCCATGGATTCCAAATTGCAATTTTTCAGAACCAGCTTTCCCATAAGTCCCAAAATATGTATACCGTCGGCGTTTATAGCCATAAGGCGCTTTGAGCCTTTATTTACGCGAATTGAGAAATTATCAAATGTAAAATCCGATGAACGCGGTTCTACCGTAACCGCAAAGCTTGCGGCGGAGTATACCGTTATATTCTTTAAAGTTACTCTGTGGCAAAAATAAAACGACAGTAAGGAATGACCGTACATTTCATGCCTTATATTGATTTTATGCCCTATTTTAAGTCTGCAATCCTCCTTTTCGGGAAGAATACCGTTAAGCCTCAGCCTGATAACGCGGTCGCTCACCACCTCATAATCAAGACCCTGATAACGTCTTGAAACAGTGCCGTCGGGCAGGGTGAAGCTTTGTTCCTCAATGCGGTCGTTGTATGTGGCAAGGGCATAATCGGGGGAACCCTCGCTGTCAAAGCTGTTTGTACCGCAAATATGCTCATACCCGGTAACGGGAAACTCATCGTAGATTTTCACATCGGCGGTTTTATTTTCAAAATCTATTGCAATAACCTCGCCGGCGGCGCCTATGGGAGAATCGGTATCAAAGAAAAAGCCGATAATTTCAATATCGCTGCAATCTATAAATTTAAAGGCCTCGTTGGTAGCGGATTTCGGACCGCACGGATCAAAATGCGTTATTATTTCCGAAAAATTTCCGCATATTTTTATATTCTTTTTACCTTTAACGGTCACGAGCCTTGAAAGACGGTAGCTGCCGGTTTTAAAAACCACACACGAGCCGTCGGTAATACTGTCGAACAAAAGCTGAAGCTCTTTTGCGCAGTCGCCTACGCCGGGATGTACTCCGTAATCTGTTGCGTCATAAATTTTGTTTTTCATTTTTCCTCCAAACGGTTTAAACGAATGCGCGCCTATGTATTGCCTATTGTAATTATCAGTATACAAGCTTTTCGTTTTTTTGCAAATGGAATTTTTATGTTTTTTTGCACTTTTCTGCGGTACATTTGCGGCAAAAAGCCGAATACCGCACAAACGCTCGGGAATGTACGGTATTCGGCTTTTCAAGTTTTTCAGGCTTTACACTCGCCGCAGCGGCGTTCGGTCAACTCCATTCTGCATACTTCAATGCTATCTCCATAAATCCTTTTTCAATTTCCTTTCTGTCCTCGTCGGAAAGCTCACGAAGCTGAATAAGCATTTCCTGCTCCTTGTGAGTTGTAAGAAAATACGGATCCTCTTCATTTCCGTTATACATTAGCGTTATCACCTTTTGCAAAGCATATTTTATAAGCCTAATTATAGCACTTTTTCTATGCTTTATCAAGACGCATAGGCGATATTAATTTTACAGCACGGTTACAGCCCGCGCTTTCGGCAATAAGCGTAAAGCTCTTCTGCCCCTTTTGCGGCTTTACCGCAACGAGAATTTTACCCATATACATTTTGCGCCCGGTATTTGCAACATTTTTACCGTCGCAGTTATCTGAGCCCGTGCCTATAATTTTTGCAGGCGCGGAAACCGAAAAACTTACATACTCAGCTGCGTCGGGAACGGTTAAACCGTTTTCATCAACGCATTCGCAGGTGAACAGCGCTATGTCGCTGCCGTTCGCCGCAAAACCGTTATTCTGCGTAAGTTTTAAGGCAACAGGCTTACCGGTAGTTACGCGTTTATCGCGGCACACCTCTTCCCCGCCGTTATAGCCTTTTACTTCAAGCGTACCTGCGGCAAATTTAACGTTCCACTCGCCGTGGCCGTATTTTTCAATCTGCCGTTTTCCGAGCGATTTCCCGTTCAGGAAAAGCTCAAGCTCCCCGCAATTGGTATACACCGTAACGGGTATTTCCGTACCCTCAAGCCCTTTAAAGTTCCAGTGAGGAACAATGTGTGCCATAGGTTCTTTGCACCAGTGCGATTTATTCTGATAAAATGCGCCCTTTTTTTGCAAAAACAAATCAAGCGCACCCGAAACCGAGCAAACCCTCGGCCACACGGCCTCTCCCCTGTGTTCGACCGCCGCCCACTGGAAGCAACCAAATACATACGGGCGTTCACGCAAAAATTTATATGTTTCCTCTCTGCCGCCAAACCAGCTGTCGGCGTCGGAATTACAATCCTTATCCCTTATTCTGCCGTTTGCATCCGTATCAAAATTCCAGTCGCGCGTAGTGCCCGCGGCGCAGCACTCCGAGGCGAATATCGGTTTGTCGGGGTGCATTTGATGAACCGTATCATACACTTTAAGCGCATAATTAATACCCACGGCGTCGCAATAATCATAAACCGTAGATTTATCCGGCTCAACAGACTGTGCTGTTGTAATCGGTCTTGTATAATCAAGTTTTCTTATTTGCGCGGCAATTGCTTTGTGCAGCCGTCTGCCCGAATCGGTTATATGAAAAGGCTCTTCGTTGCCTGTCGACCACATTATAACGCTCGGACGGTTGCGGTCGCGCTTTATAAGGGAGCCAAGCTGCTCCATAGCCTCCTTTGTGCTTTCAAACCACCTTGCCTCGTCCATAACCAAAAAGCCCTGCTCGTCGAATGCGTCCATATAGCTTTCGGTCTGCTGATAATGGCTTGTGCGGTAGCCGTTGGCGCCCATTTCCTTCATAAGAGACA
>OIYS01000167.1_pt1 | contig 49262 bp, 35 predicted proteins | sample 1588271 | NCBI WGS metagenome assembly OIYS01 (sample SAMN03283286) | human gut metagenome | biome: human-associated habitat; material: feces | host: Homo sapiens | place: Peru | collected 2012 | reverse complement strand
ATTTTTATGCAGACCAGCCTAATATAAAGTGGCTTACGGATATAACCGAATTTGCAATTCCCGCAGGAAAAGTATACCTTTCTCCTGTTATTGACTGTTTTGACGGCATGATTGTAAGCTGGAACGTAGGAACAGCACCGGATTCCCTTTTAGTGAACAAAATGCTTGAAGTCGCAATTAGCACCCTTTCTCCGTCAGAACATCCCATAGTACATACCGACAGAGGAAGCCACTATAGATGGCCGGGCCGGATAGACCGAATGAACACTGCGGGTTTAACTCGTTCAATGTCAAAGAAAGGCTGTTCTCCCGACAATGCAGCTTGTGAAGGATTCTTCGGCAGATTAAAGGATGAGATGTTTTATGGGCGCTCATGGATTGATGTTTCAATTAACAGTTTTATAGATGAAATTAATAATTATATCATCTGGTATAACACCAAACGTATTAAACAATCTCTGGGATATATGAGCCCGGTAGAGTACAGACATAGTCTTGGATTAGCTGTTTAAACAGTCCAAGAATATGTCCGCGCCCCCGTTACACACGCCGCAATGGCGGCTTCGCGAGTTATGGCTACCTGCGCTGTGTTAGGTCAGGCGGCGGGAACTGCGGCGCATATTGCCGCTGCAAAAAAAATTGCCCCCAAAAGGGTAGGCAATTACATACAGGAGCTTCAAAAAATACTTATGGATGACGATTGCTGGCTGCCGGGGCATAAAAGAGAAATATCCGAAAGCTGCAAATGCGCCGATTTATATGCGGAGTGCGGCAACGCGGATAATCTTCGCAACGGAATTGACCGACCTACCGACGACGGCGGCGATAACGGCTGCTATATTAAAAAGGGCGGTAAAATAACATATTCCTTTAAAAGCCCGACCTACATTTCAAGCGTTCGCATTGTTTTTGACAGCGACCTGAACCGCGAAACCGTAACGGGCGGTATTCCGCAGGTCAAAGACTGCCCCACCGTATGCAACCGTCCGCTTAATATGACCCCGTTTACATTTCCCGCCACTATGACAAAGGCATTTAAGCTGATTGCCGACGGCAAAACAATATACGAGACAGCTTCAAATCATCAAAGACTGGTCAGAATTGATGTTAATAAAAGCGTTAAGACCATAGAGTTGCAGCCGACGGAAACCTACGGCAGCGATAAGGTTCATATTTTCTCTTTTGACTTTTAAAAAGCTCTTTGCCGTTTTTGCTTTTTAAATAAAAACTAAAATGATGCTTTTGATAACATTGCTTTTTTAAAAAAGTTATGCTATTATACATAACGGTGATTTTAAATTATGAAGGTTTGTATAATAACAGGCGCAAGTTCCGGAATAGGTAGGGCTACCGCCGAAAATATGTTAAAACGCGGATACAAAGTATACGGTATTTCCCGCCGCGGCGGCGATATTGAGAATGTGGTAAGTCTATGTGCCGATGTAACCGATGAACAGGAGATTATTGAAGCCGTTAATACGGTTATGGCGGAAAGCGGACGCATTGATGTGTTAATTAACAACGCGGGCTTTGGCATTTCGGGAGCTATTGAATTTACAGAGACCGAGGACGCCGAACGTCAGTTTAACGTTAATTTTTTCGGTGCGGTCAGAATGTGCAGGGCTGTGCTGCCGATTATGCGAAAACAGGGTTTTGGGCGCATTGTAAATATCGGCTCGGTTGCCGGCGATATCGCCATACCTTTTCAAAGCTTTTATTCTGCCGCCAAAGCGGCGCTGAGTTCTTACACGCTGGCGCTTATTAATGAGGTGCGTGAATTTAATATAACCGCAGTTTGTATTGAGCCGGGCGACATTCGCACAGGTTTTACTGCGGCAAGGAATAAAAACACCATAGGGGACGATATTTATAACGGAAGAATTTCACGCTCGGTAGAAAAAATGGAAAAGGACGAACAAACCGGTATGTTGCCCGAAATTGCCGGGAAATATATTGCTGAAATTGCTTCAAAACGATCGGGAAAACCGATTTTAATTATAGGCGCACAATATAAAGCTGTGGGACTTTTAAAAAAAATCTTGCCGCTGCGACTTACCAACCGCATAGTCGGCGCTATTTATGCAAAATAACGTTTTAATATATATTATTAAAACACAAATAACACACAAAGCGATAGAAAAAGCGCCATAAAGCCGTAAAATCGAATATTCGGATTTCGTTTTCGGTGCGAGGGAATAAACGCGTCGCTATCGGACAAATATTTATTCTACTAAATCTGTTATTAATACTCGCAAAAAAAGCATTCCGCCAGGGGTGCTTTTTTTATGCAATTCATACGGCCGACCGCGGCATTTTTTAGCCAAGTACAAGACCGTGCTGTTCAGGTTCGGGCGGTGCGGCAAAAAAAGGCCCGATTTATCGGACCTTTTGGCGGGCCGACTCGGCTGTGACGCTGCAAAAGTGAAATATTAACGGGGATATTCGGCTATTTCAAAGCCCTTTGCGCGAATTCCGTCTATAACGTCGCCCAAAATTGCCGCGTTTGTTTTTGATACCGCGTGTATAAGGTAAACGGCGCCGCCGTGAACGTCATTTAGCATTTTTTGCTTCGCCCATGTTTCATCCGGCTGGTTGCCCGTGTCCCAATCCTTATAGGCAAAGCTCCAGTTCATTGTTTTATACCCGAGACTTTGCGCAACCGCGAGGGAGCGTATGGAATATTCGCCCATCGGCGGTCTGAAAAGGAACATTTCATATCCGTATTCGGTTTTAATATAATCGTGCAGCCCCTGAATTTCCTTCTTCATTTCCGCAACGCTGAGCGTGGGGAAGGACTTGTGACTTACCGAATGATTACCGAGAATATGACCCTCTTTAATTATTCGCTCAACTATTTGCTGTGCGGCTTTGGGTTTACAGTAGCCCATTGTAACAAAGAAAATTCCCTTTGCGTTCTTTTTGGCAAGGGTATCAAGAATTTTTGAGGTGTAACCGTTTTCGTACCCTAAGTCGAACGTCAGGTACACATTGTTTGAAGGCGGCGCTATAAATACCGCCCCGTATTTTTCATACCTTTCCTGTGCGGCAACAGCGCCGGTAGGTCTGTTTGCGCTGTCTTTGGCGTTGCCCTGACCGTAGCCGCGGCGCGTGTTGTCAAGCTGCATAAACTTCTCGTCTTCAGGGTTGACGGGTGCGGGAGCGGGCTTAACCTCCGGCTTTGAAACGGGCGCAGGTTTTGAGGGCGCAGCCGAAGCCGTGCTTTCGGCAGGCGGCTCCGAAACGGCGGACGGTACCGACTCCGCGAAGCTCACTTCCGAACTTGTACTCTCGACAGCCGAGGACGCCGCGGGCTGCGATGAAACGGTGCTGCTGTCTGTCTGCGCGTTATTCGGCGTTTTTTTGCAGCCTGATACAAGCAATACCGCGCAAAGAACCAAAGCCGCCGCTTTAATTTTACTTCTCATATTTTTAACCCCTTAAGTTGTTATTAACATACTACCATAAATATACATATATTTCAAGAGGTCAGCGGGATAGAATATCGCTTATAGGATAATAAAAAATACAATTGCTTTATAGTTTTCACCCTATATTTAAAACCGTATTTAAAAGGAAACGGTTGTGCGATACGCGATTTAACGGGTAAGTGTAAATTCGTTTTGCCTAAAAGAGAGCCTTTTATATAAGTATTTCTGTTAAGCAAAAGCACTGAAAACGAATGTTAAAAATCCGCTCCCGAATGAGAGTTTAATTACTCTTGTCCGGGAGTTTTTATATATACAGAGAAATTGTGCGCATTATTAATCGCCGTAATGGTTGGGGTCCAAAAATATCTGTTGATTTTTTGATTCCTTTGGTGACATACCGTAATATTTTTTATAAGAGCGATAAAAAGCCGTATAATCGGTAAATCCGCATTTAAAGGCTGTTACGGTAGGAGAAACGCCTGACTTAATAAGCTTTTGCGCGGTTATCATTCGTTTATCGGTAATGTACTTATAAACCGATATGTTAAGATTTTTTTTAAAGATGTGAGAAAGTGATGAGGGTGATATTTTTAAATTATCCGAGATCTCATCCAAATTGATCGGAGAACAGTAGTTTTTATTAATATAGTTCAGAACATTGCAAATAACTTCATCCGAGTTTTTGGGGTCAATTTGTATTCCGCGCTTTAATTCTTTTTTTAAATATACAAGTATTTCGGAAAAGACCGCAAAAATAAGAATACCTTTATCAATTTCAGATTCGGAAAAAATAGCGGGTAGGCTGTTGAAAAGCGAAACAATCCGTTCACTCGGATTTTCGATAATACATGTGTTTCCCATGCATATGTCAACTATCTCTTCAAGTCCTTTCGGATTATCGAAATTAAAACAAAAACGAGTATACTCGTCCGGTTTGTCAACAATAAGATGATGAAAGCTTTCTCGCGGGATTACCAGCAACGTACCGCTTTTTATATCAATCTTACCGCTTTCAGTAATCAATTTGCCTGTGATTTTCGGAATATAAAGTATTTCATTGTAAATATGAAACTCCCTGCCGGGCTCTATTGAGGGTCCTTTTGCATAATGCAAATGTAAATCATCACTATTGTATATCTCACAATGAAGTTCTTTTTTAGTAGAAATCATGACATCACCGACTGAATTATAACATATTTCTGCAACAATTGCAATGTTTTTGCTTGAATAACAATTGAAATTGTTATTCGAACAAAATATAATATAATCAGGAAACCGAAAAGGGTGGTTATTTTGAGATATGACTTAATGGAAAAAGTTCTTTTTGAGAAAATCATTGTTATAATAAGAGGCGTAGAAAGAAAATATTTGCGGGAGCTTTGCGAAGCGCTGTATGCCGGCGGAATCAGGTTTGTTGAATACACATATAATTTCTTTTCGGATTCGGAAACCGCAAAATCCATTGAGTATATGAATGATTTTTTTTCGGACAAAATGTTTATAGGAGCGGGTACGGTTTTGAATGCCGAACAGGTCCGGCTTACAAAAAAGGCGGGCGGGAAATTTATTATTTCGCCTGACTTTAACAGGAATGTGGTTGAGGAAACAAAAAAACACGGACTTTTATCAATGCCGGCAGCAATGACCTCAACAGAAATTAACGAAGCGTATAAGACCGGTGCGGATATTGTTAAACTGTTTCCTGCCGCTGTTTTGGGGGCGGATTATCTCAGGGCTGTCACCGCTCCGCTCAAAAATGTGCCAATAATGGCGGTGGGGGGAATTAATACCGATAATATTCCCGGATTTCTTGCCGCCGGTGCCAAGGCGTTCGGGATCGGGAGCGATATAGTCCGGAAAGATATGATAGAAAGTGCGGATTATGACGGGATAAGCCGTATTGCGCAAAAATTTGTATCGGTGGTAAATGAGGAAGAATGACTGGAAAATTTATTTCAATAGACGGCGGTACAAGTAATACAAGAATATCATTGATATGCGATGGGGCTATAACGGATAGAATTAACCTAACCGGTGGGGCAAGAGACGGTTTTGAAAAACGCAAGTTGAGGGAATGCATTGAGAAATTGCTCATGAGCAATAAACTTAACGCCGATGAAATTGAAACGGTATTGGCGTCGGGCATGCTTACAAGCAGGGAGGGGCTTTGTGAAATTCCTTATATAACCGCCCCGGCAGGATTGAAAGAAATTCATAACGCGATAGTCAGAAAACGTATGCCTGAAATATGTGAAATCCCGTTTTCATTTATACCCGGGGTGAAAATCCCATCGAGAAAATTGGAAACCGCGGATGTAATGCGCGGGGAAGAAACCGAGCTTATGGGGCTTAATGTAGATATAACCGATTCGCTTGTGCTTCTTCCGGGATCTCATTCAAAATGCATTACGGTATCGTCCGACAGTAAAATAGTTGATTTTCATACATATTTAACCGGCGAAATGACGCATGCCATCAGCAAAGATACAATTTTGAGTAAAACTGTTAATATGAAATGCGAGCCGGACAGAAAATATTTGAAAATAGGATATGAATATTGCGCTAAAAAGGGGATAAACGAAACCCTGTTCAAAACAAGAATACTGGATATGATTTTCAAAACAGACGGAAATCAAAGCTACGGTTTTTTTATGGGCGGGTTGCTTTACGGTGAGATTAACCGTATAATTAGTTTTCCGCAGCGCCGTATTGTGGTGGCGGGGAAGAAAGAACTGAAGTATCCGACGGTTTTTCTTCTTAAAGAGTATTCCGAAAAGGAAATTATTTGCGTGGATGACGCTTCTGCCGATAATGCGCCGACTATGGGATTACTGAAAATTTACTCATATGTCGGCAGCTGAAAATATTATGCGCGATGCAAATTGTCGGAAAGGTAGTATATAGATATGAAACCCTTGATTTCACTTATAATGTCCGTATTGCTTCTGACTGCGGTTTTTAATCCGATAGTTGCGTCTGCCGCGGCAGAGGATAAAAATGATTTAAAAGCCTCGGCGGGTAACGAAGGTAATTCTGCGGAAGCACAGTATTATTTTGATTATGCCGCCGGATATTTTGAAAGCGCCGTAACAGATATTACTGTTTTTGACGGTGAAATGCTTTGTTCCGCGGAAAAGGATTATGAGTTCTTTTTAACAGCCCCATCGGATGCGTGGTATAATGTGACCCTTGTTTATGAAGCCGGGAATGACAGCAATACCGAAATCGGGTTCGGAATACGGCTTGACGGTAAATATCCGTTTTACGAGGCAGACAGATTTGTTCTTTCAAGACTTTATGTTAATGAGGGAAAAGTCAGGACGGACGGAATGGGAAATGAATTCGCTCCCGAACAAAAAGAAGTGCATGAAAAACAAATGTTCAGACTTTCAAATTATTCGACATTTGAAAGCAAAGCTACAAAATTCTTTTTTTCAAAGGGCGAGCATTCTCTGCGTCTCGGGGATTTTACGGCGTCGGTTAAAATATTTAAAATTATATTAACGGTTGTCGAGGAGCTTGCCGACTATGCCGAGGTTTCTGAAAAATACGGCGAATATCCAATGTCGGGCGATGCCGAGATAACAGTACAGGGTGAGGACGCCGTTTATAAATCGGAATTTGACCTTGTGGGAAAGACCGACAGTTCGTCGGCAGCGGTTTATCCGAAAGACCCATTTAAACAAAAGGTTAATTATATCGGCAGCAATTGGTCGGATGTAGGGGAAAAGCTTACATGGAACATAAATGTTCCGAACGACGGCTTGTATAAGCTGTCATTTCATTACAGGCAGAGCTTTATTTTAAACGGGAACGCATACCGAACGCTTGAAATCGACGGGAAGGTGCCTTTCAGAGAAGCCGAAGCTATTTCATTTCCCTATGGCAACGGATGGGAAAACCTACAATTAAGCGATGAAAACGGGAAACCGTATATGCTTTACCTGTCGAAAGGGGAGCATACACTATCGTTAACCGTAACATTAGGCCCTCTGACATCTTTCTGTAATAAACTTAACGATACGGTTTTTGAAATAGGTAACTGTTATCGCCGGATTGTAATGATAACCGGAGAAACCCCCGATAATAACAGAGACTATAATTTATTTTCTCAGATACCCGATCTTGAAGAAAAGCTGAAATCAATAGTTTCGTCTCTGGATGAGCTTTCCGGCATTTATGAAGGACTCTCCGGGAAACGCGGCGGAAGCACGGTTTCAATACTTAATAATATGAAAATATCAATAAACGGTATGCTTAAGTATAAATATAAAGCGCAAAGATATAAGTCGGCATTCTATTCGGCATATTCCTCTATAAGCGCAACTTTATACGATATAATGGATATGCCGCTTAATATTGATTCATTTACGCTGTCATCTTCACATAAGGAAACACGAGGCGTTAACGCGGGTTTATTTGAAAAGATAAGTTATTCTGTTGAACGCTTTATAGCTTCGTTTATTATAGATTACAATAATATATCGGGCGATTCCGCGGCAACTGAAAAAATCACCCTTTGGATAAATTGGGGAAGAGATCAGGCTCAGGTGCTTAATTCGCTGATAAAGAGCGAGTTTGTTCCGCAGACCGGTATAGGCGTAAACGTTAAGATAACCAACGCTTCACTGGTACAGGGAATTTTGTCGGGCAATTCACCCGACTGCGTTTTGCAGCAGCAAAGAAGCGAACCGGTAAATCTTGCACTGCGCAATGCGGCATATAATCTTAAACAGTTTGCCGATTACGGCGATATTATAAAGCGCTTTGCCGAGGGTGCGGTTGTGCCGTATGAGTACAACGGCGGCGTTTACGGTTTGCCGGACACGCAAAGCTTTTTGATGCTTTTTATCCGAACGGATATATTCAAAGAAATGGGTCTTGAAATTCCGAAAACATGGGATGAATTTATTGATACATTAACAATTCTTTCAGCCAATAATCTTCAGACGGGTATAGCCGGGAATCTTGATAATGCGGCAACAAACGCATCGGCTGTATCGACCTGTTTTAATATGTTTTTGGCACAGTTCGGCGGAAATCTTTACAACAACGATTTGAATGCAACCGATTTGCTGACGCCGCAGGCAATATCCGCTTTCGAATTTTTCACCGATTTCTTTACAAAGTATAACTGTCCGAAAGCGTATAATTTTTATAACCGATTCAGAACAGGAATTATGCCTATGGGCATACAGAGTAACCAAATGTATTCGACAATAGCGGCTACGGCTCCGGAAATTAAAAACCGTTGGGTTATGGCTCCCGTACCCGGCTTATCCGAATCGGAGGCGGGAACCTCGGTAGGCGCCGGTACTGCCGCTGTGATTTTAAAGGATTCCAAAAATCATGAGGAGGCATGGGAATTTATTAAATGGTGGACCTCGTGCGACATACAGCTTTCATACATACAGGCGCTTGAATCGGTTTTGGGAATATCGGCAAGGGTTTCAACCTCAAATATTGAAGCGTCCTCTAAACTTTCGTGGGACGGCAAATGTCTCGGCAATATGCTCACACAATGGAGATCGGTTAAAGAATATAACGAGATTCCGGGAAGCTATTATGTGCCGCGTGTTATCGATCAGGCGTATTGGAATGTTGTTGAGAATAACGAAAGACCGAAAGATATGCTTTATACATGGAGTAAAACGGCAGACAGCGAAATAAGAAAAAAGATTAAGCAATACGGTAAATAAAAGGAGAGAACACGCGTGGAAATACCAATTGAGAAGAAAACAGTGTCAGTAAAGAAAAAACGCAGTTACGAAAAACTTCCGCTCGTGGTTTTACTTATGCCATTTTTGGTTTTGTTTATTGCGTTTACGGTTCTCCCTATTATTTCCTCGGTAATTTTGAGCTTTTTCGATTATGATATGCTGCATCAGCTTAAATTTGCGGGACTTTCAAATTATATGTCTATGTTTTTGGAAGACGATGTTTTTTGGATATGTGTGAAGAATACGGTTATGTTCGCGTTAATAACCGGGCCTGTGGGCTTTTTGCTTTCTTTCATTTTGGCATGGATGATAAATGAGCTGAATCGCGGATTGCGAACCTTTCTTTCCTTTCTTTTTTATTCGCCGGCGCTCATGGGAAACGTGTATTTTATATGGCAGGTTTTTTTCAGCGGCGACAGCTACGGCTATGCAAACAGCTTTCTTCAGTCGTTGGGGCTTATAACGGAACCTATTCAGTGGTTTAAGAGCACGCAGTATGCTTTTGTTCTTGTAATAATAGTGCAGCTCTGGTGCAGTCTCGGCGTTTCATTTTTGGCAAATATTTCGGGGCTGCAAAATGTTAATCCTGAGCTTTACGAATCCGGCGCAATAGACGGGATTAAAAACCGCTGGGCGGAATTATGGTATATAACGTTACCTTCAATGAAAGAAATAATTCTTTTCAGCTGTGTAATGCAAATTCAAAATTCCTTTTCCGTAAGCGTTATAGCCAAGCAACTGTGCGGCTATCCCAGTGTGAACTACTGCGCGGATACGCTGGTTTCACTTCTTACGGATATAGGAAGCGTAAGGTATGAGATGGGATTAGCGTCGGCAATGTCCGTTTTTCTGTTTGCGATTATGGCGTTTACACGAATCGGAATCGGGAAAATCGTATCGGTATTGGGTAAGTAAAAAGGGGATAATATATGGCAAAGCGAAGTTCGGGCATAAAAAGATTTACTCGCTCCAAGGCAGGCAATTTCTTTTATTTTGTTATCTTGGCTCTTTTCGGATTATTTACAATTTTACCGCTCATATATTCTGTAATAACTTCTCTGAAACCTTTGGATGAGCTTTTGGCATTCCCGCCGAAATTTTATGTTGTAAGACCTACGGCGGCAAATTATGCGGCGCTGCCTTCCTTGCTTTCAAAGCTGAGTATTCCTCTTTCAAGATATGTTTTCAACAGCATTTTTATTGCGGCGCTTACAACCGTTATGCATGTTGTGGTTGCGTCGATGGCGGCGTTTGTTCTTGTGATATGGAAAAAGAACCGACTTATTAAGGCGCTGTTTTTTATTGTTCAGTTCTCTTTGCTGTATAACGCGTATACACTTGCCATTCCGCAGTATCTGATTTTTTCAAAATCGGGTATTATTGATACATATTTAGTATACATACTTCCGTATCTCCCGTCCGCTTTGGGTGTTTTTTTAATGAAGCAGTATATGGAATCCAGCATACCGATTTCATTGGTTGAGGCAGCGCAAATTGACGGCGCGGGATATTTCAGAATTTTTTTCAATATTGTTTTCCCGCTGGTTAAACCGTGTTGGATGACGCTTGCGTTGTTTTCTTTCAGGGATATTTGGACAATCCAGCCCCAGGGAACCGTATTTAGTGAAAATTTAAGAACATTGCCAATGGTTATCAGCCAAATTACCGCGGGCGGAATAGCACGCTCGGGGAGCGCTATGGCTGCCACGGTAATATTGATGATTCCGCCTATACTTGTGTATGTTTTCACACAGTCGAATGTTATTGAAACAATGAGCAGTGCCGGAATTAAGGGCTGAGGAGATATTCGGTTATGAAAAATAAATCAATTTCAAATTTATTAAAGCTCCTTTCGGCAGTTGCGCTTTTTGCGGTAACGCTTTCCGTTCCGGCATTTGCCGAAAACGAAAGCGTGCCGTATAAATCGTATACCTATTGGGAGGGATATTCACAGAAGGTTCCCAAAGAAACAGCTGAAATGTATTCCGTTAAAAAAATTATCGATTTTCCGGCGGAGTCCGATTTAAGGCATATATGCTTTGACAGTAACTGGAATTTATATGTACTGGACGCAGCTGAGTCCGGCATTACAGTTGTTGATTCGAATTACAGAATTGTTAACAGTATATCGAATGCCGTATATAATGGGCAAACGGTTGATTTTCGCGGTGCCGAGGGTATATATGTTAATAAGAGCGGAGACATTTTTGTGGCGGATACCGATAACCGACGTATAGTTATTTTTGATTCCGACGGAAATGTTAAAAAGCTCGTAAACCGTCCGGATTCGCTTCTTTTGCCCGATGATTTTAATTTTACCCCGATAAAGGTTTTAGAGGATGAAAGGCGCTATCTTTATGTTCTTTGCGACGGGTGTTATTACGGCGCTTTAAAATTCTCTCCCGAATATGAGTTTCTCGGGTTTTACGGTGCGAACAAGGTTAAGGTTTCGGTTGCTTCGGCGCTTAGAAATTTTACGAAAGAACTGTTTTCTACAACGGAAAAGCGGATGAATGACGTTCAAAAGCTGCCCTACACATTTTTGAATTTTTGTATTGATGACGACGGCTTTATTTTCACTACGACGGTTTCTCCCGATTCGCTTTCCGGAGGGCAGGTAAGAAGACTTAATCCGTCCGGCGACAATATTTTAAGCCACAAATTCAATTTTAAAAAAATTTCAGGGGATAATTTTTGCTTCGGCGATATAGCCGGAGTGAAAAACAGCGAAAATGTCACAAAGAATAACCATTTTTCCGCAATAGCGGTTTCGGGAAACTTCTTCTATATTTTGGATAATAATACGGGCAGAATATTTGTATACGATTTTGAGTGTAATCTTATAAATGCTTTCTCCGGCGGATTCGGAAACGGAACGCAGCAGGGAGTATTCAAAAATCCTACTTCAATTGCCGTAAACGAAAAAGGAGATATTTTTGTTTCGGATTCGGAGAAAAAAACCATAACCGTTTTTGAAACGACCGATTACGGAAAAAGCGTCATGCGCGCGGATACGTTGCGAATGAGAGGAGAAAGCGACAAAGCGGAGGAATACTGGCGAGAAGTGCTTTCTCAGGACGCAAACAATCAGTTGGCGTATATCGGACTCGGCGAGGCTGCCGTAATGCGCGACGATTATAAAACCGCCATGTATTATTCCAAACTCGGGCTTGATCAGGAAACATATGTGCGCGCCCGTTCCGAAATTATAAAGTCAACGCTCAAAGGCAACTTTTTACTGTGCTTTATTACGGCTTTTGTAATTTTGGCCGCACTTTCAGCGTTGATAGTGGTTACAACCAAAAGGAATACGGTAATGATCAGAAATCGGGTTATCGGCACAGCGTTTTCATCGCTTGTACATCCTAAAGCTTCATTTACAAATATTGTTGATAAAAAATACGGTTCGGTTGTAATAGCTACTGTTTTATTGCTCATGTTTTTTGTAACGCGTACCGCAAAGGATATTAACGCCGGTTTTATGTATGTTGTAACCGATGAGTCTTCTTATAACGTTATATACACATTTTTGGGCACGGTTGTTCTTATGCTGCTTTGGGTCGGAGTTAACTGGTGCGTATGCGTACTGTTTGAGGGAAAGGGCAGATTAAAGGATATTTATATAACCTCATGTTATTCTCTCTTGCCGCTTGTAATCAATTACCTGCTGTTTATATTGCTTTCATATTATGTTGCGCCGTCGGGCGTCTCATTTCTTTCGCTTTTAAACAATTTGAGTATATTTTATTTTATAGTAATGATTATCGTATCGGTTATGACTGTACACGAGTTTGATTTCAAACGCGCGGTACTAGCGACACTGCTTAGCGTGCTGGGAATGGCAATAGCGGGTTTTATGATTTTTATGGCGCTTATATTGGCACAGGATTTTCTCAGCTTTTTATTAAGCGTGATACAAGAGATCGCGTTTAGATGAACGGGGGGAGCAAATGAAAAACTTGAAACAAAGGCGGATAATAGCTACCGCTATTATCAGTATTATCATTCTCCTTACCGGGTGTGTTCCGAAAACCATGGAAAAGCAAATTCTCTATTATGAAGGCGGCGTGAATAAAGCGTCTGGCGGAATAATTGCGGAAAATAATAATTATTCGCTTGAATGGGACGCAGAAAGAACCGCTCTCCTTTTACATTCAAAGGCATACGGTGGTATTTTCGGTACCGTTCCGTACGGCTTTTACAGCAGCGGGGTTACAAGCGGTAAGGCGTCGGTCGAGCTTACCTCACCGATCAATATATCATATATTGACAGTGAAACGCTGAGTGTAAAAACCGTTTCGGGAAGCACGGGAGTTATAAAAAACGGCAGAGTGGCGTCTGAAAAAATCGATGACGGCATAAAAATTACATATTATTTTGATAAACTGAAAATATCCGTACCCGTTGAATACACCCTCTTTGATGAAGGCTTGGAAGCAAAAATAATCGTAGGAGAGATTTCCGAATCCGACTATCATATATACCAAATATCGCTTTTACCGTATATGGTAAGCGCCGTTAACAGTGAAACTTCTTATTTGGTGGTTCCGTCCGGCAGCGGAGGAATTATAAAAACCGCGAATGCCGAAACGGTTAAAACATATTCCGAGGAATTGTACGGCAATGATCCTGTCAAGGTTGTATACTCCGAGACAGCGTCATCCGAACAGTCGAGGCTCCCTGTTTTCGGTTCATGCGACGGGGAAAACAGCATTCTGGCGGTAATAGGCGAGGGGGCGTCATCCGCTACCGTTGAGGCAAAGGCGGCGGACCCTGAAACGGGTTATTCCGGCGCTTACGCTAAATTTTCCCTGCGCGGGTATGACCTTACGAATATAACCGATCATTCGGGAGCGGTGACCTACATTAAAAAATATTCTTCCGAAAGAATTTCGGCTGATTGTTTTTCGGTGCGTTATTACCCGATGAACGGATATTCAAAGGATTATTCGGGAATGGCGTCGCTTTACCGTGATATTTTGCTCAGAACGGGAAAACTTTCGGCAGGTAAAGAGAATTCACCTGCATTTGCGCTTGAAATACTCGGCGGAGCAAAGACTAAAAAGCTCTTTCTCGGTTTCCCGTATAACAGCACTGAGGTTGCCACTGATTTTTCCGAAGCATTGAGCATTGTGAAGGAATTAACAGAGGAGACTGGTGAGAAATTTCTTATAAAAATGTCAGGATTTACTGACGGCGGTTTGGACGCCGAAACCATCGGCGGCGGGTTTAAGCCGAGCAAGAGTTTCGGCGGCAAGAAGAAATTTTTACAGCTTGCCGATTATTGCCGAAATGTCGGTAATAAGCTGTTTTTGGATTATGATATAGTTCGTTTTTCAAAATCCGGGAACGGATTTTCAAGTCTCGGCGACTCTGTAAAAACCGCAAATCTTATACGCAGCAAATACCGTTCGTTCAATGTTGCCTTAAACACATATGACGGTAACAGCTACCCTTATTACCTGCTTTCACCGAGAAAACTTACGAAAGCCGCAGATAAATTGATTTCCGTTGCGGCAGATACTGAGCTTTGCGGGGTATCTCTGAGTACGCTCGGGAACACCGCATATTCCGATTATTCCTATACCGGCGGCTACTGCAAGGGAGATATTTCAAAACAGGCGTCGGCGGTAATTTCCAAAATTTCCCGGGCAAAATTAAATGTACTCACATCGGACGCTAACGAATACGCGGCTTTAGCGTCTGACTATATAACAAATGTTCCGCTTAAAAGCTCGCAATACGATTGTATTGACAGAGATATTCCGTTTTATGAAATGGTATTTAAGGGCTATATTCCGCTTTATTCCTCTCCGATAAATGCCGAGGATGACCCGAATACTTATTTCCTCAAAACGGTTGAATGCGGTGTAAATCCCGGTTTCAGTGTTTGCGGCAAATATCCAGAGGGTCTTTTTTCAACCTCGTATTCAATATTCTCTACGAGCAGGTACAATACGGTGAAGAGTAAAATAAAAAATATACTTGACATTTCAAACGGATTTTTAAAGTCCGTTAAGGACAGCAAAATATTAAAAAATGAACGGGAAGGAAACCTTGCGCATACTGTTTTTGAAAACGGAATTTCAATTTATGTGAACTATGGGAATACGTCTGTGATTACCCCGCTCGGAAAGGTAGAGGCACGTTCGTTTATCTACGGAGGGGAGTGACAGTATAATGAAAGAGATTAAATCTAAGAATCATTCGCTTGAAAAAATCAAGGCAAAATACGGTATTATGTTTTGTATTCCGTGGATAATAGGATTTATATTGTTTATTCTGATTCCGATAGGACAATCAATACTTTTCTCCTTTTCCAAGGTTACAATGACGGCCGACGGTTTAAAGCTGGATTTTAAGGGATTGAAGTATTTTAAATATATTTTGGCGGAGGAGCCGACATACGGCGATAAAATAATTTCATCCCTCGGAGACTTTGCGTATTCGCTTCCGTTTATAGTAATTTTCAGTCTTATTATTGCTGTGATACTTAACGGTAAATTTAAAGGCAGAGTTCTTTTTCGTTCGGTGTTCTTCTTACCTGCCATAATATCAACCGGAATTGTAATGAGCTTTATTTCGGAAGACTCATTGGCAACCGCGATGATGGACACAACCGATAAGGTCAGCGCTTTTATGGGCGGTTTTATTGATTTTAAAGCGGTTATGATGGGATTGGGATTGCCCGAAAATGTGACGGCTGTAATTATAACTTACATAGATAGGATTTTTAATCTTCTGTGGAGCTGCGGAATACAGATTGTAATTTTTGTTTCCGGTCTTCAAACCGTTCCGAGGCAGCTTTATGAGGTTTGCAAGGTTGAGGGCGCTACTCAGTGGGAGACATTTTGGTATTTAACCTTTCCTATGCTCGGAAGCACCTTGTTACTGGTTATTATTTATACTTCAATAGATATACTTACCGGCACTTCAAATACGGTTATGCGATCGGCGTTTAATATGATGCAGCAACAGGTATACGATGTGAGCTCGGCTATGCTGTGGACATATTTTATATCAATTTTCGCTATTATCGCGTTGCTTATTGCGGCACTTTATTTTTGGCTTTTGAGAAAATGGGAGGGGTGAAACCGTGAAAAATAAAAACGCACGCAGGACAGCTGTAAATAAGTTGGCTGCAAGCGCACTACGCTACTTCTTTCTTATTTCCCTCAGCTACATTTTTCTTTACCAGATAGCCTATATGTTGAGTCAGGCATTTAAGCCGGATAATCAGATTTACGATCCCTCGGTTGTGTGGATTCCGAAAAGTTTTACCTTGGATAACATAAAGCTTGCCTGCGCGAACATGGATTATGTAAAAAGTCTTTGCGCAACCTTGTTTATAGTTGTGGGGAGCGGACTTTTGGAGGTTTTGACCTGCATGCTTATGGCTTACGGGCTTGCGCGTTTTAAATTTAAAGGTAACAGGATATTGTTCGGACTTGTAATATTGACTATCGTTGTGCCGCCGCAAATGATAATAATACCGACATCCATGAATTTCTCGCATTTGGATTTTCTGGGCGTTTTGTTTGGATTTTTCAAATTGACCGGTATTGATTTACGCCCGAACATACTTGATACGCCGCTTACATTCTATCTTCCGGCGCTTTTCGGAGTGGGTCTGCGTTCGGGCTTGTTCATATTTATTTACAGACAATTTCTTTCAAAAATTCCGTACGAATTGGAGGAAGCGGCGTATATAGACGGGGCGGGACCGTTTAAAACCTTTGTATCAATAATTATTCCGTCATCGGGTGTGGTTATTTTTACTGTTATAATTTTTTCGGTTATATGGCATTACAACGATTACTATCTTTCGGATATGTACTTAACTGAAAACCGAACGTTGGCTGTTTCGCTTGCGAACATTACTTCAACGGTCAGCACACAGCTGGTTGAAGAGGATTACAAAAGAGTTTTGCAAATGGCGGGAAGTCTGGTTTTTATTGCGCCTGTCCTTATTATGTACATGATATTACAAAAAAAATTCGTACAGAATATTGACCGCGTCGGAATAGTGGGATAAATTTTCAAAAAATGCCGAATGGCTTAAAAAAGAGAGGTAAATACAATGAAATTAATCGGAAAATTTAAGCAAATGCTTTGCTGGATGTTGGCAATTACCGTATTAACGTCACTTTCCGGCTGCGGGAATGGCAACAAAGGCAATAATTCCTCGGATATATGGGAATATATCGAGGTGGACGGTTCAGATGACGTGAGTACTGCGGCGTCAGAAAATGAATCGAACGCGGCGTCCGGCGGAAACGGCGTCGGCAGCAAAAATTCCGGCAGCGGTGGAAATAAAGATTCTTCCGTTAAAAATACCGTAACGGATATTAAGGGCTCAACGGTAAAGGTCTTGGTATGGTATGAGCCGTCCGAGTCCGAGACTAAATCCGCAAAGGCGTTTACAAGCAAAACCGGTTGCAAGGTGCAGTTTATTAAGACAAGTCTTAATAACTATCAAACAAAGCTGGCGTCGCTTGTCTCGTCCGGAGCCGCACCGGACGCGGCCGCTATTATGCTCAGCTCTTATCCCTCAATGATAATCAACGGCCTTTTTGAAGAACTTCCCACGAAGAATTTTGATTTAAAAAACAAGCTTTGGGATATTGACACCATGGATTGCTACAAATGGAACAACAAGTATTACGGAGTTTTGGCAAAGGGTTCAACCATGAGTGATTTCTATATGATTTTCTTCAATAAAACTCTTTTTGAGGAAAACGGCGTGGAAACACCGTATGAAATATGGAAGAAGAATCCGAATGATTGGAACTGGAACAAGCTTGCTTCGATTGCGAAGGAAATGACAACAGGCAGCGGCGACAGCAAAATATACGGATTGGAATGCGGTTATGCCGGAGTGTTTATGTGGTCAACCGGTAAAGATTTTGTTTCTGTTTCGGGGAATACGATCAAGAACACATCCTATGATGAAAAGGTGAGGGAATCGTGGAAGTTTTTCAATAATCTGCGCGATATTGATAAGTGCCTGAACCCCGCAAATTCGGTTGAGGAAGACTTTATTAACCGTAAATGCGCAATGTATGTTAACGGTTCGTGGCAAATGCAGTCGGGCGGTTCCTACGGTAAAAATATGAAAGACGACTGGGGTGCGGTGCCTTTCCCGAAGCAGAACAACGGCTCCTATTACTCACCGTTCAGAGTAACCCTGTGGGGCGTAGGCAAGGGCTCGAAAAATCCTGCCGGTTCGGCCGAGTTCTTAACATATTGGCTTGATTCGGCGCATTATTCAGATACTCTGTATGCAAAACCGGAATTTAAAGAAATACATGACTGGATGTGGAATCAGCCCAAGTGCAATGCTTATTCCAACGGAGTACTGAATGTTAAGGAGAAGAATTACTATCTTGATCTTTGGCTCAAACTTACAGTCGGCGCAAACAATGTTGACACGGTTTTGAAACAGCAATCTCCTGTTATTGACGACGCTATAAAGCTTGTATTGGATGACAGAACCTGACCTTTTACTAAAAAACGGAACGCTTTTAAAATAACCGCGACAGGAGGAAAACAGATTGAAGCTACGCTATAAGATTACATCCGCCGTTGTTGCGGCAGTATTAATTGTTACTGCCGTTTCCGCGGTGGCGATAGGCGGATATTCGGGACCGAAAAAGAACGAAACGCTTTATCAAAAGGCAATTGACGACCATGGCTTCATATACGGTCTTAACTATGCTTGGGTCGGAGAACAGCGGAGAAGTCTCGGAGATAATCAGATTAATAATACAAAAAATTCTTTTGATGAGAAGTCGGTGCGCACCGGGTTATATAATATCAGTAAGTTGGGAATTGATTGCACCACAATATGGTTGTTTATGGGCGGAGACGGATTGGAATTTGACAGCACCGGCGATGTTACCGGAGTTCAGCCGCTCTTCCTTAAAAACTTAGAAACGGTTCTGAAGATCGCGACGGAATACGGTGTTGCGCTTAATTTCACAGTGCAGCCGCATTTCGATTATAACATTGAATCGGGACTTTATTCGGGAAGCAAGAAAGCATACGATAAATACACCCGCATGGTGACCGACCCCACGGTACGGGAGCATTACATTGATAAGGCGGTAACGCCTGTTCTGAAACTCATTAATAAATACCGCAAAATAATTTTTTCGATTACCGCGTATTGCGAACCCGAGGCGGACATTTACGGTGAGACGAACTTTTATAAGCCGTGGGGCACAACTAAGGAGGTTATGACAGATTTTATAGGCGAGATCGTTAAAGCGTCACGCCGTGAACTCAGTGGCATACCGGTTTGGGTGACAAGCGGATGGAATCATGACGAAACCCTGCAGTGCTTTAATAAGCTCGGTCTTGACTTTATCGGGAGAGATATTTACCAGGATTATTCGGATGTGCCGAGCGTTTCCGACGCCGTAATTACCACGCCGGTAGTGCTGGGTGAATTCGGTCCGTCGGAGGCGTCGGCTAAAAGCACCAACAATTCATTCCATATGCGAAATTATAAGAACTTTATCAAAAACGCTATGGAAGCCGGATATACGGGGGCTTTTTATTGGATGTATAACGGCAAGGGCTCTATGCAATCATTGCTGGGAACATCGGATACAACATATATGCCGTTGCTTTCTACAATGTACTATACCGTAAAGGACAATAAAAATGCCGCGAAAGGCATAGAGCAAAAGCTTGACGCCCCTGTAATGCTTGCCGCGGATATAGACGGAACATTGAATTTTATCGCAAGCAGAAATGCCGAGAAATATATTGTTCAGCGCTCGGCGGACGGCAAAGGATGGAGCGTGTTAACAGAGCTTGACGCCGGCTCGGTTGATGAAAGCGGAAATTTGATAGGTACATTCTATGATGAATCGGCAGAGGCAGAGCCGACATATTATTACCGTATAATCGCGGTGGATTTTGAAGGCGGCAAGGCGGTATCCGATGTTTCACAACCGGTTAAGTTCGGAAAGGTGATTTGCGATGAATCCGAAAATATGGTTGCGGATTTCAGCTTTGAGAATCTTAAAAGCAGGGAAGAACTGGGCATTATTGACGATACGGGCGTATGGGATGTTGTGACCGGAGACGAAGGGGAGGTTACACACTCGGGCAAAACCGCCGTCAAGTGTAACGGCGACGGTTCATCAACATGGTCATGGTTTTACAAAACGGTAAATGTGCAGCCAAATACAACATACACCTATACGGTGTTTGCCAAAAGCGAGAGCGGCACAATTCAGTACAAGGTTCTTGACGCGGGCAAGCCGCACCCTGAAAACAGAATTGTTCAAAAAACAACTTCAGCAGTACATTTGGACGAATGGGTGAGATATACTACCGTATTCAATTCCGGAACAGCTACGGCGGTGCGCTTAGCTTTTGCCGATGGCGGCGGCGTTATAACGGTGGATGATATGTACCTTTTCCCAACGGCTGAGTAGGCGTATATTTTAATCTTGATTAATTGAAATACATTCTAGCAAATTTATTACTAACGGTAAAAAGGAGAAAGAAAAAATGAAAAAAAATATTTTATCTAAGACATTTATAAGCATTTTTACAATTATCGCGCTCCTTATTTCCTCAATGTATGTCACACTTTTTTCCGTCTCAGCCGAGACGGCTGCCGGCAGCTTTAATAATTTGGTTACAAACGGCGATTTTGAGGACGGAATAAACGGGTGGACGGTGCCGTCCGGCATTACGCAGGAAATCGTTTATGACAGTGAAACCGATTCAAATGTCGCCCGCTTTACGGGAGAGGTAGACAGATACGCAATATCGCAGACCTTCGGCGTTAAGGCAAACACGGAATATCTGCTCACCTATTCATACAAAAAGTTAAACGGCAGGGATGTTGTTGACGCTTATGTTGAAGTTGACGGTGAGAACGGCGCTATAATGCAGCATTGGATAAACTTTAACGATAAAGGCGTATGGGCGCAGAAAATCGACACAATAAAGACAGGCAGCAATACCAAACTTACAATAAAAATTGAAAACCGTGCGGGCGAGGCATACATTGATAATGTGGTTGTGGCTGAGCTGGCACCGATTGAACCCGAAAGAATTTTGAAACAGGGTGACGCCGGGGTAGAGGTTTTGTGGGTACAAAAGAAACTCGGGCTTTTCGGCTACGCTCTCACGGAAAATTGCAATTTCGACTCCGAAACCGAGTCTGCGGTAAAGGATTTTCAGAAAAAACACTGCGTTAAGGCAAACGGCATTGTTGATTCGGCAACGGTGGCCGCATTGAAAATTGACCCCGAAAATGAGCCCGGAACCGGCAGCGGCGACGCAAACGCGGACGGCGTTACAGATATTTTAGACCTTATTGTATTGAAAAAATACATTGCGGCGGGTGAAGCGTCAACTGTGAGTTTACATTTTAAGGCGGTTGATATTGCGAACGACGGCATTTTAAATTCCGAAGATGTTGCCGCGTTAAGACATATACTCTTGGGCAAATAATTATTTGAATTATCTTATTTTCCATCACAGAAAGAGGATATAAATGAAAATAAAAGTTATATCTAAAAAGCTTTTAAGCGTATTAATAATTATTGCAATATTTTCAACCTCCTTGCTTTACATGCTTTTTTCAAGCTTGGGCAACAGCTTTATTGCGGCTGAAAAATCCGATTCTGCCTTGTATAATTTAATTAAAAACGGGGATTTTGAAGACGGAACAAACGGTTGGACGGTACCGTCCGGCGTTACGCAGGAAATAGTTTTTAATACTGAAATTAAATCAAATGTCGCCCGTTTTACGGGGAGCGTAAAAAGATATGCAATAAGCCAGTCCTTTGCGGTTGAGGCAAATTCCGAATATCAGCTGACATATTCCTACAAAAAACTTAACGGCAAGGATACGGTTGACGCTTATGTTGAAGTTGACGGTGCGAACGGTGCTGTAATGCAGCATTGGATAAACTTTAACGATAAAGGCGTATGGGCGCAAAAAACCGACACAATAAAAACAGGTGGCAATACCACTCTTACAATAAGACTTGAAAACCGTGCGGGTGAGGCTTATATAGATAATGTTTGTGTTGTGAAAAAATGCAAAATAACCGTTGTTGCGGGAGAACACGGGAAAGCCGCAAATAATGTGGGATTGACAGCGGCCGGAAGTGAAATTACGGTATTGGCTGCCCCCGACGCGGGCTACACGGTTGACGGATGGTACGCGAACGGTAAAAGAATTTCATCGGATATAAGGCTGAAATACACCGTAGCATCAGACGCCGAAATTGAGGTGCGGTTTAAACCCGGTATTCATAATGCGGTGGAAAACGGCGATTTTGAGAACGGAATAAATAACTGGACGCCCGGAGAAACGGAGCCGGAGGTTGTTTATGACGGTGAAAGCGGTTCAAAAGTCATTCATTTTAAGGACAGCAACAAAAAGCAGACCGTTTCGCAAACTATCGGTGTTCAACCGAATACAGAATATGTCATTAGCTACCGCTACAAAAAATTCAATGATAAAAGCAAGGTCGACGGTTACCTTGAAATCAGCGGCGCGGGCGGCGCAATACTGCAGCATTGGATTAATTTCAATGAGGCGAACAAGTGGTCGGTAAAACGTGATACCTTTAATTCCGGCAATAATTCGGTGCTCAGGCTTCAGCTTGAGGACCGTGTCGGAGAGGTTTATATCGATGAGATAAAAGTTTCGAGAAAATGCTTGATTACCGCCACGGCTTCCGAGCATGGAAAACTTACCGACAGTGCGGAATGGGCGGCAGAAGGAGAAAAACTTACATTTTCGGCGGAGCCTGATGTCGGTTATATGGTAGAGGGCTGGTATGTAGACGGCGAAAAAGCAGCCGAGGGTAAAAGGTTCGTCTGTGAGGTCGGGAATAATATGACGGTCAGGGTCAATTTTGATATTTCAACCCTGCCGACAATGACTGCGTTTGAAACAGATTTGCTTTACTGCAGGGAAGAGGACAATATAATTACAGACGGCGGATTTGAAAGTGAAAGCGGCGACTGGAACATACCGTCTTTTATAAAAGACGGCGTTTCCGCGGTTGAAGCACATGACGGCACAAGGGTCCTGCATTTTTTCCCGAACAGTACTGATACGGAAAAAATTTATATACCGGTGCGCCTGCATGGGAATACGGATTACATTTTTGCCACGGATGTGAAGGGAAAATATTACAGCGAAAGCAATCACCTTGATATGACTTTCGGTATAATGAATACCGACGGCACTTACATAAACCTTGATAATCCGCGCGGTGCGGGCTATTATGACGAAACGCCGAATATGAGCGACGAGCTTTCCATGACCCCGCCCTCATGGGACAACAACTGGCACAGGCGGGGAATGATTTTACAGGTCAGAAATGATTGTGATTTACTTATTGCCGTCAGCGGGGCGGTAAGCGCCGCTTATTTAGATAACATAATGCTTTGTGAAAAGGATAAAGCGTTTAAGAAAGCGGATAAGTCTATGACAGCCGTGGTTACCAATATGAATCCGCCGTTGCTGGGCTGCGATGAAAAGGATAATTTAATAAAGAATTACAGCTTTTCTTCGGGTGAAGCCGGCTGGGATGATGCCTACGGCTGGAACGGCATGTTTTCCGGCCTGTCGGTAGCCGACAGCGGAAACGGCAACAATTCGCTGTTTATGTCGAGCCTTACGGGATATTCCGATCACCATTACCTGATAAAATGGATTGACGTAAAACCTGATACCTCCTACACGCTGTCGCTTGCGGCGGCATCCAGCAGCAGCAACTCGGATTTCGGAATCCTGATTCAGGGAGAGAGATTTTATTCAAAGCTGATGAGCTGGAATTTGAATAATGACTGCAAATGGGCGTATGTCGGGGTAACGGTTAACAGCGGAAACAGTGACAAAATCGGCTTCTACATAAAGTCAAACGAACGAACGACGGTTGTAGATGAAATAAGATTGTTTGAAACCTCGGCCGCTACCAAACTGACAAATAGGCTTGAGGGCGAGGTTGATCTGCCGGATAGGGTAAAAGCCGAGGAAAATAAACCGAACAATTATGTGCCTGACAATAGTGAAAATAATAACGGCGGGCAAATATCGGATGATGAAAAAAATGAATCTGAAAACACTTCAAAAAGCGGAACAAAAAAGCTTTTGAAGCGTCGGCGCATTAATACGGACGCCAAATCAAACGGTAATATAGTTCTTAAAATTATTATTACGGCGGGCTGCGCTGTTGTCGTTACGGGCGGAGTAATAACCTTTATTATTGTTAAAAAACGGAAATCAAACAATAGGCGGTAAAAACATTTTGCGGCGCCGAGTTTATCGGTCAAGGAGAGAAACAATGTTAATTACAGACTCAAATGAATTACGGGCATTTAAGAGAGATCAAAGAATTTGGCAGGGGATACCCGGTATTGAAGTGACGAAAGGCGGAAGAATTTTTTCCTGCTTTTACTCGGGAAAAACAAAGGAAACGCTCGGAAATTACTGTATGATCGTAAAATCCGATGACGGAAAGAATTTTTCCGAGCCGATTGCCGCGGCGTATTATGATGAAAAGCACCGTTGCTTTGATCCCTGTTTATGGATAGACCCGCTTGGAAGACTTTGGTTTACATGGTCGGTTATACCCGATAATGCACTGTACGGTGCAATATGTGAAAACCCCGATGCAGATGAGCTTATTTGGGGTAAGGAATTTTTTATCGGTCATGATGTGATGATGAACAAACCGTTGGTTTTATCAACCGGCGAGTGGCTTTTCCCGATTGCGGTGTGGGATACGCCGTGGCTTAACGAATCATGGCGCAACAGAAGGGAAGCTCCGGGTGCATTTGTATACATAACGCGTGACAACGGTAAAACCTTTGAAAAACTCGGCGGCTGCGGAATGCCAAACCGTTCGTTCGATGAACACATGGTTGTTGAAATGACGGATGGAAGGTTGATGATGTGGGTACGCACCATGTACGGCATAGGTGTTACATACTCGTGGGATTACGGTGAGAATTGGTGCGCCGGAGCAAACTCCGGCGTGGCAAGCCCATCTTCAAGATTTTTTCTTTCAAGGCTTAAATCGGGAAGATTGCTTCTTGTAAATCACAAAAACTTCAAAGGAAGAAATAATCTTACCGCTATGCTGTCGGATGATGACGGCGCTACATGGAGCGAAGGTCTTTTGCTTGATGAAAGAGAGGACGTTTCATATCCCGACGCTAAAGAGGCGGATGACGGTTTCATATATATTACATATGATCGCGAACGGGGATGTTTTAAAGGCTGTATAGAGGACGCCGCAGCCGATGCCAGAGAGATTTTATACGCCAAGGTTACGGAAGAGGATATTCTGAGGGGCAAGGTCTTCTCGCGCGGCAGCGGTCTTAAATTGCTTATAGACCGTTTAGGTGATTATAAGGGCCCTGAAAAAAATCCTTATGAGCTTTTTTCGCTTTACAGTGAGCGCGAAGCGGCGCGCAAGCTGTTACGGGAATACAGAGGCGCGGATATTTTGAAAAAGCTGTTTGATGAATATCCGATAGAGGGAGAAGACATTGAGCTATTGAAAAAAAACGACGATATGATAGATGAATTAATAGTCGGCGAATATTGCAACGAGGTTCTTTTGGCTGAAATAATTAAAAACGTTCGCGGTTTTTCAAAGGTGAAAACGGACGTGAAGGACGCTGTTTCAAAAATCAAAAAAGCCGTATTAAATTCTGCGCACGGCGGATTGAATTATGATTTGTTGGTAGCGGAGTGTAAGATGAGCCGACATTTTATGTGCCGTTTGTTCCGCGATTATACAGGCACAACAATCGGAAACTTTTATTCGAAGTCAAGACTTGCGGCGGCAAAAACGGCGCTGGTAAACACGGCTCAAAGTTTGGAAGTAATTGCGATTGAAGCGGGCTATGAGAATGTATCCGATTTGACTGAAGCCCTTATAAGCGACATAAATATGACGTCGATGGAGTATCGTAAAATTCACGGCTGTAAAGGGTGAAAACAAATGAAATATTATCAAAGCTGGATAGGCAGAGCGGTTGGGGAGGATACATGGTTTAACGCGTCTGTCCCGGGTAACATTCAATATGACTACGGCTTGTCGCACGGCTTCGGCGACCCGAACATCATGGACAATTATGTGAATTACCGTGCACTTGAGGATATAAAGTGGGAGTATAAAACAACGCTTAAGTATTCTTCAGCCGAAAATGAAAGAATTTTTTTCGTGAGTTTAGGAATAGATTATATATATGATATTCTGCTGAACGGCGAAAAAATATACTCCTATGAGGGAATGTTTAAAGGTGTGGAGCTGGATATAACGGATAAGGTGAGCGAAAACGATGAACTTTCGGTCATTATTTATCCGCACCCGAAAAGGTCCGGTGCGCCAGAGGAAACATCAAGCGAGGCAGACTCCTGCTGCAAGCCGCCTGTAAGCTACGGTTGGGATTGGAGCCCGAGATTTTTGGTTTCGGGTATGTGGCAGGAAGCATATATCGAGGTCAGAAACAGGGATTATATTTACAGTTGCGAGCCTTTTACAAGTCTTAACGACGATTTTTCGGCGGGAACTGTGGATTTTAAAATTGACTGCTCGGCGCGGTGCCTTATAACAGTGACCGACGCGGACGGAAAAATTGTATATTCGGGGAAAAATACGCGGTTTGAAATTGCAAATCCTGAATTGTGGTGGTGCTGCGGTCAGGGAAAACCGTATCTTTATACTTGGAATGTCAGAAGCGACACAGATGAGAAAAGCGGAACTCTTGCCTTTAAAAAACTGCGCCTTGTGCGCAACAAATATGCCGGGGATCCGAATTCTTTTCCCAAATCGAGATATGCGGCTCCGGCCACGGTGGAGCTGAACGGCAGAAGAATTTTAATAAAGGGCTCTAATTGGGTTAATCCGGAACTTTTTTTCGGGAATGCGGATGAAGACCGCTATGAAAAACTGTTATTAAAGGCTAAAGACGCGAATATGAATATGCTGCGCATTTGGGGCGGTTCGGGTATTAATAAAGATAGCTTTTACAGCATTTGCGATAAACTCGGAATTATGGTGTGGCAGGAATTTATGCTTGCATGTAATAATTATCCCGATACACCGGAATATTTGGCGGTGCTTGAGAGCGAGGCTACGGCGATAATAAAACTTTTGCGCAAGCATGCCTGTCTTGCGTTGTGGTGCGGCGGAAACGAACTTTTTAATTCGTGGTCGGGAATGGACGATCAGTCATTGCCGTTAAGATTGCTTGATAAACTATGCTATGAACTTGATTACGGTCGACCGTTTTTGAAAACGTCTCCTTTAACCGGTATGGCGCACGGCGGGTATACGTTTACACATCCGCAAATGAATGGGGACGTTTTTAACTGTATTTATCATTCGGATTTTACCGCATATACGGAATTCGGTATTCCATCAATGTCCGACTTGGAAACGATTAAAAAGATAATTCCCGCGGACGAGCTTTTCCCCGTTTCACCTACGCGCGCGTGGGTCGACCGCCACGGGTTAAAGGCATGGGGCGAAAATTGTTGGATATGCCCGGATATTTTGGAAAAATACTACGGTAAACCGAATTCGCTTGAGGAGTTAATTGCGTATTCAAATGAATTGCAATGTATAGGCTATCAGCTGGAGTTTGAAATGCTGCGCCAGAAATGGCCGCACTGCGGAATGATTATGAACTGGTGCTTTAATGAACCGTGGAATAATGTGGCAAATAATTGTCTGCTGAGTTATCCCGCAAAACCTAAGCCGGCGTATTATGCCGTAAGAAATGCTTTGCGTCCGACTATGTTCTCTGCAGCCGTTACCAAATACGACTGGACGGAGGGTGAAAACTTCAGTGCGGATATATGGTTCTTAAACGATACGCCTGAAAAAGCTTTCGGAAAAGTTACGGCAGAATTGGTAATGAGTGAAAAATCCGTAAGACTGATTGAATGGGAGGCGGAGGTCTCGGAAAACAGTAATTTCCGCGGCCCGACGGTACACATTGATTTGCCGGAAAGCGATTCCGACTTTTTTATTTTGAGATTAAAATCCGAAAATAATATCGGAAATGAATACAGGCTGCTTTTAAAACATAAGAAAAGAAGCAATAAAAAGATACTGAACCTATAAAGTGCGGCGCGTGGAAAAATAACCGCAAGATGGAGGGAAAAATGGATAAAAAGACTTTAGAAATTAAAAATTTTGAACTGATTTACAATAATTGCGGCTTAAAATGCTCCGTACCGTGCTCGGTATACTCGGTTCTTTTAGAAAACGGTATTATTGACGATCCGTATTATGCGGATAATGCGGAAAAATATTCATGGATTTCCGAAAACGAATACGATTTTACGGCGAGTTTTGATGTGCCGGACGAATTAATGGGAAAGCATTATAAAACTCTGTGTTTTTATGGCTTGGATACCCTCTGTGACGTTTACCTGAATGAAGTAATTATATGCAAATGTGAAAATATGCATAGAAAATACGAGGTCGATGTTTCGGAAATTATAAGGGATAAAAACAACCGTTTGAGATTACATTTCTATTCTGCAGGGAAATACATAAAGGAAATGCAAAACAGACACAAAATATGGGGCGAAAAAATAGCCGAGGAAGGCTTCGGACATATAAGAAAAGCAAATTATATGTTCGGATGGGATTGGGCGCCGTATATTCCCGACATGGGAATTTTCAGAAAGATTGAGCTTACAGCCTTTAATTACGATGTAATAAAGGATGTATATATACGGCAAAGGCATACCGAGGATAAAGTAATACTCGGCATTGAATATGAAACCGAAAAAAATTGCGGCAATATTTCCGCCGAAATCAAGATGAGCTTTGAAAACGAGGAATACAGTGCGGCATTTAAGGACGGACGTGCGGAAATAACGGTTGAAAATCCAAAACTTTGGTGGCCGAACGGTCTTGGGGAACAGAACCTATACACCTGTTCGCTTGTTTTGCGCCAAGGAGAAAAAGTATTGGATTCAATTGAGCAAAGGGTAGGCTTGAGAACACTTACGCTTTCAACCGAAAAGGATAAGTGGGGAAACGAATTTTGCTTTAAGGTTAACGGCGTTAAATTCTTCGCAATGGGGGCGAACTATGTTCCCGAGGACTCAATAATCGTTCGTATGAATTACAAGCGGACAAAGAGTATGATTGAGGATTGCGCGCGGGTTAATCATAACTGTATCCGCGTATGGGGCGGCGGGTTTTACCCCGACGATTATTTTTATGACCTTTGCGATGAGTACGGACTTGTGGTATGGCAGGAATTTATGTTTTCATGCACCAATATATATTTATCGCGGGACTTCAGAGAAAATGTCAGGGAAGAATTTATTTATAATATCAAGCGCATAAGAAATCATGCGTGTTTAGGACTTTTGTGCGGAAATAACGAAATAGAAATGAAAATTCTTTGTCTTGAAGAAGCGGGCAGAAGCATGCTTGAAAAGGCGGATTATTTGGAACTCTTTGAGCATATGCTCCCAGATATATGCAAAAAGTATTCATATGATATACCGTACCGCCAGTCTTCTCCGTCTGACAGAGGCGGCTTTGCAAGATTTAATTATTGCGAATCCGGCGACGCACATTTTTGGCGGTGCTGGTTTGGGGGACTGCCGTTTAAAGCATATCGGGATTATTCTTGCAGATTTTGCTCGGAATTCGGGTTTGAGGCGTTTCCGGATATAAAAACCGTTAAGAATTTCGCAGGTTCTAAAGCGCTGAACCCATTTTCGGACATTATCGGCGCACACCAAAAATGCGATGGCGGAATTGTTAAAATGTTAAGCTATTTATATGAAAGGTATTTGTATCCCACAAATTTTGAAACCTTTATATATGCAACGCAGATTTTGCAGGCCGAGTCGATTGCCGACGGCGTAGAGCATTATCGGCGTAATCGCGGGAGGTGCATGGGTGCGTTATACTGGCAGCTTAACGATTGCTGGCCGGCAGTTTCCTGGAGTTCAATTGACTATTTTGGCAGATGGAAAGCAATGCACTATGCTTCAAAGGAATTTTTTGCGCCTGTTTTGCTTTCGGTCTGCGATGATGGCTATAAGCTCACATTTAATATTTCAAATGAGACTCTGAAAAAATTTGACGGAAAGGTTGAAATATTCGTTTCCGGTGCCGATTTTGAAGAAAGATATTTTACACAAATTTTAGATGTAAGCGTTGAGCCTATGAAAGCCGAAAATATATATACGTTTGATTTTTCCGATATGTTTAAAAAGGGAAAAAGTGAAAAATTTTTGGGATACAGACTTATCGACGCAGAAAATAATATTATTTCGTCATCTAGCTTTATATTTGAAAAACCTAAAGGTTTTAAATTTATAAAACCAAATTATAAATACAGCATTACAGAGCAAGACGACGCATTTATTGTGAATTTGAGCGTGGACAGCTATACGAAATATACGGAATTATACTTTGAAAATACCGACGGGCGTTTTGAAAGTAATTTCTTCGATGTTATTTCGGGTGACAGCTTGTCGATAAGGTTTTACCCGAAAGAAAAAACTAATGCGGAAATATTGCAAAAGTCCTTGAAAATACGCTCTGTATACGATATAACATAAAATTTGTCATAATAAACAGGAGAATTACTATGAAGATGAGAATGCCGTCAATACCTCTTATTACCGTTGATCCTTATTTTTCCGTGTGGAGCCGCGATAATATTAATGAACATTTTCCCGTTCATTGGACCGGCAGCCGCAATGCCGTGCTCGGAATTGTGAAAATTGATAACGAATGCTATCGCTTTTTAGGTGACGGAAACCAAAAAAAGCTCACGCAAATTTCCGCGGATGTTGACGCACTGACAACAGTTTTCGTTTTTGAAGGTGCCGGAATACGCCTTAATGTTAAGTTTACTTCACCTATGCTCGCAAACGATTTGTATTATTCATCCCGCCCGGTTTCATATATCTATTTATCGTATGAAAGCATTAACGGAGTAGAGCATACGGTCAGCGCAAAGCTTTCTTTCAGTGAGGAGCTTGTGCTTAATAAGGCGGGCGAGGGCAGAGCAATTGCGGAAACGGTTGCGATCGACAATGTAAGCGCTGTTAAAATGGGAAAGGCAGGGCAGAAAGTTTTAGGCAGAGCAGGGGATGATGTGCGCATTGATTGGGGGTATTTCTATCTCGGAGTTCGCGGAAACGCGAAATGCGGTGCCGAGGTTTTTAATGATCTCTATGCTGTGTATGCTGAAACAGAGCTTGAAAACGGAGCGCTCTTTTTAGTGGCTTATGACGATGTAGAAAGTATTGTATACTTCGGCGAGCGCCTTAATGCTTACTGGAAAAAAAGAAACAATAGGATAGAGGACGCCATAAGTGAGGCGGCGGCTGAATATGAAACTCTTAAAAGTAAATGTGATGAATTCGCTTTAAGTATTATTGCCGACGCCGAAAAAGCAGGCGGCAGTGAATATGCCGAATTGCTTTCTCTTGCATACCGCCAGGTAATGGCGGCACATAAGTTGGTTGTAGACAGCGAGGGAAATAATCTTTATATTTCAAAGGAATGTTTCTCAAACGGGTGTGCCGCTACGGTGGATGTAACCTATCCGAGCGCGCCCATGTTCCTGCTTTACAATACCGAGCTTTTAAAGGGAATGCTGCGCCCGATATTCAGGTATGCCGCAAGCAATAATTGGAAATTTGATTTTGCACCGCATGATGTCGGAACATACCCTTTACTTAACGGTCAGACCTATTGCGAAAATCGCCTTGATGGTCAAATGCCGGTTGAAGAATGCGGAAATATGCTGATACTTGTTTCCGCAATATGTCGTCGGGATAATGATTACGAGTTTGCAAGCGAAAATATCGGGCTTTTGAAAAAATGGTGTACCTATCTTGAAAAATACGGAGAGGACCCCGAAAATCAACTTTGTACGGACGATTTCGCCGGGCATATGCCGCATAATGTTAATCTTGCTATAAAGGCGGTAATGGGACTTGCGGGCTTTGCGGATATACTGTCGGCAATCGGCGATGAAAAGAAAGCGGAGAGACTGGCGGATGTCGCAAGACGATATGCAGAGTCGGTTGTTTCAAGATCTGCGAACAGTGACGGCAGCCATCGTCTTGCTTTTGATGCCGAAGATACATTCAGTCTTAAATATAATTCGGTATGGGATAAACTTTGGAAAACCGATCTTTTCAGTAATGATTTTTACAAGGGTGAGACGGAAAGGTATAAAAAAGAGTCGCTGCCATACGGAGTTCCGCTTGACAGTCGCGCAAAATATACAAAATCGGACTGGCAAATATGGGCTGCTTGCCTTGCGGACAGCAAGGAGGACTTTAAATTTTTTGTTCACCTTATTTTTAATGCATATGATACTATGCATACGCGTGTACCAATGGGTGATTGGTATTATGCTGATATTTCAAACGCGGTGATGTTTCAAAACAGAACTGTTCAGGGCGGCCTTTTCCTGAAATTATTATTCTAATAAGTAAAGCATATTTGGGAATATACTTCCGAATCATCCCACAAATATAAAAAGTCAGACACATTACAGAGAAAATCTCAAAAATAATGTGTCTGACTCTTTTTATACTTAAATTAGGTTTTAAAAACCCGAATCTTACTTATTAAGCGCCTGCTGAACGGCAACCGCGCACGCAACGGTCATACCGACCATCGGGTTGTTGCCCGCGCCTATAAGACCCATCATCTCAACGTGAGCCGGAACGGAAGAAGAACCGGCAAACTGAGCGTCGGAGTGCATACGGCCCATAGTATCGGTCATACCGTAGGAAGAGGGGCCTGCCGCCATATTATCGGGGTGCAGTGTACGGCCTGTACCGCCGCCGGAGGCAACTGAGAAATAGTTCACGCCGTTTTCAACGCACCATTTTTTATAAGTGCCTGCTACCGGGTGCTGGAAGCGGGTCGGGTTGGTGGAGTTACCGGTAATGGAAACGCCTACCTTTTCAAGTTTCATTATAGCAACGCCCTCGGGAACGTTATCCGCACCGTAGCACTTAACGGCTGCGCGCGCGCCCTTTGAGAACGGCTTTTCGTAAACCACCTTAACCTCTTCTGCGTAGGGGTCAAACTCAGTTTCAACATAGGTGAAGCCGTTAATGCGGGAGATTATGTAAGCCGCATCCTTGCCGAGGCCGTTAAGAATAACGCGCAGGGGTTTAACTCTTACCTTGTTTGCGTTAAGAGCGATTTTAATAGCGCCCTCAGCCGCTGCGAAGGATTCGTGACCTGCTAAGAAGCAGAAGCATTCGGTTTCTTCCGAAAGGAGCATTTTACCGAGGTTACCGTGGCCGAGACCAACCTTGCGGTTTTCGGCAACGGAGCCGGGAATACAGAAGGACTGAAGACCGATACCGATATTTGCGGCAGCGGTTGCGGCGGATTTATCGCCTGTGCGCTCAGCCTCTTTAAAAGCGATAGCCGAGCCTACGGTGTAAGCCCACTTTGCGTTTTCAAAGCATATAGGCTGTGTTTCCTGAACGGTGGTGTAGGGGTCAACGCCGTATTTTGCGCAGATTTCCTTGCACTCGTCAATAGAAGAGATACCGTAATTTTTAAGAACGCCGAGAATCTTTGCCTCGCGTCTCTCATAACCTTCAAACTGTGCCATTATACCGTACCTCCTTATTCTTCACGCGGGTCAATGTATTTGACCGCGCCGTCTTCTTTGTTGAAGCGTCCGTAGTGACCCATAGACTGCTTGTAAGCCTCGTTCGGCTCCATACCCTTTTTAATAAGGTCGGTCATTTTACCGAGGGAGACAAACTCATAGCCTATAACCTCGTCGTTTTCATCAAGAGCCATTCTTGTGCAGTAGCCCTCGGTCATTTCAAGGTATCTGACGCCCTTTGACTTGGTGCCGTACATAGTACCAACCATTGAGCGCGCGCCCTTGCCGAGGTCTTCCATTCCCGCGCCGATTACAAGGCCGCCCTCGGAAAAAGCGGACTGGCTGCGGCCGTAAACAATCTGCAAAAACAGCTCGCGCATAGCGGTGTTTATAGCGTCGCAAACAAGGTCGGTGTTAAGCGCCTCAAGCACGGTTTTGCCGGGAAGAATTTCGGCAGCCATAGCGGCGGAGTGGGTCATACCCGAGCAGCCTACGGTTTCAACCAGAGCTTCTTCAATTATGCCGTCCTTTACATTGAGCGACAGCTTACATGCACCCTGCTGCGGTGCGCACCAGCCTACGCCGTGGGTGTAAGCGGAGATATCTTTAATCTCTTTCGCCTGTATCCACTTGCCTTCCTCCGGAATCGGAGCGGGACCGTGGTGCGGACCCTTGGCGACAGGACACATATTTTCTACTTCCTTTGAATAAATCATATATGTACTCCTTTCGTGCGGGACTTTAAAATCCACACAAGTATGTCTCTATTATATCAAACGCCGTATAAAAAAACAAGGGGTTATGTTAAAAAAATGACGAAAAATTGCACCCTGACTGTATTGTCTATATTTTTCTGAAAAAATACGGTGAGAACTAAACCAAAGCTGAAATAAGTATTTACAAAAACAAATAAAAATGATAGAATGTGAGAAAACAAACGTTTAGTTGAGAAACGGCGACTGTATTCTTAATTCATAATACAGCGCAGTACGTTTGGGTGGGCTGCCGCGTTCAAAATAAAAAAGGCTTCAGGTGTTAAGCCTTGGGAGAATGAAATGTATTCCTTTTTGCTTGCTCTTATTTATATTGCGTTTATAAGTCTCGGGCTGCCCGACTCGCTGCTCGGCTCGGGCTGGCCGGTTATGCACGCCGAGCTTAACGTTCCTGTCTCCTTTATGGGAATTGTTTCAATGATAATTTCCGGCGGAACAATTTTATCAAGCCTTGCGTCCGATAAGCTCACCAAAAAGCTGGGTACACAGGTTGTAACCGTGGCCAGCGTGTTTTTAACCGTTATTGCCCTGTTCGGTTTTTCCTTTTCAACAAGGTTTTGGATGCTCGCCCTCTTCGCCGTGCCGTACGGGTTGGGCGCCGGTGCAATCGACGCGGCGCTTAATAACTATGTGGCGCTGCATTATAAAGCAAAGCATATGAGCTGGCTGCATTGCTTTTGGGGCGTGGGTACAATAGTAAGCCCGTTTATTATGAGCTTTGCGCTTACAAATTTCAACTGGAACAGCGGCTATCGCATAGTCGGCTTTATACAACTGGCAATAGCAATATTGCTGCTTGCAACTCTGCCGGTTTGGCGAATTAATAAAACGTCAAATGAAACGGCGGAAAAAAGCATAGGCTTATTCGGCGCGTTGAAAATAAGGGGAGTACCCTTTTTGCTCACCGGCTTTTTTGCCTATTGCGCCGCAGAAAGCACGGCAATGCAGTGGGCAAGCACCTATTTTGTTGAGGTGAAAAAAATTCCCGCCGAGCGAGCTGCCTCGTTTGCCGCGTTATTCTATATAGGCATTACCGCAGGAAGATTTATAAGCGGGTTTATAACCGATAAATTAGGCGACCGTAAAATGATACTTATGGGCACTGCCGTTTTGATTTTCGGAATTATAATATTGCTTATACCCGTAAAATCATATCAAGCCGCATTTGTTGCTTTTCTTATAATTGGGCTTGGCTGCGCGCCCATTTATCCCTGCATAATCCACTCCACCCCAAATAACTTCGGCGCGGAAAATTCCGGGGCTATTATAGGAATACAAATGGCAAGCGCCTATGTAGGCTCAACCTTTATTCCGCCGCTGTTCGGACTGTTAGGTAACTCGGCAGGCTTTGCGATCATGCCGGTTTTCCTGCTTGTTATCTTTATTTTAATGGTAATAATGGTAGCACTCACATTCCGTACCACTAAAAAGTAAAAGGGCTTTACAACAAATGTTGGGGTAACCCGGCAAATTTTTCAGTATGCTAAAACAGCCGGGATTCCCGGCTGTTTTTTGTTATTCATCGTCATTATTGTTCTTTTGGTTATCCTCAAAGGCTTCGGTGCTTTTATCGGGCGTCAGCAATACAAGCAATGTTCTGAAAATCAGCTTAATATCAAGCCATACGCTGTATTCGTTTATATAGGTCAGGTCGAAAATAAGCTTGTCCTTAGGGGAAGTGTTGTACTTTCCGTATATCTGCGCCATTCCCGTAAGTCCCGCCTTGGCGCGCTGGCGGTAAGCAAATTCCGGCAGTTCCTTGGTGTATTTCTCAACATTTTCAACCATTTCGGGTCTCGGCCCTACAATGCTCATATCGCTTTTTATCACGTTAATAAGCTGCGGCAGCTCGTCAATTCTGAACTTGCGTATTATTCTGCCGGTGCGGGTTATTCTGTCGTCGTTTTTAGTTACCGATTTATGAATCGAGCCGTCCTCTACTTTCATGGAGCGGAATTTTATAACATTGAAAATTTTGCCTGCATACGTTGCGCGCTGCTGCTTATAAAATACGGGTCCGCCGTCCTCCAGCTTAATGCAAAGCGCAGTAATCAGGAATATGGGCGAGGTTATTATCAACCCGAACCCCGCGATAACCAGATCCATAATTCGCTTTATTACGCGCTGCTCAAAGGTAAGCCCCTTTACGGGCGCGTAAATCATTGATTTATCGTCAAAATACACGCGGTGCGAGCCGAGCGATACAATATCCGAAAGCTCCACGCTGTAATAAATATCTTTTTTGCAGTGGTAACAGTATTCGACAAATGCATTTCTTTCGGGAACGGAAAGGTTATAGAAAAATATTGAGTCCGCACTATCTATTTTTTTCAGAATATCCGGATCATCGATTAAAACGGTTTCTGTGATGTTATACTGCTTTTTATAGCGTCCTATTTTTGATATAATACTGTCGGTTTGTTCGCCTTTTCTTGTAATAATAATGGAGTCGTGCGGTTTGTTGCCCGAAAAATACAGATAATTTCCGCCGTAGGTGAATACAACGATAATAAATATCTGTATTATATAAGTAAGCAGCAAAAGCAGCGGATAATCGTATACGAATTTGCCGTTGTGAACTACGGTTATATTCATTATACACATAAAGAAATGCGCCGCAATATCGGTGAAAAACACAGAAAGCACAAATGAATAAATAATAGGCTTGCTTTTTCGTTTGCCTATATCAAAGCCGCCGTATATTATATTCATCATCATATAAACCAGCGTGAAAACGCCGAGGGTTATAAACGATGTGCGCGTAGGAATAAGCATAAAATAGAATTTACTTCCGAAAATCAGGAAAAATACTCCCGCGCAGGCGCAGAAGAGTAAGAGCTTCATTATAAGAAGAACGGTAGACTCAAATTTTTTGAACATAAACTATCTCTTTTCAAAAATGTTTTGGGAAAACAATTCGTTTCTGTTAAGTATAATATCCAACATTATACACCATTTTGCCGCAAAATTCAAGTATAATAGTAAAAATGTCGAACCGTGTCAGCGATTCGACGTTTTTAAGGTGTTTTTTAATCAGATTATTTCAATGTCGATTGAGTTTATAATAACGTCTTCACACGGAACGTCGTTGTTGGTTTCAACTGCGGCTATTGCGTCTACAACGTCCATTCCCTCGGTCACCTGACCGAATACCGTGTGGCGGAAATCAAGCCACGGCGTGCCGCCGAGTTCGGCATAAGCGGCGGTTATATCGGCAGGAAAGCCGTTATCTTCAAGGTCATGCATTTGCTCAAGCATATTTGCGGGGACTTCTCTTGCCTGAACAATAAAAAACTGGCTGCCGTTTGTGTTGGGTCCCGAGTTTGCCATAGAAAGCGCGCCGCGCAGGTTGTGAAGCTCAGGGTCAAATTCATCCTTGAAGCTGCCGCCCCATATGGATTCGCCGCCTGTGCCGTTGCCGCGCGGGTCGCCGCCCTGAATCATAAAATCGTTTATAACGCGGTGAAATTTAAGCCCGTTGTAATATCCGTTTTTTGAGTGGGTTACAAAGTTTTCCACCGTTTTAGGCGCTTTTTCGGGGAACAGCTTAATTTTAATATTCCCCATATTTGTGTGCATAACCGCTAAAGTATCTCCTTTTTGCGGTGTCGATAACTGAATTGCTGCCATAATTGCTTTACCTCCGATTGTTTTTTTCTTTTAACCCTTGTATTTTACTACTATATATTGTATAATACAAGTACTTTTTATAAAATTAAAAGGAGTAGTCTTTATGAAATGTCCTTTTTGCAGCTTTGAGGAAAGCAAGGTAATCGATTCCCGCCCGACAGACGAGGGGCAGAGAATACGCCGCCGCAGAGAGTGCTTAAGCTGCGGCAAACGCTTTACTACCTACGAAATTATTGAAAGCCTGCCGATAATCGTTATAAAAAAGGATAAATCGCGCGAAACCTTTAACAGGGACAAGCTTATGACGGGACTTTTGCGCGCCTGCGAAAAACGTCCGGTATCAATTGACACGCTTGACAATATGATTGACGAAATTGAAACCACCCTGCAAAACTCGCTTGACAGAGAGGTAAGCAGCGAAAAAATAGGTCAGCTTGTTATGGAAAAGCTCAAAAAGATAGACGAGGTGGCGTATGTTCGCTTTGCCTCTGTTTACCGCCAGTTTAAGGATATTAACACATTTATGCGCGAGTTAAACAAGCTGCTTTCAAGCGATTAACGGAGAGTATTCTATGAATGAAAACGAGAGAATGGCGGAGCTGCTGCTCCCCGATATAACCAAAACCCCCGATTATTACGAGGAATTATATAAACCGAGAAACTTACCCGAGGGTGCGCGCGTTACCCGCGTAGCGCCCAGCCCCACGGGATATTTGCACCTCGGCACGCTTTTCACCGCGCTTGTAAACCGAATTACCGCGACCTCGAGCGGCGGAATTTTCTACACCCGCATTGAGGATACCGACAAAAAGCGCGAGGTTGAGGGCGGTATTGACGATATTATAGGCGGGCTTGACCGTTTCGGAATAAAAATTGACGAGGGCTTTATAAGCGGAGATAAACAGATAGGTGATTACGCGCCCTATAAGCAGAGCGAGCGCGCCGAAATCTACCGGACCTACGCCAAAAGCCTTATAAAACAGGGGCTTGCTTACCCCTGCTTCTGCACGCCCGAGGAGCTTGAGGAAACGCGCCGCGTGCAGGAGGAGCAAAAGGTGCGCACTGGCTACCACGGCGAGTGGGCAAAGCACAGGAACATAACCGCTGATGAGGCAGCCGCACTTATAGCTGAGGGCAAGCCGTATGTTGTGCGCCTGCGCTCACCGGGGAACGAAGAAAATAAAATTGTATTTGACGATTGCATTAAGGGCAAAATAGAAATGCCAGAGAACGACGAGGATTTTGTAATTTTAAAATCAGACGGAATACCCACCTACCACTTTGCGCACGCGGTGGACGACCATTTAATGCGCACTACCCACGTTTTGCGCGGTGATGAGTGGATATCCTCAGTGCCGAAGCACATTCAGCTTTTTAAGCTTTTAGGCTTTAAGGTGCCGAAATACGGGCATATTTCCCCCATTATGAAGCTTGAAAACGGCGCAAAGCGCAAAATTTCCAAGCGCAAGGACCCCGAGGCGGCGGTGCATTTCTTCGCCGAGGAGGGCTACGACCCGAACGGAGTTATAGAGTATCTTATGACGGTGGCGGCCTCCGATTTTGAGGACTGGCGCAGAGCCAACCCTGAAAAGCCATATACCGAATTTAAGTTCAACCTTAAAAAAATGAGCGTTTCGGGCGCGCTTTTCGATAATGATAAGCTGAACGACGTAAGCAAAACCTATATATCAAAGCTTTCGGGGAACGATGTGTATAACCGCCTGACCGAGTGGGTGCGCGAATTTGATGCGGAATTTTATTCACTCTTAACACGCGACCCCGATTACACCAAGGCTATGCTTTCAATAGACCGCGACGTTCCCAAGCCCCGCAAGGATATTGCAAAGTGGAACGAGGCGAAAAATTATTTCTCCTACTTCTTTGCAGAGCTATATAAGGAAGACCTTACGCTGCCCGAGAATATAAACCCGGCAGACGCAAAGGCATTCTTGCAAAAATACAAAACTCTTTATAACGCGGCGGACGACCGACAGCAATGGTTCAATGTTATTAAGAACATTGCGCCCGAAATCGGTTTTGCCGCTGAAACAAAGCAATATAAGGCAGACCCCGCAAGCTTTAAGGGTCACGCCGGCGATTTAAGCACGGTTTTGCGCATTGCAATAACCGGCAGGCGCAACACCCCCGATCTTTGCAGTATTATGCAGGTTTTGGGGTATGATACCTGTATTACCCGCATTGAAAAGGCGATAAATACGCTTTAAAAGGAGTTTTTAAATTGTCAGAAGAAATTAAAACGGCTGAAAATGCCCCTGTTTCAAATTTTATACATGATTTTATAGATGAGGACCTGAAAGAGGGAGTATATACCCACGTTCAGACCCGTTTCCCGCCCGAGCCTAACGGATATTTGCATATCGGCCACGCAAAAGCTATTTGCATAGATTTTTCAACCGCCGAAAAATACGGCGGCGTTTGCAACCTGCGCTTTGACGATACAAACCCCGTTAAGGAAGACGTTGAGTATGTTGACGCTATAGAGCGCGATATTAAGTGGCTCGGCTTTAACTGGGCTAACGTTTACTATGCGTCGGATTATTTCGATTTTCTTTATGAGTGCGCCCTAAAGCTTATTGATAAAGGGCTTGCCTATGTTGACGAGGCCTCGGCAGATGAAATACGCGAAATGCGCGGAACGCTTACAGAGCCCGGCACCGAAAGCCCCTACCGCAACCGCCCGACCGAGGAAACAAAAGAGCTTTTCCGCCGTATGACCGACGGTGAGTTCCCCGACGGCGCAATGGTGCTGCGGGCTAAAATTGATATGTCATCCTCCAACCTTAATATGCGCGACCCGATTATTTACCGCATTATGAAAGCTACCCACCACCGCACGGGAGACAAATGGTGCGTGTACCCGATGTATGACTTTGCGCACCCGCTGAGCGACGCGAAAGAGGGGGTTACGCACTCGCTTTGCTCGCTTGAATTTGAAAATCACCGCCCGCTTTACAACTGGTTTTTAGAGGCGCTTGATATTCCTACCCCGCCGCGCCAGATAGAGTTTGCGCGTATGAACCTAAACTACACCCTTACCAGCAAGCGCAAATGCCTAAAGCTTGTAAACGACGGCTTGGTAAGCGGCTGGGACGACCCCAGAATGGCTACCATATGCGGTATGCGCCGCCGCGGCTACCCCGCCGAGGCTATACGCGCGTTTGTTGATAAAATAGGCGTTTCAAAGGCGTACAGCGTTATTGATTACGCGCTGCTTGAATCCTGCGTGCGCGATAACCTGAACGAAAACGCCGACCGCGCAATGGCGGTTTTGCGCCCGCTTAAAATAATAATTGATAATTACCCCGAAAACAAAACCGAGGAAATTGAAATTGACGTAAACCCCGGCAAGCCCGAAAAAGGCAAGCGCAGCGTTACGTTTTCGCGGGAAATATTTATTGAGCAGGATGACTTTATGCTTGACCCGCCCGGCAAATATTTCAGGCTTTGCCCCGCAAAAGAGGTTCGCTTAAAGGGTGCTTACTACATTAAGTACGCCTCCCACGAAACAGACGAAAACGGCAATATTACCGCCGTTCACTGCACCTACGACCCCGAAAGCTACGGCGGCGAAACGCCCGACGGCAGAAAGGTAAAGGGCACGCTGCACTGGGTAAGCGCAGATAATTCGGTTGAGGCAGAGGTAAGGCTTTACGAGCGGCTGTTTAACGTGCCGAACCCGAGCGACGAGGAGGGCGTTTCCTCCTTTGCGGATAATATAAATCCCGAGTCGCTCACGGTGCTTAAAAGCTGCCGAATAGATAAATCTCTGGCAAATGTTAAACCGGGGGATACCTTCCAATTTATGCGCCAGGGCTATTTCTGCACCGATACAGAGTCATCACCCGAGCACCTTGTATTCAACCGCACCGTGGCGCTTAAGGACTCGTTCGCAAAAAAGGCGTAAAATATGACCGTAAACGATATTTTTGAATTTCTGAACGGCATAGCGCCCGTAAATACCGCCTGCGATTTTGATAACGTGGGCATATTGGTGGGCGACCCGTCAGCCGAAGTAAGCGGCGCGGTGGTGGCGCTTGACTGCACCTTATCTGCAATTAAAACGGCACGTGATAATAACTGCGAGCTTATTATAACCCACCACCCCGTTATATTCGACCCGCTGAAAACCGTACTTGCGGGCAGTACCGTTTTTAAGCTTATAAAAAGCGGTATTTCGGTTATATCAATGCACACAAACCTTGATATTGCCGTATCGGGCGTTAATGATTGCCTGTGCCGTGCGCTTGAATTTGATAATTTTGAAAAAAGACCCGCAAGCGACGGCTACTTGCTGAATTTTGCAGAGCTTGATACTCCGCTTTCGGCAGATGAATTGGCGCGGCATATTAAAGAAAAGCTCGGCGGCAGCGTTAAATTTACCGACAGCGGCAAAAGCATAAAAAAAATCGCCCTCTGCTCGGGCAGCGGCGGCGGATATGTTTTTGATACTGCGGTATCGGGCTGCGACGCGCTTATAACGGCGGACGTTAAGCACAATGTTTTCATAGACTCGGAGCGCCTTGGGATTTCCGTATTCGACGCGGGACATTTTGATACCGAGGACGTGGTTACAGAACCGCTGAAAGACCTGCTTTCGCAAAAATTCAAGGACATGCGCTTTATAACCGACCGCACCAGCGGTATTAAATATGTATGAAAAACACGCCGTACAGAGGCAGAAATACCGCTGTACGGCGTGTTTTTACGGATTAAAGCCGTTTTTCGGACAAATATTCGCTAAAACGCTTGACAAAACGCGGCGTTTGTGATATTTTATATTAGTATGTGGCAGTATGCGCCGCAACGAAAATTTTATATTGGGAGGTGTAACAGTGCCAACGTTTAACCAATTGGTTCGCAACGGTCGTGAAACTGTTGAGAAAAAGGCAAAGGCTCCGGCTCTTTTAAAGGGTTATAACTCTATGAAACGCCGCCAGACCGATAACGATTCTCCGCAGAAGCGCGGCGTTTGCACAGCCGTAAAGACTTCCACGCCGAAGAAGCCGAACTCAGCGCTCCGTAAAATTGCGAGAGTACGTCTTTCCAACGGAATTGAGGTTTCAGCCTACATTCCCGGAATAGGCCACAATCTGCAGGAGCACAGCGTTGTGCTTATCAGAGGCGGACGTGTTAAGGATCTCCCCGGTGTGCGTTACCATATCGTGCGCGGAACCCTTGATACGCAGGGCGTTGCAAAGAGAATGCAGAGCCGTTCAAAGTACGGTGCAAAGCGTCCTAAAGCAGGTGCGAAGTAATTTTTAAGTGAATTATCTCTGCTGCAATTAAGCGCAGCGGCGTTTTATATATATTTAACGCCTCTGCCTGGTGCCACGGGGAAAAGCTTCGAGTACCAATGAATTCATTACTATGAAGGAGGGAAGTAAAGTGCCAAGAAGAGGCTTTGTCGCAAAACGCGACGTATTGCCGGATCCGGTATACAATTCAAAGAAGGTAACCCGCCTTATCAACAACATTATGCTTGACGGTAAGAAGGGCGTTGCTCAGCGAATAGTATACGGCGCTTTCGACATTATCAGTGAAAAAACGGGCAAGGACCCGCTTGAGGTATTTGATCAGGCTATGGAAAATGTTATGCCGCAGCTTGAGGTTAAGGCTGTTCGTAAGGGCGGTGCTACCTACCAGGTACCTTTTGAGGTTCGTGCCGAAAGAAAGCAGACCCTCGGTCTGCGCTGGCTGACAACCTACAGCCGCGCCCGTTCCGAGAGAACTATGAAAGAGCGTCTCGCGGGCGAGATTTTAGATGCCGTAAACGGCATGGGCGGCGCTGCTAAGAAGCGTGAGGATACTCACAAGATGGCAGAAGCCAACAGAGCGTTTGCTCACTACAGATGGTAGTTTGTATCTACTGATATTTTGTTTCCGTTTTATGCGGATTGGAGGTTAATATGCCAAGAAAAGTATCTCTTGAAATGACAAGAAATATTGGTATAATGGCACATATTGACGCCGGTAAAACTACCACAACCGAGCGTATCCTTTTCTACACCGGTATTAACCGTAAGATGGGCGAAACTCACGACGGCGCGTCAACTATGGACTGGATGGAGCAGGAGCAGGAGAGAGGTATTACAATTACCTCCGCTGCTACCACTTGCTTCTGGAAAGACCATCGTATCAATATTATCGACACTCCCGGACACGTTGACTTCACCGTTGAAGTTCAGCGTTCACTCCGCGTGCTTGACGGCTCTGTAACCGTTCTGTGCGCAAAGGGCGGTGTTGAGCCGCAGTCTGAAACCGTTTGGCGTCAGGCTGACGAATATCACGTACCGAGAATGATATACATCAATAAGATGGATATTATGGGTGCGGATTTCTACCACGTTCTTGATATGATTAAGGAGCGTTTCAACTGCAACGGTGTTCCGATTCAGCTGCCTATCGGCTCTGAGGATACCTTTAAGGGAATAATCGACTTAGTCAACATGGACGCGGAAATTTACTACGATGACCTCGGAAAGGACGTTAGACACGAGCCTATTCCGGAGGATATGGTAGAGCTTGCCAACAAATATCACACCGAGCTTATCGAGCATATTGTTGAGCAGGATGAAGAGCTGATGGAAAAATACTTCGAGGGTGAAGAACCGTCTGTTGAGCAGATAAAGAAGATAATCCGTCAGTCCACAATAGCTAATAACATGGTGCCGATTACCTGCGGTACTTCATACAGAAACAAGGGCGTTCAGCCGCTCCTTGATGCTATTGTTGATTATATGCCGGCTCCGACTGACATTGAGGCTATTAAGGGTACCAACCCCGAGACCGGCGAGGAAGAGGACAGGCACTCATCCGATACAGAGCCGTTCTCCGCTCTTGCGTTTAAAATTGCTACCGACCCGTTCGTTGGTAAAATTTGCTTCTTCCGCGTTTACTCCGGTACTGTTGATGCAGGCTCGGGCGTTTACAACTCGGTTAAGCAGAACAGAGAGCGTATGGGACGTATTCTGCAAATGCACGCTAACCACCGCGAGGATATTGAAACCTGCTACGCCGGCGATATTGCCGCTGCCGTAGGTCTCAAAAACACCACCACCGGTGATACACTGTGCGACGAGAAGCACCCGATCATTCTTGAATCGATGAACTTCCCCGAGCCGGTTATCCGCGTTGCTATTGAGCCTAAGACCAAGGCAGGTCAGGAAAAAATGGGTCTTGCGCTTGCAAAGCTTGCTGAAGAAGACCCGACCTTTAAGTGCTATACCGATGAAGAGACAGGTCAGACCATTATTGCCGGTATGGGTGAGCTACACCTTGAAATAATTGTTGACCGTCTTCTCCGTGAATTTAAGGTAGAGGCAAACGTGGGCGCACCGCAGGTTGCTTATAAAGAGAGCATCCGCAAGAAGGTTGACCACGAAACCAAGTATAAGCGCCAGTCGGGCGGTTCCGGTCAGTACGGTCACGTTAAAATTATCGTTGAGCCGAATGAGTCGGGTGCCGGCTATGAGTTTATCAACGCCGTTACCGGCGGTACCATTCCGAAGGAATTCATTCCTGCGGTTGATACAGGTATACGCGGTGCTTTGCAGGCGGGCGTGCTTGCAGGCTACCCGGTAGTTGACGTTAAGGTTACTCTGTACGACGGTTCTTATCACGAAGTCGACTCTTCCGAAATGGCGTTTAAGATTGCCGGTTCTATGGCATTCAAAGAGGCTTGCCGCTTAGCAGACCCGGTACTCCTTGAACCTATCATGAAGGTTACGGTTATTGTACCTGAGGAGTATATGGGCGACGTTATAGGCGATTTGAACGCTCGCCGCGGCGAGATTCAGGGCTTTGAGGATCGCTCGGGCGTTAAGCAGATCAACGCTCGCGTACCGCTCGGCGATATGTTCGGTTACGCTACCGACCTGCGCTCTAAAACACAGGGCCGCGGTCAGTATGTAATGGAACCGGACGGCTACAAGGAAGTTCCGAAGAGCATTTCCGAGAAGATTATTTCTGCCCGTGCAAAGAAAGACTGATAATTTAAGCAAATAATGCTTGCATTTTTAAGTCTTTTTTGTTAAACTATAAGTAAATAAAAACTGCACATAGTATAAGGAGGAAAATATACAATGGCAAAGGCAAAATTTGAAAGAAATAAACCCCATGTAAACATTGGTACCATCGGTCACGTTGACCATGGTAAGACCACTCTTACAGCAGCTATCACCAAGTATCTTTCTTTGAAGGGTCAGGCTCAGTTCGAGGATTACGCGAACATCGATAAGGCTCCCGAAGAGAGAGAGCGCGGTATTACAATCAACACCGCTCACGTTGAGTATGAGACTGACAACCGTCACTACGCTCACGTTGACTGCCCCGGACACGCTGACTATGTTAAGAACATGATCACCGGTGCTGCTCAGATGGACGGTGCTATACTCGTTATAGCTGCTACCGACGGTCCTATGGCTCAGACCAAAGAACACCTTCTCCTTGCTCGTCAGGTTGGCGTTCCGTACATTGTTGTATTTATGAACAAGTGCGACCAGGTTGACGATCCCGAGCTTCTCGAGCTCGTTGAGATGGAAATCCGTGAGACTCTTGATAAGTATGAGTTCCCGGGCGACGACACCCCGATCATCAAGGGTTCTGCTCTTGTTGCTCTTGAGTGCACTTCTACCGATCCTAACGCTCCCGAGTATGCTCCGATTAAAGAGCTTATGGACGCTGTTGACAGCTATATCCCCACTCCGGACCGTAAGTCTGACCTCCCGTTCCTTATGCCGATCGAGGACGTTATGACCATTTCCGGCCGTGGTACCGTTGTTACCGGCCGTGTTGAGCGCGGTCAGCTCAACGCAGGTGATGAAGTTGAAATCATCGGTCTTACCGAGGAGCGCAAGAAGACTGTTGTTACCTCTATGGAAATGTTCCGCAAGACTCTTGACTTCTGCGAAGCCGGCGATAACGTTGGCGCACTTCTCCGCGGCGTTGGCCGTGATGAGGTTGAGCGCGGTCAGGTTCTCTGCAAACCCGGTTCAATTCATCCGCACACCAAGTTCCACGGTCAGGTTTACGTTCTGACTAAGGAAGAGGGCGGCCGTCATACTCCGTTCTTCAACAACTATCGTCCGCAGTTCTATTTCAGAACTACTGACGTTACCGGCGTTATCACTCTTCCCGAAGGCACAGAGATGTGCATGCCGGGCGATAACGTAGAGATGGATGTTGAGCTTATCACTCCTATCGCTATTGAAGAAGGCCTCCGTTTCGCTATCCGTGAGGGTGGACGTACCGTAGGTTCCGGCGTTGTTACCAAGGTTAACGCTTAATTTCAATATAAGCCTTAAAAAACCTCGTTTCGCAGTAATGCGAAACGGGGTTTTCGTATACTATAAAGTTAAGCAGGAGTTCAAGAGGTGTACTTTTTGACATATGTTCAAATTGAAAAAAGCATTTCGTATTTTTATACAAAAATGATAATTGTGGGGAAATAAATCTTGAAATCAGTGCATTTATATGATAATATCAGCACATAAAACAGGAGTTCAAAAAGTACACCTTTTGACATAAGCGTAAAATATTATCTGCATATTCAAAAATAATAAGGAGTTTGAGTTAAAATGAAAATTAAAAAACTTTTATCTTTTATATTATCTGTTATGCTGATTTTATCTGCTGTACCTATAGGATTATTCAGTATAACCGCATGTGCGGAGACGGCAACAAGCGGAACAACAGGCGACTGCACCTGGACGCTTGACGGAACGGTGCTTACAATAAGCGGTAACGGTTATATGTATTACTACCCCGCAAGTGATTATTTGCCATGGGGGAAAGATATAACAAAAGTTATTATTAAAGCCGGAGTTAAGAACATAGGCGAAGGGTCTTTCAGAAATTGTACCACTCTTGCAAGCGTCGCAATATCGGATAGCGTTACAAATATAGGCAGTTGTGCCTTTTACGGTTGTGTAGGACTCGCAAATGTGTCAATACCTGAGAATATTACCGGTATAGGCTGTGCCGCTTTTTATGGTTGTGTTACTTTAAGAACGATAGCAATACAAAAAAGTGTCACAAATATAGGTTTTGATGCCTTTAATGATTGTGTTTCACTTAAAACGGTTAATTATTATGGCAGCTGCGCACAAAAAAATAAGATTGAAATTCAAACCGGAAATTCTGAACTTGAAAATGCGACTTGGAGATATATTTCTCTCATTGGAGATCTAAATAGCGATGAAAAAATCAATTCGCTTGATTTAGTGAATTTACGAAGTAGTTTAATATCCGGAAATACAGATTACGAAAGTAATGTGCGATGCGATATTAAAATTGATCTTAAAATAGATATTCTTGATTTAATTAAACTTAAAAAGATTGCTGCTGCAAAAGTGCCCGAAAAAATAGAACTAACCTACATGGATGGGATACTTATAGCAAACAAAATGTATCCGCTGCCGAGCAATTACAACCCGGGCGAAAATAAAGAGGCGAGAGCCGCTTTAAATAAAATGTTTGCCGACGCAAAGGCGGAAAAAAATCTTGATATGTGGGTCTGCTCGGGATTCAGAAGCTACAATGTTCAGAAAGGTCTTTATAACAGCTATGTAAGGCGCGACGGCGTAAAAAACGCGGACAGGTATTCCGCGCGGCCGGGCTATTCTGAGCACCAAACTGGGCTTGCCTTTGATATTAATTACGCCGACAGCAGGTTTACAGGCACGCCGCAGGCTGTATGGCTTGCCGAAAACGCCCATAAATACGGATTCATTCTGCGCTATCCCGAGGGCAAGGAATCGGTTACAGGATATATGTACGAGCCTTGGCATTACAGATATATAGGTGTTGAAAACGCCGAAAAAATTTATGCCAGCGGGCTGACATTGGAAGAATATTTCGGAATCACTTCTGTCTACAAAAATTAAAAAGCGGATTTTAAGTAAATTTCAGAAAGTACAACGTATATTAGATGTTAAAAGAATACCCCTCAGTCAGCTACGCTGACAGCTCCCCTCTGTCTTGACTTGCGTCAAAAAGAAGGGAGCCAAAAGGCGGCAAAGCCGCTATCTAATATCTAACATCTAAAG
>OIYS01000166.1_pt1 | contig 49326 bp, 45 predicted proteins | sample 1588271 | NCBI WGS metagenome assembly OIYS01 (sample SAMN03283286) | human gut metagenome | biome: human-associated habitat; material: feces | host: Homo sapiens | place: Peru | collected 2012 | reverse complement strand
GACTTGAACCGGTACGGTGTTGCCACCGAGGGATTTTAAGTCCCTTGCGTCTGCCGATTTCGCCACACCGGCATTAACGGCGGATGCGGCGGGGCATAGTTGCCCCGCTGAACCTACCGGCGACATAATTATAAGGGATTCAGAGGATTTTGTCAACACATATTAAGATAAATTAATATATTTAATGAGCAAAAAATGTCTGAAAATCACGAGTAGTGGTGAGCCTGCTCGAGCATCATGTCCTTGACTTTCATAAGTCTGGTCGTGGTGCTTCTTTCATTTTCGTCGAGCTTCATCGAGATATATTTGATGGTCTCCTCGTATTGCGGGATCATCACATGCTCAAGGGCGTTGACCCTGCGGCGGGTCTTCTCGATCTCGTCCGCCATCAGGCGGCAGGATTTCTCGATCTCGGCGAGGCGTATCATCTTCGGCATTATATCCGACAGCGCCTTTACCGCCGTGTCGAGGTCGCCCGAGGTCTCGGCAAAGCCGTAGGAATAGATGTCATTTTCGTCCGCAGTCTTGAAACGCACGTCAAAGACGGGGATCATAACGCTCATCACGTTTTTCTCGCCCACATCAAGGCTCATCTCCTGAGTGGGCAGCATGAGCGCCACGTCGAGCGCCTTGTCGCTCATCACGCAGCGGGCGACCGACATTGCGGCGTTCGCCTGCTTTATGCCCTCCTCCACCTCGATACGGAGCTTTTTATTCTCACGCACAAGATCGAGGAAGCGGCGCATCAGCTCATCCCGCTTATCTTTTAGCAGCTTGTGGCCTCGGCGGGCGGTGACGAGCTTGCGCTTGAGGTTTGTCAGCTCCATTCTCGTGGGGTTGACGTTAAGAATTGCCAAGTGCTGTCACTCCTTTCACAAAACCGCGGCGGCTCATACCTTGCCGTAGTATTTGTCGAGCAGCTCGTCGCTTATACGCTTGAGCTCGCTCCTGGGCAGGACGGAGAGCAGCTTCCAGCCGATGTCGAGGGTCTCTTCAATGCTCCTGTTGGTGTCGAAGCCCTGGGAGACATAGACCTTCTCGAACTCGTCGGCGAATTTTGCATAGAGCTTGTCGATATCCGTCAGAGCTGCCTCGCCGAGGATGACCATCAGCTCCTTGGCGTCCTTGCCTCTGGCGTAGGCGGAGAAGAGCTGGTTCATCGTGTTGGAGTGGTCGGCTCTGGTCTTGCCCTCGCCGATGCCCTTATCCTTGAGTCGGGAGAGGGAGGGGAGCACGTCGATGGGCGGGTTGATGCCCTTGCGGAAAAGCTCACGGCTGAGGATTATCTGACCCTCGGTGATGTAGCCCGTAAGGTCGGGGATGGGGTGGGTCTTGTCGTCCTCGGGCATGGTGAGGATGGGTATCATCGTGATGCTGCCCTGCTTGCCTCTCTGCCTGCCCGCTCTCTCATAGATAGCGGCGAGGTCGGTATACATATATCCGGGGTAGCCGCGTCTGCCGGGTACTTCCTTCCTTGCGGCGGAGACCTCACGCAGGGCGTCGGCGTAGTTGGTGATATCGGTCAGGATGACGAGCACGTGCATACCCTTGTCAAATGCAAGGTATTCCGCGGCGGTGAGCGCCATCTTGGGGGTAGCTATTCTCTCGATAGCGGGGTCGTTTGCGAGGTTTGAGAACATGACCGTCCTGTCGAGAGCGCCCGTGCTGCGGAAGCTCCGGACGAAGTAGTCGGATTCCTCAAAGGTGATGCCCATTGCGGCAAAGACAACGGCGAATTGCTCGTCGGTGCCTCTGACCTTTGCCTGCCTTGCTATCTGAGCGGCAAGGTTGGCGTGGGGCAGGCCGGACATTGAGAATATCGGCAGCTTCTGACCTCTGACAAGGGTGTTAAGGCCGTCGATAGCGGACACGCCGGTCTGGATGAATTCCTGCGGATAGCTTCTTGCGGCGGGGTTCATAGGCACGCCGTTGACATCCGCACGCTTCTCGGGGATTATCTCGGGGCCGCCGTCAATGGGCCTGCCGAGGCCGTCGAAAACTCTGCCGAGCATATCGAGCGAAAGACCCAGCTCCATCTGCCTGCCGAGGAAGCGCACCTTGCTCTCGGCGAGGTTTATGCCCGTCGAGCTTTCAAAGAGCTGCACAAGGGCGTTCGTGCCGTCCACTTCAAGGACTCTGCATCGCCTTTTTTCGCCGTTTGCAAGCTCTATCTCACCGAGCTCGTTATATGCGACGCCCTCGACCTCACGCACGAGCATAAGGGGGCCTGCGACCTCTTGTATCGTTCTGTATTCCTTGGGCATCAGAATTCCTCCTTGCTGTCCACAGCGTTCTTGAGCTGCTTTTTAAGGGCGGCCGATACGGCTGCGTATTCGTCGTCGATATTATCCTCATGGATATACTTGAATCTGCCTATCGACTCTCTGACGGGCAGCTTGACGATATCCTCGATATCCGCGCCCTTGCCGAGTGCGTCGAGCGATTCGTCATAGAATTCGGTGACGAGCTTCATCATATAATATTGCTTCTTGAGCGATGAATAGGTGTCCACCTCGTGGAACGCGAGCTGATGCAGGAAGTCTTCTCTGATTGAGCGGGCAGCCTCCATCTTGAGCCTGTCGGGGGCGGAGAGCGCGTCCATACCGACGAGCTTGACTATCTCGTCAAGGGCAGCTTCGTCCGAAAGGAGGCTCATAAGCCTGCCTCTGAGGGTCATCCATTCGTCGCTGACGTTTGCGTTGAACCATTTGCCGAGCGAATCGGCGTAGAGCGAGTAGCTGGTGAGCCAGTTGATGGCGGGGAAGTGACGCTTGTAGGCGAGAGCCGAGTCAAGACCCCAGAAGACCTTGACTATACGCAGAGTCGCCTGCGAAACGGGCTCCGAGATGTCGCCGCCGGGGGGTGAGACCGCGCCGATAACGGAGAGGGCGCCCTCTCTGCCGTTTGTGCCGAGCGAAATAACTCGACCGGCTCTCTCGTAGAACTGTGCAAGGCGGCTGCCGAGGTAAGCGGGGTAGCCCTCCTCGCCGGGCATCTCTTCAAGCCTGCCGGACATTTCACGCAGAGCCTCCGCCCAACGTGAGGTGGAGTCCGCCATAAGAGCGACGGAGTAGCCCATGTCGCGGAAGTATTCGGCTATCGTGATGCCGGTGTATATCGAAGCCTCACGGGCTGCAACGGGCATATCTGAGGTGTTGGCTATCAGCACCGTGCGCTCCATGAGCGATTTGCCTGTGTGCGGGTCGATAAGCTCGGGGAATTCGTTAAGAACGTCGGTCATCTCGTTGCCGCGTTCGCCGCAGCCGATGTAGACGACGATATCCGCCTCAGCCCATTTTGCAAGCTGATGCTGGGTGACGGTCTTGCCGCTGCCGAACGGGCCGGGAATCGCCGCAACGCCGCCCTTGGCTATCGGGAAGAGTGCGTCGATAACTCTCTGACCCGTTACAAGGGGCACGTCGGGCGAGAGCTTCTTTGCATAGGGTCTTCCCTTTCTGACAGGCCACTTCTGCATGAGGGTGAATGTGTAATCTTCACCGTTATCCTTGGTGATAACGCCTACGGGGTCGGTGACGGTGAAATCCCCCTCGCTTATGCTCTTGACCGTGCCGGAGACGGCAGGGGGAACCATTATTTTGTGGTTGACTATATCGGTCTCTTTGACCGTGCCGAGCACGTCGCCGCCCTTGACCTTGTCGCCCGCCTTGACGGTGGGGACGAAGTGCCAGCGGGCGTCTCTGCTCAGAGCGGGGACCTCAATACCTCTCGTCAGGCTGTTGCCGACGAGGTCGCGTATGACGTTCAGCGGGCGCTGGATACCGTCGAATATGCCCTTGATGAGGCCGGGGCCGAGCTCAACGCTCAGCGGCTCGTTAGTGGATTCGACGGGCTCACCCGTGCCTATGCCCGAGGTCTCTTCATAGACCTGGATCGAGGCTCGGTCGCCGTGCATTTCTATTATTTCACCGATCAGACGGCTGTCGCTGACACGCACGACGTCAAACATATTGGCGTCTCTCATGCCGGAGGCAACGACGAGCGGACCGGAGATCTTAGTTATAACACCTTTACTCATATTTCTTGTGTGCCACGCCTTTCATTAGTTTATGACAGTATATCGGAGCCGACGGCCTTCTCGACGAATTTGCTGACGCTGTCAAGCCCGAGCCCCGTATTGCCCCTGACACCGGGCACGGGAACTATGGCGGGCAGCGGCCTTGAGGCGTAACGCTCGATCTCCTCGAGCATCCCCTCGGCGAGCTGCTCCGTTATATATATTACCCCGTAGCCGTTGTCGGCGAGCTTCCTCAGAGTGTGAGCGCCCTCGGCGGGGTCGGTGACGGGGAATATGCTGATGCCGAGCGAGGCGAAGCCGTAGATGCTGTCTTTATCGCCCATGGCGGCTATCTTATACATATATATCCCTCACTCTCTCTGAAATTATCTCTGCGGGGACTCCGCTTGCCTTGGCGGAGAGGATTATTCTGACGTTTTTTGCCTCCGCCTGCTTTGCGTAGTAATAAGCTATCAGCGGGTCGGGGCCGAAGGTCGCGTATTTAGCGTTCTCAAGCCTTGAGACTATCTCGTTGTCGCACTGCTTCTCAAACGCCGTGAAGCTCTCGCCGAGGCTCTCGGCAAGGAAGCCGTAATCCGTCGCCGCGATATATTCGGCGGCTTTCTCGGGTGTTGAGCAGTGGCTCAGCAGCTCCCCAAAGTCGAGGCTGCTCTCACAGGCGGCGTCAAGGGCGAAGTCCGCGCTCTTATTCATCTTTGCACAGCGCAGAGCGAGCTTGATGTTTGCGGCGACCGCAAGCAGGTCGGCAATGCCCTCAAGCAGGGGGCTGCCCGCCTTTGCGGCGAAGCTGCGGCGAGCCTCAAGCGAGGCTTTGTCTATCGCAGTCTCCGCAAGCTGACCGCTCGAGAGCTTGGATACCGCCGTCATCGCCTTCTCGGCGCACGGGCGCAGATATTCGGGCAGCAGCTCAAGGTCGTTGTTCTTGATAGCCTCGGTCATAACGGCCGTGTCGGTAACGCAGGGATAAATGTAGTATGCGGCGGGGTCAAGGTCGGAGAAAACGCATTTCACCGCGGCCTTGAGATTGGTGAAGTCGTTTGCAATGACGAGCGCCTCAAGCAGCTCGGCGTCGGGGGCGCATTCTTCGATCAGCTCCCATGCGCCGCTCAGATCCTTCTCCGCAATGTCGAAGCTCTCGCCTTTTTCGGGGACGGCAAAGCCCTTGTCGGCAAGCAGTCTGACTGCCGCCTCATAGCTCTCCGCCTCAATGAGCTGATCAATATCGGCTCGTGTGAGCAGCTTCGTTTCGTTGGCTCTTATCCTCGCCACGGCGTAGGCGTATTCGGTTTCGTGCATATTCTTCACCGCCTAAAATATCATTTCGCCGATCTGAGCTTTCAGCTCGTCGGCGCTTGACTCGATAACGGCCTCAAAGGTGCAGTTGACCTCGATATCGCCGTAGACGAGCATGATGCCGCTCTCAATGCGGACCGCTTCCTTTGAAAGAGTGCAGGTCGAGCCTTTTGCGCTCAGAGCGGAGCAAAGACGCGCCTCAAAATCGGCGGGCAGCCTTGCGAGATCCGCCGAGCCGAGGTATGCGGTGCATTCGCCCTTCATGGCGCTCTCGGAGGCGAGCTTGATGACCGAGGCAAAGTATTGATCCTCAGGCAGAGCTTTAACGGCCGCGAGCAGCTTATTGAGAGTCTCGTTGACCGCTTCGACCTTTGCGGCGAGCAGCGTCTGCCTCTCCTGCTGAGCGATACCGGATTTCGCAACGGCGATTATCTGCTCGCTCTCCTTTTCGGCGGCAGCGATAATTGCGTCGGCATTCTTTTGGCCGTCCTCACGGGCAGCGGCGATTATCTTATCGCACTCGGCTGCCGCTGCGGCCTCGGCGGAATCGCATCTTGCTTTCCCGTCGGAGTTTATTTTTGAAATAATTTTTTCTAAACCTGTCATCGGGAGTTCATCCTCTCGCTTAATCAAACATCAAGGCCGGAAACGCTTATGATTGAAAGCAGGGAAACAAGCAGGGCAAGCACGGCGTAGGTCTCGACCATGACGGCGAGAGTGATCGCCTTACCGCTCTGGTCGGGCTTCTTGGCAACGATGCTAACGCCAGCCGCTGCAGCTTTGCCCTGAGCTATTGCCGAGAAGTAGCCGACAATGGCGATGGGCAGGCAGGCTGCGAAATAGAGCAGGCCTCTTGCAAGCGAGATAGGCTCATAGGAGCCGCCGATGATGCCGACCTGGAGAAGAACAAGGATGGCTGCAAGGAAGCCGTAAAGGCCCTGGGTGCCGGGGAGTATCTGGAGAATAAGGACTTTACCGAATTTTGAGGGATCCTCGGTGATGACACCTGCGCCTGCCTGACCGACGAGGCCGACGCCCTTAGCCGAACCCATGCCTGCGAAAATGGCTGCGAAAGCAGCGCCTACGAGTGCAAAAACTATACCGAGATTATTCATTGACTTTTTCCTCCTTGAGAGAAATATATTTTGTATTTGTGCCGAACGGGGCGAAGGCTCTGCCGCCGCCCTCATAGAATTTTGAATACAGCTCAACATATTGGAGCCTGTTGGTGTGGACATAGGTGCCTATCATGTTGATAGCGATATTCACCGTGTGGCCGAAGATAAAGACAAAGAAGAGCAGAATGCCCTTTGCAACGGGATTCGACGGGATAGTGCCGAGCATATTGACGACCTGGGCGATAACGCCGGTGCAAAGGCTCAGGGCGAGCAGCCTTGAGTATGAGAGCACGTCGCCGAGGTAGCCCGAGCCGACATTATAAAGACCGTAAAGGCCGCCGCCGAGCTTGCCGAGCAGCTTCTTTGACGAGCGCCCGGAGGTCAGCACTACAAGCGCCGCGCCCGCAATGGCAAGGTATTTGCCGACTGTGAGCACCGTCTGCGGGAAGCCGCCCGCCACCATGTTGGCGCATATCGGGGCTATGCCCGTTACGAGCAGATAGATGGGTACGGTGTCGCAAAGCGCGTCGAGCTTCTTGCCCTCCTTCCAAAGCATTACCAGCCTGACGGCGAGGCCGAGGAAGAGGTGGCATATGCCGAAGAGGAATGAGAACAGCAGCAGCGTCATGGGATTGTTGCCCGAGAGGGGATCCATCCATATGGCGATGTCTGCGGTAGTCAGGCTTTTGCCGAAGAAGTTGTTGGCGATAACGGGGATTATATCGCCGAACCAGCCGCCGAACATTGCGCCCCAAAATACGGTAGAGATGCCGCAGTAAAAATACAGATCCATCGTCTTACGCATTTTGTCGCTGAGCTTGAATTTTTTCTTGGCTATCGTTGTGAAAATGACCATCAGCAGGCCGTAGCCGGCGTCCGAGAGCATTAATCCGAAGAAGAAATAATAGAAAAATGCCATTATCGGGCTGGGGTCTGGGTCGTCCTTGGACGGGAGCGCGTACATTTCGGTTATCGCTTCCATCGGGGCGTTGAATCTGTTGTTTTCAAGCAAGACCGGGATATCCGCATCCTCCGGCGGCTCCGTGACGGAGACCGCAACGGTGAATTTCTTCTCGAGCCTTGCAACGAGCTTGTCCACGTTCTTCTCTGCGACGTAGCCGTCGATGACTATGACGCTTTCGCTCGCGCTGAGGTTGCCGAGAGCCTCGTATTTGTCGACTCTTATCGAGAAGTAATCCCTGACGAATTCGATATCGCTGCGCCTGTCGCCGAGTGAGGCGATATATTCGCCGCTCTGCTTTATCTGCTCACGGAGCTTTTCGATCTCCGCGGCATAGCGTTCGTAACGAACCCTCGGCGGGTGCTTGGTCGGATCGGTCGGGTAAGCGAAGCCGAGACCTCGCAGCGCGTTGAACACTTCCTCGGAGCTGCTCTTATTGCAGAGCGCAAATATGCAGCTTCTGTCCTTTGAATGCGATATCACCTCGCACTCAAAGCCGCATTCGGGGTCGAGGACTTCGGCGAGGGCAATGTCAAGGCTCTGAGACGTGTAATCCCCGGGCAGGGTGCCTATAAACGCCGCCGTGGTCTGAGTGCCGCTGAATTTCATCGGCACGTCGAGGTCGAGCCAAGGCTCAAGACCCTCGCGCAGAGCGCCGTAACGGGCGATAGCCGCCTTTGCCTCCGCAATGCTCTTCTCACTGTTGCATATCTTGTAGCAGAGAGAGAGCAGCACATCCGCCTGATCTGCCTTGCCGAGATACTCGGATACGGTCATCTCGCGAAGCTCGGGGATAAACGACTCGACCAGCCCCTTCTTTGAGGGAGAGTAGCGGTTGAGAATGTCGAGGGCGGTCTGGGCGCAGTCACGGTATTTGGTGAGCTGAGCCGCAGTCCTGCCGGATTCGAGCGAGGTCAGCCCCTCCTGCTCCTCATGCGAGTGAAGCTCGATGACCGAGCGGAGCTGGAGCATATCGACTATCTCCTTGCTTTGCTCGAGCGGTGCAACGATTTCGAGATACTTCATTTTGAGTTTTGCCAAGAAAACACCTCCTATCGTTAAAGATTAATTGATTATTGCCTGAGTCAGATGAAACGGGATAAAAGAGTTTTGACCGCGCCGTCGCTCTTGCCGAGAGCGTCGGCCTTGAGACGGGCTGCCTCGGCTGCTGCATTTTTTGAGGCTTCCTCCTGCAATTTTGCAGCTTCGGCTTCGGCATGGGCCTTGATCTCTTTTGCCTTTGCGAGGGCTTCGTCCTTCATTTCTTTTTGGATGGATCTTGCCTTTTCGTGGGCTTCGGCTTTGAGCAGGTCGCATTTTTGAACGGACTCCGCATAGGAATCGGCTGCGGCTTTTTCCGCGCTGAGCACTGCGTTTATAACCTCGGAGGCCATGTTTCTTTCACCTTCTTTATATTTTTAATTAAATCAAATTATAGGATATTTTTATGAGAATTTCAATAGACTTTTTGACAAAAAAGACTGTTTTTAAAATTTTAGTTGCGGCAGTATTGCCAATTCGTTTTTAAAAGAGTACAATATCATTTGTAAATGCTCAAAATTACGCAAAGTGGGTTTTGGGTCGTGAGTGAAAGGAGATAAATATGAAAGTCGGAGATATAGAACTTGCAGAATCAAACATTTTCCCTGAGTGGGATGATGTGGTGAAATTTGTCATTTCAAAGGCGCCGCTGCTGCTCGGCGCGGTCATAATCGTGGTCGTCGGCTTCGTGCTGTCAAACCTCGTTGGCAAGCTGGTGGTCAAGGGTATGAGGGCAAGGGGCATCGACCCGTCGATACACACTTTTATCAAGACCATCGTCGTGCTGCTGCTTAAATTTGCGGTCATTTTGTCGGCACTTTCGACGATGAATGTGGACGTCAATTCGTTCATAGCCGCCATAGGCGCCGCCGGCATCACCGCCGGCCTCGGCCTGCAGGCGAGCGTCAGCCAGTTCGCCAGCGGTATTCAGATACTCATCAACCACCCGTTCAAGAGCGGCGATTATATCGACCTCGGCACGGTCAGCGGCAAGGTGCACGAGATTAAAATGATGTATACCGAGCTTATAACCGTTGATAACAAACGAGTTATAGTGCCGAATTCACATATAACCGGCAGCAACATAATCAACTATAATTCCGAGAGCAAGCGCAGGATAGACCTTGTTTTCGGCATATCCTACGACGCCGATATCGCCAAAGCAAAGGAAGTCATAGCCCAAACGGTGCGTAAAAACGAGCTTATCCTGACCGAACCCGAGCCGATAATCGCTGTGAGCGCTCAGGCGGCAAGCTCGGTGAATATTTCCTGCCTCGTCTGGTGTCATACCGATGATTATTGGAACGTATTTTATTATATGCAGGAAGCGGTCAAGCTCGCATTCGACGAGAATAAAATCGCAATTCCCTATGACCAGCTCGACGTACACATTTCAAAAGATTTGACCGAGGAGTGATCCCGTGACAAGGCTGCTTATCAAACTTTTTATCAGGGACAGTGAAAATACCGGCAGCGAAGCCGTCAGAATGCGTTACGGAGTACTCAGCGGGGCGGTCGGCATAGCGCTGAACGCTTTGCTGTCTCTCTTCAAGCTGATATTCGGCTCCGCGGCGCACAGTATAGCTGTGGTCGCCGACGGCGTCAACAATCTCTTTGACGCGGTTTCGTCCATCATCAGCCTTATCGGCTTCAAGATATCGGGCAAGCCCGCCGACAAGGAGCATCCCTTCGGCCACGGCCGTGTGGAATACGTCTCGGCGCTGACGCTCGCTTTCTTTATCCTGATAACCGGCGTTGAGCTTATCAAAGGCTCCGTTGACAAATTCACAAATCCCGAGCCGACCGTGTTCAGCGTGCCCGCGGCGGTCACCCTTGCGGTATCCATCGCCGCGAAGCTTTGGCTCGCGCTCTTTAACCGCTCGATAGGCAGGCGGATAGATTCCGTCGCTGTCAACGCCGTATTCGCAGACAGCATAGGTGATATCGCCGCCACCTCGTGCTCGCTCATCGCCCTTATCGCCTCGGGCTTCACATCGCTGCCCGTTGACGCGGTTATGGGTATCATCGTCGCCTGCTTCGTTATTTTCACGGGCATCGGCATAATCCGTGACACGATGGGGCCGCTGCTCGGCGAGCCTCCTGGCAAAGAGACCGTCGACAAGCTGCAAAAGCTCGTGCTCTCACACGACGGGATAATCGGCATTCACGATATTGTGCTCAACAGCTACGGCCATTCAAGGGTGATCGGTTCGCTTCACGCCGAGGTGCCCGCCGACGCAGACCTGCTGACCGCTCACGATATGATAGACCTTATCGAGCGCGAGGTGCGGGAGAAGCTCGGCATCGAGCTTTCCATTCACATGGATCCTATCATGGTCGATGATGAGGAGACCGACAGATTCAGGGCGCTCGTGACCGAGACGGTTAAAGAGATAGAATCGGACGCGACTATCCACGACTTCAGAGTGGTGGACGGCCCGACCCACACCAATCTTATATTTGACGTCGTTTTGCCCTATAAATCAAAGCTCAGCGAGGAGCAGTTCAGGGCGGAGGTCGAGAAACGTGTCAGGCAGAGGAACGGCAAATGCTTCTGCGTTATCAATATCGACCGCAGCTATGTGCTGTAACGGTTACATCAATCTCGGCAAAATAACCAAAATATAATGTTTTATTTTATACAAATTTTCACCGCCTTTTTTCGATATTCCCTTTTCAAATTCTCCAAAATATTGTAGAATAGTTTTATAATAAGATTTGGAGGGAACCGCAATGGCTGAATACGAAGATTTTAAATCCATTCCCGTCGGCAAGCTCGGCATAATTCCTCTGCCCGGCTGCGAGATGCTTGCAAGCAAGATAGACTACTATCTTGTCAAGTGGAGAAGAGAATGGAAAAACGAGCATAAGGAGTCTATCCAGTTTGACGGATATCAGAGAGATTCCTACATCATCAACGCCTCCTTCCCGAGATTCGGTACGGGCGAGGGTAAATGCGTTATCAAGGAGACTATAAGAGGCTTTGACCTCTTCATCCTCTGTGATCCGTTCAATTACGGTGTCGTGTATAAGATGTACGGCGAGGATCACCCGATGAGCCCCGACGACCACTACGCCAACCTCAAGAGGGCTATCAGCGCTGTGGCGGGCAAGGCAAGGAAGATAACCGTCATCATGCCCATGCTCTATGAGGGCAGGCAGCACAGACGCCTGAGCAGAGAATCCCTCGACTGCGCCGATATGCTCCGTGAGCTTTGCCTCAATTACGGTGCGGATAATTTCATCACCTTTGACGCGCACGATCCCAGAGTCCAGAATGCGGTTCCTCAGAGCGGCTTTGAGAATGTGCAGCCCGTTTATCAGATGATAAAGGCGATGTGCAAAAATATCACCGACCTCAACATTGACCGTGACCACATGATGGTCATTTCACCCGATGAGGGCGGCATGGGCAGATGTATCTACTTCTCCTCCGTGCTCGGCGTTGACCTCGGTATGTTCTATAAGCGCCGCGACTACTCCACCATCATCGACGGTAGGAATCCTATAGTGGCGCATGAATTCCTCGGCGACAATGTCGAGGGCAAGGATGTTATCATCATCGACGATATGATATCCTCGGGCGACTCCATGATAGAGGTCGCCACAAGGCTCAAGGAGCTCAAGGCAAACAGGATCTTCATCTGCGCCTCCTTCGGCCTATTCTGCAACGGTCTCAAGACCTTTGACAAGGCTTATGCCGACGGCCTCATCAGCAAGGTTTTCACCACAAATCTTATTTATTCTACCCCCGAGCTGCTGGCGAGAGAGTGGTATGTGAGCGTTGATATGTCCAAGTATTGCGCTTATATAATCGACACGCTCAACCATGACGAATCGGTCAGCAAGCTGCTCGATCCCAAGGACAGGATCAATAACATACTTATCAAATACGGCTTTAAAAAGGTCGAGGAATAATTGCATTCAAGGCTGCATCATTGTCTCCGACGGAGTGTTGATGCAGCCTTTCGGAGATTTAATATGCCTAATATGTCGGGATTCATATGCCCCGTGTGCGGCGGCAGGCTTGCGGACTGCGGCACGCTCCTGCGCTGCGAGGGCAACCACTGCTTCGACAAGTCAAAATTCGGCTACGTCAATCTGCTGCTCTCACAAAGCTCGGGTGCTAAACGCCACGGCGACGACCGCGTAATGGTCAGGTCGAGGCGTGATTTCCTCAATGCGGGGTATTATTCCTTCCTGCGTGACGAGGTCTGCGCCGTATGCAGGGAATTGCTGCCGCCCGACGCCGTTATCCTTGACGCGGGCTGCGGCGAGGGCTATTACACGGCGGGCGTCAAAGCGGCGCTGCCGTCGGCTCAGGTGCTCGGGGTCGATATCTCAAAGGACGCCCTCGAGTATTTCTCAAAGCGCAAATGCGGCGCGGAGACCGCCGTTGCGGGTGTGTTTTCGCTGCCCGTTGCGAGCGGCGAATGCGACTGCGTGCTCAATATTTTTTCACCCGAGGCGGATGATGAATTCCGCAGGGTTCTGAAAGACGGCGGAGTGCTGATCAGAGTTATCCCCGCCGAGGATCACCTTTTTTCGCTAAAGCAGCTTGTCTATGACAAGCCCTACAGGAACGAAATGCCGGAGCCGCAGCTTGACGGCTTTGAGCTTGTCGATGAGCGCAGGATATCCGCCGAATTGGAGCTTGCCGATAATGCCGCCGTGCTTGCGCTGTTTAAAATGACCCCGTATTATTACAAAACCGGCAGAGCCGATCAGCAGAAGCTCGACGGGGTCGACCACCTTGTGACGCAGGCGGAGTTTTGCGTCAGAGTTTACCGAAAGGAAGAACGCCATGCATAAGAAACTTGCCCCGACCCCGCCCATGGGGTGGAACAGTTGGGATTGCTACGGAGCTTCGGTCAATGAGGAGCAGCTGCTCGGCAACGCCGAATACATGGCAAAATATCTTAAAGAATACGGTTGGGAATACGTCGTCTGCGATATCCAGTGGTCGGAGCCGACGGCTGACGGCTTCGATTATCACAATTTTGCGCCGCTGTGCATGGATGAATATTCCCGCCTGATACCCTCGGTCGAGCGCTTCCCGTCCTCGGCGGGCGGCAAGGGCTTCAAACCGATAGCCGATAAAATTCACGCCCTCGGGCTGAAATTCGGCATTCATATAATGCGTGGCATCCCGAGGCAGGCCGTCCATGCGGGCACGGCGATAAAATGCGAGGGGCTGACCGCAAGGGATATAGCGCAGCAGTTCTCCGTCTGCCCGTGGAACACCGATATGTACGGCGTTGACCCGCACAAGAGGGGAGCGCAGGAGTATTACGATTCGCTCTTAGAGCTTTATGCCTCGTGGGGCGTCGATTTCATCAAGTGCGACGATATCGCCAACACCGAATTTAAGCCCAATGACCCGTATTCCGCGCGGGGCGAGATAGAGATGCTCCGCAAGGCCATCGACCGCTGCGGCAGGGATATGGTGCTGAGCCTTTCGCCGGGACCTGCCCCCGTCAGCGAGCATGAGCACCTTGCCGCGAACGCCAATATGTGGCGCATGACGGGCGATTTCTGGGATAATTGGGACAGGCTTCACGATATGTTTGACCGCTGCCTTGCGTGGCAGGACTATGTGCAGACAGGCGCATACCCCGACTGCGATATGCTGCCCATCGGCAGGCTCGCCGTGGCGGGCGGCAGGGGCAACACCGAGCGATACACAAGATTCACTCACGACGAGCAGATAACGATGATGACCCTTTGGAGCATCTTCCGCTCGCCGCTTATGATAGGCGCGGAGATGCGCCGAAATGACGAATTCACCCTCTCGCTGTTGACGAATTTGGAGCTTATAGATATGCTCAAAAATTCGCATTCCGCGCGGCAGCTCCGCCGTGACGAGACGCAGGGCAGAGGAGAGATTATTTGGGCCGCAAAGGGCGAAGAATGCAAATACATAGCCCTTTTCAATACTGACGAAGCCGAGCGGGAGATATCGTTTGATATCACCGATATCGCCGTCGGCGGCAGAGAATACAAGGCTCGCGACCTTTGGGTGCACGAAGAGTATCCGCTTGACGGCGGCGAATTAAAGGCAAAAGTTAACGCCCACGGCGCGAGATTATTTAAGATAATGTGAGGTAAAATATATGGAAAGACAGCCGAATTACAGACTTGCCGCAAAGAAGCCCGACCATATCATGGTCAGCATCTCGGGCGACGCCAAGACCTCGATGACGATCACATGGCGTGCGAGCGCCGAGGTGACCGAGGGCTATGTCGAGTTCAGCGAAAAAGGCGGAGAAAAAAAGAGAGTTCAGGCGATAACAAATGAATTCAAGAGCGACGTCAGCGTCAGCAGACTTTTTTGGGCGAAGCTCGAGGGTCTGAAGCCCGGCACCCGTTATTATTACACCTGCGGCAGCGCCGAGGAGCGCAGCGAGGAGTATTATTTCGACACCGAGGAGGAGAATTTGACCAAGTTCAAATTCATCGCCATCTCGGATCATCAGAAGGATAACGACCATTATAACCCCGATTATTCCGCCCTCAATAAATTCCTCAAGAACGTGCTCAAGAAGCACCCCGACGTTAAATTCATCCTCACCGCGGGCGATAACACCAACTGCGGCCAGCATGAGATACAGTGGAACGCCATGTACGAAGGCATGGAGGGCGTTATGGAGCACCTGCCCTATATGATGTGCTGCGGCAACCACGATAACAGGGGCTTCAAGCAGTATTTCCCCACCGAGCAGGGCAGATACTATGCCGAGCCTGCGGAATTCTTCAACGCCGAGCTTGCCTATTCCTATCCGCTCAACGGCCCCGAGGGCTGGAGACCCGAGAACTATTCCTTTGACTACGGCAACGTCCATTTTGCGATCATGGGCGTCAACGAGCCCGAACTTGTTAACGATTGGCTGATAAAGGATCTCGACGCCTCCGATAAGACGTGGAAATTCGGAGCATACCATTTCCCGATATATTACAGCGGCTCAAATCTTGCGAATGACGACGCTTACCCGATGATGCGCGAGGGCATGGAGAAGCTCGACGTGCTTTTCTCGGGTCACGAGCATAATTTTTCAAGGAGCTATCCGATACGCAATGAGGAGCTTTTTGACCGCCCGTCACAGGGTACTGTCCATTATGAGCTGGGCAACGGTCACATGAATCCTCCCGGCACCAAGACCTGCGATAAGATATGGCATTGCTCATATTATCCGCAGGAGGAATTCAACTGCATGTATGCCCTTATCGAGATCGACGGCGATAAAGCCACGTTTATCTCCGAGCTTGACGACGGCAGAGTGGTCGACGAATGCTGCATTGATAAGTCCAAGGACGAGATAAGACCCTACAGGGTCGCCCCCGTATTCGGCCCCGGCAGGACGAGGACCATGTTCAAGGGCGTTGACCTCGGACTCTGCGCCGCTTCGCTCCCGCCCGTGTGCATCGACGGCGTGTGGTATGCCGCCTTTGCTACCCTCATCGGCTTCATCGGCGGCGAGGTCGCAAGGAAGCCCGGCAGAGTGGAGCTTTCGGTCTACGGCAGGAGCGCCGCCTTTAACGAGGGCAGCAGCAAAGCCGAAACGCCGAACGGCGAGGTCGAGATGGGCAATAAAGTATTTCGAGGCAACGAGGGTCAGCTCTATGTGCCCCTTGACGCAGCTTGCAAGATATTCGGTATGAAGTGGGCTTACGCGGCAAGGAATAATTTCATCACCATTGAGCATGTGAGCGAGGCTCACCCCGTGCCCGTCCAGCCGTAAAATATCAAAGAGCCGAAAGAGGTCATGATATGTTTGATTATTTCAGAGTAGCCTGCGCCGTCCCCGACGTTGAGGTGGCGGATGTGGAGCTGAATACGCAGCGCACCGTGGATTATATCCGCAGCGCCGCCGATAAGAATGTCGATCTGCTTGTTTTCCCCGAGCTGGGGCTGACCGGCTACACCTGCGCCGATCTATTCGCTCAGCGCACCCTCGGCGACGGGGTCAAGTCGGCGCTTGACACGCTTGCCGCGGAGAGCGCCAAATGCGGCGTTGCCTTCGCGGTCGGCGCCCCCGTCGTGATGAGCGGCTCGCTTTATAACTGCGCCGTCGTTTTCTTCGGCGGCAGGGTCGTGGGCATTGTGCCCAAGACCTTTATCCCGAATTACGGCGAATTCTATGAGAAGAGATGGTTTGACTCTGCGGACGGCGCTCCCGAGTCGATAACTTCGGCCGAGCTCGGCATAGGCGGCGAGAGCTACACTGTACCGGTCGGCAGCTCCGTGTTTGACCTCGGAGGCGTTAAGGTTGGCTTCGAGATCTGCGAGGATCTCTGGGCGCCCCTGCCCCCGAGCACTCTGCTCTGCCTTGCGGGTGCGGAGGTCATAGCCAATCTCTCCGCCAGCAACGAGGTCATTGCCAAGCGTGAATACCGCCGTCAGATAGTTACTCAGCAGTCGGCGGGCAGCATCTGCGCCTATGCATATTGCTCGGCGGGCAGCCTTGAATCGACCACAGACCTTGTTTTCTCGGGTCATTCGCTTATCGCCGAGAACGGCAAGCTCCTCTGTGAGCAGGAGAAGCCCTTGACGAGCGATTATATATTGATAACCGATGTCGACATTGAGCGCATCCGCAGCGACAGAGCCAAAAAGAGCAGCTTCACCGATTGCAGGAAGCGCTACGGCGACCCCGCTATACAGACCGTTAGAGTCCCCAAGGCGGAGTCCGCTTCTGACGGCTCATACTATAAGATAGGCAAGCTGCCCTTTGTGCCCGACACCGAGAAGCACCGCACCGAGAGATGCCTTGCCATATTTGAAATGCAGGTCGCTGGTCTCAAAAAACGCCTTATCAAGACGAATTGCCGCCCCGTTATCGGTATTTCGGGCGGGCTTGACTCGACCCTTGCGCTGCTCGTGAGCGTGCAGGCGGTCAAGGAGCTGGGCAGACCCGCTTCCGACGTGGTAGGCGTCACTATGCCCTGCTTCGGCACGACGGACAGAACCTATAACAACGCCCTTTCGCTTATGGACTCCCTCGGCGTCACCGTTGAGGAGATAAATATAAAAGCTGCCTGTATGCAGCATTTCGCCGATATAGGCCACGACCCCGAGCAGTTTGACCTGACCTATGAGAATTCTCAGGCTCGTGAGCGCACGCAGGTGCTCATGGATCTTGCGGGCAAGGTCGGCGGCATAGTCATCGGCACGGGCGACCTGAGCGAATCCGCCCTCGGCTGGTGCACCTACAACGGCGACCACATGAGCATGTACGGCGTGAACGCCACTATCCCCAAGACGCTGATACGCTGGATGATAGAGAGCCTTATCAAGGGCGGCACCTTTGAGAGCAGCTCCGATGCGCTCAGGGATATCGCCGACACCCCGATAAGCCCCGAGCTGCTGCCGCCCGACGCGAGCGGCAAGATAGCGCAGCAGACCGAGAGCATAGTCGGCCCCTATGCGCTGCATGACTTTTTCCTTTATTATATGCTCCGCTACGGCTTCTCGCCGGCCAAGATATATTTCCTCGCCTGCAAGGCATTTAAGGACGATTTCGACGGCGAAACGATCAAGAAATGGCTCGTCACATTCTGCCGCCGCTTCTTCAGCCAGCAGTTCAAGCGTAACTGCGTGCCCGACGGAGTCAAGGTCGGCAGCATCGCCCTCTCGCCCCGCGGCGATTGGCGTATGCCCGGCGATGCCTCCGCAGCCGCATGGCTCGCCGAAGCGGAAAGGCTGTGATCGACGAATTTCAAAAGCTCCTTGGTGTATATGCAGCTGTCGCTTTAGTGCTTTGCGGGAAACAAAGCAGAGTTCCCTTATCTGCGAGCCGGAAGTTACGCACTTTAAAGGCTCCCTTGTGTAAAGGGAGCTGTCAGCCGTCAGGCTGACTGAGGGATTGACTCAGTAAACTGTTGCTTGTTTCTTAGCCTTTTTTGAAAATCGGCTGATCAAACTTCATCCGCTTTTATTGATTCTCTTTTGCAATCCCTCCGTCGCAACTTCGTTGCGCCACCTCCCTTTACACAAGGGAGGCGAGGTCAACTACGAATTTTCGGAAACATTGTAGGGGACGACGTCCTCGACGTCCCATGAAATAATTGCATTGTAGAATTATCACGGTAGGGGCGAACTGTGTTCGCCCGCCTAAATTTGCCCACTGTCGCAGTATTAAACTGTTGCTTGCCTTTCGGGCTCCCCCCTGAGGGGGCTGTCCGTAGGTCTGAGGTAGTAATTATACAATTCCGTCTTCCGCACGAGACAGCTAAAAATCAACAAAACCAAAGAACGCTTTTTCACCGCCGCTGTGCCGAAAACGGGCACGGCGGTGTATTGTTTACAATTTGTTCATAATTTCCGTAAAGGATTCGACCGAATCGGCTTGTATTTAATAATTGAAGGGGTGATTTAGTGGATACCATCAGAGAAAACGCCTGTAAGAGGGAGAAAGAGATCCTCTCGCCGAGGGCGGCGTTCGCCGCCGAGAGCAGGGGGCGGCTTCGTCCCGAGGAGGAGTGCCCTATCCGCACCGTTTTCCAGCGCGACAGGGATAGAATTATCCATTGCAGCTCTTTCAGACGGCTGAAGCATAAAACTCAGGTGTTCCTTTCGCCCGAGGGCGATTATTACCGCACAAGATTGACCCATACCCTTGAAGTGGCTCAGATCGCAAGGACTATTTCGGGCGCTTTGCTGCTAAACGGCGACCTGACCGAGGCTATCGCGCTCGGTCACGATCTCGGCCACACCCCGTTCGGCCATGCGGGCGAGCGTGCGCTGAATGCTGTCTGCCCCAACGGTTTCAGGCATTATCAACAGAGCCTGCGTGTGGTGGATAAGATCGAAAAAGAGGGCAGGGGGCTTAATCTCACCTTTGAGGTCCGCAACGGCATCGAGCGCCACACAAGCGGCGAGCAGGCGGCGACCCTTGAGGGACGTGTCGTCCGCCTTGCCGACAGGATCGCCTACATAAATCACGATATTGACGACGCTACAATCGCCGGCATAATGTGCGAGGAGGATATCCCGCTTGCCATTCGCAACGAGCTGGGGCATTCAAAGAGCGCAAGGATAAACACCCTTGTTATCAGCTGCATCGAGCACAGCGGAGACGATATCGTCCTTGAGAAGGGCGTTGCCGAGGTCTTTGACGAGCTGCATGAATTTATGTTTGCCAAGGTCTACACCAACCCCGCCTGCAAGGGCGAGGAAAAGAAGGCAATAGAGATGATACAGCGCCTTTACTTCTATTACTCAGAGAATCCCGAGCAGATGCCCGAGCAGTTCGTAGCCATTGCGAAGCGTGACGGAGTGCCGACTGCGGCGTGCGACTTCATTGCCGGCATGACCGACAGATACGCCGTTAAGGTCTTTACCGAATTGTTTGTGCCCAAGGCGTGGAGTAAGCTCGGAGACGCATTCTGATATGAAAAAGAGAATTAAATATATCTCCGCCGTTGCCGCGGCGCTGCTTCTTGCGGCGGCAATATCAGTCAGCTCGTTTGCAAATTGGTATGACGATGTCGGCGGCGGTACATATAAAGAAATAAAAGGAAAGGGCTTCGTTGCGGATACATTTTGCGGCGTTGACGCCCTGTATAACGAAAATGACAGCTATTACCAGTGCAACGAGTTGATAATGCGATTTTACCGTGAAGCATTCGGACTTGAGGTGCTCGCCTATGCGAATACCGGGCTTGTCATGCTCACCGAGGGCTATGCTTTTGAGCCGACCTCCGAGCCTAAGAAAGGCGACGTGGTCTATTGCACGGCTGCTATGCGAGGCTCCTCAAGCGACCATTGGGCAATAGTCAAGGATTACTCCGACGGCAAGCTCACTCTGTTTGAGCAGAATGTGGTCTGGGAGGGCAAGGCGGGCGTCGGCAGGCGGCTGAAATACCCATCGGATTCATACTATTTATATACCCCCGTCGGTCTCGGCGGCAATGCCGACCCCGTGCCGAGAGGCGTCTCTCAGACAGTGACCGAGAAGCCTACGACCACCGCCGCTCCAACGACAAAGGCGACAACTTCAAAGCCGACGACCGTGAAGCAAACTACCGTCAAAGCGACGGTCAAGACAACCGCGACCATGACAACGGCGTTATCGACCTCCGCGGTGGCGACCACCGTTACGACCGCTTTATCAGAGACGGCGACGGAATTCATCTCCGTGCCGTCGATCGCTGCGGTGTCCACTACCCATGCGAGCACGGCACCCGTTACCTCCGCAGAGGCAAAGAACGCCTCCGACGGATATGCGGCGAAGCTCCTGCCCCTTTGTGCGGGTCTTGCGGCGGTCATGATAATTGTGATATTGATAATCAAAAACAAACGAAAGTGAAATAAAACGCTGAGCCGTTAGGGAAGCGAGGTGGGCTTATGGCTATCAGCGAGCGATTTATCCAGGAGCTGCAAGAGCGGGTCGATATCGAGGAAGTGATATCCTCCCACATAACTCTGCGGCGGCGGGGCAAGACCCTTGTGGGTCTGTGTCCGTTCCATAACGAAAAGACACCGTCGTTCACGGTGTATCCCGATACAAATTCATTTTATTGCTTCGGCTGCGGCGCGGGCGGCGACGTCATCAGCTTCATCCGCAGGATAGACAACCTCGACTATATTGAGGCGGTCAAGACCGTCGCTCAGATGGCGGGGATGTCCATGCCCGAGGACGGCTACGACGATACGCTTGCCAAGCGGCGAATGCGTCTGCTTGCGGCGAACCGAGAGGCAGCAAGATTTTTCAACACCTGCCTTATGGATGAGAAAAACCGCCCTGCGCTCGACTATTTTCTGCGCCGTGCGCTCACTACCGCCACGATCAGGCACTTCGGCCTCGGCTATGCGCCCGACAGCTGGCACGCCCTGACGGAGCACCTTCGCTCCAAGGGCTTCACCTATGAGGAAATGGTGCTCGCTAACCTCGTCAGGCGCTCGGATAAGAACGGCAAGGCGAATTATTACGATAATTTCCGCAACCGAGTGATGTTCCCGATAATCGACCTTAGGGGCAACGTGATAGCCTTCGGCGGCAGAGTCATGGATGACTCGAAGCCCAAGTATATCAACACCTCCGACACTCCGGTATATAAAAAGAGCAACGGCGTTTTCGCCTTGAATTTCGCCAAGAATGCCAACGAAAACAAGCTGCTGCTTGTCGAGGGATATATGGATGTCATAGCCCTGCATCAGGCGGGCTTTACCAATGCAATAGCCTGCCTCGGCACGGCTTTCACAAGCGAGCAGGCGAATCTGCTCTCCCGCTACGCAGAGGAAATAATCATCTGCTACGACAACGACGGCGCGGGCAGGGAGGCTACGCAGCGCGCGCTTGCGGTGCTCGGCAAGACGGGGCTGAAGCTCCGCGTCGTCACCATGAGCGGCGGCAAGGACGCCGACGAGATAATCCGCACCTACGGCAAGGAGCGCTTCGCCGAGCTGCTCGGCATGGCCGCCAACAAAACGGAATACCGCCTGCTTCAGGAGCGGAACAAATACAATCTCAATACCGACGACGGCAAATTGCGATTTTTGACCGCCGCAGCCCAAATACTCGCCGAGTGCAGCGCTATCGAGTGCGATATCTACGCCACCAGGCTGTCAAATGAGCTTGGCGTGTCGGCGGAAAGCATCAACGCTCAGATCCGCTCTGCCAAGACAAGGCAGCGGCGCAGCGATGAGTCAAAAAGGCTCAAGGAGAGCGAGGCGCTGATAGAGCGTAGCTTCGCCGATAAAAATAATCCGCAGCGAGCCGCCAATATACGGGCCGCCAAAGCGGAGGAAACGCTGATAGCTTCGCTTATGCGCAACCCCGATTTTTATCCGAAGCTCAAAGATAAATTCTCCGCCGATGATTTCGTGACCGACTTCAACAAGAGGATAATGCGCTGCCTTGCGGACAAGCTCGACAAGGGCTTTATCCCCGAGCTAAGCCTTTTCGCAGGGGAATTTACCCCGGAGGAGATGGGCAGTGTTACGAGGATATATATGAGCTCTGCGGAGCTCAATAATACGCTCAGAGAGTGCGAGGATTGCATATCCGTGCTGCAAAATGCTGCCGAGAGCAAGCCTACCGATGTTTCCTCCCTCAGCGCGGAGGAATATTTGAAGCTGTTTAATAAAAAATAATTATACATAGGATGTGAGTTTTAATGGAAGGAACAGAGAAGAAAACGCCGTTCAAGGCGCTTGTGGAGAAAGGTAAAGCCACAGGTAAGCTGACCACTCAGGATATCGATGCCGCCATGATCGAGATGAATCTCGACGTTGAGGAGCTTGATAAGCTCTATGAAACGCTCGAGGCAAATAACATTGAAGTTGTGGACGATATCTCAAGCGACGCTATCGAGAATTTTGACGTGGATATCCCGAAGTCGCTCGATATCGGTGCGGGCGACGATAAGGGAGCGAATGTGGACGACCCCGTTAAGGTCTATCTCAAGGAGATAGGCAGGGTGCCGCTGCTCACCCCCGAGGAGGAGATCGAGCTTGCTATCAGAATAGCTGATGACGACAAAAAAGCAAAGCAGCGCCTTGCGGAGGCCAACCTGCGCCTTGTCGTCAGCATCGCCAAGAGGTATGTGGGCAGGGGAATGCACTTCCTTGACCTCATTCAGGAGGGCAACCTCGGCCTCATCAAGGCGGTCGATAAATTCGATTACACCAAGGGCTTCAAATTCTCGACCTACGCCACGTGGTGGATAAGACAGGCGATAACCAGAGCCATTGCCGACCAGGCGAGGACGATCCGTATCCCCGTGCATATGGTTGAGACCATCAATAAAGTCAAAAAGACCAACAGCCAGCTGCTCCATGAGAATGGCAGAGATCCCACCGCCGAGGAGATAGCCCAGAGGCTTGATATGCCCGTTGAGAAGGTCAGGGAGATCCTGCGCGTCGCTCAGGAGCCCGTTTCGCTTGAAACGCCCATCGGCGAGGAGGAGGACAGTCACCTCGGCGACTTCATCCCCGACGACGATGCCCCCGCACCGGCGGACGCCGCCTCAATGATGCTTCTTAAAGAGCAGCTCAACGACGTGCTCAAGACCCTGACCCCGAGAGAGGCTCAGGTGCTCCGTCTGCGCTTCGGCCTTGAGGGCGGCCACCCGCACACCCTCGAAGAGGTCGGCGCAATATTCAATGTCACCCGTGAGAGGATCCGTCAGATAGAAGCGAAAGCACTCAGAAAGCTCCGCCACCCCAGCAGGAGCAAAAAGCTCAAGGATTTTGTCGATTGACGAGCCATACCCGCCGCAGCCCGACCGCCGCGGCGGCTCTTTTTTGCTCGGATATATAAAAACACGGACAATTTTTAAATTTAGGTCTTTACAAATTCAAAAAATGTGGTAAACTATTATTTGTCACTCGGAGGCATAGCTCAGCTGGTCAGAGCGCCTGCTTCACACGCAGGAGGTCACAGGTTCGAGCCCCGTTGTCTCCACCAAAAAACGGCTGCCCTCGTCAGAGGGTGGTCGTTTTTCCTTTTGCATAGGGGCTCGAAGGACGAGCGGTCGAAAAAAGCACTTCCGAGGAAGTGCTTTTTTCAATGAAGCGCACCTTACGGTGCATGAAAAATGAAGCAGGGCTTCACCTTATGAAGCGCGGCTTCGCCGCACTGATGGTTCGAGCGTTTTATTTGACAAGTTGTTGGATTTATGGTAATTTATTTGAGTAATTCATACTAACAGCGGAACATGTTTATACCACGAGGTGACATATGAAAATCTGGCTTATACGTCACGGGGCGGAGGATGGCTCCGTGCGCGGCGGTTGGAGCGAAACACCGCTTACAGCGGAGGGCAGGGCGCAGTCGCTTACGGCGGCCGAACGGCTTGCGGCGGAGCCCGATGCCGATATCGCCCGCATTTTTTCAAGCGACCTGCTTCGTGCGGCTCAAACGGCGCGGATAATCTCCGACAGGCTCTCCGTACCCGTCACATATCTGTCGCAATTCCGAGAGGTCAATAACGGCGTGCTCGCCGGCATGGCAAATGAAATGGCAGATAGGGAATACCCCGGGCTTTATTGGCGCACCCTCGCTTTTGATGAGCATTATCCGGGCGGCGAAAGCCCTCACGAATTCTATGACCGCATTTCTGCTGCATGGGGCGACCTTGTGACCTCTGTACGCGGGTCGGGCAAGGACGCAGCGCTTGTGACCCACGGCGGCGTTATCAATGTTATAATGCATATCGTTGACGGTATGCCTTATTCAAACCAAACCCCGTCGTTTTGCATAGGCAATGCCGAATATACGGCGGTTGAGGTGTAATCCCATTCCTGCTGCTTCAACTGCAGAAATACGATTTCATCCAAACAGAGCCGTGTCTCACAGCATATATCTGCGCTTGACAGGAGGGGCGATTATGGAGCTTCGGGTGCTCGGGTATTTCCTCGCGGTGGCGAGAGAGGAAAAATTCACAAGGGCAGCGGAGCAGCTTCACGTGACTCAGCCCACGCTGTCGCGCCAGATAGCCGAGCTTGAGGCGGAGCTGAGCGTTAAGCTCTTCACACGCAGCAGCCACAATATCGTCCTGACCGAGGAGGACATGATGCTCAAACGCAGGGCGCAGGAGCTCCTCTCCCTTGCCGACAGGACAAAGCGAGATTTCATCGGCAGGCAGGAGGAACTGGAAGGTACGGTCGTCGGCAGTGGTGAATTCCTCTCAACTCGTCTGTTGACCGACTGCATGACAGCCTTCAGACGCATTCATCCGCTTGTTAAGTATGAGCTTTACAGCGGCAATGCCGATAATATCAGCGACAGCATTGAGCACGGGCTGCTCGACATGGGGCTGATGTTAGATTTGTCAATGGGACGGTTGATTGAGGCTTTTCAAGCCGCGTTATTGTGATGTGTTTTTCGTTCTCTAAGGAATTCCTGCTGCGTGTTGTTTCGCAATGCCTGCCGTATATCGGTTGCCCACGCAGCCTGAATGCAATATCCTGCGTCAATAAAGCCGCCGAAAGCTGATAATAAACATTAAAATCCCCCGCCCGATTCATATGAACCGAGAAGGGGATTTGCGGTTTTATAATTGAAATGTGCAGTAGTCGCAATTGTAGGAAATGTGTGAAAGGCGCAAAATTATGTGGTTTCTGCTCTGCGCACTTGTGCAAGTTGCTTCGAGGACATCGACCCCGATGAGGGCAATATCACTTTCTTCTGCTCTGTGCACTTGTGCAAGTTGCTTCACTCGCCCCGAAACTCATCAGGCGGGCGCTCAACTTCTGCTCTGTGCACTTGTGCAAGTTGCTTCGCAACAGGCCTTTATAAATCGACATTTAGCGATTGCTTCTGCTCTGTGCACTTGTGCAAGTTGCTTCAAAATTAACGCTCTATCAATTTATAAGCGTTTCGCTTCTGCTCTGTGCACTTGTGCAAGTTGCTTCCTTGTGGTAATGGCACTTGATGAGTGCGTATCAAGTCCTTCTGCTCTGTGCACTTGTGCAAGTTGCTTCGGCAAAACTGCACAGTTCTTTGCGTCAGGCAGTAGAAGCAATTTGCATAGGTGCGCAGTTACATATCATATCTAAGTGTGAGTTGCCCTTCAATAGCACTATAGATAGCAATGATATGATCGTTCGACATGCGAACCTCTCATGGCAACAATGAGAACTCGGTATTCGCACATCACGGTAGGGACAGACCTCCTACCGTATTGATATTTAATTGTCTTGTGCTTTATTTGTTGCGTTTCATTTTGGACTTATAGCTATTTTTTGCATTGCAAGCGCTTCGGAATCCAAATCCCTGCGCGTCGTCAAGAATCTTATCTGTTTCTGTGTCAACTATTATGTATCGTGGGTCGTTCATTGCGGTGAGCTCTTTGCTGAATCGTATAACAATGTTTGGCTTATCATCAAATATGTGGATATCCTTACCCCGCTTAATGATTTGTTGCTTTTTTCGCCGCGGCGGTGATTCAACATTTGACTTTTCGACTTTATCATCAACGCCGCCCTTTTCCTGAGCTATACGAAGTATGTTTTTAGCGGCATTAATGTCACGGTCGTGTTTTGCTCCGCACTTTGGGCAAGTCCAGAGGCGTATGCTAAGGTCTTTAACGGCTGGATTGCTTTCTCCGCAATTGCTGCAAAGTTGGCTGGATGGCTCAAATGTGCCGATAGGCACTAATTCGACCCCTCTCCACTCAGCTTTGTATTTCAGCTTGGATATAAAGCTGCTCATCGCTGCGTCATCTAAAGCAAATGCAAGCTTGTGATTCCTTTTCATATTTTTGACGCGCAGTGTTTCAACGGCAATCAAACTCGCCCGATTTACTATCTCTGCGGTATTTTGATGATAATAGGTGTTTCGCCGATTCGCGATTTTTAGCTCTAATTTTGCTTTATCGTTTTGAATCTTCAAGTATCCGCTGCTTGGAGTGGCAAGAGGTAATTGCTTTTCAAAGTCGCACTTTCGATTTTCGCTGCGGATATTACTGTTATAGTCGCGAAATGCCGGGTTTGCAGGACCCCATCTTCGGGAGAGCTTGCGGTTCATGGCTTTCAGAGCTTTCAGCTTGCTTCGCCTGAAATGTATGTTTTCATATTTTGTTCCGTCACTTAATATAGCGATGTCCTTTATTCCGACATCAATGCCGATAGGCTCGGCTTCGGTGCGAACGGGAACTTCACGGTAAGCGTTGCAACCTTTTGAAATTGTTATTGATACATAGTAGTTATTGCAGGCGTCCTTTGAGACTCTTACGGACAGTGTCTTGGGAAGCTCATTCGCGGCAACGGCTTCTTCATATGTATGCTCTCCGTTCTCGCCGAACCATATTTTACGGTTAAAGCCACGGGCTTTAATCATTTTGCCGATGCATTGCAGATTTATGAAGGCAACCTTGGGGTTATCGGACGATGGCTTTAAGCTTTTGGGATTCATTTGGAACAAAAAGCTCCTGCGGGGCTTTTTTGAATTGTAGAAAGAGAAATCTTTTCGGTTGGCTTTTTCAATCGGAAGGTCATGCATTCCGGTTTCCCAGGCCTTTTTGGCATCATGTAGGAATAAGCCGTTGTTGGTTGTGATTGCCGCTGCCGGCGCAAGGCTGATGGCAGGATTCATTTCTTTCAAATGATTTGTCCATGTGGCTTTGGCCATTTTTTTAAAGTCCGGCCACAGAGAACCATCCTTGCCAACCGTTGTGATTTCCGGATTTTTTAAAAACACTTCATGAAATGTCATGTTATATGCAAGTTGGAGGGCATGAAAGGCGTCGTCGATTTGCTTTGCTTCACTTTTTGAAGGGTAGATTCGCATCTTCATTGTGTAATCAGACAACTTTTCTTTGATCATTTCCGCCATAATGTATCCCTCCTTTGCATAAATTTGACTATTAACAATATTAACTATAACATGCCTATTTGTAATTGTAAAGCGATAATTTACACGATTTGAAAGAATTGTTTTAGAGTAGAACTACAAATTGCTCACTTGGAACTTTTAACTTGATTTCATTATACACCAACGCCTGTCCGATAAAACGGACTTTGCTGCCTTGAAATCCGAAAACAGCTCAATAATGCCTCGCCGTAGCATTAAAATCCCCCGCCCGATTCATATGAACCGAGCAGGGAATCGTGATCGTTAAAGTATTATTCCCACTCGCTCCCGTCAGACCTGTCCTAAACAAGTTTGCTTATGGGATTTAGCACAGATTATTTGAATTACTTTCATTATTCAGGTAGCAAGGGCTATCTGATTTTTTGTTGCCATAGTGTTGTCACGAAACAGCAGCATGGTAGTGAATTATTCAATCGTAAAAGTCATCATACGCTTTGCAATTCGATTATGGGATTGCTTGAAATTATCCTTGAATTCACTGACAAGTTGAACATTATCTCTAATCCAATAGTCCATCAGTCTAACCGACTCAAAATATTGTACATGCGCCATAAACCATTTCTTATATCGTTCACGCTCGGTCTCTTGTCGATAATCAGCAGATGTGGGACCATGTTCGTGAAAATAGTCCCATGTAAATCCGACTCGTTGCGCTCCGCCTGACCAGAATTCATGGTCACTGTCTAAAGATAAAAGATAATTATATATCACTTCTTCCGGGCGCTTACCGCCAGGAAGCAAGAGAATATTTCCCAGATTTTTTCTCGTTTGGCTTGGAATCTTGTTCAGCTGACTTTCTGTGACATCACCATCGAATACCAAAAGCACATTTCCAAAATATTGAATGTCTGCTTTATAAAGATTAATTAGTTCAGAACACCCAATTGTAACATCTAATACATCGACATACGGAAGATACTCGTTTACGATATGAGACAAGAACCACCTAGCTTCCGCATCTTCAGAGTAGAGCTTTATTTTATTGCTATTTTGCACAATCGAATTAACCATTAAATCACTCTCAATCTCAGTGAACGGAGTGTTGCGCTTTATCTCTAGCCGACGGTTTGCATTGGTTAGATAATAAAGTTCAACATTGTTATTCACCTTATCATCGTGATTATTATATGCCGTTTTTGCACAAATATCCCTTAGAAAACTCAGGCTATGGGTCGTCACCACTATTTGGAATCCGTTATCTCTCGCCTCTTGAAGGAACAAGGTAATCAGCTTGCTTTGAGCCGCCGGGTGGAGCGTGGCATCAATTTCATCAATTAGCAACATTCCACCATGCCACTGTTCTCCCTGATCTTCTCGCAGTTTTTTGAAAGATAAAATAGCCAATAATATTTGCCCCAAGTTATCCTGTCCAGAAGAATTTGTAAGATAGTCATATTGCTCGGTATTAACACCTATTCCGCTTTTCTTATCTGTTTCTCCAATGGAATAATTTGTTACTTGCGTCAAGTCCTCCTGCATAGAAAGGATAGAAGTATAGTGTCCAATAAACCATTGCTTATGAGCCTCGCTCTTAAACGCAATACTCTTAGTTGAAATACTGCTATCTTTAGATTCACCCAGCGGGAAGAGACGAGATAGTCCTAAATAGAGAACAGGATAGTCGAATTTTGCTTCGGTCTTCTTCCCATCTTCGAGCTTTTTTAAGGGAATAACGCGAAAGCGATTAAACTTTTGAGGTTCAGCATCACGATGTTCTGTCGCAGATGCAGTGCCTTGCTCGCCAGCCAACACTTGATTTTTTCGCCGAGAAGAGTCTTTGGTTTGCCAAGCAGTACGGAAACTACGATAGTCAGTTTCCGTGCCATTCTCATCACAAAGCTTTATTGTGAAGCGGTCAGCACCAATCTCATCAAATTGCCTGCTACCTTTAAAGAGTTCGCTAAACTCAGCCCTAAAAGGTCTTCCGGAATATGTAACGCCGTCTTTTTTCTTTTGCTCTCCAGAATTAGCCAGCATGCCAAGTATTGTTGACTTTCCAGTCGAATTGCGGCCACTTAGAACCGTCAAGTATTTGCCTAAAAGTAATGTTTGATTATGAAAAAGCCTAAAATCGTTGATTGATATTTCTTTATACATGATGACTCTCCCCGATTACACAATAGTTAGTTCAAAATCTCCCATACTATCAAGTATGGCATCCTGTGTTGGAACAAGGTCCGTTGAACTGAACACTATTAATTCTGCGCCTTTTCCTTTATTTGCAGCACTATAGTTTAGAGTATACGATCGCTGCGGATATTCAGCGTAAATCTCTCGAAGTTGTGGTACATCGTCATAGGTAATGACCCAATCGCAGACAATATTTCGCATGATGTGTTGAGCTATGTCTGCATGGTCTGCGGGATTCAAAGCATTTTTATATAAGCGTTGACCGTTTATAAAATAAGGCGGGTCAAAATAAACAAAGGATTGGTCATTATACTGAGGTATTATCCTTTGGATAAAGCTACGTACTTCCTTGTTGTAAACGTCAATTTGGTTCCTATGTGCAATTATATCTTGAATTTTGGCAGTCAACACCGCTCTGTTGAATCGTGCGGAAATATCATAACTACCTGTCTGTGCATATCCGCCGATAGGCCCGGCACTCAAGATCCCGGACCTGTTTGTTCTATTTAGATAGAATGCTGCAAACCCAAGTTCTAATGAATATCGCTTGTTTTCGGTGGTATAAATTTCTTTTTGGCGTCGCCACTCATCCATGGAAAGCGGCGTAGTATCCAATAATTCCAGAAACCCCCATGGATCATCTTTTAATGCACGCCAGAACGAATAAATTGCTTTATCATAGTCATTGATAACAATGTGATTGACATATCCCTCTAGAAGCAAATTTAGAGCAACACCACTTCCTCCCGCAAAAGGTTCAATGTAAGTGGTGTGAGTATTATTTGAAGTCTGCATAATGGTACGAATTAGCGGCGCAATTTTACTTTTTCCGCCAGGATAACGCAAAGGGGAGTAGTTCACGCTAAATTCACCTCCTCGTGAGATAAAAATTGTACTTTATAGAAAACTTTTACACGGACAAGTCCAGCGGCAGATCAGAAATATCTTTCAGCCTCTTGCCCTGCACCAAAGTTTCCAGCGTTTCTACCGCATCCTCAGAACCCGCCTCTTTGACCGCACGAATCAGCTCATAGAGTGCAAAGTGATATACGCAGTCAATATCGCCAGTGCCGAGCGCGAGAGATGCCAGACGATTCGGCATAGGTTCAGCCGTCACAACAACGATGTGCGGCAAATGTCCCTTTCGGTTACGGATCAGGTTCAATGCTTCTGTGCGGCTGTTCTGTGCGCGATCACTGCGCATCGTGTACTTTGCAGAAACACTTGCATGGAGAATGGGCTTGCCGCCGTTAGACTTCCGAATATCAGCCATCTTGCAGATTTCGTCATCAACAATGGGCTGAGCGGCATTGATCTCGCTGTCCTCATAGAGATCGCGATAAACAACAACGTCAGGCGCAACGAGGTAATCATTCCCGAGTGCAGCAGCCAACTGTGCGTTCTGTGTCGTAAGCGCATTTAAGTAAGCGAGGTGTTCATACTGGGCAAAATCGCTTGTTTTCAGCTTGTTGTTATTGCCGAGTTGAAGAATTGTCCAGCTTCCGGGACGGAGGTTCTGCAAATAGGGAAAGGTTTCACGCAGGAACTCCATTGTCAGCGTTTCAAATTGCTTTCCGAGAGTCTGCCCGGAAATTTTGTCAACCGTGGAGACAGCATGATGCTGTTCCTCCACAAGAATGTCAACGATTCTCCGCGCAATCGCCTTTGAGCCGCGGCTGCTGGTGTCTGCATTGGATGCGACACCTGCCGTGGTCAACGTCAGTGTGTTGGTTTCAAACAACTGCTTGTGAAAGTGGAATCTCGCGTTTGCTATCAATGCATCCATGCTCCAAACACTCCTTTATTTTTTCTCCAACTGCCCGGGCAACCGGGGGCGGGAATGCATTTCCAATCATCCGGCAGGCAACTGTTTTCTTATTTCCAAAAGTCCAGGTATCGGGAAATCCCTGAATTCGTGCCATCATTCGACTTGTGAGCCGGGGCATTCCCTCAAAATCTGCAGTGGGCGGTTCGTTCGCAATTCCACGGCCATCTACACCAAGTTCAGCCCAAGCGCTTCGTGCCCTCGTTGGTCCAAGGTCTGGCCCCCCGTGCTTTTTGGAACCGCCAACAAGGGTTGGCGCAATTTTGTTTGCATTCTCGGCCCATTGTTTTGCACCCGACCAGCCGTTCTGTGCCATTAAATCATAAAGGCACTCGCCAACAGTAGCCGCACTGTTTGGGCACTCATCAGGATAAGAGAATTTTCCAATTTGATCTTTCCGAATTCCGATGATAACGACTCTTGGACGGAGTTGGGGAACGCCATAATCTGAAGCGTTCAGCAATTTAATGTCTGCTGTATATCCCAGTTTTCGGATGGATGAGAGAATGTGCTCCCGGTAGTCAGCAAAGCTCGGATCAAGAAAGCCTCTTACATTTTCGAGCATCACTGCACGAGGCTGAATCTCCTTTATCAAGCGAATCGCCTCAGGAAACAAATCCCGTTCATCATCTTGACCGAGTTGCTTTCCTGCCACGGAAAAAGGGGGACAGGGAACCCCTCCGGCCAGCAAATCAACACCTTTGTATGGACGACCATCAAAGTGGTGAACATCATCACAAATTACATTCCACTCAGGTCTATTCTGCTTCAAGACAGTACAGTAATCTTTCTCATATTCGACCAAAGCCACATGGATAAAACCAGCCATTGCAAGGCCTAGAGCTTGCCCGCCGGCACCGGCACAAATTTCTACGCAAGTTAATGGTTGCTGCATTTTCTTTTCACTCCTGTGTGATTCTAAAGGATTTTGCATTATTTCACTCATCGATGAATTCCATTATATCTCCAACATCACACTTTAGCGTGAGGCAAATCTTATGCAGGCTTTCCATAGAAACGAATTCATTTCTACCCATCTTTGCAAGCACGTTGAAGCTAATGCCAGATGCGTCTTTGAGCTCCGTGCGGTTCATCTTTTTATCAATCAGCAGTTTCCAAAGCTTGTCATAGGAAATAGGCATTTTGATTCTCCGTTCAAAATCGGTATGGATATATTATATCATAGGGCAAACGGATTTACAAGATAATCTCACTAAAACATGAGGACTATTTTTGAAAAAAAGTAGGGGCAGGAATCTCACCTGCCCCATTGCTTAGATGTAAATCAGTTCGCCATTCACAATCTCCATCGCCATGTTTCGTATGTTATTCATCCTGCCGACCCACTCCATCGGATCGGCGGCTTTCAGCTCCTCTGTGACACCTTCCATCTCAGCCATCTGCTTAACCAGCCGAAGAAACATTTCCTCTGCTTGACGGTCGAGGTCGGCAAGATAGCCGTTCAATCTGCCACTGGTGAGAAGCGTCGCATAGGTTGCCCGGCGATGCTCTGCACTAGTCAACAAAAAATGGACACAAAAGCGAAAGAAATGGGCAGGGAAATATGAGTTATTGATCAGGCGTGGTGGGGGGGGGAATAGGACATTCTGAATTGAACGGGTGTCAGATAGTTAAGAGAATAGGCAGGTCTTTGCTCATTGAAGAAGGCGATATAGTCGTTGATCTCTTCTTTGACGGCACGCTCGCCCGTTACATGGAAGTCCATGAACAGCTCTGCCTTGATCCAGCCGTTGATAGCCTCCATCGCAGCGTTGTCCGTGGGAGTGCCTGCATGGGGTTTGACCTCGGGCAGCGTGAGATGATAACATTTTGCTTCCTTATGGCTCAGGGCGGCTGCGAGCCGCAGCTCATCGCCCACGCCAAGGGCAACATGAATATCGGCAACGATAAGGAATTCCTGCTGCGTGTTGTTTCGCAATGCCTGCCGTATATCGGCTACCCACGCAGCCTGAATGAAATATCCTGTGTCAATAAAGCCGCCGAAAGTTGATAATAAACATTAAAATTCCCCCGCCCAATTCATATGAACCGAGCAGGGAATCGTGATCATTAAAGTATTACTCCCACTCTTTTCCGAGATTATCATTTGTCCTATTTTACCTCTATTTCAAGCCATTTTAGTGCTGTTTTAGCGTTGTTTTTCTTTGTCTTATTCTCTTTATCATCACTCGTGTTGCAAAATATGTTGCAATTATAGCAAAATAATAATTCCCGGTGGCTTGTACCTTGTTTTATCCAAGAGAAAAGCCCGGCAATTAAGCCGAGCTTTTAAAATTTAGGCTGATATGTACAGCCCACGCCTGTATTTTAATCAATAATATATTTATATATTTTCAATCAAACATTTCAGCATACTTATATTTCTTTCAGTTAATTCTTCAAATTTATCATATTTACTGAAATAAGCAATACAAATAATCTCGATAGAATAGATAACATAAGGTATAGCTTTAATTTCATCTTTGCTCAAATTATCAATACTATTATATCCTTGGATTAAATTACCAAGTATTTCTTTCCACACTTCAAAATCAATTTGATTATTAAAGCACTCGGATAAAATAGCGGTTGTACAATAGCAAATATCAAAAATCCGTACATTAACTTCTGTTAAGTCAAAGTCAACAAAGCCTTTAAATTCTTTTTCGTCAAAAATCATATTTGAAGGGTTAATATCTCTGTGTATAAGCTGAGTCGGCAATTTATTGATTAGTTTTCCAAATTCATTTTTGTATTTTTCACAAAATTCATTTGATAAATTTGCAAACTTTTTAACTTTGTAGAGATTATTGATACAGTCATCATAAATATTAGCCTGTTCAAAATTGTCAATATCGAAAACTTTTAATTTATTATGTAGCTTGGCAATACTTTTACCGATGGTTAAAGCAATTGAAGTATCATTAAAAATATCAACACATTTTAGTTGATTTCCATAAATTCGTTTTGTAACGATAAAATACAATTCTCCGTATTGTAAATAATCATTACCGTTATTTAATTTAACAACTTCTGAAAACAACGTGCTCTTTTTAATCACAGCAAAATTTGTTGAATATTTCATTACATAATCATCGCCTATATAGTATGAATTTTCGCTTTGCTTGCCTGTGTTTTCGTTTATAATCGGCTCAACTATGCTGTTTTGCAAATTCCAATTCGGCAATATTTTTTGTATTTTAGTTTTTGAAACCATAATATGTTCCTCCTGCAAAATGTTAATCTTATACGGTTTGCCACCCACATAAGATTTTGTGAATTTTGATGGAGAGCAACCGAATTCTCGCTTAAATGCTTTGTAGAAACCTGCATAAGTATCAAATCCAAATTCAAAAGCAATATCAGTTTTCGACAAATCGCCGTTCATCTCGTAAACAGCATACAATAATCTTCTTTTGAGTATGTATTCGTTCAGCGTAGCGCTTAAATACTGCTTGAACAAGCGTACTAAATGAATGTATGAATATCCTGCAATGCTGCATAAATCATCATTACTTATTTCGGATTTTATGTTATCGTCGATATAATCAAGTACATTCTGAATCATCCTGCGGGTATCCAAGGTGACCCTCCTTTCTTTTCACTTGCAAGTTTATTTGTATTATATCATAAAATAATTTAAATATATTTCCTATTATATCAAAAAAGCAGCCGATTTTTCGGCTGCTAATAATTACTCATCTAATTGATGTAGCTCTGTAATTTCAGTGCAAGTTATTTTTTTCAGAATTGTATTTATAATAGATTCCTTGGGATGTCACCTTATCAAAATAATATGTATTATAAACGACATTGTTTTTTTCAATCACCATATTTTTATTGTCATATATAATAATCTCATCATTATTAAAAAGCATTGATACATAGAATATCCTTGACTATTCTAATTTATAATAGCATAATAATTATCGTTTATTTGAACTATATTAAACGTCTTTTCTTCTTTTGCATCAGAATACTCTTTATGAAATAAACAAAACATCATCAACTGCGTCGGTGTATCTGCCTTGTTCAATCAATTTGTTTTTTTAGATTTATAAGGGAAGCAACAATTTCGTTTCTTTCTTTTGTACTTAAATATATATGGTATTTTCTGTTTTCATACTATCCACCTCGCTGTTTTTATCTGATTTGATGATATATTAAAGAGGGAATTTTATCAAATATGCAAAAAGGCTTCTGCCCAAAGCAGGGCAAAAGCCTTAAAAATTATGCGATTTTTAGGTTTAGTTGCAAGCCAAGGGGGACTATTTCATCTGTTGCAAAACACGTTTTTGAAAAAAGTGTTGCAAAAGTGTTGCAAAAACGGTTGTTCAAAAAGTGCCAAGTCCCGAAACTCGCACAAATACTGGGCTTTTCGGCACATCTAAACCAAAGGGAATTATTCCCACTCAATAGTGGCGCAGGGCTTGGGAGTGAGGTCATAGAGGACACGGTTCACGCCGTCAATCTCGGTGGTGATGCGGTTTGTGATATGCTCGAGAAGCTCGAAGGGGACATTCTCGACGGTGGCGGTCATTGCGTCACGAGTATTGACCGCACGGATGATGACGGGGTAAGCGAAGGTGCGGGCGTCATTCTTAACGCCGACCGATTTGAAATCGGGCACGACGGTGAAATACTGCCAAACCTTGCCCTCAAGGCCGTTCTTTGCGAATTCGTCACGCAGGATAGCGTCGGATTCCCTGACAAGTTCAAGCCTCTCTCTGGTGATAGCGCCGAGGCATCTGACGCCGAGGCCGGGGCCGGGGAACGGCTGGCGGTAGACCATGCCGTCGGGTAGGCCGAGCTCTTTGCCGACAACTCTGACTTCGTCCTTAAAGAGGAGTTTGACGGGCTCGACAAGCTCGAATTTGAGATCCTCGGGAAGTCCGCCGACGTTGTGGTGAGCCTTTACCGGGCCGGACTCAAGAATGTCTGGATAAATTGTGCCCTGAGCGAGGAACTCGATACCGTCGAGCTTCCTTGCCTCTTCCTCAAATACTCTGATGAATTCCGCGCCGATTATCTTGCGCTTCTTCTCCGGCTCTGCAACGCCCGCGAGCTTATCGAGGAAGCGGTCAACGGCGTCAACATAGATGAGGTTTGCGTCCATCTGATTGCGGAACACCTCGATGACCTGCTCGGGTTCGCCCTTGCGGAGCAGACCGTGGTTGACGTGGACGCAGACAAGCTGCTTGCCGATTGCCTTGATAAGGAGAGCCGCGACGACCGATGAATCGACGCCGCCGGAGAGGGCGAGAAGGACTTTCTTGTCGCCGACCTGCGCTCTGACTGCTTCGACCTGCTCGTCAATGAATTTCTTGGCGAGCTCGGGGGTGGTGATGCGTTCCATGGTTTCGGGACGTTTGTTGCTCATTAATAATTCCTCCGTGTAAATATTATCGGTTGATACAGTTACCAAAATAGCTTTGAACGGGCACTGCGGGAGTACCCTTGCCGCCCGAACAGCTTCATTTCCTTAATGGATCGTGCTCGGGAAAGTATCGGCATTGCCAAAACAATATAATTATATCATTTGCGACAATTTCGGTCAAGTGATTTAGAGAAATACACGAGCGGCAAACGAAAAATGGCGTATGAATGCAATATGCTGTGTTTTTTGACAGATATCGGGCATTAAAATGACCCCCGCAGAGCCGCGGAGGTCGAATGATCATTTTGCTTTTCTAAGTCTGCCCGCAAGTGAGAATGCGGCGAATACCACAATGTCGGCGGCAACTATCGTCGAGCCGACGGGGGTGCCGTATATGACGGAGGCGAGGATCCCGAGCACGGAGCAGAGCACCGAGATAACGGCGGCGCTTGCCATGACCGCTCGGAAGCTCTTGAATACGCGCATCGCCGAGAGGGCGGGGAAAATGATGAGCGCCGAGATGAGCAGCGCGCCGACGAGGTTCATTGCGAGCACTATCACAACGGCGGTGACTACGGCGATGAGAATGTTGTAGGCTCTCACGTTTGTGCCGGTGGCGCGGGCGAATTCCTCATCGAACGTGACGGCGAATATCTTGTGATAGAATATAACGAAGGTCAGAATCACAAGGATGGCCAGCCCCACACAGAGCCAAACATCGCTCACAGAGAGGGTGAGTATCGAGGTCGAGCCGAAGAGGGTGGAGCAGACGTCACCGCTGACATTGGAGGCGGTCTGAAATACATTCAGCAGCAGGTAGCCGAGCGCCAGCGCGCCGACGGAGATCATAGCTATTGCGGCGTCGCCTTTGATCTTGCCATTGGAGTTTAAGCCGAGCAGCACCACGGCGGCGACTATTGTCACGGGCATTGCCACGGTCATGGGGGCGAGACTGAGCACTGCGGCTATCGACATTGCGCCGAATGCAACGTGCGAGAGCCCATCGCCTATCATAGAATATCGTTTGAGCACGAGGCTGACTCCGAGCAGGGCGGCGCAAAGCGAGATGAGCACGCCTGCTATCAGCGCGTAGCGCACAAATGAATAGCTGAGGTAGGTCTGAAGTGCGGTTATGATATTCATTGTGCGTCACCTCCAGCCGATGTGAAGCGTCTGCCGATATCGCTGCTAATATATTCGTCCTTTGTGCCGAAGAAAAGGGGAGTGTGGCTGATGTGAAGTATGTGCGAGGCGTATGTCAGCGCCGCACCGAGGTCGTGTGAGACCATCACGACGGTCATGCCGCTGTCGTTGACCTCTTTGATGAGCTTGTAAAGGCTTTGAGTGACAACAGGGTCAAGACCAGCCACGGGTTCGTCGAGCACAAGCAGCTTCTTGGCAGCGCAAAGCGCGCGTGCGAGCAGCACTCGCTGCTGCTGACCGCCCGAAAGCTCCCTGTAGCACCTGCCGGCAAGATCGGTTATGCCGAGGCGCTCCATATTCGCGGCGGCAAGCTCACGTTGAGCTTTTGTATAGAACGGATGAAATCCCGATAAATTCAGGCAACCCGATAGGACTATCTCGCGCACCGAGGCGGGGAAATCCTTCTGTACCTCCGTCTGCTGCGGCAGGTAGCCTATTTCGCTTTTTTGCAGCCCGTCGCCGAATTCTATCTTACCTTTCAGTATATTTTTGTGCCCGAGCAGCGCTTTCATCAGCGTGCTTTTGCCGGAGCCGTTCTCGCCGACTATGCAAAGGTAGTCACCTTTATACAGCTCAAAGTTAAGCTCGGAGACAACGGGCTTGCCCTCGTAGCCGAGAGTCAGATCCGTGCATTTTATAAGCGCCATCAGTTAAGCGCCTCCTTCAGTTTAGTCAGATTATCGGTCATTGCGCCGAGGTAGCTTTCGCCTGCGGCGATGTCGTCGGCGGAGACGGATTGGCAGGAATCAAGCGTTAATGTGCCCGCACCTGTTGCTTTGCAAACCGCCTCGGCTATCGAGCCGTCCGAGCCGTCGATGATAAAGACATAAGGCGTGCCCGTTTCTTCGGTCTTGTTTATCAATGTCGCCATCGTCTCGAAGCTCGCCTCGGATTCGGCGGAGCAGCCGGGGAAGGCGGCGTAATACTTAAGCCCATAGTCCTCAACGAGATAGCGAAACGGGAAGCGGTCGGCGAATATCAGCGTGTCACGCTTGGCACCCGATATTGCGGCGGAGTATTCGCTGTCAAGCTCGTTCAGCCGAGTAATATATTCTTTGGCGTTCGCCCTGTATTTTTCGGCGTTTTGCGGGTCAACGGAGCATATCGCTTCACAGAGCTTATCGGTTATTTTTGCCGCGTTGCGCAGTGAGAGCCAGACGTGCTCATCCTGCTCGGCTTCATCTTTGCCGTGATGATGCTCCTCCTCCGCCTGCATACCCTCGACCGTCTCCTCCTCGAGCAGATTTACCGCTTCGGTGAGTGTAAAGGTGTTTAACTTGTCGTTACCCGCCGCCGCAAGAGTCTTTTTTACCCATTTTTCGGAGTCCTCGCCGATATAGATAAAAAGGTCTGCCGTGGCGATCTTAACAATGTCTGCGGCGTTCGGCTCGTAGCTGTGGAAGTCCTCCTTGCCGTCAAGGAGCAAGGTCAATCCCTTGTCAGTGCCGAGAATGTTTTTGGCAAAGTCATATTGCGGGAATGCCGTGCAGACTATGCTCAGCCCCTCGGAGTTTATCGGCTGAATGCCGCATGAAGCGAGCGAGAGCAGCAACAGAGCCGCCGCTATGCCCGCAGCTATTCTTTTAAACATTAATATATCCTCCGTGGGTCATTTTCTGCATTTGTCGCATTTTCCGAGGATGAGGGTGTGGCTGTCGACCTCAAATCCCGTGCTGCTGCTGATATCCTGCTGTATTAACGAGCTGACATTGCTGTCAAGGTGATATACTTTACCGCAATCGGTGCATTTCATGTGCAGATGACCGTCGCAGTTGCCGTCGCTTATATATTGGTATACGAAGCTGCGGCCGTTCCCTCTGACGGAGCGGTGAACTATCCCGTCCTCAACGAGCTTCGTCATCAGGCGGTAAGCGGTGCTTTTGCCGATATCCTCGGAGCCTATCGCCTCGGTTATCTCCTCTATGCGGAATGCTTTATCCTGATTCTCACGCAGAAAGTCGATCAGCTTTGCCCGCTGGTGAGTATTATAGGTTTTCAATTCAATCACCTCAAATTGAGAATTACTATCAAATTGCTATATTATTATACCCCTTAATTCTTAAATGTCAAGCGGAATTTGAGAATTACTATCGAATTTTTAATTTTGCCGTTTTTCCTTGACTTTTATCGCTAAAAGGTATAAAATATCATATCATCTTAACAAATTTTTTGGAGGAAATAACGATGAAGAAACGCATTCTCTCAGTCGTCCTCGCTCTTTGCATCGCAATGAGCGCGGCATTTGCCGTCGGCGCCTATGCCGATGACGCAAACGGCGTTCTCAGATTCAATGAGAACGGCGAATTCACCATCATGCACCTGACGGATACGCAGGACGGCTATCCCACCAGCGAGAAGATGCTTAAGTATATTGATTATATGCTTAAGACCTACAAGCCCGACATTGTCATACTCGGCGGTGACAATTGCGTCGGCAAGGAAATCGAAGGCGAAGAAAATCAGGATCCCGTAGTGAATATCGAGCGCTCGATTGAGGAGCTTGTCTCTGTCTTTGTTGAGAACAAGACCTATTTCACCCTTGTTTTCGGCAACCATGACCATCAGTATGTTGACGGCATTGATATCGACCCCGTTGGACAGGGCAAGGCCAAGGAATTCCTCCTCAGCCTCTATCAGAAGTACGGCAAGGGCTATTGTCTCGCTTATGACGAGGTTCCCTCGCTTCACGGCGTCGGCACCCACAATCTCCCCATCCTTGCTTCGGATTCCGACAAGATCAAGTTCAATCTTTGGATGTTTGATTCGGGCAGTTATGCCGCAGACGAGAACGGCAAGAAGGTCGGCTATGACTGCGTCAGAGAGGATCAGATAGCTTGGTATCAGGAGAAGAGCGCGGCTCTCGACAAGCTCGCCGGTGAGCAGGTCAAGTCACTTGCTTTCCAGCATATCGTTGTCGGCGACGTCTATGACAACCTCTTCTATGAATCAATATTTGACCTCGGCGAGCTCGGCAGGAACTTTAACGGCAAGCACTATTCATTCCTGCCCAAGACCGAGAACTTCACCGGTCAGCTCTTTGAATATCCCTGCCCGGGTTACTACAACTGCGGTCAGTTTGACGCAATGGTCAAGCAGGGCAACATGCTCGGTATATTCTCCGGCCACGATCATGTCAACAGCTATGAGACCGAGCGTGACGGCGTGTGGATAATCAACACTCCCGGTGCAACTTACCACTCCTACGGCAATGACCTCGTCAGAGGCAGCCGCCTTATCACTATCAATGAGAAGGACACGAGCACCTTCACCAGCAGGATCGTCACGGTTAATGACGCCGCTATTGCAGATGATACCTTTGCTGCCGATGTGGGCATCAACCCGACCTTCGCAAAGATCCAGATGTTCTTCGGCGAGGTTGCCAAGGTCCTCGGCAGGGCCGCATCCCCGATCTTCAAGGTTCTCGGCTATCTCAGCAAATTTGCATAAAAATCATCAGATGCTGTCGCTTTTTTGCGGCAGCATTTTTTGGTTTTTCCAATGATTTTTAACAATTTGTTAATTCGTGCGGCATAATATTGACTGTTGGTCATTTTTGATGTATTATCTTGTGCGGAAATGACCAATGGTCATTTTGAGTATATTTCGATACCGAGGTGCGGCGTGATGCCCAGCGTGAATGACAACAAAACCGATAAAAAGAAGCGATTGCTGGAGTCGGCGTTTGAGCTTTTCCTCGATAAGAGCGTGAATTCCACCGCAGTTGACGACGTGGTCAAGGGCGCGGGGGTGGCAAAGGGCACGTTTTATCTTTATTTTAAGGATAAATACGATCTGCTCAATCAGCTTGTCGCCCACAAGAGCGGCAGCGCTTTTATCAAGGCTTATGAGGCTGCTTTTGCCGATGAAGATGCGGATTTTGAGGATAAGATGCTGCTGCTTGTGAATAACATCATCGACTTCCTCGCCGCCAACCGTGAGTTTACGGCGCTGCTTCAAAAGAATCTGGCATATTGCTTCCGCAAGCTGATAGGCGGCGACGACCCCGCCATTCGCAGCGCAGTGCTGATGATGGAGGGCGAGCTTGAGAAGCGCGGCTACACTGCCGAGGAGGCGGGCAAGGCGCTCTATCTTATCGCCGAGCTTACCGGCTCCACCTGCTGCAACGCAATAATCCTCGGCAGCCCATACGGTATTGATGAAATAAGAGGCTTCCTGTGCGAAACCGTCAGGAACCTGCTGAGAAAGGAGAATAGGGAAATATGATTGAAAAAATGTCAAAATTCATCGCCTACCACCCAAAGACGATCCTTCTCATAGCTACCCTGCTGCTGATACCGAGCCTGCTCGGCTATGTCGGCACCAAGATAAACTATGATATCCTCTCCTATTTGCCGGAGGATCTGGATTCCGTCAAGGGCGAGGTCATCCTCGACGAGGTGTTCGGCAATTCCGCCAACGCTTTCATAGTGGTCGAGGATATGGAGGCGAAGGATGTCGCCCAGATAAAGCAAAAAATAGCCGATGTGGACGGTGTCAAGAGCGTCACATGGACTGATACCATCGCTGATATCAGCATCCCGCAGTCGATGCTCCCCGATGTGCTCACCGACATCTTCTATTCCTCGGACGGTACTGCGACCATGCTCATGGTGCAGTTTGAGAATGAGAGCGCCTCCGCCGAGACAATGTCGGCAATAAAGCAGATCAAGTCAATTATGAATAAGCAGTGCTTCATGAGCGGTATGTCAGCCATAATGGCGGATACCAAGGACCTTGTTGACAAGGAGGCACCGATATATATCGTTATCGCCGTTGCCCTTGCGCTTGTCGCCCTGTCGTTCACGATGAGCTCATATGTGCTGCCCTTCGTGCTTCTGTTTGCCCTCGGCTACGCTGTTATTTATAATATGGGCACCAATATCTTCCTCGGCAGCATTTCATACATTACTCAGAGTATTGCCGCGATACTTCAGCTCGGCGTTACGATGGATTACTCGGTATTCCTCATGGACAGATACGAGGAGGAGCTTAAAAAGGTCGACAGATCCGATAAGAACGGAAAAAAAGAAGCAATGTCCAAGGCGATATCAAAGACCTTCATTTCGCTTGCGGGCAGCTCGCTGACCACGGTTTTCGGCTTCCTTGCCCTTTGCTTCATGAGCTTCACGCTTGGCCTTGATATCGGTATCGTCATGTCGAAGGGCGTCGTGCTCGGCGTTGCAAGCGTTGTAGTCGTCCTGCCCGCAATGCTGCTGATGTTTGACACGCCCATCCACCGCTTCAAGCATAAGCCCCATGTGCCGAGCTTCAACAAGCTCTCAGACTTCAGCGTCAAGCATAGAAAGGTGCTCGCGATAGTCTTTATTCTTCTTGTTATACCTTCATATATAATGAAGAATCACGTCAATATGTATTATGACTTCACCAAGGCTCTGCCCGAGGATATGGCTTCCGTCTCGTCCCTCGCAAAGCTCAAGACGGAGTTCAACATGGCGACGACCCATTTCGTTATTGTTGACGAGGATGTGCCCGCCTATCAGGTGGCTCAGATGGTCACGGAGTTTGAGGATGTCGACGGCGTTTCAAACGTCATCGCCCTGAATTCCTTCCTCGGCGCCGCAATAAGCGAGAGCATTATCCCCGACCAGATAAAGGAGATCTGCCAGAAGGGCGGATACAGGCTGATGATGATAAACTCCGTTTACGGCACGGCCACCGATGAGGGTAACGCCCAGATAGATACGCTGCTCGGCATACTCGCAAAATATGACCCGACGGGTTATATCACCGGCGAGGGCGCGCTGAGTAAGGATCTTATCTCGGTCACCAGCCGCGACTTCGTGATAACGGGTATCATCTCGATAGCCGCAATATTCATCCTCATAGCTATCTGCTTCAAGTCGATAAGCATCCCCGTGATACTTGTTGCTTCGATAGAGCTTGCAATACTGATAAACGAGGCCTGTTCGCTGATAACCGGGGCGGAGATACCGTTCATCGCTCCCACGATCATCAGCTGCGTCCAGCTCGGCGCCACGGTCGACTACGCAATATTGATGACCTCGAGATATAAAGAAGAGCTCAACAACGGCAAAGACAGGATCGACGCCATAAGGGACGCCGCAAAGGCATCCAGCCGCTCGATATTCCAGAGCGCGCTCGTCTTCTTCTGCGCGACGTTCGGTGTGTATCTCATTTGCAATGTCAACATTGTCAAGAGCATATGCGCCATGCTTGCGAGAGGCGCGGTCATAAGCGCAATAATCATCATGGTGTTCATGCCTGCGCTGCTGTGCCTGTGTGAGAAGATAATCAACAAAACATCTTATAAATGGATAACTAAGGGGGAAACGGTCCATGAAAGCTAAAAGAATAATCGCTCTGCTCCTTGCCGCAATGATGCTCCTGTGCACCGCCTGCTCAGGTAAGGGCGACGATACGACCACTACAAACGACGGGCAGGATGAATATATCCAGCCGAGCTACGATACCGCCGCCGGCAGCGTTACCAAGACCGAGACGGTCTATGTCAACCTCAAGGCAAACGGCGATGTCAGCAAGGTCAGCGTCAGCGACTGGCTCCATACCGATAAAAACGAGGTCTATGTCGACGATATGAGCGACCTTGAAAATATAACCAACGTCAAGAGCAAGGTAACTCCCGTCACCGACGGCGAGAAACTGCGTTGGAATATGCCCGACACCGACCTTTATTACAGCGGCACTACCGACAGAGAGCTGCCCATCTCCGTGCAGCTTAAATACTACCTTGACGGCAAAGAAATAAAGCCCGAGGATCTTGCGGGCAAGAGCGGCGAAGTCAAGATAGACATTAAGATGATAAACAATGCCTCCAAGGACGGCTTTGTCAACGGCAAGAAGCATAAGGTATATCTGCCCATGCTCGTTGTCGGCGGCATGATCCTGCCTGAGGGCACCTTCTCGGGCGTTACGGTCAAGAACGGCCAGTCCATCGGCGACGGCTCCAAGGAGATAGTCGTATTCACCGGTATGCCCGGCTTTTCCGAGAGCCTTGGCTTCTCCGAGAAGGATCTGGGCGACCTCGGCGGCCTTGTTATCGGCAGCGAAGCGAGCGTCACCGCAACGGTCGAGAATTTCTCGCTCGGCAACCTCTATTTCGCGGCTCTGCCCATAGCCTCGCTCAACCTTGATATCGCGGCGCCCGAGACGGTCGACGACCTCAAGAGCACTCTTGCGGCTCTCAAGACTTTCCAGAATGCATTGAATAAGATCGACCCCGACAAGCTCCTCTACAGCATGATAACCGATAAAGATAAGGTCACCACGCTGATGAATACCCTCACCAAGACCATTGAGGTCTATAAGAAGAATCAGAATCTCGTCAAGATGCTCGGCAAATACGCCACTCCCGAGAATGCGGAGGCGATAAAGACCCTGCTTGAGAGTCTGAATGACCCCGACGTGCAGAATGCTCTCAAGATACTTGCCGACCCCACCGTGCAGAAGCTGTTCAATAAGCTGCCCGGCATCATGGAGGGCTTCGAAGCTGTTTCGCCTCTGCTCAATGAGATGCAGGCCGACCTTGCAAAGCCCGAGGTCAAGGCGGAGCTTGACAATCTGCCCGAGACGATGAAGACCCTCTCCGAGATAAGCGACACTCTCAACGCAAACTCCAAGGAGATAAACGCGATAGTCGCGCTGCTCAGCGACGACGGCACCGATATGGTGAATACGCTGCTCGAGAGCATCGACCTTGATGATTTCAAGGGTCTCGGCGATAAATACGGCAGTCTCGTCAGCGACGGCGATGTGCTCGTGGCTCTCGTTCAGGAATGGCTCAATTACGGTAAGGATTACGGCCTCTTCACCAAGAGCGCCGAGGGCATGAAGACCAGCCTTGCGTTCATCCTCACCACCGAGAGCATTTCCGCTCCCGTTGAGGCAAATACCGATACCGAGACCACCGAGGCTCAGCCGTGGTACAAGAAGATATTTTCAAAATAAAATGATTTTGCGGAGGTAAGGCAATGGCTGTTTGCTATATCGTCGGGGCGGGGGATTGCCCGCCGCTTGACAACATCCGAATAAACGAGGGCGATACGGTCATTGCCGCCGACGCGGGGCTGCGTTACCTGCGTGCGGCGGGTATAAATCCCGACTCCGTGATAGGCGATTTCGACTCGCTCGGCAGCGTCCCCGAGGGCGGCAAAGTTACCGTGCTGCCCGCCGAGAAGGACGTGACGGATATGTATGCCGCCGCCGAAGCGGGCGTCGCCGCGGGCTACACCGAGTTCAAATTCTACGGCTGGTCGGGCGGACGCCTCGACCATACCCTTGCCAATATTCAGCTCTGCGCTTCTCTCGTCGAGAGAGGCTACAGGGCTGATTTCGTTGCCGAGAAGCAGATATTGACCGCTCTGCATTGCGGCGAAATGCGCTTTGATAAGTCGCACAAGGGTTATATCTCCGTCTTTGCCTTCAGCGACGAATGCCTCGGAGTGACCCTCAAGGGGCTGAAATACACGCTCGATAACGCAACGCTCAGCAGCCGCTTCCCGCTCGGGGTCAGCAATGAATTCACGGGCACGGACAGCCTTGTTAAAGTCAGTCAAGGTACGTTGATTGTCGTTTTCAACGCTTGACACTTTTATGCTTTTGCGGTAAAATAGAAGTGAAATTTTACTTTGGAGGTAGTTATTTAATGAAAACACTCTCAAAAAGAGCACTTTCCCTGCTGCTTGCGGCGATAATCATTGTCAGCGCAGCGATCCCGACCTTTGCTTCGGATGTTGCATGGGACGCATGGTGGAGCAGCGCTGAGTCGCAGTCCGGCATCAACGTGTTCCCCGGCTCGGATGAAAGCGAGCGCCTTTTCTCATGGTACAGCGACAGCGAATCGGAGCCTCGTGTAGAGATCTATACGATCAACTTTACCAAGGCGTTCAAAGGCACCAGCACACGCACCTACGGCGGCAGCTATGTCAATAAAGTTGCCGTTACCGGGCTTGAGGCTGATACGACCTACAGCTACAGGTGCTTCAGCGGCGACTATAAGTCGGCTATATACACCTTCACCACCGGCGGCGGTGACAGCAAGGATTTCTCCGCCATGTATGTGACCGACGTCCATATCACATATGACGAAAATAACCCCGACGGTCTCAAAGAGACTGCGTATAATTTCAACAATACGATAGCTTCCGCAAAGCTGAAAAATCCCGATATCTCTCTCATCCTCTCCGCGGGCGATCAGGCCAGCGAGGGTCTCGAAAGCGAATACAGGGCGTTCAGCTCAACTCCTTTGGGCAGAAGCATGTCGATAGCCACGGCGGCGGGCAACCATGACCGCAAGGGCGTTGACTACAAGACCTTCAAATTCATGCCCAATGAGCGCAAGAGCAACTATGAGTCGTCCTACATAACCTCGGATTATTATTTCGTCAAGGGCGACGTGCTCTTCCTCGTTATGGACAGCAACAGCGGTAGCGGCATGGATCATCATGCCTTCATCAAGAACGCCGTCAAAGAGAATCCCGATGTCAAGTGGAGGGTTATGATGATGCATCACGACCTCTACAGCGGCAGGATCCCTCACAGAGAGAGCGAGAATAAGATGCTCCGTCTCCTTTGGGGGCCCATGGCGGATGAATTCAATATCGACCTTGTCCTGCTCGGTCACAGCCACTACTACACCGTCTCCAACGTCCTGCGCGGCAACAAGACCGTTGCGCCCATGACTCAGAACGGCGTGCTGACCGACCCGAACGGCACCGTATATATGGTCTCCGGCTCGATCAACAGACCGAGGAACGACGATGAGGATTCCCTTGGCCTGAGCGACAATATCGGCTACGCTTACCTCACTCAGGAGAAGATATATAATATCATCGACTTCACCGAGGATTCGCTCACCGTCAGCTCATACACCGTCGAGAGCGGCGAGAAGTTCAACAGCTTCACCATCAATAAGACCTCGCAGCAGGGCGGCCACACCAAGGCGTTCCCGAATCCGTTCAATGCGTTCGTCAGATTTGTCGGCACGGTTTATACCATGTTTAATAATATCAGCGTTTATCGGAAGCTGACCGATAAGGGCTACGATGTCAAATTCTTTGACGTTGTTTTCCCGAAGCAATAATAACAGCAAAAAAACAAGCGAAAGGGGAGAGAAGTATGTTCGTTATTGCTCACAGGGGCGCCAATAAACTTGCGCCTCAGAACACAATTCATGCGTTTCTGAAGGCGGCGGAGCTTAAATCCGACGGCGTTGAGACCGATGTTCACGTCACCAAGGACGGCGAGCTCGTGCTTTGCCATAACGGCACGGTCGACAAGACCTCCGACGGCAAGGGCAGGATCTCGGATATGAGCCTGAGCGACCTGAAGAGGTTCGATTTCGGCTCGTGGTTCGGCAGACGCTTCAAGAATACGACCATACCGACTCTCGATGAATTTCTGCAAACAATGAAAGATACCGCCGTGTCGGTGCTTAATATTGAGCTGAAGCCGCAGAAGGGCGGCAGGCTCGACTTTGTGGATACGGTCATTCAAAAGGCCAAGGAATACGGGCTTGCGGATAAACTATTTATCTCCAGCTTTGATTACCGCATCCTTGATAAAGCGAAGAGCCTTGAGCCGTGCGTCCGGACGGGCTATCTCTACCCCGCCATGGGCGATATCGTCAAGCGCAAGCTCTTCTCGCCTATGAATATCGTGCGGAAGTATAATATCGACTATCTGCTGCCGCATCAGGGCTATGTCTCAAAGAAGCTCATTGAAAAGGCGCATGACGCCGGCAAGAGAGTCGCTGTCTGGACTGTCAATAAGCTCGAGACCGCCGAAAAGCTCAGCCACTGGGGCGCTGACGGCGTGATAACCGATTTTCCTGATATCATCAAAAATAAACTCGAATCCATATAACAAATCAAGGCTGCCGCTTATGCGGCAGCCTTTGGTTATTTCTATTTAACTGATTTTATCGTTTCTGTTTGATCGCCCTTTTTGCAGACGAAATTGCCGTCGGCGTCTTTATCTATCGAATCATATTTGCCGCTCTCGGCTTTACCGTTGAGGTCGATCA
>OIYS01000165.1_pt1 | contig 49394 bp, 36 predicted proteins | sample 1588271 | NCBI WGS metagenome assembly OIYS01 (sample SAMN03283286) | human gut metagenome | biome: human-associated habitat; material: feces | host: Homo sapiens | place: Peru | collected 2012 | reverse complement strand
GCAGAAAAAGCGAAAACATTAAACTTTAAGCAGGAATCCGTCAGGATTCCGACCCTTTACATGCTGTAAAGGATATACTAAAGCTCAATTATAATAATCTGTTTTCGTTTTTTCGGTCCGGACGATTTTAGCCTCACCATCAAGCAAGACGGCATGCACCGTCACCGCGCACACTTGTCAGTCGGCATGCGCCCTCTCCGAACACCGCATCCATCCCCCGACAGTAGCTCTCCGCTGCTTCGGGCGGCATAAACGCCTGCACCGTTCCCGCAAAGCCGCCGCCGTGAACCCTATACGCGCTGCGCACCCCGCGCAGCAGCTCGGCAGACAGCGCAAGCGCGAGCGTAACTCCCTGCTCGCGTGAGCTGCCCGGAGCGGTCACATTCTGCAGCTGCTCCGCGCTCGAGCGACCCGACTCGGCTATTGCATCGAGAAAAGCATCCGTATCCGACTCTGCGAGCGCACGGCAGACCCGCGCGACCCGCTCATTCTCGCGTACAAAGTGCAGCGCGCGCAGCACTGCACGGTCGCCGACCTCTCCGCGCAGCTCGGGCAGCTCCGAAATTATCTGCTCCGCCGTCAACCCGCGCAGCACACGCTGACCGAAATGCTCCGCGACCGAGCGCATCTCTGCGGGAATAGCGGAATACTCATCGCTGAGGTCGGCATGGCTGCCGCCCGTGTTGGTTATGCACATACAGAGCCCGAGACCGTCAAGATTCGGGCAGAGCTGCGTCACCTTAGGGTCATTTTCGTCGGCAAAATCGAGCGACACAAGCCCGCCGACCGCGCAGACCGCCTGATCCATCAGCCCGCACGCCTTGCCGAAATATTCGCGCTCCGCGCGCTGCGAGATAATCGCAAGCTCAATCGGCGACAGTGCGCCGTCGCAGAACATATCGTTGATTATCAAGCCGACCGCATCCTCAAACGCGGCGGACGAGGAAAGCCCCGAGCCCTTGTAGACCGAGCTGACGGTGTAAGCGTCGAAGCCGCCTACCGTGAATCCGCGCTCCGTTATCTGCTCGGCGATGCCGCTGATGAGCGAAGCGGAGCTGAAGCGCGGGTAAACCGTGCCGTCGCCGACGCTCACGACATCCGGCTCAAAGCCCTCGCTGTGCATTTCGATAACCCCGTCGTCACGTGACGAAACGACCGCGATGAGATCAAGGTCGATAGTGCAGCCGACAACGCAGCCGCCGTTGTGGTCGGTATGGTTGCCCGATATCTCGCTCCTGCCCGAGACCGAGTAGACGCGCACGCTCCTATCCTCTCTGCCGTCGCCGAAATTGACGGCAAAGCGGTCGAGCGCACGGATATAGCGTCGGCGCTGCCATTCGACGGCATCCGCGCCGTAGAGCGATACAAAGCGCCTGTCGAGCTGTCCTTTTTCGATTGCCCACCTCAGGTATGAAATCTTCATAATAATGCCGCAGCACTGTCCGCTGCCCTCTCAATCAAAATCTGATAAATATGATATAATTCGACATCCGTACGCCGTCAGAACACCACCCGTTCGACGCGCGTCACGCGCGAGGTGTCGGTATTGATGTCGAAAACAGCGCCGTGCAGCGTCACATGCCCCTCCGCAAACTCAAAGCGGGCCGGCAGCGATGTGCGCAGCTTTTCGATGATTATGTCGGTACGCACGCCGAGCACCGAGTCGTCCGGACCGCACATTCCGAGGTCGGTCATGTAGCCCGAGCCGCGCGGCAGCAGCTGCGCGTCGGCGGTCTGAACATGCGTGTGCGTGCCGTATATCACCGATATCCGACCGTCGAAATACCTACCGAGCGCTATCTTTTCCGAGGTCGCCTCGGCATGGATATCGAGCACGGCAAAGTCATACCGTCCCTCGTTGCGCGCGAGCACGCGGTCGACACAGACAAACGGATTCTCGAGCGGGTCGAGATATATCACCCCGAGCACATTTATGACGAGTATCCGATACCCCTCCGCCTCTACCATGACCGAGCCGCTGCCCGGCGCAGACGGCGGAAAATTCGCGGGACGGGTGATGGGGTTGCCGCTGTCGAGCCAGTCGTGCATCGACTTTTGCCGCCAGACGTGATTGCCCGTAGTGATAACGTCCGCCCCGGCGGACAGTATCCGCTGCGCAGATTCGGGGTCGATGCCGTTGCGCGGTGCGGAGTTTTCGCCGTTCACGATCGCAAGGTCGATGCCGTACTCACTCCGAAAGCGGCGCAGCCGCTCTTCGAGCGCGCGCACCCCCGCAGGACCGACGACATCGCCGAGCGCAAGTATTCTCATAGTTCCGTTTTTCATATGACCGTTCTCCGTCCCGTCAGTCAAATCACTGCATAGGTGCCGTGCAGCACACGCCGCATACATAAACTAAGAGGCGCATTTCGCATGCACACCGAAAGCCGCATTTCATCTTGCAAATTACGTCTGCCGCCCTCGAAAAATCAAGCCCCTTTTCACAGCACACGCCCCTCAGGGGATTCTCTTCAAAGTGTATTGTAAAAAGGGGCGGATTCAAGACCTCCGCTAAACGCGGAGGTGTTCAAATCGTTGCATTATTTGGCATAGTCTATTGCTCTGCTTTCACGGATAACATTAATCTTAATCTGACCGGGATACTCAAGCTCCGACTCGATCTTCTTTACGATATCGCGCGCAACAAGCACCATCTGCTCGTCGCTGACATCCTCGGGGCGAACCATGATGCGGACCTCTCTGCCCGCCTGAATGGCGTAAGCCTTCTCAACGCCGTCGAAGCTCTCCGAAATCTCCTCGAGCTTTTTAAGACGCTTGATGTAGTTATCGAGATCCTCTCTGCGCGCGCCCGGACGTGCCGCCGAGATAGCATCCGCCGCCTGAACTATCATTGCAATGATGGTTCTCGGCTCGGTATCGCCGTGATGTGCCTCGATGGCATGGATAACATCCTTATTTTCCTTGTACTTCTTTGCGATGTCGACGCCGAGCTGAACATGCGAGCCCTCGACCTCCTGCGTCATCGCCTTACCGATATCGTGCAGCAGTCCCGCGCGCTTTGCGAGCGTGCTGTCGACACCGAGCTCATCGGCTATGATGCCCGAGAGATGCGCGACCTCGATGGAATGTACAAGAACATTCTGACCGTAGCTTGTACGGTATTTCAGGCGGCCGAGCATGCGGACGAGCTCGCCGCTGAGTCCGTGAATGCCGACCTCAAATACAGCCTTTTCGCCCGCCTGCTTGATAGAATTCTCGACCTCGCGCTTGGACTTTTCGACCATCTCCTCGATGCGCGAGGGATGGATACGACCGTCGTTTATCAGCTTTTCGAGCGACAGCCGCGCCACCTCACGGCGGACGGGGTCGAAGCTCGAGAGCGTTATTGCCTCGGGGGTATCGTCTATGATAAGGTCAACGCCTGTCAGCGTCTCTATCGTGCGGATATTTCTACCCTCTCTGCCTATGATCCTACCCTTCATATCGTCGCTGGGCAGCGGAACGACCGATACGGTTATCTCGGAGGAGTAATCGGCCGCGCAGCGCTGGATAGCAAGCGAAACTATCTCCTTCGCCTTCTGATCCGCGTTCTCGCGCATCTCGCTCTCTATCTCGATAACGCGCATAGCCGTCTCGTGACGGATCTCGCCCTCGAGCTTTTCGAGCATTTCTTCCTTAGCCTGCTCTGCGGTAAGTCCCGCGACCTCCTCGAGCTTTGTGATCTCGGACTGTCTCATCTCCTCGATCTCCTCGCGCAGCCGCTCGTTTTCCTTTATCTTGCGGTTGAGCGTTTCGGTTCTGTGCTCGATGTTTTCTATCTTGCGGTCGAGCGATTCCTCCTTGGAGATAAGGCGCTTCTCGAGCCCCGAGAGCTCGTTTCTGCGGTCCTTCATCTCGCGCTCGCTGTCGTTCTTCGCGCGGATAATCTCCTCCTTTGCCTCAAGCAGCAGCTCCTTTTTCTTGGTCTCGGCTGCCTTGATGCCGTCCTCGATTATCTTCTTTGCCTGCTGTTCGGCAGTGCCGATCTCGTTGCTGTCCTTCTTCTTTCGCTGTGCGTTGCCGACAAGGTATCCGACAACACCGCCTACGACAAGTCCAACGACAATGCCGATGATAAGCGACATAATGTCCATCCGTAACACCTCCCTATGGTTTGATGGTTTCAAGGTAAATTTTCAAAATTTTTGAGCTTCGCAAGGCTGCAGCCCCGCGAATATCGGTTTCTGTCCGTCCTCTGCGGGCAGCTCGCAGCATTCACGCGGCGGTATGCAGACGAAATCAAGCCGCACCGCAGACAGCCTTTAGTGCCGCCTCGGATGCGCTCTTTTTTTCGGCAGAAAAACAAAAACCGCCGTGCAAAAGTCACGCCAAGATATGACGATGGCTTCCGCACCGCGGACGGCGGCAGATGCAAATATAGATGATTATAGAACTCCGGCATACTCCGACACGGAGCAAGAGCATATACCTCCCCGTCGGTCGGCAGACCGCCGCGCGGGGTACATATGCGGCATCCGCGCGGACAAAACGCCGCCGCAGCGCGCACATACATAGGTATAACGCCGCCGCTCATCGGAGGCAGCTATATATTATCGGTAAAAATCATATAAAAAATCTATATAAAAATCAACCGTGGCGACCCGATACTTCGGATCATTGCCCACCGGCATCATATCTTATTACATTGTAATACATAAAGAGGCGCTTGTCAAGAGTTTTTTGTGCGCACCGCAGCAAAAAGTGTTACTTATTATCATTGAAAACTCCGCGTGTCCCGCCGAGCATTTGTCACGGCATGCCGACGCTCTTCACTCGCGGCGTGCGGAAATCACGTCGGAGCAGGCTGACGGTGACGCAAAAATTGCGGCAGCACGGGGACAGCGGCGGTCTGTGGCAAGCAAAAAACAAAAAAAGAGCTGCCGCAAAACTGCGGCAGCCCCGAGAACTCACATATAATCAAGCCGACTCACGCGCCTGCGCGGCGCAAAGAGTCCGTCGATGCACATGAGCTGAATCTTGGGCTTAAATTACTTAAGCTCAACCTCAGCGCCAGCCTCTTCGAGCTTCTTCTTGATCTCCTCAGCGTCCTCCTTGGAAGCGCCCTCCTTGACATTCTTAGGAGCGCCCTCAACGAGGTCCTTAGCCTCCTTAAGGCCGAGGCCGGTGATCTCACGAACAGCCTTGATAACGTCGAGCTTCTTAGCGCCGAAAGACTTAAGAACAACGTCAAACTCGGTCTTCTCCTCAGCTGCGGGAGCGCCTGCAGCAGCAGCGCCTGCAACTGCAACGGGAGCAGCAGCGGATACGCCGAACTCTTCCTCAACTGCCTTTACGAGGTCAGCAAGCTCGATAATGGTAAGCTCCTTGATAGCGTCAAGGATCTGTGTGGTCTTCTCTGTAGCCATTTTAAAAATCCTCCGTAATAATTCTGATTTTTTAGATTAAATTTGTGCCGAGCGGTAACACTCGACTGCGTTCCGAGAAAATTACTCGGCTGCGGGTGCCTCTGCCGCCTCGGCAGGAGCTGCCTCCTCTGCGGGAGCTGCTTCCTCTGCGGGAGCTGCCTCGCCGTCCTTGTCGACAACAGCCTGCAGTGCGTATGCAAGGTTGTAAAGGGGCGAACGGATGCTTCCGAGAAGCTTTGCGATAAGGGTCTCCTTCGACGGGATGTCAGCGAGCTCGAGAACTTCGTCACGAGAAAGGACTCTGCCGTCAAGGAATCCGCCCTTGATATCGAATGTCTCGATATCGTCGGCAAACTTCTTTGCGATTCTTGCAGGAGCGATCGGATCCTCAGAGCTGAGAGCGAAGGCGGTCATTCCGTTGAGAAGCTCCTTCATTTCAGCGTAGCCGACCTCACCGCATGCGCGAGAAGTCATGGTGTTCTTGTAGACCTTGTAGTCAACGCCGGATGTACGGAACGAAGCGCGGAGCTTTGTATCCTGCTCAACGGTAATTCCGGTGTAGTCGACAAGTACGCCCGACTGAGCGCCCTTGATCTTCTCTACGAGAGCACCGAGGTCTGCCTGCTTCTGTGCTAAGATCTTTGCACTTGGCATTTGAACTATACCTCCATTTGAAATATTAGCCCAATAACGAAAAAAAACACCCCGTCAAAGACGCGGCGCAGAATAATTCGGACATAAAGCGCGGGGATACCGACGCTGTCTGTATTCATTATCCTCGGCAGGAATGCTTTGCATCGGCGGAGCCGACAACCTGCTGTCTTTGGACTGCCATACTATTATACACATGCCGCGCATGCGTGTCAAGACTTTTTTACAGAAAATCTCCAAAAAATTTCTTTCGGAATTTCACCCCCGAAAAAACCTCCGAAATTCTTCCGAAAAATCATCCTCAGAAAATTCCCCTGAAAATTTCTTCCTGAAAATTACTCCCCGAAAAATCCTCCCCGGGTCGGGATATACCTCCGACCCGGGGCATGTATTATCGCTTCAGCACGTCCGCGGCGTGAACAGCCTGTTCGTGAGTAAAGCCCTCTTTTTCGAGCGCCTTTATCATTAAATCTCTCGACATGCCGCCGCTCATCTTATAATAAACATCCATGTTCTCAGCGCCCTTTACCGCCTGCTCCATCCAGTCAAAGCCGCAGTTGTCGACCGCATAGCGCGCCTGCTCATCGGTAAATTTCAGCTGCGTCCGCAAAAGCTCATACATACCGCTGTACGAATGACCCGGACCCATAATCTTACCCATCTCGAGCGCCTGAGCGTTCCAATCCTTACCGCAATGATCGGCGGCATAGATGCAGTCGTCATATGCAATACCCTCGTTCATGAGCACATCCGTTATCATATCATATGAGTACGGCATCTCGGCAATACGGACGCTCAGCCTTTCGAGAGCATACCGCTGCTCCTCCGTTACGGGATTATAATCGGGGTCGGCTGCGCCGCAGCGGATGCAGCTGCCGTAGGAATAGCTGTGACCGAGCGCATATCCGTCCGTCTCCCCGCAGGAGCACGTCGGCGCTTCAAGGCAGGATGCACCCGAATATTCGTGTACATGTTCGGTCTCGGGCTCCGCCATGAGAACGGCTTCGCTCTCCGCGCCCGTCTCCGTTTCGCTCTCGGAAACAGCGGCAGTCTCGGTCTCGGAAACGGCTGCGGTCTCCGACGTGTCGGCGGGGTCGTTTGTCTCTCCGCCGCACGAAGCAAGGCAGAGCAGCGTGCACAGTATCAATATAAAGGACGCTCTTTTCATTCTGTTTCCTCCGATTTTGCACGGGTGCCACCGTCTGTTTCACACGTTTACGGACCGCCGACGGTCGGCATTGACCCTATCGTTTCTTGATAATACCATTGTATCATATGTTATGCAATAATACAACCGTTTTTTGTACAACTATCGGTTATTTTGTGTATTCATGTCATTTTCTGCAGCGGATATGTGCCGGTGCGGGCGAAAAAAACGGTTCGTGACCGTCGGAATCCGTCCCGCAGCCGCAAAAACGGCGGTAAGCGGGAGACTGATATGTAAATTTATGTTGACAAATATCTGATATATGGTAAAATCAGAGAAGTAAGGAAAACAATGCGGACCTTTCGGAGCTTTGACGTACCGCAAACGACCTTTTTCGGACAAAAAAGACAAACGCACGTCAGCGGAGGAAGCATGAAAAAAGATAAAATAAGCAGATTTTTCGGCAACATGGGCTTTATGTTCCGAAGGTCATGGGAGCTTTCCGGGAGCATATATTTTGTCACAGCGCTGCAGTACATCATCGGCACGGTCAGACCGTTCGTTATGCTGCTGATACCGAAGTATATTCTCGATGAGCTTGCGGGGCAGCGCCGCCCCGACGTCACGATAAAATACATCGCGCTGTATGCCGCCGTTATCATTATCTTCAATGTTCTGTCTGTCATTCTGAACAGATATGCGGGTCTGAAATCCATCGAGTGCTCGCACAACACGGAGATGCACGACCAGAAGATATGGCTCTATACAAGCTACGAAAATCTCGAGAACGGTCAGGTGAGAGAGCTCGCCGAGCGTTCGGTCGGGCGGCTCGACCCGTCGGCATTTATAGGCGGAACGGTGCTCGGCTTTATTTCAAACGCCGTGCAGCTCGCGGGGTATACCTATATAATCGCGTCGCTGCATCCGCTCATTATCCTGATAATTCTTGCGGTGATCGGTCTGAACGCGCTGATCGCGGGGCGGCTCAATAAGGTCGGCTACGAATACCAGCCGCTGCTCACCCGTTTTTCGCGGCGCTATTCGTATATCTATGACATGATGCTCGGGATAAGAGGCGGGCAGGAGCTGCGCATAAACGGCGCGTCGGGCTGGCTGCTTAAAAAATACGACAGGGAGACCTCGGAATACATAAAGAATTTCACGGCAAATCAAGACAGGCGGCTCGGTTATGACCTTCTCTCGCTGCTTATCGGTCTTGTTCAGACGGCGGTCATATACGGCTACTGCTCGTATCTTGCGATATCGGGCGGCATCTCCGTCGGTTCGTTCTCGGTATTTCTCGGCGCGGTGACAGCGTTCACAGGCTCGTTCGGCGACTTTATAAGGCGCTTCCCCGAGCTGCAGCTCCTCTCGAAATATGTCGATGACTATAAGGAATTTCTGCGGATAGCCGAGCGGAAGGAGGACGGTGCCGCGACCGTTTCGGGAGACGACCCGACAAACGGAAGATACGATATCGAGTTTGTAAACGTCTCCTTCAAATACCCGAATACCGACAGATATGTCCTTAAAAACATAAGCATCAGGATAAAAAGCGGGGAGCGGCTGTCGGTGGTCGGCTATAACGGCGCGGGCAAATCGACGTTCATTAAGCTCATCTGCCGCCTTTACGAGCCCACAGAGGGCAAAATACTCGTGGGCGGCATCGACATCAGAACGATAGCCCAAAAGGACTACCGACGGCTGCTCGCGGTTGTTTTTCAGGATTATCAGCTGTTCTGGACCTCGACCGTGCGCGAGAATATCGTTCTGAACGAAGGATATGACGAGGCGCGATTTACCGACGCGGTGAATAAAAGCGGGCTCTCCGAGTGCATCCCGTCGCTGAAAAAGGGCTTTGACACTATCATGGACTGCATATACTTCGAGGACGGCGTAAGACTCTCGGGCGGAGAGGAGCAAAAGACGGCTTGCGCAAGAGCCTATTACAGAGACGCGCATATCGTCATTCTCGATGAGCCGACCGCATCGCTCGACCCCATCGCGGAGGCGGGGCTTTATGAGCGCTTTAACAGCATAATCGGGAAAAAGACCTCCATCTATATCTCGCACCGACTGTCGAGCGTAAAATTCTGCGACTCCGTCGCCGTGTTCGCGGACGGAGAGCTTGTAGAAAAAGGGACGCACGGCGAGCTGATGGAGAAGGGCGGAGTTTATGCGGACATGTTTAAAAAACAGTCTCACTATTACGTAGCGGAGGATGTATCCGAGGAGGTGAACGTATGACGAAGAAGAGCATCCGACTGCGGCTGCACCACCGAAAAAAGCAGGAGACGGATACGGTCACCGCGGAGGGCAGCCGCACGCTGAAACAGCAGCTCTCCGACCTGCGGTTTGCATACAAAATGATATGGACGGCAAATAAAAAGCTGTTTCTTTACCGCGTTCCCCTGCTGATACTTCGGACGGTGAAAACGATCGTTCCGATATTCTTTGTCCGCGCGATACTGAACGAAATAACCGAGGGTCGGAGGATAGGCTACGCCGTTTTTTACGCGCTGTCGATGGCGGCGCTGTCGTTCGTTCTCGGCGCGGCAGAGCTGCTTCTGTCAAAGGGCGACGCAAAGGAGCACGAAAAGCTGAACTTTTCCATGCAAAAACTGCTGGCAAGGTCGGTCACATCCATGAGCTACGCCACACTCGAGGACCCCGTAATGCATGATTACATATGGCTCGCTCAGGAAAATCGTTTTGACAGCGTGCTGCAGTTCTCCACCGCGATAATAGGCAGCTTTATGACCCTGTTCGGTATCGGCATAGTCGTGTTCAGCCTCAGCCCCGTCATACTCGCCGTCATCGCCGTCGCAGCCGCGGCTCAGTATCTGACGGAGCGGCGTCGGCAGCGGATGTCATACGAGTATAACGAGGGGCGCATACGCGCGAGCCGCACGAACGGATATTATATGTCGCTGACCGACGATATTCAGGCGGGAAAAGAGGTCCGCATGAACGACCTCGAGGATTGGATATTCGGAATGGCTGAAAAAAGCTGGCGGGAGGACCTGTATAAGACCGACAGAGAATTTACCGAGCGCATGAGCAGGAGCGGGGGTATAGGTGCCGCCGTTTCCGCGCTGCAGGACATCGCGATATATCTCATCCTTTCGCTTCAGGTTATATACAGCTCTATGACCGTCGGTGATTTTTCGATGTACCTCACCGCCGCGGGCGCGTTCTCCTCATGTATCATGGGAATATCCTCCAACTGGATGAACCTCGTTTTTCAGACCTCATGGTATCTCAACGATTACAGACGCTGCCTCGATTACGGCGAGAACGAACGGAAAAACAGCGGCTCCCGACATATTGATATCCCGAAAAACGTCGAGATAGAATTCCGCGACGTGTCCTTTAAATATCCTAAGACCGACCGCATGATACTCGAGCACGTCAACATAGCCGTCAGGCAGGGCGAAACGCTGTCGATAGTCGGTGTAAACGGCGCGGGGAAAACCACATTTGTGAGACTGCTGTGCCGCTTCTATGAGCCGACCGCGGGCGAAATATTCGTAAACGGTATCCCCGCAAAGGATATCGCTCTCGAGGATTATTATAAGCTCATCGGCGTGGTGTTTCAGGACTTTTCCCTGTTCAGCTTTACGGTGGCGGAAAATATCGCGATGGATACCGAGCCCGATACCGAAAAGCTCGACGATGCCATCGTAAAATGCGGGCTCACCGAGCGGATAAAGACACTGCCCCGCGGCGTTGATACCTATATCTATAAGGAATTCGACCCCGACGGTATAGAGCTCTCGGGCGGCGAGGGTCAGAAGGTCGCGATAGCACGCGCCGTTTACCGCGACGCGCCGATAATAATCTTCGATGAGCCTACCTCCGCGCTCGACCCTGTCGCCGAGTATAATATCTATCGGAATTTTCATGAGCTCGCAAACGGTAAGACCGCAATATATATTTCGCATCGCCTTTCTTCCACACGCTTTACGGATAAGATAGCCGTTTTTGCAAACGGTACCGTCTCCGAATACGGAACGCATGATGAGCTGATGCAGACCGACGACGGGATATATAGGAAAATGTTCTCCATGCAGGCTGAGTACTATAAGGAATAACACCTCGCCGAACCCCGCGCGGGGCATTTGAACGCGCCGCGCCCGATGATATAAACGCGCCGTGCACGATGATACAGACGCTCCGTGCCCGATGGTACGGGTATATGAGCACACCGCGCACAACGGTAGGACAAGCGAGCACGCCGTACCCCGACGAGTACACCGTGCCCCGACATGGACAATGCACCCCGCGCGGTCACCGCACGGCAATGCCTGCAGGCTCCGACAACACTTGTAAAACGGGGCGGGTCTCGACCGAGACCCGCCCCGTTTTGTGCTGCTTAAACAGATTCTGTACTTCTGATACGAATTTCTCCGCACCGCTGTAACAGCAGAGATAATCACGAGGCATCGCCGCCTCTTCAAAAACAGCCTCTCCGCCTCATATTTTTGAAATGCGTTCGGAAGAGCTTTTTTCAAAAGCTCCGCATCGCCCTCTCAAGCCGTCACCTTCTTGAAAATCTCCTCGGACTAAACTCTCCGCCGTTGTCCCTTTCAAAACTCCCTCTCAGTTTTAAAGTTTTAAAGGGGGCTTGGGGGAAACTTTTTCAAAAGTTTCCCCCATCGTTCCCCCTCGTTCCCCTCGTTCCCCTCGTCCCCTCAGCGCTTTAGAGCGTAGCGGACGACGGTCTCGCATAGCTCGGGGTAGTCGATGCCGACGGCTGCCGCCTCCTGCGGGAGCAGGCTCGTCGGGGTCATGCCGGGGAGGGTGTTGGTCTCGAGATAGACGAGACGGTCGTCCTGCTCGCGGTAGATAAAATCGCTGCGGCTGTAGGCGTAGAGACCGAGCGCGCGGTGCGCGGTAAGCGACGCTTCGCGCAGTCGCTGCTCGAGCTGCGGCGGGATATTTGCGGGCGTCGTCTCAACGGTGCAGCCCGCCTGATACTTGTTTTTGTAGTCGTAAAAGCCGCCCCTCGGCTCTATCTCGATAGACGGGAGCGCGCGCTCGCCGAGCACACCGACCGAAAGCTCGCGTCCGCCGACGAACTCCTCCGCAATCACAGCCTGACCGCAGCGCTCCGCTTCGTCGAGCGCCGCGCCGAGCTCGGATTCGGTGCGAACGAGCGACACGCCGACGCTCGAGCCGCAGCCGATAGGCTTTACGACGCAGGGCAAGCCGAGCTCGTCAAGCACACGTGCCGCGCTGAGCTCGCCGCGGTCCATGGTTATCCAGCGCGCGGTGTCGATTCCCTCGCGGCAGACGATGCGTTTGCTTATGTCTTTGTCCATCGCAACGGCGCAGCCCGCGTACGGACTGCCCGTGTAGACGATGCCGTAGCAGTCGAGCAGCGCCTGGAGCTGACCGTTCTCTCCCATACCGCCGTGCAGCGCGAGAAAGACGACATCCGCCGCGCGGCATGCGTCGACAACGCCCCTGCCGATGAGCTCGCCGCTGCCCTCTTCGCTTCCGCGCAGTGCAATACGCTCGGCACGCAGCGCGTCGAGATCGGGCTCGGTCTCCGCAGCGGAGCACGGGGGTATCGGCTCATCCGAAAAGCGCGGCAGCTCGCCGAGATCCATATAAACATCGACCATCGCAACGCGGTGTCCGCGTTCGATAAGAGCGGAGGCTATCTTGCTGCCCGACGAGAGCGAAACATCTCTTTCGGGGCTGAGCCCGCCTGCAAGAACAAGAATATTCATCACTGTTTCCTTTCATATAACGCATATCCATATAGCTAACGCATATCCATATAACGCGTAGTGCCGCAGCGCCGTGAGGGCAGCGACGGTCATACCGTCATGTATACTTCCGACATATCCGTATGCTGCGGCGGCGATAAACTTGCATAAAAGCGCAGCGCCGCTGCAATGTCACGAACGGCTGCAATAAAATCACGCGCGGCTGCGGTAAAGTCAGGGTCGGCGCGGCAGCACCACACTCGTGCAGCGCGGCAAAGTCACACATCCCGAGCGGCGACAGAATCACGCTCGCGGCTCTTTTTTCTCAATTACGAAAAAGTAGGGCGAGGTCGGGGAATTAATAAACTGAAAGCGTCCCACCGACATCTCAAATCGGCTCTTCTGCGACAGCAGCTCGGCGATAGCCTCGCCCTCGAGCCTGCCCTCCTCGTGACCGGGGTAGACGGCAACGAGCAGTATCCCGCCGGGCGCGAGCAGCGACACCGCCGCCTCGATCGCGGGCAGGGTCGAGCTGCGCTGCGTAGTCACCTTTTTGTCCGAGCCGGGCAGCCATCCGAGATTGAACACTCCCGCGTCGAACGTCTCGTGAACGAACTCCGCAACGCGGTCGTGCGAAGCGCAGATAAGCGTATAATTCTCGGGCGTTCCGCTCTCGCGCAGCAGCCGCGCGGTGCTGTCTACCGCCGCCTGTTGAATATCAAAGGCGTAGACCTTGCCCGGCGCATCCTCCCCGCCGTAGACGGCATTGCACAGATACTGCGTATCGTGCCCGTTGCCCATCGTAAAATCGACAGCCACCCCGCCGCGGCGCAGGTGCTGCGAGAGAAAATATTTGTGCAGTGTCAGCAGGTCGGTCATATCCTACCTCCGTTTAAGTTTCCTGTTTTGTCTTCTGTTTTGTCTTCTGTTTTGTCTTCTGTTTTGTTTTGCGTTTTTGTTCTGCGTTTTGTATCGGTTTTCGTTTTTCGCTTTTGTCCGCATCAGCCGCACAAGCGCCATGCGTACATGCCCGTTCGGCATATCGCGGCAGCCGCTGCGGCTCTCGTACCGCGATATTATATCACGCGGGCGAAAAGAATTCAAGATATATGAAAAAACTATTGCAATGGCGCGCGGATTTTGATATAATTTAATGTCGGAAAAAAGGTCGCCCGTCGCGCGGGGCGGACATGCGGATATCGCATGCGTCAGGCGCGGCGGACATGACGAAAGGTACAATTAAAAATGGTATTCAAAAGCGAAAAAGGGCTGTCCGACGCAGAGCTGCGCGCAGCACTTGAGGAATATGTCGACGAGCGGATGACACAGCTCGCCGAGCAGCGCCGCGAGAGCGGCAGGGACGCAGGAGGCAGGGTGCGCGTGCTCATGCTTCCGCCCGATTTTACACGCATGTATTCGGGCGCGGGGCACATCACGGCGATGCTGACCGAGATATTTACAGCCCGCGCGGAGGAAATCGAGTGGGACGTTATGCCCGCACTCGGAACGCATGTCCCGATGTCACGCGAGGAATGCGAGACCTTCTTTGAGGGCAGGGTCGACTACGAAAAGCTGCTCGTGCACAACTGGCGCGACGACGTTGTTAAGATAGGCGAGGTCCCCGGGGAGTTCGTCTCGGAGGTGTCGGAAGGGCTTGTTTCAACGCCCATCGACGTTGAGGTCAACCGCAGAATAGTCAGCGGAGACTACGATCTCATCTACTCCATCGGTCAGGTCGTGCCGCACGAGGTCGTCGGCATGGCAAACTACTCGAAGAACATCTTCGTCGGCTGCGGCGGCAGCTCGATGATAAACAGCTCGCACATGCTCGGCGCGTTCTACGGTATGGAGCGGATAATGGGCAGGGATCACTCCCCCGTCAGACAGGTATTCGACTATGCCGAGCAGCATTTTCTCGGCTCGGTACCGCTGGGCTACATCCTGACGGTAACGACTAATACGGGCGACGGCGTGCACATTCACGGGCTGTTCTGCGGCAGAGAACGCTCGGGCTTTGAGCAGGCGGTCGCGCAGAGCGCGGAGCTGAACTTCATACGGCTCGACCGCCCGATGAAGCACTGCGTAGTCTATCTCGACCCGCGCGAATTCAAGAGCACATGGCTCGGAAACAAGGCGGTCTATCGCACACGTCTCGCGATGGCGGACGGCGGCGAGCTGACCGTTCTCGCACCGGGAGTCGAGCGCTTCGGCGAGGATGAGGAAAACGACCGACTGATAAGAAAGTACGGCTACGTCGGCAGAGAGAACGTGCTCCGACTCGTCGATTCGCCCGAATGCGACGACCTGCGCGGAAATCTCTCGGTCGCGGCACATCTGATACACGGCTCGTCCGACGGGCGCTTCAACATCACCTACTGCACCGAGAAGGTCTCGGAGGCGGAGGTGCGCGGAGTCAGCTTTGATTGGCAGAGCTACGCGGAGGCGGCAAAGCGCTACGACCCCGCAAAGCTCACCGACGGCTGGAACACCGCCCCCGACGGCGAGGAATTCTACTACATCTCCAACCCCGCGCTCGGACTCTGGAGCGTCTGAGCACCGCAATAAACAATAAAAGGAAAGGGAAAATACAATGAAAAAAGCAGACATAGGCATGATAGGTCTCGCCGTAATGGGCGAAAATCTCGTAATGAACATGGAGAGCAAGGGCTTTACCGTCGCCGTGTTCAACCGCACCACCGAGGTGGTCGACAGGTTCGTCTCGGGCAGAGCCGCAGGCAAGAACATCATCGGTACACACTCGCTCGAGGAGCTGGTCGATTCGCTCGAGAAGCCCCGCCGCATCATGATGATGATAAAGGCAGGCGCGCCCGTTGACGGCATGATAGATAAGCTGCTCCCGCTGCTCGACGACGGCGATGTTATCATCGACGGCGGAAACTCGCACTTCCCCGACACCATCAGACGTACAAAGTACGTCGAGAGCAAGGGCAAGCTGTACATCGGCACAGGCGTTTCCGGCGGCGAGGAGGGCGCGCTCAACGGACCGAGCATGATGCCCGGCGGCTCGCCCGCGGCATGGCCGATCGTCCGCCCGATTCTCCAGACCATCTGCGCTAAGGGCCCCGACGGCTCGCCCTGCTGCGACTGGGTCGGCGAGGACGGCGCAGGTCACTTCGTCAAGATGGTGCATAACGGCATCGAGTACGGCGACATGCAGCTCATCTGTGAGGCATATCAGATCATGCACGACCTGCTCGGCATGAGCAACGACGAGATGTCCGCCGTGTTTGCAGAGTGGAACAAGGGCGAGCTCGACAGCTACCTCATCGAGATAACCCGCGATATCCTCGCTTACCGCGACGAGAACGGCGAGGCGGTCGTTGATAAGATACTCGACACCGCAGGTCAGAAGGGCACGGGTAAATGGACGGGCATAGCCGCACTTGACGAGGGCGTTCCGCTTACCCTTATCGGCGAGGCGGTTTTCGCACGCTGTCTCTCGGCTATGAAGGAGGAGCGCGTTCACGCTGCGTCCGTGCTCGGCTCCGAGCGCACCCAGCTCAAGCTCACCGATGAAGAGAAAGCTAAGACCCTCGAGGACCTCCGCCATGCCCTCTTTGCCGCAAAGATAGTCTCCTACGCTCAGGGCTACACCCTCATGCGTTCTGCTGCAAAGACCTACGGCTGGAACCTCAATTACGGCGGCATCGCGCTCATGTGGCGCGGCGGCTGCATCATCCGCAGCGTGTTCCTCGGCAAGATCCGCGAGGCTTACGTCAATAACCCCGAGCTGACAAACCTGCTCCTTGACCCCTATTTCACAAAGGTCATCGAGGAGAGCGAGGCGGGCTGGAGACGCATCTGCGGTCTCGCCATCGCATCGGGCGTTCCCGCTCCCGCAATGACCACCGCACTCTCTTATTTTGACGGCTACCGCTGCGAGCGCCTGCCCGCTAACCTGCTCCAGGCTCAGCGCGACTACTTCGGCGCACATACCTATGAGCGAGTAGACCGCGAGCGCGGCGAGTTCTTCCATACTAACTGGACCGGTCACGGCGGTAATACCTCCGCGCGTATATATAACGCCTGACAGCGCCTGACCCGAACAGCGCTTGACCGGAAGAGCCCGGACAGATAATATGTAAATCGACCGTGCGGTAAGCACGTCGGATAAAAAGCCACCCCCGCGAACGCACGACGCCCCGTCGCCTGTGTAAAACGCGGGGGTGGTTTTTTGATATGACAAGAGAAAATCTGAGGGAAATCAGGCTGATAATGCAAGGTGCGGATTCCGCACACGAATGCCGCCCTCATTAAACCGCTGTGCGGTTTAATATGGAATTTTGCTTTGCTGCCGTCGGCAGCAATCTTGCTTTGCAAGACCGCAAAATTGCACTTGTGTAGGGGGGAGGCAAGGCGAAGCCGCAGCCGAGCAAGCGGTAGTGAATGACCGCCCGGTGGGCTGTCAGAGCCGCGAGTGACCGAGCCGCAGCGAGAAGTGCTGAGCGTAGCGAAGCGGAGGGGCTGTTGGGAACTGAAACGTATGCTAACAAGCCTTGATTTTTCACATAAAAAATTGTCTGTATCGCGAGGGTTCATTCTCGCTGCCGCGGTCAAGTGTATATGGATAGATGATATAGTTGTTCTTTTTTTACCACTTTCTTTTTACGCGAAAAAGAAAGTGGCGGAAAGAAAAGCGCGCATAAGAGGGGGCGGCGCTGAAGATGCTCGCATACGCGAGCATATGGCCGCGCCGATTCCCCCTCTTATGTATCTCCCCCTGACTGCTCAGCCGATAGCGCAAAGGCGAGTTATCGTCCGAAACGCTCGGCAGGCATTACGTCTCGCGTTTCTTGTCAGAAGAATGCACGTATAAAACTTTTGTTTTTCCTACTCTTCGAGCATGTACACCCGCTGCCGAGGGAAATACATAACGGTGTTGTTTTTCCGCAGCGATTATTCGTACAACCGCTGCCGAAGTTAAGTTTAACGGCGCGTTATGATTTGCAGAGGATAACGAACCGTATGTGGTCGAGCTGCTGCAAAGACTATGAGTATGGTGCACCCCGGTTTCGGAGCGGAAAAAGCTTTTTCGGGGGGCCTTTATGAAAAATCATGCCGCGCCGGTGCGGGCGCGAACGAAAGCCCCGCGGTGCAGGCAAAATTTTTACCCGGCTCCGGGTCCAAAGGCGGTATTTTCCTTGACAAAAGGGCGGGGATGTATTAAAATGATTAAGTGTTTATAAGTGACACAATAATTATATGTACGAACTCGAAAAAAGCGGCATCAGGGCCGCGATTTTCGGTGACTTTTTGCGGTGCGTATGCACCGCGCGGAACATGCGGCACGAACGGCGTCCGGTGCGCGGCGAAAGGGAGGATTTTTTATGGAGGACAGCTCGAAGAAGCTCAGCGAGCAGCTGCTTTTTAAGGCAAAGAACGCATATGATGACGGTGCGGAGGGCACCGCAGGCAAGGCAAAGGATTACGCCGAGGGCTACAAGGCGTTTCTCAACGCGGCAAAGACCGAGCGCGAGGCGGTAAAGCGCGGCATAGAAATGGCGGAGGCAAACGGCTACCGCGCCTTCCGCTTCGGCGAAAAGCTCGAGCGCGGCGGAAAATACTACTACAACAACTGCGGAAAGTCGCTCTATCTCTTTTCGCTCGGCAGCGAGGATATCGAGCGCGACGGCATCCGCATAACGGCGGCGCATGTCGACTCTCCCCGTCTCGACCTCAAGCAGCATCCGCTTTTTGAGGAGGGCGGCTTCTCGTACTTCAAGACCCACTATTACGGCGGAATCAAGAAGTATCAGTGGGTAACCATCCCGCTTGCGCTGCACGGCGTTGTCGTCCGCGCGGACGGCAGCACGGTCGATGTGTGCGTCGGCGAGGATGAGAGCGACCCGCTCTTCACCATTCCCGACCTGCTCATACATCTCGCTTCCGAGCAGATGACGCAGCCGATGAACAAGGGCATCAAGGGTGAGAACATGAACCTGCTTATCGGCAGCGAGCCGTTCCCCGACACGGAGGTCTCCGAGCGCGTCAAGCTTGAGACGATGCGTCTGCTCTCCGAGCGCTACGGCATAACCGAGGAGGACTTTATCAGCGCGGAGCTGAGCGCTGTGCCCGCCGCAAAGGCGCGCGACATCGGCTTTGACCGTTCAATGGTCGGCGCGTACGGGCACGACGACCGCGTCTGCGCGTATCCCGAGCTTACCGCACTCTTTGAGTGCGCGGACAGCCGTCACACCATGCTCGTCATTCTCGCCGACAAGGAGGAGACGGGCAGCGACGGCGTTACGGGAATGCAGAGCGACGTTCTCGGCGATGTTATCCATGCCATCTCGGACGCATACGGCGCGTCGGATGCAGCCGTCAGAGCGGCATCGGCATGCCTCTCCGCAGATGTCAGCGCGGCGTTCGACCCGATGCATGCGGACGTTTACGACCGCAGAAACGCGGCTGTCATCGGCGGCGGCGTTGTAATGAACAAGTACACGGGCAGCAGAGGAAAATACGGAACGAGCGATGCATCCGCCGAGTTTGTCGGCAGGATACGCCGCATCCTTGACGGCGCGGGCGTTGTATGGCAGACCGCCGAGCTCGGAAAGGTCGATGCGGGCGGCGGCGGAACGGTCGCTGCGTATATCGCGCGTCACGGCATCAACACCGTCGACCTCGGTGTTCCCGTGCTTTCGATGCATGCGCCGTACGAGACCATCTCAAAGGTCGACCTCTATATGACACATCTTGCGCTTTGCGCTTTCAATTCCCGCGACTGAGTCGGGAGACTACCTATAAAATCGGAAAGGCAAATTACTCTATGACAAGAACAGGCTTTATCGCCGTACTCGGCAGACCGAACGTCGGAAAATCGACCCTCGTAAACGCCATGGTAGGCGAGAAGATAACCATCGTATCCTCAAAGCCGCAGACGACGCGGAACCGCATAACGGGTATTCTCTCGCGCGGCGAGGATCAGTTCGTATTTCTCGATACGCCGGGAATGCACGCTCCGCGCACCAAGCTCGGAAAATACATGGTCGGCGCGGTCGAGCACACCATCGGGCAGACCGACGGCGCGATAGTCGTCGTCGAACCCGAGCCGCGTGTGGGCGACATCGAGCGCGACATCCTGCGCAGACTGAGCGCATCGGGCACGCCGATAATTCTCGTTATCAACAAGACCGACCGCTCGAACGCCGTTCGCATCGCGGAGACCATTGCGGCATACAGCGAGGAGTTCGAGCTCGACGCAGTCGTTCCGACCTCCGCGGTGCGCGGAAAGGGCGTTGACGAGGTGCTCGGCGAGGCTGAAAAATTTCTCTCCGAGGGTCCGTGGTTCTTTCCCGGCGACATCTCGACCGACCAGACCGAGCGCCGTCTCGTTTCCGAGACGATACGCGAGAAGATGCTGCGTCTGCTCTCCGACGAGGTCCCGCACGGCACCGCCGTCGTTATAGAGGAGTTTGTCGACGAGGGAACGCTCATCCGCGTCCGCGCCGAGATATACTGCGAGCGCGAGGCGCACAAGCGCATCATAATCGGTCACGGCGGCGAGATGATAAAGAAGATAGGCTCGTATGCGCGCGAGGATCTTGAGGCGTTTTTCGGGGTCAAGGTGCATCTCGACCTCTGGGTCAAGGTCAAGGAGAAATGGCGCGACAGCGACTACTATCTCGGCGACTTCGGCTACGATCTTAAGCACGATTTCGAGTAAATCTTGCAAAAGCGGGGATGTTAAAAACGTCCGGACCGAAAAAGCGGATAAAAGTATGAATTGAGTTCTTGTTCAGCACAAACACAAGGAAAGCTGATGAAATCCTATCGGATTTCCCCAACAGAATAGTTATCCGCTTTTTCTGCGAACGTTTTTGCCCCTCGACGTACGCTTGTACGCCTGACGGGACAAAACCACTCACTCCGAACGTTTTTACCTATCCCCTTGAAATCAAGGGGAGCCGTTAAAAAAGTCGTTTTTAACAGTCCCGCAGCGGGGTAATGCCATGAGAGAAAAGAGTCATACGACCGAGCTGCGCGTGCGCGGCCTCGTTGTGCGGGAGGTGCTGCTCGGCGAGACCGACAAGCTGCTCTCGATAATGACGGCGGAGTACGGCAGAATGTCGATAATGGCTAAGGGGGCGCGCAGCATCAAGAGTCCGTTTATCACCTCCGCACAGCTGATGTGCTACAGCGAGATGACCTTCTATGAGCGCGAGGGTCGGCGCTGGCTGCGCGAGGCGGTGCCGATTGAGGTGTTCTACCCGATACGGCTCGATATCGAGGGTTTTGCGCTCGCGCAGTACTTCTTCAGCATCTGCTGCGAGCTGTTTCCCGAGGGGAACGCGGACGGCGCGGCGGACATGCTGCGGCTGCTGCTCAACTCGCTTTACGCGATAATGACCGATATGCGCCCGCAGGAGCTGATAAAGGCGGCGTTCGAGCTCAAGGCAATGTCGCTGTCGGGCTTTGCCCCCGATCTCGGCGGCTGTGCCGAATGCGGCGCGGTCGACTCACCGTATATGCTGCTCGATCTCACGGGCGGAACGCTGCGCTGCGAGAGCTGCGTCGAGCGTGCAATCCGCGCGGATATAAACCGTAGTCTGCGGACACAGACGGAGGACGAGCGCAGGGGCGCGGCAGCATCATTTTCGCTCTCGCCCGAGCTGCTCGGGCTTATGCGGCGCATCGCCTCGGCACCGATAAAACGTTTTCTCTCCTTCGAGGCGGAGGGTGCGGTCGCCACTCAGCTCTGCACGGTCTGCGAGAATTATCTCTGCAATCAGCTCGAGCGCGGCTTTGAAACGCTCAACTTCTGGCACAGTCTGCGTCTTGCGCAGCCCCCGGGCGGGCAGCGGGAGCAGACATAGCGCCGTCTGTCAATCGGCATGACACAACAATATATATCGTCCGCCGCGGCGGATAAACAGCAACAGAAAGGTATGATCTATATGTCAGCAGAAAACGAAAATGTAACCAAGGGCGGTATCACCGTCGAGGCGGAGCATATATTCCCCGTCATAAAGAGATGGCTGTACAGCGAGAAGGAGATATTTCTCCGCGAGATAGTTTCAAACGCATGCGATGCGGTGACTAAGCTGCGCAGGCTCTCCTCGCTCGGTGAGGTGCGCGACGTCGACGACGACGAGTTCCGCATAGACGTCCGTCTCGACCGCGACGCGGGCACGATAACCGTCTCGGATAACGGTATCGGAATGAGCCGCGAGGAGGTGGAGAAGTTCATCTGTCAGATCGCGCTGTCGGGTGCGGTGGACTTTATCTCCAAGTATGAAAACACCGAGGGCGGCGCGACGGGTATAATCGGACATTTCGGACTCGGCTTCTATTCCGCCTTCATGGTCAGCGACAGCGTCGAGCTCATCACACGCTCGTATACGGGCGCTCCCGCGGTCAGATGGGTCTGCTCCGAGGCGGGCGACTACGAGATGGGCGAGGGCGAGCGCGAGGGCAGAGGCACCGACGTTATCATGCACATCAGCGAGGAGGGGCGTGAGTATCTGAGTGAGTTCAAGCTGCGCGACATTCTCGATAAATACTGCTCGTTCATGCCCGTTCCGATCTACTTTGAATCGGTCAAGACGAAGGCGGAGCTCGAGGAGAAGGCAAAGAAGGCTGCCGAGGCAAAGACCGAGGATGGGGCCGAAGGCAAGAATGCCGACGGACACGAGCACGGCGACGGCTGCAGCTGCGAGGAGTGCGCGGAGCACGAGCATGAGGAGAAGCCGATAAACGACACCAACCCTCTCTGGCAGCGCCGCCCGTCCGACTGCACCGAGGAGGAGTACAAGGAGTTTTACACCCGCGTATTCCACGACTGGAAGGAGCCGCTTTTCCATATCCACATCAATGCGGACTACCCGCTTAACTTCAAGGGCATACTCTACTTCCCGCGCATAGGCAGCGAGTTTGAGAGCCTTGAGGGTCAGGTAAAGCTATACTACAATCAGGTGTTCGTCGCCGACAACATCAAGGAGGTAATTCCCGAGTACATGCTTATGCTCAAGGGCGTGCTTGACTGCCCCGAGCTACCGCTGAACGTCTCGCGTTCCTACCTCCAGAATAACGCATACGTTTCCAAGGTCTCGGCGCACATCGTCAAGAAGGTCTGCGACAAGCTCACGGGCATGTTCAATACCGACCGCGAGGCGTACGAAAAGCTCTGGGGCGATCTCAAGGTGTTCGTTGAGTATGCATGCCTGCGCGACAGAAAGTTCTATGACCGCGTAAAGAGCGCGCTGCTCCTGCCGCTGACATCGGGCGGCTTCCGCACGGTTGACGAATATCTCGAGGCGGCAAAGGCAAAGCACGAGAACACCGTTTACTATACGACGGACAAGGCGGCTCAGGCACAGTACATCTCGATGTTCGAGAGCGAGGGCATAGAGGTCGCGCTGCTCGATAAGGTGCTCGATACGCAGTATATCAACGTTATCGAGGGCGACCGCAGCATCAAGTTCGTCCGTATCGACGCGGACGTTGCCGATGCGCTCAAGGGCGACGGCGAAAAGTACGAGAGCAAGGCGCTCGAGGAGCTGTTCAAGAAGGTCAGCGGCAGCGATCGCCTGACTGTGCGCTGCGAGGCGCTGCGCGATGAGAGCATCCCCGCGCTGCTCAACATCTCCGAGCAGACCCGCCGTATGGACGATATGATGCGCATGTACCGCATGAGCGGCGGAGAGGACGGCGGAATGAGCATGCCGCTCGACGCAACGCTCGTGCTCAACTCGAACAGCAAGCTGATACGCGCGCTCGGCGATGCCGCTGAGGCGGGCGAAAACGAGCACAACGAGCGCGTTGCAAAGCAGGTCTACACCCTTGCGCTGCTCGCGCAGAGACAGCTCAGCGCGGAGGAGCTTAAGAGCTTCCTCAGCGGCAGCTTTGCGCTGCTTGAGGAGGATGTCCTCGGCGGGAACAAGTAATGCCGCGGAGCGGTGACCCCGTCGGCAGCTACGGTGCGAGCCTTGCGTCGGGAACAGGTGATGCGGGCTTCGTGTCGTTAATGGGTAATGCGGGACTCGCGTCGTCAGTGGATAACACAGGCGGCGCATCGGACGGAGATATCGGGGTGTGTCTCGATAATATCGGCGAGCTCGACCGTGCTCTCGCGTCGGCTGCGCAGCGACGGGAGGCTCATCTGTATGAGCTTGCCGAGGCGCTTGTGCACTCACTGCCCGAGCTGAGTCTCGATTCGCTGTCGGGGAGCTATCGCGAGACCGTCGCGAGGCTTACGGCATCGCTCTGCGCGGATGTGTCGGGGCTGCTGCCGCAGCGGTCGCTGCGCGACGGCATAAACCCGATAGGCGCACCCGAGCTGCTCGGGATATACGACCGTGTCATGCTCGTGCGCGGGCTGTACCGTGCGCTCGGCGAGTCGGGGCTTGCTTCGCTCTGCCCGGACGGGCTGCTCGGCGCGAGAATATCGCCTACCGAGCTTGTGCGCGTCTGCTACATGCAGAACGGCTATTCCGACCTTGCCGCCGAGTTTTTCACCCCGTATCTGTGCACCGCGCAGGACGGACTGTCGCGCGTGTTCAGCGACAGCCCCGAGCAGGCGTGCGGCGAGGTCGAGCAGGGCTCGGCTCAGTACTGCATCCTGCCGATAGAGGATCTGTCCGAGGGACGGTTGTCGGGCGCGGAGCGACTGATACGCCGCTATGACCTGCATATCGCAATGTCCGTATCGCTCATGCCGCGCGGGATGGTCTTTGCGCTGCTTCGCCGCAGCTGCTGCCGCATAGGCACGGCAGGCGACGGCGCGCTCAGCTATGAGCTGCACTCGGATGAGAGCGGTATCGGGACCGAACAGATAATTGCCGCTGCGCGGCTGCTCGGGCTTCCGCTTCGGCGGGCAGATTCGCGTCATGCCGAGTATGATACCTCGCGACTGCTGCACAGTCTGCGCTTCGGTGTTCCCGAGGGCGGCGAGCGCGGCGCGGAGCTGCTGGGACTGCTGCTGCGGCTCGAAAAGCGGGACTATGCGCCCGTCGGCTTCTACCGCTCGGCGGAACGTGATATTTCAGGCGCGCTGTAGTATCGCCGCAGCGCGTTGACGCGCTGTTCGGGCGCTCCGCAGGTAACGCTCCGCAGGTAACGCACCGCACGGCAGCTTAACACGCTGCGTTATCGGGGCATAGCTCCGACCGTATATATAAAAACAACATTACAGGCATCCCGCACCGTCTGTCGGTATCCGACCGCATGACGGCACTGCCGTAAAACAAAACCAATCTACCTCAGCTTGATAGGAGAGAACAAAGTGGAAGAATTCATGAAGAACTACGAGCGCTGGCTTGCGTCGGATAAGCTCGGCGAGAGCGAAAGAGCGGAGCTTGAGGCTCTGCGCGGCAATGAGGACGAGATAAAGGAGCGCTTCAGCTCGCAGCTCAGCTTCGGTACGGCGGGACTCCGCGGCATCATGGCGATGGGCATGCACAATATGAATATCTATACCGTAACGCAGGCGACGCAGGGCTTTGCCGCTTACATCCGCGCCTGCGGAGAGGACGCTGTGAAGCGCGGTGTTGTGGTCGGCTGCGACAGCCGCAACAATTCGCGCCTTTTCTCCCGCGCTACTGCGGCGGTAATGGCTAATAACGGTATCAAGGTCTATCTCTTCTCCTCCATTCAGCCTACGCCCGAGCTGTCCTTTGCGGTCCGTCGGATCGGCGCTGTCGCGGGTGTAAATATCACCGCCTCGCACAATCCCAAGCAGTATAACGGCTACAAGGCATACTGGGCGGACGGCGCTCAGCTCGGACCCGAGCAGGCGGATGCCGTCTCCGCGGAGATAGCAAAGACCGATATTTTCACCGATGTCCGCTATGCCGACGGCGACTTTGAGCGCGCTCTCAAGAGCGGCATGATAGAGCTGCTCGGCGACGAGACCGACGAGGCATTTCTCGAGCAGGTGCTGCGTCAGCCCATCAACCCCTCGGTCATCGCCGAGGCTGCCGATGAGCTCCGCGTCGTTTATACCCCTCTGTACGGCACCGGCTATAAGCTCGTTCCCGAGGCTATGCGCCGTCTCGGCATGAAGCATATCGTCACCGTCGATGAGCAGATGACCCCCTGCGGCGATTTCCCGACAACGCCGTTCCCTAACCCCGAGCTGCCCGAGGTATTCGAGCATGCCATCCGCCTTGCAAACGAGTGCGGAGCCGACTTTATCATCGGCAACGACCCCGATGCCGACCGCACGGGCGTTATGATACGCGGCGCGGACGGCCGGTTCATCACCCTCACGGGCAACCAGATAGGCGCTATGCTGCTCGACTATATCATCACCGCCTCGCGCGAGTGCGGCAGACTGAGCGAGCATGCCTTCGCCGTTAAGACCATCGTCTCCACCGATATGGTCACCGAGATCTGCCGCCGCAACGGTGTGCAGCTCTATGACGTGCTCACCGGCTTTAAGTTCATCGGAAAGGTCGTGTCCGACTACGAGGAGCGCACGGGAAGATCGGCAGACGAGGACTTCCTGCTCGGCTTTGAGGAGTCGAACGGCTACGCGCGCGGAACGTTCCTGCGCGATAAGGATGCGGTTACCGCCACCGTGCTGCTCTGCGAGATGGCTGCTTACTACCACACCAAGGGCAAGACGGTATATCAGGCGCTGCTCGACATGTACGACCGCTACGGACTTTACAGCGAAAAGACCTCCAACATCTATATGGAGGGCATCGACGGTACCGAGCGCATGCGCGCGCTGATGGAGCGTCTGCGCAGCGAGCCGCCGAAGGAGATAGGCGGACTCGGCGTTATCGGCATCCGCGATTACCTGACAGGCAAAGCGGTGGACCTGCGCACGGGCGAGGAGAGCGGCACGGGCTGCCCCGAGTCTAACGTTCTGTACTATATCCTCGAGGGCGACAACAAGGTGGTTATCCGCCCGTCGGGCACCGAGCCGAAGATTAAGGTGTACTACCTCTTCCACACCGACAGCGGCGACGCAGCCGTGCTTGACGGTCTCGTTTGCGCCGCAAGACAGTCGATGAAGGAGATAACGGGGATTTGAGCCCTGCATCCGACATCATCGACTGCGCAGATAGCGGGGATCTGAGCCCCGCGCCGGGCTCCGCCCCGATTACGAGAAAGAAAAGGAACCGAGAGATGGAAAGTCCCATTACCTTTGAAAATCTGTACCTGTTTGCATATACAAACGCCCATCATCTTAAGCGGGAGGATATCCGCGGCATCGCGCTGTCCTTCACCGGCTTTAACTGCGCCGTCTACCGCGTCGGTCAGCCCGAGCCGGACGATGAGCCGTTCTACCGCGAGCACGGGATACTGTTCGTCGAGCCGTGCTATAACCCGTGGAGCTGGATGAGCGAGAATACCGTTTACTTCGTCGAGGAGATTGTCTCGCTGCTGCGCCGCGAGCTTGACCTGCCCGCGTCCCGCGTCCCGCTCATATCAACGGGCGGCAGCATGGGTGGCTACTCCGCTGTCATGTATTCGTATTACGCACGAATCGAGCGACCCGTCGCCGTCGTTGCCAACTGCCCTGTCTGTGACCTCGTCGCCATCCGCCGCGAGCTCCCCGAGACCGAGCGCGCCTTCTATACAACCTACGGCAGTATCCCGGGCAGGGAGGACGATATTCTCGCCTCCCGCTCGCCCGTCAATCTCGTGCCGCGTATGCCGCGCGTCCCGTATAGCATCTACCATTGCACGGCGGACCCGTCTGTGCCGAAAAAGACGCACTCCGACCGCTTTGTCCCGCTTATGCTCGCCGAGGGGCATGAGCTGACCTACCATGAGGTGCCCGACCGAGGGCATTGTGATCTGACGCCGGAGATGTGGGACAGCTATAGAAATGATATCACAGCCTTTGTAGAACGTTTTCGGAGAGGCTAAAATCGTCCGGACCGAAAAAGCGAAAACAGAATTGCATAACTGATTTTCAGAATAATCAACTTTGTAAATAATTAGGTCGGAATCCTTACGGATTCCTGCCTAAAGTTTAATGTTTTCGCTTTTTCTGCGCCCGATTTCGCCCCGCGACGTACAATTGTACGCCTTGCGAGACGAAATCGAACACTCCAAACGATTTTATCTCTCTCCTGCTGGGGGGAGGCTAAAAAAGCGCAGACCGAAAAAGCGAAAACAAACTGATGTTATCGGGCTTTAGTGTGTACGCTATGACAGAAAAGGGGTCGGAATCCTTGCGGATTCCTGCCTAAATTTAATGTTTTCTCTTTTTCTACCGCCGAAACCCGTCTCTGCCGTACGCAAGTACGGCGACGAGTCGTGTTTCAACGCTTCTGCATCTTTTTTATCTCTCCCCGACTTGGAAAGGCTGAAAAAGCGCAAATCAAGTCATAAACATAATCACCCGAACGTCCGAAATCAAAAATCAACCGAGAAAGGAACAACCGAAATGAACATTGTATGCCTTGACATGGAGGGGGTACTTGTCCCCGAGATATGGATCGCCTTTGCCGATGCAAGCGGCATTCCCGAGCTGCGCCGCACCACCCGCGACGAGCCCGATTACGATAAGCTGATGAAATACCGCCTTGACATCCTGCGCGAGCACGGTCTCGGTCTGCCCGAGATACAGAAGGTCATCGAGGGTATTGACGTTATGCCCGGCGCGCGCAAGTTTCTTGACGAGCTCCGCTCGCTCACCCAGGTCATCATTCTCAGCGATACCTTTGAGCAGTTCGCAATGCCGCTTATGAAGAAGCTCGGCATGCCCACCATCTTCTGCAATACCCTCGAGGTCGCGCCGAACGGCGAGATAACAGGCTATCAGATGCGCTGCGAAAAGTCGAAGTACACCACCGTCCGCGCTCTGCAGTCCATCGGTTACGAAACCATCGCGAGCGGCGACAGCTTCAACGATCTCGGAATGATCGAGGCAAGCAAGGCGGGCTTCCTTTTCCGCTCTACCGACGCTATCAAGGCGGCACATCCCGAGCTGCCCGCCTTTGACGAGTATTCCGACCTGCTCGACGCTATCAAGGCAGCACTCTGAAGCTGTCAGGGCGGCACTGTGCCGGAAGCCTCGCGGTTTCTTTCAAAATATAAGATTTTTTCACTTTTTCTACCGCCGAAAACCGTCTCTGCCGTATGTTTTGTACGGTGACGAGACGGTTTTCGACGCTTCTGCTTCTTTTTTATCTCTCCCCGACTCGGGTCGGCTGAAAAGCGCAGATCGAAAAAGCGAACGCCGCTCCGAATATTTTTTATCTATCCCCATTGAAAATAACGCGAACTGTTAAAAAACAACCTTTTTTAACAGTTCGCGTTATTATAGTATATCAGACAAAAAGCAAAGCATCTGCTTATGTAATAGAAACGTGTTTTGAATTCTATTAACGGAAAACAGCCGTGACCTCTGTGGGCTACGGCTGTTTTTCTTATCGCTTTGCTATAAACAGAAAGTGATGTTTATTTTATGGGTAGTTTGCAATATCATTTGCCCCCGCATTCGGTCCATAACGGGCATCCCATATTACAATGGATAGTCCAACCATCCTGACCCTTTTTCCCATACGGACACATCGCGGTGCCCCAAAGGCTTTTCCTTCCCGAATTATTTCTGCGCGCAGAAGAACCGGAGCTTTGATTAGACCTACCAAAAGCGGACATCGCCATACCTGCCGCTAAAATACCGGCACCGATTTTTAATCCTCTTTTCAAAATGCCTCCCTCTGATTTTCCAACAGACTGTGCGTCGTTATCGTTTTGGCTGTTGCCGAAGGTTTCTTGCTGTGAGGAATTTTGTTCTGTTTCCGAACTCTCATCTCTGTCTTCTGCTTCTTGCTCCGGAAAATCGTTTTTGGTGTACACGGTATTGGCGAAATCGGGATAAATAAAATAGTCCAAAAGAGCGGCAATTTCTTCTGTGGTGCCGTACCTATCTTCCAAAATTTTATATACCCTTTCTTCGTTTGGCTTTTTCAAAATATAATCAAATAATATATCTACAATTTTATCCTGCGGGAAATTAGGATTCTTTATGTTTTGAATGATAATTCCGATATCATTGACTTCTCCGCTGTCAAAAAGCCAAATATCATGGAGATTTTCTCTCAGTATTTCTACCATGGTTATAACAGTATTCCAATAATCCGAAAAAATATCATTGAATAGTTCACGGAGAATAATGTGTTGATACAGCTCAGCTTTTTGATCGTTTGTTAATTTCTCGGATCCGTCAGCGAAACTATCAGTCGCACCATCGACAAAGCTCTTTACAAAATTACTGCTGTTCCTTGTTAAAAACGACCCGAGTCCTTTTGCAATCCCGCTTTTGACACCATAGTTTTCTTCTTGCGTTTCCTCTATATTCTGCTGCATTGTTTGATAATCATTTAATGTATTGCAGAATGAAGCCATGTGGCGCTCTGTAAATGTTTCCACCGAATAGTCATATACACCTTCTGCAATTAAGATATCAATCGCCTTACCCGCGATAATATCCAAATGCTTTTGATAAATTTGTGGTAAATGTTCCATGAAAGTATCAAGATCGTTGACCGATGTTTTATACTCTTGCAGTGCATTGTCGGAACATGATTTTGCAAGCTTCCTGAAATTTGTGCGATAGGTGATAAAAGTGTCCAATCGAGCAGGAACAACTAATGTTTTGCCGTCCACGGAAAATCTTTTTTCAACACCTGTGTAAGCCTGAAATGTTTCGTCTGTCATATTATTCATTTTTGCCTCTCATCCTGTTACAATTTATTTCCGCAATGCACCTATGACATTGTGGTTTGCTTTTCGTACATATCTCTCTGTAGCCGTCGGCGCAGTATGCCCAAAGGATATAATCCACTTCGGCAGCCGAACGGTTTATGCATTTTGCAATCGCGGCGATGATATCAATCGCTTCAAACGGCGGCACGGTTTTATGCGCAGAACAGCCGAGATATTCGCAGCCTAAAATACGGCGGATGTGCCTGTCGGGTTTTCCGACGTCATAGCCGACGTTTTTAAGATACTCGGCAGTAAGAGCTTCGCCGAGCTGTACGAATTTATGCGGGCTTTTTGCGTCGGATAGTTTTTTTACAAGAGTTTTTAAATTGTCATTTTTGTCGGCGAGTCCTTTATAGAAGTTATCCACGCTGCCGTACTCTTTTTCAAGCACAAGCAATTTACGAATATCGACCTCGATCAGTGCCTTCATTTGTTTTTTTATGTAGGGCGTTCCGAGCTTGTATGCCTGCACTCTATCGGATAATTTAACGGGGTCGGCGCTCAGCAAGGCATCGACGTGATACTCATAAAAGATTTCATCAATCAGCCGTATTTGTCCTGTGTCGCCGTCAATATGCGGTTCAATTCTGTTCCACGGCGCACCGGATGTCAACATGGAATAAACCATTCCGCGAATATGATCGCCGAGTGTAAAGGTGCCGCCGCACCTCCGTTTATCAATCTGCTTTTTGATATATGTATTTTCCCATAATTTTTTATTCTGCGGTGTTCCGTTCCGAGTCAACAGTTCATCACGCAATTGTCTATCCATACGCAAAACAAGCTTTGCGGCTTGCTCGATGTTCTCCAAGAAAATCACCTCGTTTCAGTTTGACGATCCCTGTGCACTTCTATAAACAGCTCGGGGCTCACATTCAGCGCAAGACAGATTGCACGCAGGTCGTCTGCATATATTGTCTGTTCTCCGCTCATCATGGCGTTAAAGGTCCCTTGGGATATGTTCGCTTTTTGCGCAACCGTCAATTGCTTATATCCGTTTTTCTCAATGTAAGCCCGAACCTTTTTGTATACCTCCATACACACACCCCCAATATATACAGAATTACTGTACTTTAACCTATATTATCACAGATTAACTGAGATGTCAACAGAGAAGTACAGAATTTCTTGACTAAGCTATTGCTTTTTCTCAGTTTTCATGTATAATATTGATAAGCGAGGTGATTATCTTGAAATATAAAATCGGCAGCAGAATTCGCAGATACCGCAAAGAAAGAGACTTAACGCAGGAACAGTTGGCTGACATGATACATGTAACCAAGAGCAGAATATCCAATTGGGAACAGGGTATCAACCGCCCCGATGCGGATATTCTGGCGGATCTGTGCATGGCGTTGGATGTATCACCGAGCGAATTGATGGATGTGCATTTGTCGTCGGACGGTTTCACCGATCACGAAAGAAAGGTCATACAGGCATATCGGCGCAGATCGGAGGTACGCCGCGCAGTCGATATTTTGCTCGGAATAGAGGATGACTGAATATAGCGGAAACTAAACGTATTCTGCTTTTTATATCAAGTACGTCTGTATTTTTCAGTGTCCGTCGGGCTAAATGAATTACGTTTATTATGCAGCAGCGGTCAAAATCTGCATATATTCAGACCTTTGGTGTTTTTGCAATTCAATGCAGCCCAAATGCTCAGAGCAATAAAAAAGAGCAGCAGTGCGCCGCTGCGCAGTACTGTTCTTAGGATTGTGATATTTGTTCGGTGTGATAAGTTATTCGGCGTGACGGGGGCGATTCGCTGTTATGGGAGCATCGCCGAAAAAAATCAAAAACCCTCGAGAAATCATTTTCTCGAGGGTTTATTTGGTGACCCGTAGGGGAATCGAACCCCTGTTTCCGCCGTGAGAGGGCGGCGTCTTAGCCTCTTGACCAACAGGCCTTACGTTTGATGCTTGATTATTATACCGCAAAGCATTGAAAAATGCAATAGTTTTTCGGAATTTTATTTTGTAAATAAAGCATGAACGCAGGGTGCGCGGCGGAGGTATGAGAAAGCCCTGCTCGCAGAAGAAAAGAGCCTTCCCCGCGCAGGGGAAGGCTTCGGTCTGTCGAAGGAGTCACCCGAGATGGGGCCATTCGAGGTTTTGTTATTTTTGACGTATTGAGCGGGTCAATCGTCGTCGGAGAAAATGCTGTCGATGATATCTCCCATGGCGAACTCTCCCTGCCCGTCGGCGGTGGTGCGGTCGCTCGGGGTGTTACCGCTCGGGGTGTTGCCGTTTCCGGTGTTGCCGCGCGGCACCTCGGGGTTCGGTGAGCTGCCGCTCACGGCGTTGTCGGTGGGGGTACCGTGCGCTGTGCTGCGGGAAAGTGTTCCGCCCGCCGAGGCAGCAGGGGATGCGGCGCCGTTTATCGGTGCGTTCTGTGCTGCGTCGGTTGTGTGACGTGATGCGGTGGCGGCGCGCTGCGTACTCAAAGCATCGGAAACGCCGGTGCTCGGGTTTGACGTATCGGGAGCATAGGTGCCGGGACTCGGTGCATTAGGATGCCCCGTGCGGTCGGAGCCCGATGTGACGGAATGCTCCGCACCGTCGAAATCCGATGCGTCGGAATACTCCATGCTGCCGCCGCCTACGCTGTCAAAGTAATCGATTTCCTCCGCATTTGCCTCTTCTGCCGCGCGTCTTGCCTCATCGCGCTTGGCTTCGCGGCTGATCTCGTAGAGCGAGCGCTCGTTTGCGGTGCGTGCGGAATCCTCGATAAAGGTCTCGAGGTCGAAATTCTCGAACAGCTCACGCACACCGGGTGCGGTGCGCTCTGCGCCGAGAGACGGCAGGGAGGCTGCGGCGGATGTTCTGCCTGCAAGTGCTCCGCCTGTGTGTGCCCTGTCCGCGGATGCTCCGCCCGAAAGCTCTGCCGTCTTGTCGGCGGGCTTTTTCTTTTTGCCCGTGAAGGGGGCGCTGAGCGTTGTGCGCAGCCATACGCCGACGACTGTATCGCCCCGCACGAGCTTATCCGTCTCAAACACGAACGCCATGACGGCGGGGGTCAGCAGCATCGGAACGAATCCGAAGCCCGAGACGGGAATTATGCCGAACAGCTCGCCTATCGGTGCAATTGTGACCGATATCAGCACGAGTGCGGTACAGATCAGGGCGAGCATTATTCCCGCGCCGCCGAGGCGGATGCGGAAGTCGAGCAGCGTGCGCTCGCGCTTTATCTCGCTCAGAGCGACGAACTGCGTTATCATGAAGCCGATAAAGCCCGCAGAGAGCAGCTGCTCATCGCTCACGGCGATGCCGCGGGCGCGCATTACCGTCGGCACGAGAGCGGCGACGACCGCCCACACAACACCGAGCACGGCATATCTTACGCAGGAGCGCAGCGGCTTTGCAAGCCTTCCGCGGACCTCGTCGCGGTGACCAAGCACGTGCACCGACGGCGGCTGAAGCGCGATTGAAAATACGGCGGCAAAGTCGATGACAAGCCCCGAGAACAGTATCTGCGATGCGGTCATGAGCGGTCGCCCGCCGATGATGCCCCACAGCACAAGCGTTATTCGCGCCGCCTGAGATGCAATTAGGTAGAATGCGACACGCAGCAGATTCCGATAGGTCTGTACCGCGCCGCGGACCGAGCCGACGAGTGCGCCGAAGCCGCCGTAGCTGCGGATGCGCGGGCGCAGCAGAACAACATCCGAGAGATACCGCAGTGCGGCACCCGAGTCGGCAGCTCTGCCGTCGCCGCTGACGACGGGGGCATTGCGCTCCTCGCCCGTCTCGGTGGTCTCGAGCGCATAACCGACATCGCTCTCAAGCATTGCGGGGAGCGAGTCGAGCCTGTCGGCGACAAAGCCGACGCGGTGCCCGTCCGCGCGCAGGCAGACGACGAGCCGTTCGGTCTGCGCGGGGGAGAGGCGTGCAAAGTAGCTGTACAGCGGCAGGTTGACGCGGAACATCTCGGGGCTGAGCTTTGAGAGCGCGGCGCCGTTTGTCGCCTCGGCGGGGTCGCGGACGATATCGAGCGAGCGAGCGAGCACGAGACCGTAGTCGCCCCTGCCGTCGTCGGTCATTATTATCTTGATGCCCGCCTTGCGGCAGTCGGTGATGCACTTTGCCGCGCCGTCGATTATCGGCTCGCGGATAACGATGAAGCCCTCAAAAACGAGGTCGCTCTGGCATGCTGCTATCCTGCGCAGATTGGTATACTGCGTGCGTCGCGTAGCGACCGAAATGACGCGGCAGCCGTCCTTGACGGCGTCCGAAACGTATCGTATCAGCCGTGCGCGGGTATCGTCGGTCATGCGGTGCTCGCCGCCGCTCTCGCGGAGCGAGACGCAGCGTGGAAGCATGACTCCGGGGTCGCCGCGCGAGACGGCGCAGAAATCGCTGCCCGCGAAATACAGCGTTGTGTCAAAGCGGCTGTCGTCGCCCTCCTCGCGGTGATCCGCCATCGGAAAATCGCGGTCGAGCCGCGCGTTGTATATACCGAGGTCGGTCGCGCAGGAGATAAGCAGCTCCTCCTCGCCCGAGTAGACGTTATTGCCGCTGAGGTTGTTATATACGAGCTTTCTTGCACCGTAGCGTCCCGACGAGACAACGGCGAGCTTTATTATCTCGGCGCAGTGGCGCTTGAAGCCGTGCTCGCCTATTCTGCGGTCGACGCCCGCAGCGGTGACGACGCGGGAGATATGTACCGCATCCGACGCGATGAGCGCGGAGCGGGGGATGATGAGCGTATCGAGGTCGATTATCGAATCGAGCTTGTCCACACGGCGGACGAGCGCGCCCGTCTCACGTTCTCTGCCGCTGCCGCCGAGTCTGCGGACTCCGCTTGCAACGACGATGTGCGAAAAGGCGAGATAGTAGGAGCTCATGCTCGAAACGGCGAGTGACAGCGCGGTGATGAAGGTGTCGAAAAGGCTGCCCTCTCCCTTGCCGAAAATGAGGTCGAGCACAACGACGACAAAGACCGCCGCTATCATGCACAGCCCCCAGACATCGCCGCATTCGCGCATGGAGCGGAAAACGCCGAGAACGGGCTCGTCGCTCCGCTTGCCCTTGCCTGCGGTCGATCTGTGCTGCTCCTCCTGCTCGGCGCGCAGCACGGAGAGCTCGGTGTCCGAGCCGGTACGGCACACGACGGCGCGTGCGCTGCCGCTCATTACGACGCTGCCCGCAAAGAGCATATTCGTCTGTGCGCGGAGCGAGAGAGCGCCGCCGCGCGTCTCGGGAAAGCCCGAGCGCTTTCTTACCGCGCCGTGCTCACCCGTGATATCGGTCTCGGAGACGGTGATGCCGTCCGACTGTACAATGCGTGCGTCTGCGGGGATAACGTCGCCCGCACTGACGTATATTACGTCGCCGGGAACTATCTCACTGCCCGGCAGCCGCCGCGCCTTATCCGAGCGGACGGTGTATACACGCGGCTCGGCGCGCTCACCCGTCTCACGCAGGATGCCCTGTGCGCGCAGATATGCCGCAAGCGCCGCAGCGGCGTTCAGCACTACGAGCGCAATTACGGTCGCCGAGCTTATCCCGCGGTCGAAGATGTGCGCGAGCAGTGCGGTGAATATCAGAAGAACGGCGGTAAGGTCTGCGACGGTGCGCAGCTTATCCTCCTTCTTTTTACCCTTCTGCTCCTCACGGCGCTGCTCGGCGAGTATGCGGGAGCGCTTTTCCGCCTCTGCGGAATCAAGTCCCCGAACGGGGTCCGAGCCGAACTTATTTGCCACCTGCTCTGGGGTCAGCTCGTACCATTTATCGTTCTGTCTGCCGCTCATACGTCGGCGCTTTGCAGCCCGTCCTTATCAGAGATGACCCTGATTATCGGATATGCGTCGGGCTCCGCGCCCTCCCCGGGCGCGTCGATGGTCACCGCGGTCACCGTCTCGCCGTAGCGACGGATGAGCTCGTCGGCGATGCCGTCCTCGATGTGCGTCTGAACATAGCGGCGCATATTTCTCGCGCCGAATTTGCGTGAATAGGAGCGGTCGGCGACATACTCCTGTGCCGCCTCGGTCCAGCTGACCTTGATATCGCGCGCTGCAAGCGTATCGCGCAGCTCGCCGAGCATAAGCCCCGCGATGCGTACAAAGTCCTCTCTGCTGAGCGAGCGGAAGGTGATTATCTCGTCGACGCGGTTGATGAACTCGGGGCGCAGGAACTCGCCGAGCGCCTTTTCGGTCCTGCCCTTTTCCTGCTCCTGCGCGCTCGCGCCGAAGCCGGGGGTGTTCGAGGACATCGTAGCGCCCGCATTCGTTGTCATGATGATAACCGTATTCTCGAACGAAACGACCTTTCCGTGTGCGTCGGAGACCCTACCCTCGTCGAGTATCTGGAGCAGGATGTTCATAACGTCGGGATGCGCCTTTTCTATCTCGTCGAAAAGGATAACCGAATACGGCTTGCGGCGTATCTTCTCGGTGAGCTGACCCGCGTCGTCATAGCCGACGTATCCGGGAGGTGAACCGATGATGCGGGATACCGAATGCTTTTCCATGAACTCGGACATGTCGAGCCGTATCAGCGTCTCGGGCGAGTTGAACAGATCCTCCGCGAGCCGCTTGACGAGCTCGGTCTTTCCGACGCCCGTGCTGCCCGCAAAGATGAAGGATACGGGCTTGCGCTTTGCGCTGACCCCCGCGCGGTTGCGCTTGATGGCGCGGACGACGGCATCGACAGCCTCGTCCTGACCGATAATGTGCGCGCGCAGACGGTCGCCGAGTGTGTCTATGCGTGCGAACTCGTGCTCGGTGATGGTGCTTGCGGGAATGCCGGTCCATATCTCAACCACATCTGCAAGGTCGGAGACCGAAAGACTGATGGAGTCGCGCTCCGCAGACAGGCGGTCAAAGCGCTCCTGCATGCCTATCTCGCGCGTGCGCAACTCGGCTATGCGGGCGTATCTCTGCTCGTCTGCGGGGTCCTCTCCGCCCGACTCGGACTCGAGCTTCTCGCGCTCTGCGCGTACGGCGGCGAGCTCTGCGGCAAGCTCCTCCGTCTCCTTTATTACCGGAGATGCGAGCGCAAGATGGGAGGATGCCTCGTCGAGCAGGTCTATTGCCTTGTCGGGCAGGAAACGGTCGGTGATGTAGCGCTCGGAGAGCGTGACCGCCCGCTCAACGGTATAATCGGGTATCTTTATGCCGTGAAAGCTCTCGTAATAGCCCTTGATCCCGCGCAGTATCTCGACGGAGGCCTCGATAGACGGCTCCTCGAGTATGATGGGCTGGAAGCGGCGCTCGAGTGCGGAATCCTTCTCGATGTACTTGCGGTACTCGGTGAGGGTGGTCGCGCCGATTATCTGTATCTCGCCCTTGGAGAGTGCGGGCTTGAGTATGTTTGCCGCGTTCATGCCGCCCTCGGCGTTGCCGCTCTCGGCAATCATGTGCACCTCGTCGATGACAAGGATGATGTTTCCGCATGCCTTTATCTCGTCGATGAGCCCCTTCATGCGGCTCTCGAACTGCCCGCGAAACTGCGTTCCTGCGACGAGCGCGGTGAGGTCGAGCTGAAATACCTCCTTGCCGCGCAGCTTCCACGGTACGTCGGGCGATGCTATCATCTGCGCAACCGCCTCGGCTACCGCCGTCTTTCCGACGCCGGGCTCGCCGATAAGGCAGGGGTTGTTCTTCTGTCTGCGGCAGAGTATCTGTACGGTGCGCGCTATCTCGCGGTCGCGCCCGATAACTCGGTCGAGCTTGCCCTCGCGTGCCTTTGCGGTGAGGTCGGTGCAGTAGAGGGTCAGATATTTGCGCTTCTTTCCGCGCTTCTCGCGCCGTCCGCCCTCGGTGCGTACACCGCTGCCGTCGGACGCTTTTTCCTCCCCGTTTTCGTTACCGCCCGGACTCATCGATGCCGAAAGGTTCGCGAGCGGGGCAAACAGCTTGCGGAAGTCGACTGCGGGAGCGTGACCGTTATCACCGTCGTCGCCGTCGCCCTCGTCGTCACCGTCAATGTTCTCGTCGTCGGTCGGCTCATCCGAATCCTCACCGCTGTTAGAGATGAGCTCCTCCATCTCGGTATCCATGCGGTCAAGGTCTTCGTCGGAGAGCCCCATCTTTTCTATCATGTTTTCGACGGGTTTGATTCCGAGCTCCTTTGCGCAGCGCAGACAGATGCCCTCGTTTACCGTCTTTTCGCCGTCAAAGCGGGTGACAAATACCACCGCCATGCGCTTTTTACACCTCGAACAAAGTTCCATTTTCATATGATGCTCCTAATATATGTTGCAGAAATACGGTTTTTCTTTTCTTCACGCAGTTTACGTTTTTTGGGGGCAGCGCCCGCGGGAGACGCTGCCTCCCGTCGAAGGCGGGTATGCCGCACATTCAGACTGTCGGCAGCGGATGTGTACTGCGGATTCCGATTGTCGAAAGCGGATATGCGACCCGCCGCCCGCGCCGACGCATCAGAAGAAGCGCGCGGCAAAGGCGAGAAGATGTGAGGAATCGAGCGCCTGCCCGAACAGGTCGGGGCGGAATGCCACGATAGTCGGACGCATGACGGTCAGCACCCATGCGAGCGCATAGCCGAGCCCGAGACCCGTCAGCGCGCCGAGCGCACCGCCCGCGAGCTTGTTCACGCCGTGCAGCACGGGCAGACGGAATATCGCCTCGAGCACCGCAGTGATTATGCGCAGCACGATGAGCGCGAGCAAAAAGCCGCCGAGAAAGGCAATGCCCTCGCTTATTCTCGATTCCGCCGCCGATGTCACCACAGCCTCAAAGTCCTCGTCTCCGCTCTCGCCGTCTATATCAAGGTCGGCGAGCCCGAGCTTATCGAGCAGCTCGGCGACCGATGCGACCGTGCCGCCGCCCTCCGTCTCGAGCTGCTCGGAGACATACTCGCCCAGCGGCTCGTGAATGTAGGCATCTACGAGTTTATCCTGCGCAAACGGCTCGACATACGGAACCGCCACGCGCGCTATGATAAGGGCAAGCACCACGGAGATGAAGCCCATGACCGTTCCGACCATGCCGCGCCGCAGTCCTATGATTACGGGCAGGATAACTATCAGTATAAAGATTATATCGAGTACTATACCCATGATTTTCCTCCGATTTTCTTTGCGCCGAGCCGCCGTGCGGTGCGGGATGCGAATATCCGCCGCAGGCGGTGTCGGAACCGGTGATTTTCGCCGCGCGTCCGGCCATCAGCCGCCCGCCGAGAATGCCTCGGCTTCGCTGAGCGCCGTCGACTGCGAATAGTAGCAGAGCCAGAGCGTTCCGTTTCCGACGTGTATGTCGCACGGGCTGCCCTCGTAGCTGTACTCCGCCGTCTCGCCGCTGCGGACATCGAGCCGCAGTACCGAACCTGAGAGCAGAGCGTATACATAGTCGCCCGAGCTGCACAGCCGCTTGACCTCGCCCGTGACCGACACGCGCTGCTCTTCGCCGAGCGTGTCTCCGAGCACAATTATGTCGCTCTGACCGCTGACCTTCTCGCTCGTCACGCCGATGACCGAATAGCCGTCGCCGAAGCACCATGTAGACGGTACAAAGCTGCCGTAGCCGTACTCCGCCGTCATTCCGCCCGACGGCGAGATGCGGAGCAGCGAGCGCGAGGTTATCGCGGTGAGCGTGCTGCCGTCAAAGCATGCGTCGGCTACCACCGCCGTGCCCGTGTCGACGGTATAGACGGTGCTTCCGCCGCGCGGGTCGTAGACCGATATCTCGCCCGACAGGCTTCCGTCACGCTCGTCTATCGAGGTTATATAGAACAGCGAGCCGCCGGACGAAAAGCCCGCGCTGACCGCGTATTTGTCCTTGAATATCTGTACGGTGTTCTTGCCGCTGCTGTCGTAGATATATGCAACGGTGCGGTATTCCGCGCTGCGGGTGAGAACGGCATAGCTGCCGCTGACCGACGCTGCCGCCATATAGATAGGATAAGCGGTAGTGCCTCCGCTTATTCGCCCGAGCGAATTATAAACCGCATATGAGGTGCCGCCGAGGTCGTAGGTGACGGCGTACGAATCCGATACCGAAAGGCTCGGTGTCTCGTAGCTGTGCTCCTCCGAAAAGATGTTTCCGCCCTCGCGCGAATAGAGATGAAATCCGCTGCCGTCCGACAACGCAAGGCTTTCGCGGAACAGACCGAACACGCTCGAGGTATCCGACTCGTATGTGATGGTGACGCTCGATGTGTTGGAGTATACCGTGTTAGTCACGCCGAGGTCGCGTATCATATATCGGATGTTTTCGGGCGTTATGTCACTGCGAAAAACCGAGAGCATAACGACGATGAATACGGCGAGCGTTATCGCCGTTATTATCTTTGCGAGTCGGAAGCGGCTCGAAATTTTTATGTAGTACGGACTCAGACCCGCAAGCGCCGCCTCGCGCTGCTGCTCCGCTTCGCGCTCAAGGGTCGCGATGAGAGAGCGGCGTATCAGACCTGATTTTTTCTGCTTTTCGCGCTCGGCACTGTCGGCGGTCGCCTGTACGGCGGAGCTTGATGCCCTGCCGCCCGTGCTGCCGCTCGCATTTCCGCTCGCGTTCCGCTTATCCGCTGCCTTGTCGATCCTGCCGCCGTGCCCTTCGGGCTTTTTGCGTTTGTCCGCTCCGCTCGCGGGCTTGCCGCCGTGCGCGTTTGTTTTTCCGCGCGCATCGGGACTGCCAGAAGTGCGTGCGCCTGTTTTTCCGCGCGCATCGGGACTGCCCGAAGTGCGTGCGTCGGGTGAATGCTGAGCAGCGGATGCATGCTGTGCGCCCGCTTTGTTCGATGCGGCGGAATTGCCCGAGCTGCCGAAATTACCCGACCCGCCGAGATTATCCAAGCCTCCCGACGATGTTCCCGTACGTCCGCCTATGCGAAATTTCTTTTTACCGTAGGTGCCGTCGGTGCGCTTCTTTTCGTCTGCCATGCTCCGTGCCTCCTTCCTCGGATTATATCGGAATTATCTCTGCATTATGCAGTATCTTTTAATAATGTATCAGCTGCCCTGCCATACCCAATCGGGGTAGAACACCCGCTCGAGATACAGCCCGCACGCGGGTACGGTTATCCCCGCCGCGCGGCGGTCGCGCGATGCGATTATGCCGTCTATATCTTCGGGACGACAGTGTCCCTGTGCAACCTCGAGCAGCGTTCCCGTCATTATGCGTACCATGTTGTAGAGAAAGCCGTTTCCGCTGACGCGGAAGCAAACATCGTCTCCGTCGCGCACGACCGATGCGCCGTATATCCTGCGCACCGTATCGTCTCCCGCGCCCGCCTTTGAGCCCGCTGCGACAAACGCCGCAAAATCATGCTCTCCGACGAACCGCGCCGCCGCGTCGTTCATCCGCTCGGTATCGAGCGGACGGGGGATGTGCAGCGCGCGCCCGACCGAAAACGGGTCGCGCACACGGCTGTTGCGGATGCGGTAGGCGTACTCCTTGCCGAGGCAGTCGTACCGCGGATGAAAGCCGTCGGGTACGACCGTCGCCCGCCGCACCGCGATATCCTCGGGCAGGATTGATGAGAGCGCAAGCGGAAGCCTGTCCGTCGGTATCGAAAAGCCCTCCGGCAGCTCGGATACCGTGCAGCAGAAGCTGCGGGCATGCACCCCGCTGTCGGTCCGCGAGCAGCCGGTCACGGGGCAGCGAACCCCGAGCAGCCGCTCTACCGCCGCGCACATCGCCGCCTGAACGGTCGGCGCGTTTGGCTGTACCTGCCAGCCCGCATAGGCGGTGCCTATATAGCTGATATCGAGCAGCACGGTCATTCCGCATTCTCCTTTCCGCATGCATATCGGTCTGCGGGTATATCCGACCCGCGCGTTACGCTGAGCGACGCGCCGAACGCCGCACCGGGCAGCACACCCATATCGGGTGCCGCATCGGCGGCGCATTCACATTTCCCGCAGCGCGACAGTCTTATATTATCTCGCGCTCACAGCACCGTCGACGTATATATGGGGCAGAAATGCCCGAGCAGCACGACCGATGCGCAGAACGCCGCCATTATCAGCAGCGAGGCGACATCTCCCGCGCCTATGCGCGTCGTCTGCATTCTCGTCCTGCCCTCTCCCCCGCGATAGCAGCGGCATTCCATTGCCGTAGCGAGGTCGGAGGCGCGGCGTATAGCCGAGAGAAAGAGCGGTATCAGCACGGGTATGAGCGCCTTTCCGCGCTCGATGAGATTGCCGTGCGAAAAGTCAACCCCGCGCGCCCGCTGCGCGTTCATTATCTTGTCGGTCTCCTCGATGAGGGTAGGAATAAAGCGCAGGGCGATGGTCATCATCATGGCGAAGTCGTGCACGGGAACATGCAGCCTTGCAAGCGGTGCGAGCAGTCGCTCGAGACCGTCGGTCAGCGCCGTCGGCGAGGTCGTGTAGGTGAGTATGATGCTCGTTCCCGTCAGCAGCGCCGCGATACGCAGCGTTACGAGCAGGGCGGTCATCAGCCCCTCCGCATATATGTGTATTATGCCCCACTCAAACAGCAGGTGCTCGCCCTTTGCCCAGAAAATATTTACTATAACGGTAAAGGCGATAATGAATATCAGCGGCTTCATTCCCACGATCACCGTTCGCATCGGTATGCGGCTGATGAGCACGAGCGCGGCGGTGAACGCCGTCACCGCGATAAAGGCGCTGACGCTGTCGGCAAGAAACACTCCGACGATATAGACTACCGTCAGAATTATCTTTGTCCGCGGGTCAAGGCGGTGCAGGGGAGAGCTGCCCGGAAAATACTGTCCGAGCGTTATATCCTTCAGCATAAGTCTCTGTCCTTAATTTATGTCCTGATGTACATTGCTTTGTGCGGTGCGGCCATGCTGCGCTGCACTTACAGCTTGCGCGATTGTGCCGCACAAGGTACGGTGCGGCACACGGCACGGCATGGCACGGATGCTTCTTCGATTTCGGCGGCGTATGTATCAGCCGCTCTGTGCTCCGCCGCGGGCGGCGATGCGCTCCGAATACAGCCGCATCAGCTCATCGCGTGCGTCTGAGACGGTGTAGATGCCGTCGCGTACGGGCACGCCGAGCTCCGCGAGCCGCAGCATCACATGCGTTATCTGCGGAACATCGAGCCCCACGGAGGAGAGCGATGCGGCATCCGAGAATATATCGACGGGGGTGCCGCTGCGGAAGAGCGCACCTTCGCTCACCACCGTTATGCGGTCGGCGTAGCGCGCCATGTCCTCCATGCTGTGGCTGACGATTATGACGGTATTCTTCCGCTCGCGCTGATACCGACGTATCCCGCCGAGTATTTCCTCTCTTCCGCGCGGGTCAAGCCCCGCTGCGGGCTCGTCGAGAATAAGCACCTCGGGCTCCATCGCTATTACCCCCGCTATCGCCGCGCGGCGCTTCTGTCCGCCGGAAAGGTCGAACGGGCTGCGGGGGAGAATATCGTCGCCGAGCCCGACAAAGCGGGCGGCATCGCGTACCCTGCGGTCTATCTCCGCCTCGTCGAGTCCCATATTCTTCGGACCGAAGGCGATATCGCGGTAGACCGTCTCCTCAAACAGCTGATATTCGGGATACTGAAATACGAGTCCGACGCGGAAGCGCACATCCCGTATCTTTTTCGGCTCCTCCCATATGTCGCGTCCGCCGAGCAGCACCTGTCCTTCGGTCGGTCGGAGCAGCCCGCATGCGAGCTGAACTACGGTCGACTTTCCCGAGCCGGTGTGACCGATAAGTCCGGTTATCACGCCCTGCTCAAACGATATGGAGAGATTTTTCAGCGCGCGCTTTTCAAACGGCGTTCCGACGCTGTAGTCGTATGAGACGTTTTTGTATTCGAGAATGTTCATTCCGCACCTCCGAAGCCGAGAGCGGCGGCGATAATCTCCGCGCCCTCCTCCTCGCTGATAATGTCCTGCGGCAGAGCCGAGCCGTCCTGCGCGCGGAAGCCGCTCTCCGACAGCGCCGCGATGAGCTCGGTCACCTGCGGAACGTCAAGCCCCATCTCGCCGAGCTGCGAGAGATGCGAGAACACCCTGCGCGGCTTGTCGTCGAGACAGATCCTGCCGTCATTTATGACTATGACCCTGTCCGCCTCTATCGCCTCGTTCATGTTGTGCGTGATATGCAGCACGGTTATGCCCTTCTCGCGGTTGAGTCTGCCTATCGTCCGCATGACCTCCGCCCGTCCCTGCGGGTCGAGCATCGCGGTCGATTCGTCGAATATGATGCAGCGCGGCTCCATTGCGATAACTCCCGCGATAGCCACCCTCTGCTTCTGTCCGCCCGAGAGCTGATGCGGCGAATGGCGCGCAAACTCGGTCATTCCCACTGCCTCGAGCGCAGCGTCTACGCGGGTGCGTATCTGCTCGGGCGGGATGCCGAGATTTTCGGGCCCGAACGCGACATCCTCCTCAACGACGGTCGCAACTATCTGGTTGTCGGGGTTCTGGAACACCATTCCGATGTCGCGGCGGACCGCCGCTACCGCATCGTCGTCCATGTCGGGGGTTATCTCCCGACCGTCTATCACTATCCTGCCGCTGTCGGGCAGCAGTATCATGTTGAGCAGCTTGGCGAGCGTCGATTTGCCCGAGCCGTTGTGCCCGAGCACCGCAACAAAGGACCCCTCCTCGATATCGAGGTCGATCCCGTGCAATACCTCTGTTCTCTCGCCGCGCTCCCCGTCCTCATACGAGAATCGGAGCCCTTCGACGTGTATAAACGCCTCTGCCATGCTCTCTCCTTCTAAGTCCTTCTGTGCCTGTATCTGCCTTGTGTATGCTTGCCTGAACGTGTTTTTGTCGGTCCGACGGTCGAGCTCCGTCAGTGCTTTGCCGACCAGCGCGCGGACGAGCCGCAGGGGATGGACATCCCCGTTTCGGTCACGGGAAGTCCGAGCTCGCAAGCCTCAAGCTCGCCGCCGTCAAACGCGGGCACCGTACCCATTATATAGCTGACAACCGACGGCGAAAGCCCCGTTGTATACGAGTTGACGAGGAAGAACAGCGGGTCGTCCGACAGCACGCGCGAGGCGAGTACTATCAGGTCGTCAATGCTGTCCTCGAGCTTCCATATCTCGCCCGACGGTCCGCGACCGTACGACGGCGGGTCCATTATAACCGCGTCGTAGACCTTGCCGCGCCGCAGCTCGCGCTCGACGAACTTTTTGCAGTCGTCGACGATGTAGCGTATCGGAGCCTCGCCGAGCCCGCTCAGACGCGCGTTATCCTTCGCCTGTGCTACCATTCCCTTCGCCGCGTCAACATGGCATACCGACGCGCCCGCAGCCGCAGCCGCGACCGTCGCGCCGCCCGTGTAGGCGAAAAGATTCAGCACGCGCACGGGTCTGCCCGACGCGACGCGCGTTTTTATAAGCTCGGTGAACCACTCCCAGTTTGCCGCCTGCTCGGGGAACAGCCCCGTGTGCTTGAAGCCCGTCGGGCGGACGATGAAGGTCAGGTGCTCACCGATGCCGAGGTCGTAGCCGATGTTCCATTCGCTTTTCAGCCGCCGACCGTTGTTCCAGCTGCCGCCGCCCGACGACGAGCGGTGATATGTGCCGTCGGCATGCCGCCACGCATCGCTCGCGCGTCTGCCGTGCCAGACTATCTGCGGGTCGGGGCGGATAAGGGTGTAGCTCCCCCACCGCTCGAGCCGCTCACCGTCCGAGGTGTCTATCAGTTCATAGTCCTTCCATCTGTCTGCTGTCCACATTACGTTATCTCCCGTCGCCGCACGCTGCGGCGCTTTGTTGTCCGTTGACACCGCGCATTTCGCGATAATTCGTTATCCTGCTGCCGCGCATTTTCGCGGTGCTTTGTTATCTGCCGCGCGGCGCTTTGCTTATCTAAATTTATTCCTCGCCGTCAAACATCGATGTCTGCTCGGGAATACCGCTCGGCATCCCCCGTTCGACAGGCTCCGTAATGCCGGGGCAGCGCAGCCCGAGATGTCGGCAGGCGAGCGCCGTGACGCAGCGTCCGCGCGGGGTGCGCGTGAGAAAGCCTATCTGCATGAGATACGGCTCGTACACATCCTCGATGGTGACCGCCTCCTCGCCTATAGACGCGGCGAGCGTGTCGAGTCCGACGGGACCGCCGCCGTAGATGCGCACTATCGCCTCGAGCATTCGTCGGTCAACGCTGTCGAGCCCTCGGTCGTCTACCTCGAGCATTCCGAGGGCATAGTTCGCGGTCTCGCCGTCGATTATCCCCCTGCCCGAGACCTGCGCAAAGTCGCGCACGCGGCGGAGCAGACGGTTTGCAATACGCGGTGTTCCGCGCGAGCGGGAGGCTATCTGCATAGCACCCTGCTCGTCGATAAGTATGCCGAGTATGCCCGCGTTGCGGTTAACTATCTTTTTCAGGTCCTCGGGGTCATACAGCTCGAGCTTCAGCACTACGCCGAAGCGGTCGCGCAGAGGCGTTGACAGCTGTCCCGCCCGCGTCGTTGCGCCGACGAGCGTAAAGCGCGGCAGGTCTATGCGTATGCTGCGCGCTGCGGGGCCCTTGCCTATGATTATGTCGAGCGAGCCGTCCTCCATCGCGGGGTAAAGTATCTCCTCCACCGAGCGCTGCAGACGGTGTATCTCGTCGATGAACAGTATGTCTCCGTCGGATAGGCTCGTCAGCAGCGCGGCAAGGTCGCCCGATTTTTCGATGGCGGGGCCGCTCGTTATGCGCAGATTAGAGCCCATTTCCGCGGCGATTATGCCCGCGAGAGTGGTTTTTCCGAGACCGGGAGGCCCGTAGAGCAGCACATGGTCGAGCGCGTCGCCGCGCTGCTTTGCAGCCTCGATATATATTTTCAGATTTTCCTTGACCTTCGTCTGTCCGATATAGTCCTCAAAGCGGCGCGGTCGCAGCGTCGGCTCCGCCTCGCGGTCCTCGGGAGTTTCGGCTCTCGTGACCACACGGCTCTCATCCTCGTCGCCGTCGAAATATCCTGCCCCGCCCGAGAAATTTTCTTCTATCATTCCGCATTACCCCCTGTCGTTTAAGGCTGTCGACATTACATCAGCTTTTTCAGCGCCGCCTTGATGATATCCTCAAGCGACAGCGCCTGCATGTCTATCCCGCGCAGCGCCGCGGCAATCTCCGATCTGCCATAGCCGAGCACGAGCAGCGTGCTCTCCGCATCCGCAGCCTTTCCGGGGTCCTGCGGCATCGCGGCAGCGCCGACATCCTCCGCGCGGGTGCTCTCGGGCAGTGCTCCGAGCTTGTCGCGCAGCTCGAGGATTATGCGCTCCGCCGTTCGCTTTCCGACGCCCTGCGCGCGGGTCAGCGGCTTGTAATCCCCGCCGCCTACCGCAAAGGCGATCTCCTCGGGTGAGAGCGCGGAGAGGATCGCTATCCCCATCTTCGGACCGACGCCCGAGACGGATATCAGCTTCTTGTATAGGTCAAGCTCTCTCTCATCGCGAAAGCCGAACAGCTCGATGCCGTCCTCCCGTACCGAGAGATAGGTATATAGCCGAACATCGCCCTTCGACGCGCCGTCTGCCGCATAACCGAGTGTTCTCCCGCTTACCGTCAGTCGGTAGCCGATGCCGCCCGTCTCAAGCACGACCGACGCGGCGTCGGTGTGTATTACCTTTCCCGTTATCGAATAAAACATTTCATGCCTCTTTTTAAGCTGATTTTAATACGATTCCGACCGATTTAAGTCGGTTATAAACCGAGTCAAATTTCCGAGTCGGGTTTAATCTGACCGATTCGAGACGTTATCCCGTGGGCACGCCGCACCCCGATTAAATCGTCCTTTTGCGGGTCGAACCACCGCCTCGCGGACGCACCGCTTGCGTCCCGATTGATTCGTCTTTTTACGGTCAAGCCGCTGTCTTGCAGGAGTGCGCCGAGCCTCAGACCTTACAAATTTTAATATGATGCGAGCTTGCTGCCGCCCGTGTGCGCGTGACATATCGCAATGGCGAGCGCATCCGCCGTGTCGTCGGGCTTCGGCGTTACCGTGAGCGAAAGTATGCTCTTGGTCATCTCAATGACCTGACGTTTCTCCGCGCGCCCGTAGCCGACAACCGCCTGCTTGACCTGCAGCGGAGTGTACTCCGAGACCTTGAGCCCGAGCCGCTCCGCGCAGAGCAGTATGACCCCGCGCGCCTCCGCTACCGCGATACCCGTAGTCGCGTTGGTGTTGAAGAACAACTCCTCTATCGCCAGCTCGGTCGGTCGGTATCGCGCAACGAGCGCCGAAATGTCGTCGTATATCATCGAGAGACGTTTGCCGATCTCGGTGTGCGCGGGCGTTGTGACCGCACCGTAGCCGAGCACCGAAAAACGCGGCTCGTTGTATTCGATAACGCCGTAGCCGACCGTTGCCAGCCCCGGGTCTATACCAAGTATCCGCATTTCGCACCGCCTCTCCGCCTGTTTCGACTCGTTTTTACCCCCCGCTCGCGTGCGGGTATGAAAAATCATTTTATTATATCATATGAAGCGGTGTTTGTCAAAACGATTTTGTAAACATTGTGGGTATAACGAGGGGGTGCGCAAGGCGCGGCAAAAGGCACGGAAAACAGGCGCGCGGGGCGGGGGGACGGGAGGGATACGCGGCCTTTTGAAAATGCCCGGCGAAAACTTTGAAAAAGTTAGTCTTTCTCGGGCAAAGCGACCGAGATGATTGCTGACCGAAGAATTTGATTGCCTTGCGTGCTGACTAAAGAAACCATGCATATCGCTCTGTTAAACTCAACTTCGGCAGCGGGTGTGCGAATAATCACGGCGGAAAAACAACGCTGTTGTGTATTTCCCTCGGCATCGGGTGTACACGCTCTGAGAGCGGGAAAAACCAAAGCAGTAGGCGTGCATCTGAGGCTTTAGAAACGGGAGTCGCCGTGCCCGACGACCGTTTCGGGTATAACCTTGTTGTTTCGCTATCGGCTGAGCAGTCAGGGGGAGATACATAAGAGGGGGAATCGGCGCGGCC
>OIYS01000163.1_pt1 | contig 50220 bp, 43 predicted proteins | sample 1588271 | NCBI WGS metagenome assembly OIYS01 (sample SAMN03283286) | human gut metagenome | biome: human-associated habitat; material: feces | host: Homo sapiens | place: Peru | collected 2012 | reverse complement strand
CACAATAACCTTTTCGGCGTCGGGTGCGCCGTAGTAGTTGAAGAGCTTGTAGTCGGTGCCGATTTTCTCGTTGATCTTATCCATATACTTCTCAACGATACCGGGTATAGCGTCGTAATACTTATTGCAGGCCTCGCGGTGCTGGAAGAAAATATCACCGTTTTCGTGAGAGCCGCGCATTACGGGGTGCTCAGGGTTTAAAGCGCGTTTTCTGAACGCCTCAACCGCGTCCATATCGCACATTTCTTTAAGATCCTCATAATCCCAAATCTGAATCTTCTGAATTTCGTGTGAGGTTCTGAAACCGTCAAAGAAGTTGATAAACGGAACTCTGCCCTCAATAGACGCTAAGTGAGCAACGGGGGCTAAGTCCATAACCTCCTGCGGGTTGGTTTCGGCAAGCATTGCAAAGCCGGTTTGACGACATGCGTAAACGTCCGAATGATCGCCGAAAATGTTAAGCGCATGGCTTGCTACGCAGCGAGCCGATACATGGAAAACGCAGGGGAGTAATTCGCCCGCTATTTTGTACATGTTCGGGATCATAAGTAAAAGTCCCTGCGAGGCAGTGAACGTGGTGGTTAAAGCACCGGCTGCCAAAGAGCCGTGCACCGTACCGGCGGCGCCTGCCTCCGACTGCATTTCGGCAACGTTTACGGTAGTGCCGAATATGTTTTTAAGTCCCTGAGCCGACCACTGATCAACATAGTCTGCCATAGGGCTGGACGGGGTTATCGGGTAGATACCTGCTACCTCGGTAAACGCATAGGCAACATGTGCCGCGGCGTTATTTCCGTCCATGGTCTTGAATTTTCTGGCCATTGAAAATTCCTCCTGTTATAAATTTAATGAGATATTCCCATACCTATGTATTGTAGCACTTTTTTCTTCCCGTGTAAACAGGAAATTGTTTAATTTCGGAAGAAAAGTTTGTTAAAAATAGATTTTATGGGTAAACGCGCAATTTTTACCGGGTTCTACGGCGGTAATACCGTCCTTTTCCTTTAATTCATAGCTTGAGTTTTCAAGCGGAGTCACACCGCTCCATGGCTCTAAGCAAATATAGGGCGCACCCGGCTTTTGCCATAAAAGGAAATAATCAAAGTCTGTAAAATCAAGGCTTACGCTCTTGCCCGTAACGCGGTTTCTCAGCGTTACAAAATTCGATTTTACATCCTTAAACACAAGCGCGTCCACCGCGAAATACTTTTCGTAAAGCGGCAGCACCCTGCTTTCTTTAAGCACGGGCGTTACCGTGCCGTCAAGCAGATTGCCGTTAAGATTCCACGCGTTCAGCGTTTCCTCGCGCTCAAAAATAACGTCGTACTGCTTTATACCCTCGGGGCAGGCGTACGCTTCATGAGCGCCGACGGACATATACATGGTATCGTCGGATAAATTCTTAACATCGTATATAACGGTTATTCTGCCGAAATCAAGCGCAAATTTTACTCTGAATTCAAACTCCCACGGGAACTGCTTTAAGGTTTCTTCATTGCTTTTAAGCAATAAAACCGCCGCGGTTTCGGTTTTGCTTTCAATCTCAAAATTCATCGTTTTGGCAAAGCCGTGCTTTGCAAGGTGATATTCCTTGCCGCCGTGAGTGAATTTATCGTCGCGAAGGCCGCCGCACATAGGGAAAAGCACCGGCGCCGTGCCGTGCCATACCGCGGGGTCACCGTTCCAGAGCCTATCCTCGCCGTTTACGGTTATGCGCTTTATTTCCGCGCCGAGAGTATCAATATCAACCGACAGAATATTATTTTTTAAATTTACCATTATTCACCAACTCCTTGAATTTGATTATATAACATAAGAACCTATTTTTCAACCCCCGCATAAAATATCATCGGGGTGATATTCTATGGATAAATCTTTAATAGAAAAATACAGAAAAGAAATGCTTGAAAAATACGGCGGCATATCTTCCGCCGAATCCGCGCCCGCCGCGGCGATGAATGTAAGCCCGACGGAAACGGAAGAAAAACCCGCTCCGTCCGAAAAAGGCAGGCTTTCGGCGTGGGTCACGTCGGTTGCAAACATATATCCCGTTAAAAACGCAAGGGTTACGGTTTTTACCGGCTCGCCCGATAATATGACGGTGGTGGATTCCGCCGCGACCGACGAAAGCGGCAAAACAAAGGAATTTTTGCTTGACGCGCCGCCAAAATCGTTATCAATGGCTTCGGACACTGCGGCACTTCCCTACACACTTTACAACCTGCGGGTCTCGGCTGACGGCTTTCTTGATAACATACACCTTAACATACCCGTGTTCTCGGGTATTACATCGGTGCAGAAATCGGATATGCTGCCGAAAGCCGTTGCGGGCGGCAGAACCGACCCTGTTATTTTCAACGAGTTTTCATCGTTTGAGCTTTAAAAGGGGGTAATATTATGCCTAATATAGTCGCTCCCGTAATACCCGAAACCATAACGGTGCACCTCGGCGCGCCCGATTCTGCTGCACAAAACGTGGTGGTGCCGTTTGTTGATTACATTAAAAACGTCGCCTCAAGCGAAATTTACCCTACCTGGCCCGAAAACGCACTGCGCGCGAATATTTACGCAATTATAAGCTATGCGCTCAACCGAATTTACACCGAGTGGTACCGCTCGCGCGGGTATGATTTTGATATAACCAACACCACAAGGTACGACCAGGCTTTTGTTCCCGACAGGGATATTTTTGAAAACATAAACGATATTGTAGACGAAATATTTGATGAATATGTGGTACGTGAGGGCAGTATTCAGCCGCTTTTCACCCAATTTTGCAATGGCACCACCTCAACCTGCGCGGGACTTTCGCAGTGGGGCACTGTTCCTCTTGCCGAGCAGGGGCTTTCCCCGCTTGAAATACTCAAAAGATTTTACGGCGACGATATTTTAATTCTTACCGATACACCCGTAACGTCGGCGGGCGAATCATACCCCGGCGAGCCGCTCCGCCCGGGGGACGACTCCAACAGCGTTAAGGTAATACAAACCGAGCTTAACCGAATAGCGCAAAACTACCCCGCAATACCGAAAATTCGCCTTGAAAACGGTTTTTACGGCGTTGATACCGAGGATGCGGTGCGGGAATTTCAGCGCATATTTTCGCTGCCCGCAACAGGTGAGGTGGATAAAGCCACATGGTACACAATAAAGCGGTATTATAACGGGGTGAAACGGCTTTCCGAGCTTACAAGCGAGGGCATAAGCATAGGCGAGGCGTCTCTGCCCTACGCGCCCGAGCTTTCTGCCGGAATGGAAGGGCTTCCGGTCAAGGCGCTGCAATATTATATGGATGTTATAGCCTACCTTAACCCCGAGCTTGACCCCGTGACCGTAAACGGCATATTCGACCCCGCAACGGTTCAGGCGGTAGAGAATTTTCAACGCTTTTACGGTCTGCCCGTAACAGGCCGTGCAAACGCCGCGCTTTGGAATATTTTGAACCGCGAATACCGCGCAAGCGTGCAGTCTCTCCCCGCGGGCTACGAAAGCGGGCTTGCAAAAATATACCCCGGTTATGTTTTAAGCGTGGGCTCGCAGGGCGAAAACGTCAGCGATATTCAAACCTATCTGTCATATATCGGCAGGGTATACCCCGAAATACCCGAAATTCCCGTTACGGGGTATTACGGCACACAAACGCGCGACGCGGTTTATACCTTTCAGCGCCTTTTCGGGCTGCCGCAAAGCGGGCTTGTGGGCTTTAACACATGGTTCAGCATAGCAAACGAGTACAACATGCTGAAATCGCAGGAATAATTAATCGGAAACATGCAGAGATAACCCCCGCTGTTTCGGTTTGCCGAAACAGCGGGGGTTCTAATATCTACTTTCTAATGTCTAACATCTAATTTGGCTGAGGGGTATTTTCTAATATCTAACATCTAACATCTAATTTGGTGGTTATTCACCGAACGGGAAATTAAATGTACCGCCCGAATTTGAGGAGCTGCTGTCCTCCTGCTTATCGCTTGAGGGCGCTTTTGTGCTGTAGCTTGATTCGCTTGTATTGGCTTTAAGCACCGCGTCAAAGGTCTTCTCCGCTCCCGCCTTTGTAACCACGGTTACGGAAATCGTATCTCCGGCGGAGCAATCCTCAATTATATCAAGCACTATATCGTCGCTTGTTACCTCAATATTATTGATTTGGGTTATAACGTCCCCCTCGTTCACCTTGCCGTGCAGGTCACTGTCCTCCGCTACCGACGCCACATACAGTCCTACCGTGCTGTAACCGTTAATCTCGGCGGTTACGGAGTTTATGGCGGTATAGGTAATTCCGAGCTTTGCACGGCTTACAACCCTACCCTTGCTTATAAGCTCGCTTACAATGCGCTTCACCGTTCTTGTGGGTATTGCGTAGCCCACGGCGTCATATTCGGTTCCCGCAAGCTTTGATGAGGTTATTCCCACCACCTGCGAATACATATTGACAAGCGCGCCGCCCGAGCTGCCGGGGTTTATTGCGCTGTCGGTCTGAATAAGTTTAGCGGAATAGTTTGAGGTGGTGCGGACGCGTCTGCCGACGGATGAAATTATACCCTTTGTAATGCTGGAAGCGTCGGTTGCGTCGCTCGGTCTGCCTATGGCGACAACGTTTTCGCCGAAATTAAGCTCCGCCGAATCGCCGAACTGCGCCGCCTTAAAGCCGCTGCCCTCAATTTTAAGCACGGCAAGGTCGCTTACCTGGTCGCCCGCAACATATTTAGCGTCGTATTCCTTATTATCGGCGGTATAAATTTTAAATTTAGCCGACGGAACCTCGGCATAAATATGGTCGTTGGTTACAATATATCCGTCGTCGCTGTAGAAAACGCCGCTTGCCTGCGAGCCTTGCCCCGCGGTATTGTAAACCATTATTCCCACAACCGACTGTTTAACCTCTTCGTAAACCTCGGCGGCGGTTTTTTCGTCGGTTTTGGCGGGCTTTGCGGCAAGCTCTATTTTGGCGTTGCCGTCACCCGATGACCGCACGCTGCTTCTGCCGAGGAAATACCCGCCCGCAGACGCGGCGGTTAAAAGAACAACCCCCGCAAGCACCGCCGCAAAGTATTTCAAACCGCGGCTTACCGGCTTATAATCGCCAATGGGATTTACCGGCGTATAGTTTATAATGTTCGGCGGCGTGAAATCTTCCGTATTGCCACCCGTGTAGGGCGCGCCCGAAACCTCCGGCTGCTCCGGCTGGAATTCGTTTTCCTGTGCAATATCGGGCATGGCGGTATTTTCCGGCTGGGTCTCTGCATTTACGGGTTCCGCCGGCGCTTCCGCAATCGGCTCTCCGTTTTCATCTGCCGTATTCTTGTTTTCAAAAATCTCGTCCATAATGATTTCTATCTCCTTAATTGTTAAGAGGTAACACAACGCTGAATGCTGTAAACTTATTTTCCCGGCTTGCCGCCGTAATGCTGCCGCCGTGCGCTTTTACGATTGTTTTTACAATATAAAGCCCGAGTCCCGTGCTGTTTTTGTTAGCCGAGCGGGATTTATCCACCTTGTAAAATCTTTCAAAAACATACGGCAGTTCGCTTTCGGGAATACCCTTTCCCGTGTTTGTTATGGTAAAGGTGAGCTTTTTGCTGTCGGTTTTTACCTTAAAATCTATTGTGCCCGACTCGTTTGTAAACTTAACGGCGTTATCCACCAGATTATATATGACCTGATGAATAAGGTCCTTATCCGCGTTAAGCGAAACGCTTTGAATTTCGTCAAGCCCCGTAATATTAAGTTTAGCCGCCTCTATTCTTTGCTCCTGACTTACCACTATCGTGCAAAGCAACTCCCTGAAATCAAACAGCTCCGGCTTTAATACAAACTCGCCCGATTCCAGTTTTGCCATGCTGAGCATTGACTGAACAAGGCGGGAAAGCCTGCGAACCTCATCGGATACTATCTGCAAATAATAGCGCTGCCGTTCGGGCTCGATAGTGCCGTCCAGTATGCCGTCTATAAATCCGCCTATCGTGGTCATGGGGGTTTTAAGCTCGTGCGATACGTTCGCGACAAAGCTCTTTCTCATTCCCTCAAGCTGAACCAGCGAATTGGTCATCTGATTGAATGAAACCGCAAGCTCGCCTATTTCGTCGTCGCTTGTTACCGGTATCCGCTTTGAAAAATCGCCCTTTGCCATTGCCTTTGATGCTTCCGACATCTGTTTAAGCGGCTTTGTAAGCCTGTATGTCATGGCGTAAAGCGCAAAAAACATTATAACCAGCGGAATAGCCGCCGAAAGCAGGTAAAGTTTTGTCACCGTGGTCATAAGCCGACGGATAGACGAAAGCGGAGCGGTGCTGAAAACGGTTCCCACCGTTTCACCGTTTTCGTTTGTTATCTGCTTTGAAACAACATAATGCGGCGACTTATATATATTGAGCGTTTTCAGCTTAAAGGGGCGGCTTTCATCAACCGTAAGCTCTTCCTCGGGAATAATGCGCTCCGAGTGATAGCATTCGCCCTTTTCTTTCCACTCCGCACAGCTGCAAAGCACCACCGAACCCGTATTGTCGGCAAGAAAAATATCCACGTCCGATACCTCAGAAAGCGCGTTCAGGGTTTTGAAAAGGTCGTCCTTTTTCATTTCCCCGACTGCCATTTCGGCTATATAGTCCGCCGCTTCGGCAGAGCATTTCCCGAGCGTTTCGTATTTTGTTCTTGAAAGGTAATTGTTAAGAACAAAGGAAAGTATCATCATCATTACCGTAAGGCTGAAAATAATTATCAGCGCGGTGGTAAAGAAATACTTTTTGAAAAGCTTGAGCTTCATAAAACTATTTTACCTCGAATTTATAGCCTACTCCCCAAACGGTTTTAAGCGACCATTCATCGGAAACGTTTTCGAGCTTTTCGCGCAGCCGCTTAACATGCACGTCCACCGTTCGGGAATCGCCGTAGTAATCAAAGCCCCAAACCTCGTCAAGCAGCTGATCCCTTGTATAAACCCTGTTGGGATTGCTTGCTAAATGATATATAAGCTCAAGTTCCTTGGGCGGCGTGTCTATTTTAACGCCGTTTACCTCGAGCTCATAATTTGTAAGATTTATACGGAGCTTATCGTACCTTACCTCGTTTATCTGCGAGCCCTTGTCGTTATCGTGGGTTCTTCTGAGCACCGCTTTTATTCTCGCGATTACCTCTTTCGTATCAAACGGCTTGCTCACATAATCGTCGGCGCCCAGCTCCAAACCCAATATTTTATCAAAGGTCTCGCCCTTTGCCGTCAGCATTATTATCGGCGTTTCGCTGGTTTTGCGAATCTCGCGGCAAACCTGCCAGCCGTCGAGCTTGGGCAGCATTATATCAAGTAAAATAAGGTCGGGAGAATATTTGGTCGCGTATTCTACCGCCTGTTCGCCGTCGCCCGCAACCACGGTGTCAAATCCGTCCTTTTCAAGATAGAGGCGTAAAAGCTCGCAAATGTTTTCATCGTCGTCTACAATAAGAATTTTATATTGCATTTGTTTCCCCTCGCTTAATATTTTTATTTAAAAACAATAATATAATATTTATATTACGAAAATATGAATAATTGTAACTTTATTTTAAATTAAAAACCGCTCCGCGGCGTCATTTGGTTTTATCCCTTACCGACGAAAGCGGGTTTGAGTCGATTGCGGCTTTTATCTGCTCATCTGAAACATGGGTGTAAATTTGGGTTGTACCGAGGTTTGCGTGACCTAAAATATCTTTCAGCACCCTTATATCCACGTGCCCGTGCCGATACATAAGCGTGGCGGCGGTGTGGCGCAGCTTGTGGGTGGAAAGTCCCTTGCCGTCAAGCCCCGCCTTTTTTATATATGAGGTTACTATGTGCTCAACCGTGCGCGGGCTTATGCGCTTATGGTTGCGGCTTATAAAAAGCGCGTTTTTGCTCTCTGCCGTCAGCCCCTCGTGCGGGCGCACCTCAAGGTAGCGCTTTATCGCCGTTTTGCAGGAATCGTTAAGGTAGACCATACGCTCCTTATTGCCTTTACCCGTTACGGTCATAGTGCCGTCGGATGATATATCGGATAAATTAAGCCCGCAAAGCTCGGAAAGCCGCAAGCCGCAGTTTAAAAATATTGTTAAAATGCAGTAGTCGCGCCGCTCATTTTCGCCGTCTACCGAGTTTAAAAGCTCAAGGGAATCTTCAAGCGACAAATATTTGGGCAGCGATTGCTTTATTTTAGGCGCCTCTAAAAGGTCGGCGGGGTTACTTTCCAGCCTATGCGTCTGCACCGACATATATTTGAAAAACAGGCGCAGCGTTGAGGTTTTTCGGGCGCGGGTGGCAGTGTTGTTACGAAGCTCCTCTTTGCAGTATACCATAAATCCGTAAAGGTCGGAAACGGTGACCGAGCGTACAAGCTCTATATCCGCACCCGATATATCAATTTTATTAAACGGAACACCCTGCGGCGCTTTACCGCGGACAAGCAGAATATACCTGAAAAACGTGCGTAAATCGGAATAATACTGCTCTACCGATTTTGAGGATTTTCCCTTGATGGTTTCGTTGTAGGTTAAAAAATCACGGATAAAATCGGGGCACGCACTTAAAATTTCCAGCCGCATATGTATCACCGCCTGTTTTGCATTATATTCTTAATATATCATTTATTTAAGGGCGTTTCAAGTATTCTTAAAGAAATCTTAATAATTTTGTGACTTTATTCTTAATAGTTTATCTGTTACAATAGGTGTGAAAGGTCGGGAGAGAATGTATAACATTTTAATTTGCGACGACGAACGCGATATTGTATCCGCTCTGAAAATTTATTTAGAGGCGGAGGGCTACACCACGGTTGCGGCATACAACGGCAACGAGGCGGTAGAGGCGGTAAAAAATAACGCGGTGCATTTGGCGCTTATGGATATTATGATGCCCGAATGTGACGGAATTACCGCTATGACCAAAATACGCGAAATTTCCAATATACCCGTAATTCTGCTTACCGCCAAGGGCGAGGACACTGATAAAATTTTAGGGCTTAACGTGGGCGCAGACGATTACATTACAAAGCCTTTTAACCCCGTTGAGGTTATAGCACGGGTGCGCTCGCAGCTGCGGCGGTATATGCAATTAGGCGGCGGCAGCACAAAAAAAGAGGACGGCTATACCGTGGGCGGGATAGAGCTTAACGATAAAACAAAGCAGGTTTTTGCAGAGGGCGAGGAAGTGCCGCTTACCCCCACCGAGTTTGAAATTTTAAAGTTGCTTATGAAAAACGCGGGAGCGGTGCTGTCACCTAAAGAAATATATGAAAACGTGTGGGGCGGCGACGCCTTCGGCGCGGAAAGCACGGTTGCGGTGCATATTCGCCACCTGCGCGAGAAGATAGAGATAAACCCCTCCGAGCCTAAGTATTTAAAGGTGGTTTGGGCGCACGGCTACAAGCTTGAAAAGGGTGATAAATAATGAAAAGGTTGACATACAGCCTTGCCGCAAAAACCGCGGCGGTAATTCTTTCGTTTGTGTTTGCGGTATTAACGGCGGGCTGCGTTTTTGCGGGGGCGTTTATGTATTCCGAACGGTTTTACACCAAAAGCCCCGAGCAAATTGAGGAAGAAAAGTACGCCGGTATTCTTTGCAAAACCGCCGCACAGATATCGGAATATTACGGCGAGGGAAATACCGAAGAATTAAAGAATTTTTCAACCTCTTATTTTACGGTACAGGACGGCGAGACCGGCGAAACGCTTATAAACACCTATGTAAATCAAAAATATATAGGCAAAGCGGTTTTCAAAAATATGAGCGTTCATAAAACCGTTGAAAGCCCCGATGAGATTTACATTGAGGAATATCTGGGCGATGTGGATATTACCGTTTACGCGGCGGAAAATTACCCGCTTTCATACAGCAATCTTTTATACCTTAAATTAACGGATTTTTTGTACCCGTTAAGGTACAGCATTATATTTATAGGTTTTCTCGCTCTGCTTTTATTTGTTTTAACTATGGTGTTTATTTATGCCGCGGCGGGCAGACAGGCGGACGGCAGCGTAAAACTTGCATTTACCGATAAAATACCCTTTGATTTGCTTACCGCTTGCATAATAGTTATAGGTATGCTGAACATTGCAATTGCGGAAAATCTTTACGCCGGCGCCGAATTTCAGCTTATTGCTTTATCGGCAATGTTCTCGCTTGATTACTTTATTGCCCTGCTTTACACAGTCAGCTTTGCGGTGCGTATTAAAGCGGGAACGTTTGTTAAAAACAACGTTATATATCGGCTGCTGCGTGTATTAGGGAGCGGTTTAAAAAAGGCTTTCGGGTTTTTGGGCGTTATTTTCAAAAATCTTTCGCTCGTTAAAAAAACCGCGCTTATCTGCGTTGCGGTGCTTATTTTTGATTTTTTTGTGGCGGCTGTTTGCCTGTCTGCCGGGACGATTGCGTTTTTGGCGTTTCTTGCGGGTCTGAATGCGGTTGCAATAGCGGTGCTTATAATATTTACCGCCGTGCAGCTGCAAAGAATTAAAAACGGCGGTGAAAAAATAGCCGAGGGGGATATTGATTATAAAATCGATACCTCGTATATGTTCCCCGAATTTCGCGAATTTTGCGGCAGCCTTAGCAACATAAGCGCGGGTATGCAAAACGCGGTGGATGAAAAAATGAAAAGCGAGCGTATGCGCACCGAGCTTATAACCAACGTTTCGCACGATATTAAAACCCCGCTTACATCAATTATAAATTACGTTGATTTAATTAAAAAGGAGCAGCCCGAAAACGAGAAAATAAAGGAATATGTAGCTGTGCTTGACAGGCAGTCGAGCCGCCTTAAAAAGCTGATTGAGGACTTGGTAGAGGCATCGAAGGCGTCAAGCGGCAGCTTAAAGGTGGAGCTTTCGGAGTGCGACGCGGGCGTTTTGCTCTCGCAAACGGTAGGCGAATTTGACGAGCGGCTTAAAAACGCGGGGCTGACCCCAGTGCTGACCGTTCCCGATGCGCCGGTTAAAATTATGGCGGACGGGCGGCATTTGTGGCGCGTGCTTGAAAACCTTACGGGGAATGTGTGCAAATATTCGCTGCCCGGCACGCGGGTATATATGGATTTGACCGTAAGGGGCGGAAAAGCCGTTATAACCTTTAAAAATATATCGAAATATCCGCTTAATATTTCGGGTGATGAGCTTATGGAGCGCTTTGTGCGGGGCGATACCTCGCGGAATACCGAGGGCAGCGGCTTGGGGCTTTCAATAGCGCGCAGCCTTACCGAATTGCAGGGCGGCGATATGCACATAGATATTGACGGCGATCTGTTTAAAGCCGCGCTGGAATTTGATTTAATAAATGCACCTTGAGTTTTAAGGCGCAGCGGACTATAATGTATGAAACGGGGATAAAATGTACGAGGAAAATTACGGAAAACGCCGCGCATATTACGAACGGCGCAAAAAACGCAGAAGAAAAATAATAGCGAGAAGATTTTTATGCACGGCGCTTATTGCCGCCTGCATAGTGGGCGCGGGCATAGGAATAAAGCGAATTTTCACACGCGGGGCAGATGCGGCGGTTTTACCGACGGCGAAGAAAACAAGCGCGGCGGAAAGGCTGCAAAAAATTGAAATACCCGATTTTATAGACCCGCAGTTAATTCACGTTCATACGACTGCCAGAACGGGAACGCAGCTTGAGGATATAAAGGATATTGTAATACACTATGTGGGCAACCCCGGCACCACGGCGCAGAACAACCGCGATTTTTTCGATAAGGATGAAACCGAGGTAAGCTCGCACTTTGTGGTGGGGCTTAAAGGCGAAATTATACAGTGTCTGCCGTTGTGGGAGCGCTCGGCGGCGAGCAACAACCGAAATAAGGACACTATTTCCATAGAGGTGTGCCACCCCGACGGTACGGGAAAGTTCAACGACGCAACCTATACGTCAGTGGTAAAGCTTACAGCCTGGCTTTTAAAGGAAACGGGGCTTTCGGGGGATAACGTTATTCGCCACTATGACGTTACGGGTAAGCTTTGCCCCATTTACTATGTAAACAACCCCGATAAATGGGAAGCTTTTAAAAAGGATGTGAAAACAAGCCTTGCTGAACTTAAAGAAAAATGAATCCGCACTGACCGATAAACAAAAGAAGATAATAAGCATAGCCGTGATAATAGCATTGATTGTTTTTTCGGCGGCGGTAGCCTGGTTTGTAGGCAAGCCTATGATAAAGCTTGTATCCTCAAAGGGTGCGTTTTCCGAGTGGGTGGACTCCCACGGAATATGGAGCCGCTTTATATTCATAGGTATGGTTATTTTTCAGGTGGTAATAGCCTTAGTACCCGGCGAGCCGCTTGAAATAGGCGCGGGCTATGCTTTCGGCGCGGTTGAGGGCACAATACTTGTGGTTGTGGGCATAACGCTCGGCAGCGTTATGGTTTTCGGGCTTGTGCGCAAATTCGGCGTAAAGCTGGTAGAGGTTTTCTTTGATATTGAAAAAATTAAAAAGCTTAAATTTTTGCAGGATGAAAAGCGGCTTGATTTTATTACCGCCGTGGTCTTCTTTCTGCCGGGCACGCCTAAGGACCTGCTTACCTACGCCGTTGGGCTTACCGATATTAAGTTTTCAAGATTTCTGCTTATTGTGTCGGTTGCGCGGTTTCCGTCGGTCATAACGTCCACTATCGGGGGCAGCGCCCTCGGAATGGCAAATTATAAGTTCGCAATTATAGTTTTCGCGCTTACGGCGGTTATAAGTCTTGCAGGTATTGCAATATATAATTATATCTGCCGAAAAAAGGGGAAGTGAATCCGTTTTACAGCCTCCCCTGTGTAAGGGGAGGTGGCAGCCGCATGGCTGACGGAAGGGTTGTTAGAGACTAAGGCGCTGTAAAAGCTAAAGCTTGATTGAATACCCCTCAGTCGTGCATACGCACGACAGCTCCCCTCTGTTTTAACTTACGTTAAAAAGAAGGGAGCCGATAACTGCAAAAGGTTAAAAAATTGTAATAAATATTGACAAAAGGGGAAACCCGTGGTATGATACAGCTGTACCATTCAAATTAGTACAGTTGGTACGATAAAAACAGGAGGCTATTATGCTAGAAACAAAAGAGCTTGTTAAAATTTATAAACCGAAAAAAGGCGTGCCGGTTACGGCGCTTAATAAAATAAGCCTTAAGTTTCCCGAAAAGGGTATGGTTTTCCTGCTCGGTAAATCGGGCAGCGGTAAATCCACCCTGCTTAATGTGCTTGGCGGACTTGATAAGTACGACGGCGGCGAGATAATAATTAAGGGCGTTTCCTCAAAGAATTTCAAGCAGCAACATTTCGATTCTTACAGAAACACCTATGTCGGCTTTATTTTTCAGGAATACAATGTGCTTGACGAATTTTCGGTAGGCGCAAACATAGCCCTTGCAATAGAGCTGCAGGGAAGACGGGCGTCCGACAGCGAAATTAACGATATTTTAAAGCAGGTTGATTTAGAGGGCTTCGGCGCAAGAAAGCCCAACGAATTATCGGGCGGACAAAAGCAGCGCGTAGCAATAGCCCGCGCCCTTGTTAAAAAACCCGAAATAATAATGGCGGATGAGCCTACGGGCGCGCTTGACTCGGCTACGGGCAAGCAGGTATTTGATACGCTTAAAAAGCTATCCGAAACAAAGCTTGTAATAGTTGTATCGCACGACCGCGAATTTGCCGAGCAATATGCCGACCGAATAATAGAGCTTTCCGACGGGCAGGTTATAAGCGACGTGGAGCTTGACAGCGAGGCGGAACAAGCCGAAACACCCGACGGCATTGAGTTTTGCGGCAATACGGTAGAGGTGCCCGCGGGCTACCACCTCACAGAGGAAGACAGAACCGCCATAAACGACTATATAGATAAGCTGAAATCGGGCGATTTAAAGCTTACGGTGGGCGAAAAGTCAAAAACCGCCGCGCGCTTTAAAAAGACCGATGTGTCAAAAATTAAAACGGCCGACGGCTCCGGCTTTAAGCTTATAAAATCAAAGCTGCCCATGTCCAACGCTTTTAAAATAGGCGCAAGCGGACTTAAACACAAGAAAATAAGGCTTGTAATAACAATTTTGCTTTCCTGCATTGCGTTCGGGCTTTTCGGGCTTTCCGATACCTTCGGCTCTTACAACCATGTTAAGACCTGCACAAATTCGCTTGTTGACTCGGGCGTTAAATCGGTTGCGGTTGCAAAATCGAAAAAAACGGGCGATTACTGGCGCGATTACGGCTACCGCTTTTCGGAAAAGGAGATTTCCGATATATCGGCGGGCATGAATGTTAAAATGCACGGTATTTATCAGCCGCTTAAATTTAACGGAGATATATCGAGCCATACAAACCCCGAAATAAAGCTTACGGAAACCGACTACAATATTTATTGCCCCGTTATAAACGGCTTCGCCACCGTAAACGACGCGGTTTTAAAGGAAATGGGCTATAAGGTACTGGCAGGTAATTTGCCCGACGGCACTAAAAACGAAATTGCCGTGAGCGATTATATTTACGAGGTGTTTAAAAAGGCGCAGTATTTTGATAATAAAACCTACAACACCGCAAAGGACGGTACCAAAACCCCCGTTTACACCAAAATTAACACCTACACCGATTTATTAGGCAAAAAGCTTACGCTTTCGGGCACAGAATACACTGTTACCGCCGTTATAGATACAGGTTTTGATATGTCGCGTTATGCGTCGCTTACCGAGAAAAATGACCACAAAAGCAGAGCCGAACAACTGATGGATATGATTCTTTTTAATGAATTCAGCACGGAGGTGAGCTACAGCTACGCGGAAATTGCAATGGTGGGCGATGGCTGTTTGGATAAAATGATTGCCGAAAGACCTGCAATGGCACCGATAACCGAAGGATATATTTCCTACTACGGCGATAATTTTAACGCCGACTCAAATTACCTTGCCCGTATTTCGGATATAACAAACGAAAAGGTAATTTGGATAGACGGCGAGAAAAAGACCCTCGGCGATAAGGAAATTATAGTAACCGCCGATTCGCTTTCAAACCTTTCCGATGAGTCGGGTACGCGCGCCGAAACAGACGCGGAAAATGAGACAGGTACTACCGATTACGCAAAGCTGCTTAAAAATAAAAACACCGTTTCAATGTGGAAAAATGTATTCGGCAAGGAAAACAGCAATGGGGATATAAGCGGCTGCAAGATAGTAGGCGTTATAGATAATGTGACCGAGGGTAATAAATCAAAGCTTAAATCCACTGTTGTCTGCTCCGACGGTATTTATAACGAGCTTACCGAGGGAACGGATAAAATATACGGCTTTGCCGTGGGCACAATGCCCGAGGAAAAGAGCGCGGTGCACTCGCTTGTGGCTTACTGCTACAATGAGGACAGCGGCGTGCGCTACGCAATACAAAACTCGGTAACCTTCCAGCTTGATTCCATAAACGACGGACTTAAAACCCTTTCAAAATACTTCTTCTGGATAGGTGTGGGCTTTGCCTTGTTTGCCGCTGTAATGCTTTCCAACTTTATAGGCACCAGCATTTCCTACAAAAAGCAGGAAATAGGAATTTTGCGCGCCATAGGCTCCCGCAGCAACGATGTTTTCAGAATTTTCTTCTCGGAAAGCTTTATTATTGCCATGATAAACTTTGTTTTATCGGCAATCGGCGTATTTGCGGCTACGGTTATAATAAACAGCATTATCCGCAATGATGTGGGCGTGCTTGTAACGGTGCTGAGTTTCGGTGTTCGTCAGGTGGCCTTGCTCTTGATTGTGAGTATTTTTGTGGCGTTTGCGGCAAGCTTTTTGCCTGTTAAACGCATAGCGTCAAAACGTCCGATAGACGCCATAAGGGGCAGATAATGAAAAACATTCTTGAAATGGTTGAGCGCTCGTCAGAGCGCTTTCCCGAAAAAACCGTTTTTGCCGATGAAAACAAAAGCGTTACCTACGGCGAGTTTTTAAAAACGGCGCAGAGTATCGGCAGTAAAATAGCCGCGGCGGGGGTATATAAAGCCCCCGTTGCGGTAATAGCCGGGCGGTCGGTTGAAAATTTGACCGCTATGTTCGGGGTATTATATGCGGGCTGCTTTTACACGGTAATAGACGCGGATATGCCCGCCGAGCGTATAAAATCAATATTTGAAACGCTGAGCCCCGCTGCGGTTTTGGTGACGGAAACCTGCAAATCCATAATTTGTGAGATTGATTTCGGCGGTACGGTACTGTATTATAATGAGGCTGCGGCGTGTGCGCCGAAAAAAGAGGTTCTTCGGGAAATACGGGAAAATACGGTCGATACCGACCCCGCGTATGTGCTTTTTACTTCGGGCTCAACAGGTGTGCCTAAGGGTGCTGTTGTAAACCACCGCAGCGTGCTTGCATATATTAAATGGTATGCCGATACGTTCGATATAAACGAAAGCACGGTTTTCGGCAGCCAGACCCCATTTTATTTCAGTATGTCGGTATCCGATGTGTTCAGCACCGTATACGCGGGAGCACAGCTTCATATAATACCGAAAACGCTCTTTTCTTTCCCGATGAACTTAATAAGGTTTATGAACGAAAGAAAGGTCAACACAATTTATTGGGTGCCATCGGCGCTGTCGATAGTTGCGAATTTAAAGGTACTTGATTACATTATGCCGGAGTATCTTGAAAAGGTGCTTTTCGCGGGCGAGGTTATGCCCGTAAAGCCGCTTAATTACTGGCGTGAAAGGCTGCCGAACGCGCTTTTCGCAAACCTTTTCGGGCCTACCGAAACTACGGATATTTGCACCTATTATATAGTTGACCGCGAATTTTCCGACGGCGAGACGCTGCCGATAGGCAGAGCGTGCGATAACTGCGATGTATTTGCAGTGAAAGAGGACGGCACAGAGGCAAAAATAGGCGAAGAAGGCGAGTTATACGCCCGCGGCTCGTTTTTGGCAATGGGGTATTACAACAACCCCGAAAAAACTGCGGCGGCGTTTGTGCAAAACCCGCTGAACACCGCCTACCCCGAAACGGTTTATAAAACGGGCGATCTTGTAAAGCTGAACGAAAACGGCGAACTCATATACATTTCACGCAAGGATTTTCAAATAAAGCATATGGGTTATCGAATAGAGCTCGGCGAAATTGAGGCTGCGGCGTATGCGTCTGAGGGGCTTTCCTCCGCGGCAGTCGTATATGATAAAGCCGAGGATAAAATAATCCTTATTTACACAGGAAGGCAAAAGGACTCGGCGGAAATAATGAACGCATTAAAAAGCCGACTGCCCGATTATATGCTGCCGCAAAAAATAATACGCATAAAGGCAATGCCGATAAACGCAAACGGCAAGACCGACCGTAAATGGCTTACGGCTAATTACAAAAATATCTGATGGGGAGAAATATTCAATGGAGCAGGTTATAAAAATACTGGAAGAAATAAAACCGGGAATTGATTATTCACGCGAAACCGACCTTATAGGGGATAAAATTCTGGATTCACTTAAAATAGTGCAGCTGGTCAGCGAGCTTAATGATGAATTTGATATCGAAATAACCCCTATTGACATTGTGCCCGAGAACTTTAAAAGTGCCGAGGCAATTCATGCAATGGTTAAAAGATTAGAGGACGAATAACCGCTATGAGCTATACCTCGTACAGTTATCTTCTGCTTTTTTTGGGCAGCGTGTTTTTATGCTACACGCTGTCGCCGAAAAAATACAAGTGGGTAGTGCTGCTTGTTTCAAGCTATATTTTTTATATGATAAACAGCGGCAAGCTGGCGGTTTTTCTTGTTATTACCACCGCGGCGGTGTATTTTGCCGGAGTGTTTATAAACAAGATAAACGACGGCTTTGCCCTTGCTAAAAAAGGGCTTGAAAAGGAAGACCGAAAAAAACTGAAAGCGAATATCGCATGGCAGAAGAAAGCGGTTGTGGTATCGGCGGTGCTTTTTGTTTTCGGCATACTGCTGGTTTTAAAATACTCGGGCTTTTTCCTGCACACGGCGAAATCTTTGGCACATCTTGTGCATATTAGGGCGCATCTGCCGAAATTAAAGTTTATACTGCCGCTCGGAATATCCTACTACACTCTGCAGGCGGCGGGGTATATTATAGACGTATACCGCGGCAAATACCGCGCTACCGAAAATTTCGGAAAATTAGCCCTGTTTTTAAGCTTTTTCCCGCAGATAGTGGAGGGTCCGATAGGCAGGTACGATCTGCTTGCCGATAATCTTTACGAGGGGCACCCGTTTGACTACGACCGCACCGCCTTTGCTTTACAGCGCATAGTGTGGGGGCTTTTCAAAAAAATGGTTATAGCCGACCGCGCGAACATACTGGTTTCAGAGGTGTTCGGCAGCGCGGGCAAATACTCGGGCAGCGTAATACTTTTGGCGGGCGTGCTTTACACCCTGCAGATTTACGCCGAGTTTTCGGGCTGTATGGATATTGTAATAGGCAGCGGGCAGCTGTTCGGCGTTACAATGTCTGAAAACTTCTGCCGCCCCTTTTTCTCAAAATCGGTAAACGAATTTTGGCGGCGGTGGCACATAACCCTCGGTGCGTGGCTTAAAGACTATGTTTTCTATTCCGTCTCGCTTTCAAAGCCGTTTATGAGGCTTTCGCGCTTTGCAAAGGAGCATCTGAATGAATTTTTGGGATCCCTCGTTCCCGCATCTTTCGCCCTGTTTTTCACCTGGTTCGGCATAGGCTTTTGGCACGGCGCAGGCTGGAAATATATTGTTTACGGGCTTTATTATTACATAATAATGATGCTCGGAATGTACGCGGAGCCGCTTACAGCGAAATTCTTCTCCGCGCTTAAAATTAAGCGGGACTCGGCGTCTATAAATATATTCAGAATATTCAGGACTTTAATTTTGGTAGTAGGCGGAATGATGCTTTTCCGTGCAGACACCGTGTGCGACTGGCTCTTTATGATAAAGCGCATAGTTACCGATTTCGGCGGCGGCACATTTTTAAAGGACGTGCTGCTGTGCGGTATGGATAGGGCGGATTTTCTTATAACCGCCATAGGCGCGGCGGTAATTTTCACCGTCAGTCTTTTGCAGGAAAAGGGCATTGAAATAAGGGAAAGCATAGCGCAGTGGGCATTACCCGCGCGCTGGGCGGTGTATCTGGCGCTTGTGCTTTCGGTTATAATCTTCGGCGCTTACGGCATAGGCTATGAGGCTGTGGACTTTATTTACGGACAGTTTTGAGATATTTTTCGCTTATACAAGGTGTTTTTCCGCCGCACGTGTCAGCGGAAAAACATAAATGCGGCGTGAACGCCGCGAAAGTTAAATTTAAAGTTATTTGACAGATTGAGTTTTAAGAGGTGATTTTTATGAAAAAGGGTGCTAAAAACCTTATACGCGCGGTAAGCTTTTTTGCCGTGCTTATACTTTCGGTGGTGTCGTTTTCATATATGCTCGCCCCTAAGGATAACACGAAAGAGGCAGGCATAGTAAACCCCAGCGCCCATGGCTTTTACTCCGAGCCGAAAAATACAATAGACGTTGCCGTTATAGGCAATTCCGATGCATACAGCGGCTTTTCGCCTATGGAGCTTTGGAAAAATTACGGCTACACGTCATATGTAAGCGGCGAGGGGCGGCAGACCGTGGCGCAGGCGTATGTTATGCTGAACGATATTTTAAAATGCCACAAGCCCAAGGTGGTAATTTTAGAGACCGACGGCTTTTTTACAAAATCAAAGGTGGTGGAAAGCGCCGCGAAAATTATAAATACCTCGCTCGGCTCCTGCTTTTCGGTTTTTCAGTACCACGATCGCTGGAAAAGAGTAAAACCCGATGAGCTTTTGAAAAAGCCGCGCTTTACCGCACACTGCGCGCCCAAGGGTCAGTGGCTCAGCAATGATGTTAAGGGCTATATGGGCGGGGAATATATGGTTAAGAGCAAAGAAAAAGCGGAAATACCGCTTGCCGCAAAAACTGCGGCTAACGCCTTTATTAAAGCCTGCAACGCAAACGGCATTAAGGTAATACTGTTAGAGCTGCCCTCGCAAAGCTCATGGAGCTACCGTAAGCACAACGCGGTAAAGGACTTTGCCGAGAAAAACAACGTTCCGTTTATTGATATGAACATAGACCGCGCGCGGTTTGATTTTAACTGGAAGACCGACACGCGCGACGGCGGCAACCACCTCAACAACCGCGGCGCGAGAAAATGTACAATGTTTTTAGGCGATTATTTAAGCCGCAATTACGAGCTTACCGACCGCCGAACCGATAAGGGCTTTTCCCGCTGGAATAAGGATTACGAGGAATACCGCAAAACGGTGAAAATTTAGGTAAAATTAAAATGGGCTGTTGCAGTGCAACAGCCCATTTTTTAACTTAGATTATGCGTTTTGCCGATTAAGCAAGCTCAACAGTAGCGCCAACCTCGGTGAGTTTAGCCTTCATAGCTTCAGCCTCATCCTTAGCTACAGCCTCTTTGAGGGTCTTCGGAGCGCCGTCAACAATAGCCTTAGCTTCAGCAAGGCCGAGACCGGTTATCTCGCGAACAGCCTTAATAACCTTAATCTTCTCAGCGCCTACTTCCTTAAGAACAACGTCAAACTCGGTCTTCTCTTCAGCCGCTGCCGCGCCGCCTGCTGCCGGAGCCGCTACTGCTACTGCCGCTGCTGCGGATACGCCGAATTCCTCTTCTACTGCTTTAACGAGCTCAGAAAGCTCAAGAACGGTAAGAGCTTTGATTTCTTCAATCATAGCTGCAATTTTCTCAGATGCCATTTTATTTTCCTCCGATTTTAAATTATTTTTTTAAAAATTATTCCGCGTCTGCGGATCCGTCTTTATCGACGATTGCCTGCAATGCGCGTGCAAAGGCTGCGATAGGAGCCTGGAACGCACTGCAAACGGTTGCAAGAAGAACTTCCTTTGTGGGGAGCTTTGCAAGAGATTCAATAGTAGCAATATCTACTACCTCGCCGTCGAGGAATCCCGATTTAACCTTGAAGTTTTCGTGACCCTCGGCAAATTTGCAGAGTATGCGTGCCGCTGCGGTGTAATCCTCCTTAGAAAGGGCAAGAGCGGTTGTTCCCTCTAGAACAGACTTCATACCCTCAACGGAAGTACCCTCGATAGCACGGCCTAAAATAGTGTTTTTAACAACGAAGTACTCAACCCCGTTTTCGCGGAGCTCTTTACGGAGCGCCGTATCGTCGGCAACGGTAATACCCTTGTAATCAACAATAACGCCGGTAACTGCGCCGCTTATTTTTTCGGCAAGCTCTGCCACCTGCTGCTGCTTTTTCTCAAGAACTGAAGCGTTTGGCATTTAATTTTCACCTCCGAAAGTATAAATAATGCCCGTCCAAAGACATCAGGACGGGCATAAATAAACATAATTATTTAAGCGCACACCTCGGCAGGCGAAAAACTTACGACCTGTGCGGTCACCTGCTGTCTTTGGATTGCAACACTGCAATTATAATACATAGTCTAACATTTGTCAAGTGTTTTTTTACACATCCATTTTGTGTTTAGATATATCTGAAAGTTCGATTACTTCTTTCTTCTTTTTTACAGCCTTTTCTTTAAATTTCGCTGCGTGAGATGATATAAATTGAGTAATGTAGGTTACAACTATATCTGAATTATTCAACATATAATTATTTCTGAAGTTTATTACAAATCTTTTAGGAACACTTTCAATCCCCGGAGGTAAAATCGTATCGGAAAAATCTAAGTAATTATAATCCTGTTGCTTTTCAGGTAAATAAGCCAGAACAACCCGATAAGCAATACTGTACTCCTTTGAAATATCTTTTTAAGTTTTATAAACGGTATAATCAAAATTTCCGTGGTTTCCAACGTAAAAAAGATTAACGCCCTTTTGTTTTATTAGGTATATGAGGCTATTTTTTAATACCGATATAATTTTATCCGGTGTGTTCTTATGCCCGAAAAAAGTGCAGGTCAAAAAAATTTCTCCTTAATATGGGGATTATATCCCCTTAATATTAAAGATTATAACCCCCATAATAAGAATTGTCAAGGAGAGGGTTATATGATTAAATTTGACCGACTGTGGAAGACTATGGAAAAAAGAAATATATCCACTTATTATTTAAGAGAGAAAAGCGGTATTGACAGCAAAACCGTAAGACGCCTTAAAAACAATGAAAATATTGAAACAAAGACGATTGATAAGCTATGTAAAGCGCTTGACTGCGATATAAACGATATACTTGAATACATTAAAGATTAAAGGATTAAAAAATGTCGGTATCGGGAAAATCCGATACCGACATTTTGTTTAGACAATACAATTAAAGTACAATACTTTCCATAGCGGAAAATTTGTCAAGTGTTTTTATTTGAAGATTACATACAAATAAGAATCAATCGGTATTATTGACCGATAAGATAAATTCATTAAGAACTTCAGCATCGCAAAAGAAGGAAGCCTTGGTGGGCGGCAAAATTATTAATCTAGGAAATCCAAAAACCGATTTTAAGCATTTACCGAAATTTTTTCCCCGTCCATCGGGGCTTTTTTATCACCCTTTGAAATAACAAGTTTTAAAAGCACCGGCGTTATAAGCGCGGCTATTACCACGCACAGCACTATTGCGGGGAATACCTTGGGGTCAATATTTCCGCTTTCAATGCCCTTTTGCGCCACCATAAGCGCAACCTCTCCGCGCGCCACCATTCCCACGCCTACGGTTAAGGACTCGTGCGGGGTCATTTTGCAGATTTTAGCTCCCAGCCCGCAGCCGATAATTTTAGTTATTACCGCCATTACCGCCAGCACCAGCGCGAAAACTATTATATTCGGCGTTATGCCGTTAAGCTCGGTTTTAAGCCCTATTCCCGCAAAGAATACCGGGGAGAAAACAAGGTACGATGCGGCGGTCACCTTTTTTGCCACATACTGGCGCGAATCGGTAACGTTGCAGAGTATCACGCCCGCAAAATATGCGCCTGTAATATCCGCCACGCCGAAAAATCTTTCGGCGCAAAACGCCATAATAAAACAGAAAGCCATTGCCCACACCGCCACGCGGCGGCTTGTTGCGTGGTTTATCGCTATGCGCTTGAACACTTTATATACAATAAACCCTACAACGGCGGTAAATATAAAGAACCCGAATATTTTAAGGGTTACAATTGCGGGGCTGACCGAGCTGTCGCTCATGGCCGATAAAATGCTTAATACCACTATACCTATAATATCATCAATTATAGCGGCGGAAAGCAGCGTTGCCCCCACCTTTGTTTTAAGCTTGCCCATTTCGTTTAGCGTTTCAACCGTTATGCTTACTGAGGTCGCCGCAAAAACAATGCCCACAAACGCCGACTTCATAAAGCTCGCATATGAAAGGCTGCGCGAGAAGAAAAGCCAGTAAACGCCGCCGCACCCGATTATAGGCACCGCAACGCCCAAAACGGCTATTAAGCAGGCGGCGGGACCCGTGTGCTTAAGCTCGTTTATATCCGTATCGATTCCCGCTATGAAAAGCAGCATTATAACGCCTATTTCGGCGGTTTTGGTAAGAAAATCCGATTCGTGAAGTATTCCTATACCGCTGGGCCCCAAAAGTATGCCCGCGATAAGCGCGCCCACTACCTGCGGCAGATGAACGTGTGCGGTTGCAAGCCCGAAAATTTTAGTAAAAAGCAATATAAGCGCCAATGCAAGTAAATATCCGTATGCACCCAAAATAAACAACCCCTTAAAGTATTTTTAAAACTATTATATTGAGCGTGTCGATTTTTTCGACACGCTCCCCACCGGGAATGCCGCTCGCTCGAAAATCAGAGATTTTCGGACTGCACTCTATCCCCGTGGGTACTCACCCCAGTGCCCTTGAAAAATAGCTTTTTAAGCTATTTTTCGCTTATAAGGTGTTTTTCCGCCGCACATGTCAGCGGAAAAACTTAAATGCGGCGTGAACGCCGCAAAAATAGAATTGTGGTTTATCAACAGACTGATTATATTATACAACTTTCGGCATTTTTTGCAAGATGATAAAATTCATAAATTTTTTATTGACAAACGGCGCGTTACAGTGTATTATTTAACTGTACTACAAAGACTAATACAGTTTCGGGGAGGTGCGTTATGCTCAAGCTTAATTATAAAAGCGGTGTTCCTATTTGCGACCAGATAGTGAACGGCTTTGTGCGGATGAAGGCGCTGGGACTCGTTGAAAGCGGCGAGCAGCTGCCGAGCGTGCGCGCCCTTGCGGTGGAGCTGGGCGTAAACCCGAATACTATACAAAAAGCCTACCAGATTCTTGAAAGCAGCGGCATTATATACTCGGTAAAGGGCAAAGGGTCGTTTATATCGGATGACGCTGCAGCGGACACGGCGGTTATAATGTCGGCAAAAAGAGATTTCCGCGCGGCGGTATCCGCCGCGGCTGAGTTGGGGCTAAAGGAAAAGGAGCTTTTGGAAATAATTTCAGAAATGTTTGAAAAAGAGGAGGGCGCGAAATGATAAAGGCTGAAAACCTCACTAAAATATTCGGCGGCAAAAAGGCGCTCGACTCTGTAAACGTTACTATAGGCGAGGGCTCTATATACGGGCTTGTCGGCTCAAACGGCTCGGGAAAATCAACCCTTTTAAGGCTTGCATCGGGCGTGTATATGCCTGACGGCGGCAGCATTACGGCAAACAGCGAAAAAATATTTGATAACCCGCAAATAAAAGCACGCATTGCCTACCTCGGCGACACGCCGTATTTTATGCCGAACGCCTCAATAAAAGAAACGGCGGATTTTTACCGCAGGCTTTACCCTCGCTTTGACAACACGCTTTACAACCGCCTGCTTGAAGTTTTTCCGCTTGATTATAAGGCTAAAATATCCACAATGTCAAAGGGTATGCAGCGGCAGGCGGCGCTTATAACCGCAATTGCCTCTTCCCCCGATTATCTGCTGCTCGACGAAGCGTTCGACGGGCTTGACGTAGTTATACGCAAGGCGCTCAAAGGCATACTGGTAGAGGGCGTTACGGGGCGGAACATGACTACGGTTATCGCCTCGCACAATCTGCGTGAGCTGGAAGATTTATGCGATAGCGTAGGGCTTGTGCATAACGGGCATATGGTCTTGAGCGATGAGGTGGACAGCCTTAAAAGCAGTTTGCATAAGGTTCAGGCGGCTTTTCGCGGCGTGCCTGACGTATCGGCGTTTTCGGGGCTTGACGTTATCAAAGCCGAGCGCAGCGGGTCGCTTTTGCAAATGATAGTGCGCGGCGATGAGGAAGAAATTATGAATTATATAAACCGGCTCTCCCCCATTTTTTCGGAGTGTATTGAGCCGTCGCTTGAAGAAACGTTTGTATATGAGCTGGAGGTGAACGGATATGACGTCAAAAGCATTGCCAAATAGCTTTCACCCCGCAAGGCGGTTGCTTGCCTATTCGCTCAAACGCACCTCTGGGCTTACCGTGCTTATGACGGTTGTAGCCCTGCTTGCCTGCCCCGTTTACACGCTGCTTAAAATTGAGCGGATCTATGAAAACACGGCTAAGGCTTATAATCTAAACGCCGTAGCTCCCCTGCTTATGATGATAACGGCTATCGCCTCGGTCGCGGCGGCGCTTGTTTATATGTTTATAAACTTTGCGTTTCTTTACAGCCGCAGCTCAAGCGACTTTTTTCATTCATTACCCACCACCCGCACGGGACTTTTGTTTGCGCGGCTTATCTCAAGCATTTTGCCCATAATTATTCCCGTAACGCTGGTTTACGGCGCAATGTGCGGGCTTAAGCTTTCAAAATATGTTGAGTGCAGCATAAAGCCGATTTTTAAGGGCTACGCCTTTAATTTGCTTATACTGTTTGCACTGGCGGCATTTTCGCTTATATTTATGATATGCGCCGGCAGTATTTTCGACCTTATTATCTCATTCTTTACATTTAATGTAGGTATAGTGCTGGTCCAGCTTATAAATTCCTCACTTTGCCAAAATTTTCTTTTCGGCTATCCCTACAATTATACCGAAAATATTGTAGACGCGTCATCTCCGTTTTGGTTTGCGTTTACTGAGTTCTCAAGTATATTGGAGGACGAATTACCCGCCCGCGCAGAGGTGCTTTTCGCCGTAAAGCTGATTATAATCACCTTTTTCTCGCTTGCAGTAAGCGTTGCGCTTTATCGCGGCAGAAAGAGCGAAAAAAGCGGCATCTCCTATGCGTACAACTTCATTTATATAGTTTGCGGGCTTATAGTAGGTGTTCTCGGCGCGTTCGGTGTAGGCTCAATATTCGCCGAGGGCGATATTAACCTCGTCTTCTGGGTATTTGCGGTTGTCGGCGGCGTGCTTGCGGCAATAACCTTCGGCGCAATTAATGACCGCGGGTTTAAAACAATTAAAAAATCCGCAATTATGGGCGCGGTATCCGTAGCGCTGCTCGGCTCGTTCACCGTGATACTTGTAACCGGCTGCTTCGGTTACAGCAAGCGCGTCCCTGCCGCAAATAAAATAGAAAGCATAACCGTAGAGTTTACCGGCATGCAAATGACTGTGAAGGAGCCCGAAACGGTGTTGCAGCTCCATGGGAAAATAGTAAATAATGAAGACGACGGCGGGGATTACCTGAATATTGACTACACCCTTAAAAACGGCAGGCATTTTGTACGGACCTATAACAGAATAAATTATTCAAATTATATGCCGCTGCTGCTTGAACTTTACAAAAGCCCCGAGCATATAAACAGCATACGCAGCGAAATACTGGGAAATATAACAACCAACCGCTCTGTTTACACCACGGGCTATGTCTCGGCGGACGGCGATGAAAACTCCACCGAAGAGGTAGGAACAAAAGAAATTGCCGTAACCGAGGCGCAGCTCAAAGAGCTTGTGGAGGCGTATATTTCGGATTTGCCCAAAGCAACCTATAAAAGCATAACCGATGAAAGTTTGTTTAATCTTCAAATAAGCGGCGTGGATAAGAATTTCAGATACACCTATATCTCGCTGAATGTTGAGGATACCTTTGAAAACACACAGCGCGTTATAAAAAAGCTCGGTTTATCGACACCATAAAATCATAGTAGCCCTTGTCTATAACAAAAAAGCAACCCGACGGTTTCTGCCATCGGGTTGCTTTTTTAATGAATATCAATTATCAATTTTTATTGAAAGCTCTTTAAGCTGCGTGTTATCCACCTCTGCGGGAGCACCGGACATTAACTCGCTTGAATTTGAGACCTTCGGGAAAGCAATAACGTCACGCAAATTATCGCAGCCGCAAAGCAGCATTGTAAGGCGGTCAAGCCCTATGCCCATACCTCCGTGCGGCGGCGCGCCGAAACGGAACGCGTCGGTTAAGAAGCCGAACTTCGCGTATGCCTCCTCATCGGAAAGCCCCAGCGCCTCAAACATATGCTTTTGCAGCTCGGGGTCGGTTATTCGTATAGAGCCGCTTGATAACTCAATGCCGTTAAGCACCAAATCGTATGCGTCGGCAAAAACCTTTTCGGGGGCGGAATCAAGGTACTGTATGCACTCGTCAAGCGGTTTTGTGAACGGGTGGTGCATAGCGTCCCAGTTGCCGGTTTCCTCATTGTACTCAAAGAACGGGAACTCGGTTATCCAAAGCAGGTTGTATTTATCGGGGATAATTTCAAGCCGCTTTGCAACGGTAAGGCGCAAAGCGCCAAGCACAGAAAGCACGGTTTTCTTGCGGTCGGCTACTATCAGCACAACGTCGCCCTTTTCGGCGCCCGTGCGCTCGTATATGGCTTTCATTTCGTCCGCCGTCATAAACTTCGCAAAGGAGCAGTTAGGCTCATCCTCCACCCAGCGGATAAAGGCGAGACCCTTAGCGCCTATGCCCTTGGCTTCCTCGGTCAGCTTATCAATTTCCTTGCGCGTGTAAACGCCGGCGGCGTTTTTGGCGGTTACGGCTCTTACCGTGCCGCCGTTTTTAACCGTATCGGCAAATACGCCGAAGCCGCAGCTTTCAACTATATCGGAAATATCCTTAATCTTCATATCAAAGCGGGTATCGGGCTTGTCCGACCCGTAGCTTTCCATAGCCTCTGTATATGTAAGCCTCGGCAGCGGGGTTTCAATATCCACGCCCAGTATTTCCTTAAACAGGCGTTTCATATAGCCCTCGGCAACCGCGAAAACATCCTCTTTTTCCACAAACGACATTTCAAGGTCTATCTGTGTAAATTCGGGCTGGCGGTCGGCGCGCAGGTCTTCATCGCGGTAGCAGCGGGCAAGCTGAATATAGCGGTCAAAGCCCGAAAGCATAAGCAGCTGCTTGTAAAGCTGCGGCGACTGCGGCAGGGCAAAAAAGCTGCCCTTATGAACGCGGGACGGCACAAGATAATCGCGCGCGCCCTCGGGTGTGGATTTAATTAGGGTGGGGGTTTCAATTTCAATAAACCCGTTTTCATCAAAATAATCGCGCGTTACCTTGGCTATTTTGTGGCGCAGCATAATGTTGCGCTGTAACGGGGCGCGGCGCAGGTCAAGGTAACGGTATTTAAGCCTCAAATCCTCTTTAACCCCGGTTTCGGGCAAAATTTCAAAGGGCGGGGTTTCGCTCGCGCCCAAAATTTTAAGCTCGGTTACTTCAATTTCAATATCCCCCGTGGGAATTTCGGTATTGACAGAGGAGCGCATACGCACCTTGCCCTTTGCCATAACCACAAATTCGCTGCGCAGCGCGGTCGCCTTTTCAAAAACCGCCTTGTCCGTTGTATCGTCAAACGCAAGCTGCACTATTCCGCTGCGGTCGCGAAGGTCTGCAAATATAAGTCCGCCGAGGTCGCGCTGCCGCTGCACCCAGCCTGCAACCACTACCTCTGCGCCTGCCTTTTCCTTTGTAAGCGTGCCGCAATAGTCGGTGCGTTTCATACCGTTCATTCTGTCAAGTTTCAACCTTAAACACCTCTTAAAAAATCAAGTCAGGCAACCGAAAGATTGCCTGAAAAATTTATTGCTTTAAAATACTGTCCGCAAGATCATCAAGTGCGGAGGAATGTATAGCGGAAAGCAGCTCGTCCGCAAGGGTTTCAAGCCTTACCTCGGTTTCGCTGCCGCTTGCCATATTTTTAAGGCGGGCTTTGCCCGTTTCAAGCTCGTTATCGCCCAAAACCATGGTAAACTCCGCGCCCGTTTTATCGGCATATTTCATCTGCGCTTTAAGTCCTCTGCCGCAAATATCGGTTTGCGCAGAAAACCCGTCCTGCCGCAGCCGCGCGCAAATTTCGGCGGCTTTAAGCGCCGCGTTTTCCCCCATAGCGGCAATATAAATATCGCAGGGGGTGGGTTTCGGTAGTTCGGTCTTCTGTGCCTCAAGCAGCAGCATTATGCGCTCAATGCCCATAGCAAACCCGAGCGACGGAACGGAGGGGCCGCCCATTTGGGCAATAAGCCCGTCATACCTGCCGCCGCCGCAAACGGTGGACTGGGCGCCTATATCGCCCGAAACAAATTCAAACACCGTGCGGGTATAGTAGTCAAGCCCGCGCACTATATGCGGATTAACGGTAAACTCAACGCCCTCGGCGGTAAGATATTTTTGCACCGCCTCAAAGTGCGCGCGGCAATCATCGCATAAATAATCGGTCACAACCGGTGCGTTTGCCGCAATTTTTTTACATACGGGCGATTTACAGTCAAGTATTCTCATCGGGTTGCGCTCTAACCTGTCGCGGCAGGTATCGCACAATTCGTCAATATGCTGCCTGAAATAATCTTTAAGCGCCGCAACGTAATCCTTGCGGCACTCGGGGCAGCCTATTGAGTTTATTTCAAGCGAAATTTTTTCAATTCCCACGGCGGCAAGCACCTGACCGGCTAAGGCTATAACCTCGGCGTCAGCCGCGGGAGACGCCGCGCCTATGCACTCAACGCCGAACTGGTGGAACTCGCGCAGCCTGCCCGCCTGCGGCTTTTCGTAGCGGTAGCAGCCGCCCACATACGCCGCCTTAACAGGCAGAGCGCCGTTTACAAGCCCCTTTTCAATGGCGCTTCTTATAACTCCGGCGGTAAATTCGGGGCGCAGGGTAACAGAGCGCCCGCCCTTATCGTCAAAGGTATACATTTCCTTTTGCACAACGTCGGTAGTATCCCCCACGCTGCGGCGGAAGACCTCGGTGTGCTCAAAAACCGGTATTCTTATCTCGTTAAAGCCGTAAAGACGGGCGGTTTCAAGCATTTTACCCTCAACAAACTGCCATTTATAGCTGTCTGCCGGTAAAACATCGCCCGTGCCCTTAACGGCACGGTTAATTTCTGCCATAAATATATGCTCCGGGAATTATTTATTATTCTTTACAATTTCGCGCCAGTCAAGGTCGCCGCGCTCAAGCCCGTGAATAAGCATTTCGGCGGTGGCAATATTGGTGGCAACCGGAATATTGTGCACGTCGCACAGCCTTAAAAGAGCGCGCTCATCCGGCTCATTGGGCTTGGGGTTGAGCGGGTCGCGGAACATAAGTAACAAATCAATTTCATCACAGCCGATGCGTGAGGCTATCTGCTGTGCGCCGCCCTGCGAGCCGCCTAAAAATTTAACTATGTTAAGCCCCGTAGCCTCGGAAACGGTTTTACCCGTAGCCCCCGTAGCCACAAGGTTATATCTGCTTAAAATTCCGCAATACGCTATGCAGAACTGAACCATAAGCTCTTTTTTTGCGTCGTGTGCTATAAGTGCGATTGTCATTTTTTTATACCCCTTTTTAAAATTATATTTTTTTCGGCTGCGGCAGTAAAATATTTTCACCGCAAAGCCGTTCGGCTATTCTTTTAAATGCCCGCATAGGCTTGCCGCTCGGTTTCAGCCTGTGCGTGACCGAGAGAAACGCCAGCTCCTCGCTTGAAGGCACAACGCCTAAAAGTCTCAGCCCCGCGCTGTCGATAATATCGTCGATATTGCGGAAAATTCCGCGCTTTACAAGGCGGTACTTAAAGTTGTTTACAATAAGCCTTGATGTGCAGGATATTTCCGAAAGCTTTTCGCTTACCGCCGCCGCGTCCCGCACCGAAACGGGGTCGGGCACCGCAACCGTAAGAAAAAGCGCGCCGTCAGGCAGACAGGTGTAAAGTGAAAAATCCATACCGGCGGGAAAATCGAATATAATAACATCATATTCCTTTTCCGCCTCGCGCACAAAGCCCGAAAAGGCAAATGCGTCAATTTTTCCCACCTGGGCAGGTGCGGGAACGAGAAATAAATTACCGCTTTCGCCCACGCTATAAACCGCGTCAGCCATATCCTTACCCATAAGTATATCGGAAAGGTCGAACACCGCCGATTTATCAACGCCCAGCATAATATCGAGGCAGCGAAGCCCCTCGTCCATATCGACAAGCAGAGTTTTTTTTGAAAGCCCCGCAAAGGCAAATGCAAGCCCCGCCGAAACGGTGGATTTACCTACGCCGCCCTTACCCGAGGTAACGGCAAAAATCTGACTCATTAAAAAACCTCGCTTTTCCTATATTTTATCACAATCGGATATTTTTGTCAATCAGTTAAGCACGGTAAAAGGCACAGTATTTTTATCAGCCGAGCCGCTGCCGTAAAAGTAGGCGTCCAGTATATCCTTAACTATTCCGCCCGCCGAAAAGCCCGAAGCGCCGTTTTCCAAAACCACCGATATTGCAATTTCGGGGTTTTCAAAGGGTGCAAAGGCTATAAACAAGCTGTGGTCCGCCTTGCCGTTTACCTGTGCCGTACCTGTTTTACCGCCCACCTTTATGGGGTAGTTGCCAAGCGCGGCACGTCCCGTACCGTCCTCTGTAACAGAGAGCATACCCTCTTTAACGGCATTAAGCGTGGTATCGGATATTTTGATTTTATTCATAACCTCGGGCGCGCTTTCGTCAAAGGTTTCCGACATATCGTAGGATACTATTTTGCTTATAAGGCTTGCGCGGTAGTGCGTGCCGCCGTTTGAAAGGGTGGCGACATAATTGCAAAGCTGCAGCGGAGTAAAGGCGTTTAACTGCCCTATTGCAAACTGTAAGGTATCGCCGCCGCCGTTTGCGTCGGCTTTCTTTAAAATGCCCTTACTGTCGTCCACCTCAACGCCGGTAGCAACGCCCAAGCCGAACTGCTTGAAATAATCGGTAAGGCGGGTTGCGCCTATACGCTTACCCATTTCAAAAAAGAAGTAGTTGCAGCTTTTCGCCAGCGCGTTTTTAAGGGTTATGGGTCCGTCATAGTGCAGGCAGCTCGGTTGGTAATCGTCAAAATAGGTGTATTTTCTTACGCAGTTTACCGTTTCGCCCACATGGTAAAGCCCGTTTTCCATTGCAGCCACGGCAACCGCAGGCTTTGCGGTTGAGCCTATGGGGTAAACGCCCTGAAAAGCGCGGTCGGTAAGCGGCTTTGCGGGGTTTTTGGTGAGTGCCTCGTAATTTTCGCCTATTGTGGCGGAATCGTAGGTCGGGTAATTCGCGGCGCATATTATTTTGCCCGAGTCAATGTGTATTGCAACCGCCGCCCCCGCAACCGCGGTGCCGCCCTCGCTTTGCAGCTTTTTAACGGTAGTAGCTATTGAGTCCTGCACGCGGCGCTGCATTTTTTTATCAAGCGTTAGCATTACGGTCTTGCCCGAAACCGGCTCCTTTGTTACCGCGCTTGAAATAATGTTGCCGTTCTGGTCTATGCGGTAGGTTATTTCGCCGTCTGTTCCGCGAAGATATTCTTCGCCCCACTTTTCAATACCGCTTTTGCCCACCTTATCATCATATGAGTAGCCTTTTTTCTTGTATTCCTCCCAATCCTCGGCAAATATAGGTCCCACCGTGCCTATAAGATTAACGGCAAGCGAGGTATCGGGGTATTCGCGGAACGGAACCACCTCAACCGATACGCCCGAAAGCATAAAGCCCGCCTCGGAAACCTTGCGCATGAGCTCTGTGGGAATATCCTCCGCAAAGGTATAGGGGTAGGAAATTGAAAAATCGGCTATATCCATTCCGTAGCGCACGCCGGCAATTTTGCGCTGCTCATCAGGCGTGTAATCTTTAAGGTCATATTTTTCTATTGCGGCGTCAAGGCAGTTTTTCGCCGTGGCATAGTGCGCAAGCTTCAGCTTTGAAATAAGCTTGTCCGTGCTCTCGCCCTCCTTAAAGCCGTAGGGCGCGGTCATATTAAGCGGCATTTCGTCTTTCCACTCAACGCCCTGCTTTTCAAAAAGCCTTATAAGGGTTAAAATAACGTCATTCAGGCTGTCGTTTTTAACATAGGCGCGGTTGAAAACCACATTATAGCCATCGCGGTTTACGGCTATCTGCCTGCCGTAACAATCAAGAATTTCACCGCGGCGCGCCTTTAAAACCGCCGTTCTGACAGATGCGGCGCCATCGTTTTTATCGGTATACTCCGCCGCGTGGATAATCTGCACCGAGTACATACGCGCGGCATAAAGCAGCAGCACGAAAACCATAAACACGGCTATAACCGTAAGCCTTGTTTGACTTCTTTTCTGAAACGGCATTAAAAACCGCCTCCTTTCTTAGGCTTAGGTCAGCCTAACTTTTTATATAAAAAATAAAAAGGAAAAATAAATACATTGGTATAAATAACGCTCGGGAAAGCATAGTGCAAAAGGTAGGTAAGGTTATCCTGCGCGCTCACGGTAAACGCGTAAAAAATAAGCCAGCGCAGAACAAAATAAAAAAGGGTTAAAAGAAACGAAAGCAGCACCGCCGAGCGCAGGTTGCGGTTGAAAAGACGGGAAGACGAAGCCGAAACCAGCGCCGCCGAAAGCATTAAAACTATCGCGTTAAAGCAAAGCGTGCCGCTGGCGGCGGAGTCCATACAAACGCCTAATACAAGCCCCGTTGCGGCGGCTGCCGCAGGGGTGGAAAAAATGGAAAATGCGCACAAAAGCGGCAAAAGAATTATTGGCGTGGCGGTTTTAATGCTTATGCTTATTACATCGGAGTAATGCAGCAAAAAAAGGAGGGCGAACAGAAAAAAGCTTATAACAGCAGCTTTAACGCTGTGTTTTTCGTTCATAACCATTCCTCCTTTTTAAATAAAGCTGCTAAACTAACATTTTTGCGCTCGTGCCGCGCAGGGCACCCTATTTCTGTGCGGACAGAAATAGGGGAAAGAACCGTCGGACACCCTTTCAATTGGGTTTCCGAACCTTCCTGAATGACCAAAGGGGCAAACTCCCCTTTGGATTCCCCTACTACTGCAAATTTAATTCTTTTCAGGGAAAAAATTCCGCATTCATAATTTCGCATTCCGAATTATTTCCCTATCTCCCCCTGCCCGCTGAACTCGGTTATAACCATAACGTTTTTAAGGTTATCAATATCCGCAAAGGGCTTTATATCGGCATAAATCGAAGTATTGTATTTATCGCTGCCAATCGCCTGTATAGTGCCTATTAAAAGCCCTGCGGGGAATACCCCCTCGCCCGAGGTTACGGCGTAATCGCCCACGGCGATATTGCAGGTGCGCGAAAGGTTGAAAAATTTAGTCTCGCCCTTTTTGGCAAGCTCCACCGTGCCCGATACTATGCCCGAATCGTTGGTGCGGTTATCAAGCGCGCCGGCGGTTAATTCCGCGCTTAAAATGGTTACTACCTTTGAGGAGGTAAGCCCCACCTCGCCTATGTAGCCCACCAGCCCCTCCTCGGTTATTACCGGGTCATGCGCCGCAACGCCGTTTACAGAGCCCTTGTTTATAACAAAGCCATTGTAGGGGTCCTCGCGGTCGCGCGAAATTAGGGTTGCGGGGGTGAACTTAAAGTCCTTGTGGTCGTCCTTTATTTCAAGGTAGTTTTTGTAAAACTCGTTTTGCTCCACCGCCTGCTCGTATTCGGCAAGCTTCTTTTTAAGCTCGGCCGCCTCGCTTTTAAGCTCGGCGTTTTCAAGCGCCAACTGCTCGCCCTTTGAGTAGGCGTTAATAAAATCGGAAACCGCACCGGTCACCTTTTCCGCCGCCGAGCGGAAGGGCGCGGTAAGAGTGCCCATAATATCCGCCTGCGGCGACATTCTGCTGCCGAAAAAGGCGAATATTACCGAAACGGCTATAAGCGCCGCCGCAGTGGCTATTATTATTTTAAATTGACGGCTGCGAAAGAAAAATCGCATTTTTCGCCCTCCAAAATTATTTTATCTGAAACGTTTACCGCGGCGGAAAACGTAGTTATCAAAGCCGCTGTCGGCTTCCAGCCGCTTTGCGGTGCCCAAAACCACGCAGTCAAGCGGATTTGCCGCAACCGATACCGGCATGCCCGTTTCCTCGGCGATAAGCTCGGCAAAGCCGCGCAGCAGCGCGCCGCCGCCAGTAAGGGTTATGCCGCGGTCAATAATATCGGCGGCAAGCTCCGGCGGGGTTTTTTCAAGGGTCAGCCGCACGGTGTCAATTATCTGCGAAATCGGGTCCGCCATGGCGTTGCGCACCTCCTCCGACGTTATAATAACGTTTTTCGGAAGCCCGTCCACCTGGTTGCGCCCCTTAATTTCAACCGACGTCTCGTTATCGTAGGGCTTAGCGGAGCCTATATCTATTTTAATCTGCTCGGCGGTGCGCTCGCCTATAAGCAAATTGTGCTTTTTCCGCACATAGGCGATAATTGCCTCGTCAAGGTCGTCCCCCGCAATACGCACCGATTGCGCCGTTACAATATCCCCCAGGGAAATAACCGCAACCTCGCTTGTGCCGCCGCCTACATCTACTACCATACTGCCCGCGGCGTCCCACACGGGAAGACCCGCGCCTACCGCCGCCGCCATAGGCTCCTCTACCAAATCAACATCGGTAGCGCCCGCCTGCTTTGCCGCGTCGTAAACCGCGCGGCTTTCAACCTCGGTAACGCCTGCGGGAATACACACAACCATTCGCACGCGCGAAAAAACCGAGCCTTTAAGCGCCTGACGTATAAATCTTTTAAGCATTGCGGCGGTAACGTCAAAATCGGCTATAACCCCGTCCTTCAAGGGGCGCACGGCTACTATTGACCCCGGCGTTCTGCCTATCATTTCCTTAGCCTCTGTACCCACGGCGCGCACCGCGTCGTTTCTTATATCGTAAGCCACAACGGATGGCTCACGCATTATAATTCCCTTGCCCTTTACGCATACAAGAGTATTGGCGGTGCCTAAGTCTACCCCTATATCTCTGGTGAACATATCAAAACTCCCTTAAAATCTTTATTATTGCGGAACTATAAGCTCTATAGCGTTGTGCAGGTTGGTGATATTGACTTCCTCGCTGCCTGCGGCATACTCGCCGTCAAGCGTCCAGGATATTCCCGCGCCGCCCGTTACCGTAATGCTTTTTGCGGTGAAGAACTCTATGCCCTCGCGGTTTAAGTCCTTTTTCAAAATGCCGTCTATAATGGGCTGCAGCTTTAAAATATTATCGGGGTTGCGTATAAGCAGCACCTCAAACTCGCCGTCGTTCAGCTTTACGGCGGATTCATCGAACTTTACTATGCCGCCAACCGACATTGAGTTTGAAACCGCGCCGAAAAGAAAATCGCCCTCAGTCTCGTAGGTATCGGTCTTGAATTTCAGGTGAATGGGCTTTATATTGCCGAGGCTTTTTATTCCCTCAAAAAAGTACGCCGCCTGACCCAGCACGTTTTTAACATCCTGCGGGGCGGAATACGAAGCGTCGGTAAACGCGCCGAAGGACGCGGTGTAGGAGAAATATTTATCCCCGAATTTGCCTATATCAAGGCGTATTTTTTTGCCGGTGGTAATATCCTCCGCCGCTCTTTTAATGCTACGGGAAATTTGCAGCCCCGATGACCACTCGTTAAGCGTGCCCGAGGGAATGTAACCGAGGGTGCAGGCAATACCCGACCGCATAATTCCCGTTATAACCTCGTTTAAGGTGCCGTCGCCGCCGCAGACCACTATTTTTTCATACTCGTTTTCTTTTACGCCGGCTGCAAACTCAGTAGCGTCGCCCCGCGCCTTTGTGGGGTAAACGGTGACAAGCGAGCCGTCAGCCGACAGTATGTTCACAACATTTAAAAGCTCGGTTTTCATTTTAGCCTTGCCCGAGCAGGGGTTGACTATAAGAAGTGTTTTTCCCATAAATAAACAAAGCTCCTTTTATCTGTAATTTATCGGCATAGTAGCGGCGGCGTTTAATTCTGCTCCCGCTGTGTTGCCGTCCTTAAATTCGTAATACGCCTGCACGCCCACCATTGCCGCATTATCGCCGCAATATTTAAGCTCGGGGTAGTAAAGTGTAAGCCCCTTTTTTTCGCACTCCGCTTTAAGCCTTGCGCGCAGCTCGCTGTTTGCCGAAACGCCGCCCGCAACCGCTATTGTTTTAAAGCCTGTTTTCTCCGCCGCGGCAAGCGTTGCAGATATCAGCATATCGCACACCCGCTGCCTTACCGTGGCGCAAAGCACGGGAACATCTATTTCCCCGCCCTTTTGCGATGTGTTGTTTACAAGGTTCATAACCGCGGTTTTAAGCCCCGAAAAGCTGAAATCAAACTCGCCCGTGGAAACGTGCGGGTGGGGCAGCGGGTATTTCTCGGTATCCGCCACGGTGGCGGTTTTATCAAGATTAACGCCGCCGGGGTAAGAAAGTCCTAAGCAGCGCGCCGCTTTATCCATGCACTCACCCGCCGCGTCATCCTGCGTTTCGCCTATTATTTTAAATTTAGTATAATCGGTAACCTCCGCTAAAACCGTGTTCCCTCCCGATACCAAAAGGCAAAGAAACGGGGGCTTAAGTTCAGGGTGCGAAATGTAATTCGCCGCTATGTGCGAGCGCAAATGGTGCACGGGTATAAGCGGTTTATTAAGCGCCATTGCAAGCCCCTTTGCAAAATTAACGCCCACAAGCAGCGCCCCTATAAGCCCGGGGGCAAAGGTAACCGCTGCCGCGTCGATATCATTATACCCGATATTCGCCGCTTTCAGTGCCTCGTCTGCTACAGCGGATATAGCCTCGGTATGCCGCCTGGAGGCAATCTCGGGTACAACGCCGCCGTAAATCTTATGCTCGGCTATTTGCGTAGCTACTATATTTGAAAGTACTTCCCGCCCCTCGGTGACCGCCGCGGCGGTTTCATCGCAGGAGCTTTCAATAGCTAATATTTTCATAAAAGAATTAAAACCTCTTTGTCATAATAAGCGCGTCCTCGCGCGGGTTGCGGTAGAAGTTTTTCCGCCGCCCCTCTTCTTTAAAGCCCGCTTTTTCGTAAAGGGCTATTGCATTGCTGTTTGATAACCGCACCTCAAGGCTTACAAAGGCAAGCTTTTTTTCCCGCGCCAGCTCAAACACCCGCTTTATAAGCGCGGTGGCAACGCCCTTTTTGCGGTACTGCGGAAAAACCGCCACGTTGGTAATATACCCCTCGTCAAGCACCGACTTTATGCCTATGTAGCCGAGCAGGTGCTCCGCATTTTCGGCAACGAAAAATTCGGTGCCGCGCTCTGCCGCCTCGCGTATGCTATCATTACTCCAAGGCTCCGAGAAACAGTCCTTTTCAAGCTTTGCCACAGCCGCCGTGTGGCGCTGCTCCATAGGTAATATTTTAAAATCGGCAAAAAAACCGTCCGCTATCAGCTTATCTATCGCCGTGAATATTTCATCTCGGCATTTTCTGTAAATTTCAATATCCCCGCCGTATGGGTCGGAAATGCCGCCGCCTAATAAAAACAGCTTGCCGCCCTGCACCCCCGCGCTTAAAAGCGCCGCTTTATGCGAGGGGGAAAGGCATATTATTTTATCTGCCGCCGCTGCGTCCTCCGCGGTTATCTGCCTTGATATATGCCCGCTTATATCTATTCCCTTTTCCGCGCAGGCAATGCGCGAATTAGCGCTCACACCCGCGCCGTTCGCCGCAAGACCGCGGCTCTCCACGGTAACGCCGGGCAGCTGCTTTGAGTGTAGATACCCCTCTGCCATAGGGCTGCGGCAGGTGTTTCCCGTGCAAACAAATAAAACCTTCATTTAAGCCTTCGCCTCTAACCAAGTTTTTCCGAAATGCGCCTCGGCGGTAAGCCTTACCGCTAAATCGGCGGCGCTTTCCATTTCTCTTTCAAGCAGCGCGCAAACGCCCTCGGCGTCCTTTTCATCGCACTCCACAATCAACTCGTCGTGCACCTGCAAAATAAGCCTTGCCGTGGGGAATTCATCTTTAAGGCTGCGCGATACCCTTATCATAGCTATTTTTATAATATCCGCCGCCGTGCCCTGTATAGGCGCGTTTCTTGCAACCCGCTCCCCGAAAGCCCGCATATTTCCGTTTGAGTTTGAAAGCTCGGGTATATAGCGCCGCCTGCCGTAAAGCGTGGTAACGTAGCCGTTTTTCTTTGCGTCCTCAATCGCTTTTTCCATATACGCCGCAACGCCGGGGTACGCCGCCAAATAGCTTTTAATGTATCTGTCCGCCTCAGCCCTTGTAACGCCTATATCCTTTGAAAGCGAAAACGCGCCTATTCCGTACACAATGCCGAAATTAACCGCCTTTGCGCGGCTGCGAAGTTCCGGGGTTATCATATCCTGTGGCAGCCCGAAAACCTGCGAGGCGGTAACGGTGTGAATATCCGTTCCGCTGCCGAAAGCGTTTATCATATTAGTATCTTCCGACATACTCGCAAGCACTCTTAGCTCAATCTGCGAATAGTCAGCGTCGCAAAGAACTCTGCCTGCGGGCGCGTTAAAATACTCGCGCAGCCGCCTGCCCTCTGCCGTTCTTACGGGAATATTTTGCAGGTTCGGCTCAAGCGAGCTTATTCTGCCCGTGCGCGCCTCTGTTTGGTTAAAGGTGGAGTGTATTCTGCCGTCCTCTGCTATGCAGTCCTGCAAGCCGTCGGCATAGGTGGATTTAAGCTTTGCCAACTGACGGTAATTAAGCAGCAGCGATACCGCGGGGTGCTCGTTTTTAAGGCTTTCGAGCACCTCTGCGCCCGTGCTGTAGCCGCTTTTGGTCTTCTTTTTGGCGGGCAGCCCCAGCTTTTCAAAAAGCGCCACGCCCAGCTGCTTTGGTGAATTTAAGTTAAACTCATACCCCACAAGCGAATATATCTCGCTTTCAAGCGATTTTATGCGGGTATCAAGCTCACTCGATAAGGCTTTAAGCCCGTTTACGTCCGCCGAAAAGCCGCAAAGCTCCATTTCGCCGAGCACCCTTGCCAACGGCAGCTCAATTTCATCAAAAAGCTTTTTTTGCCCCGTTTTTTCAAGCTCGTTTTCCAGTGTATCGCAGGCAAGCGAGAAAAGGCAGGCGTTTTTAATAAGCTCGTCGGTTTCGCCCTCAATTTCAGGCTCATAGGGCGCGTATTCGGCAATTATTCTGTCAGTCGCATAGGAGGAAGCCGACGGATTGCAAAGATACGCCGCAAGCATTGTATCAAAGCGCACGCCCGCAATATCGGGGTATTTCTTGCTTAAATTTTTAAAATCATGAACACGCTTTTTTATGCCGCCGTCATTAAGCAGCTTTTCAAGCCCGCTGTCGGATATAACCGTGACCGTATCGCCCGATACCGCCGCGATTTTTTCGTCCTCAATATATATATCCGCCTTATTCTTAATATCGGCGGTTTTTATAAATTTAAAGATTTTTTTGTCCGACATATCAAGACATAGCTGCATACCCGAATTATCGGGCTTCAGCCCCATTTTTTCCATAAGCTTGAAAAATTCAAGTCGGGTCATAAGCCGCGCTAACTCCGCGTCATTCCGCGGTTTTATTTTGTATTGCGAAATATCGGTATTTATGGGAGCCTCGCGGCATATGGTGCCGAGCTCGCGGCTTAAATACGCGCTTTCGCGCCCCGCCTCCAGCTTTTTGCGCACGCTCTCTTTAATATCGAGCGTTTCAAGGCTTTCGTAAATATTATCTATGCTGTGAAAACGGGTTATAAGGTCGGTCGCGGTCTTTTCGCCCACGCCCGCCACACCGGGAATATTATCCGATGAGTCTCCCATAAGGCTTTTAAGTTCTATCATCTCGGGCGGGGTAAGCCCATAGCGCTCAAAAAGTGCCGCTTTATCGTAATTTATAATTTCGGGCTTGCCCATTTTGGTTGCGGCAAGCAAAACCCTTGTGGTATCTGAAACCAGCTGTAATGAATCGCGGTCGCCCGTGGCTATAACGCACTCGTTCCCGCTCTTTTCGCAAAGAGCGGCAAGCGTGCCTAAAATATCGTCCGCCTCGTAGGTCTCGCACTCTATGCAGGTATAGCCCGCTAAGGTCAGCCACTCTTTCATAATCGGCATTTGCTGCGCCAGTTCTTCGGGCATACCCTTTCTGCCCGCTTTATACTCCGCATATTTTTTATGGCGGAAGGTAGGCGCTTTAAGGTCGAAAGCCACCGCTACGCCCTCGGGCTTTTCAAGCTCTGTCAATCGGTTCAATATATTTATAAAGCCGTACACCGCGTTTGTGTAAGTACCGTCCTTTGCGGTGAGCAGCTTTATCCCGTAAAACGCGCGGTTTATAATACTGTTGCCGTCAATCGCGAGCAGCTTCAAGGCATACTTCCCCCTTTTACATATATGGAATTATTATACCATTATTTAATTGCTATGTCATCACTTTTTTTAAAAATTCATTTTTTCTTAAAAAATCAACATTTTAAAATTAACAGTCGGTTCAAATTTATTTCGGCATTTTATGGTAGAATAAAAATATAAAATTTTATTAAGGAAGTGATGGTATGAGCGGAAATAAAAGCTACGCGGGTAACGACATAACGACCAAAATACTTAAATATTCGTCCCTCTGCACCGATAACTGCCGCATTGAGCCGCAGTTATATATTGAACATAAAGTAAACAGGGGGCTGAGAGACTTAAACGGTAAAGGCGTGCTTACGGGGCTTACCGAAATATCCGAAATAGTCTCCAAAAAAATTGTAAACGGCGAGGAAGTCCCCTGCCGCGGCAAGCTTTATTACAGGGGCTACGACGTTGAGCAGCTGGTCGCCGGCTTTATAAGGGACGGACGCTTCGGCTTTGAAGAAGTAGTGTATCTTCTGCTTTTCGCAAGCCTGCCGAACGCAGAGCAGCTGAAAGACTTCTGTTCCCTACTCTCCTCATACCGCACTTTACCCGGTTCGTTTGTAAGGGATATTATTATGAAAGCGCCCTCTGCCAATATGATGAATTCACTGGCGCGCAGCGTTCTGACCCTTTATTCATACGATACCAACACGGAGGACACTTCAATTCCCAATGTTTTGCGCCAGTGCTTACAGCTTATTGCAAGATTTCCGCTGCTTTCGGTATACGGCTACCACTCTTACGACTATTATCTGCGCGGCAGCAACAGCTTTTTTATTCACGAGCCGCGCGCCGAGCTTTCAACTGCTGAAAACATTTTATATATGCTCAGAATTGACGGGAAATACACCCCGCTTGAGGCAAAGGTGCTTGACGCTGCATTAGTGCTGCACGCAGAGCACGGCGGCGGTAACAACTCCACCTTTACAACCCACGTTGTATCTTCCTCGGGAACAGACACCTATTCTGCCATCGCCGCGGCGCTCGGCTCGCTTAAAGGACCTAAGCACGGCGGGGCGAATATAAAGGTGTGCGCCATGTTTAACGATATAAAGGAAAATGTGCACGACTGGAACGACGAGGAGGAAATATCCGCTTACCTTAAAAAGATACTCCACAAAGAGGTGTTTGATAAAGCAGGGCTTATTTACGGCGTGGGTCACGCGGTATATTCGATTTCAGACCCGCGCGCCGAGGTCTTTAAGGGCTTTGTAAAGTCACTTTCCGAGGAAAAGGGGCTTGACCGCGAATACGCGCTTTACTCAGCTGTTGAAAGGCTCGCCCCCGAAATAATAGCGGGAGAAAGAAAAATGTATAAGGGCGTCAGTGTAAACGTAGACTTTTACAGCGGCTTTGTTTACGATATGCTGGGGCTGCCGCACGAGCTTTACACCCCGCTTTTCGCAATAGCGCGCATAGCGGGCTGGAGCGCCCACAGAATAGAAGAGCTGCTTAACGCCGGGAAGATTATCCGCCCGGCTTATATGAGCGTTCAGCCGCACCGCGAATATTTACCCTTAAGCGAGCGGAAAAACGGGCTTTAATACTTGACAAATCGCGCGGTTTGCTATATTATTATTTGAGGCAAATACTTATTTGGAGGTAACCGTTATGTCAATCTTAATAACCGGCGGCGCCGGGTTTATCGGCAGCCATACATGCGTTGAAATGCTTAACGCGGGGTACGATGTTGTTGTGGTGGATAACCTTGATAACAGCAGCAGCGAATCTCTCTCCCGTGTTGAAAAAATAACGGGAAAAGCAGTTAAATTTTATAAGGAAGACGTTCGCAACAGGGAAGCCCTCCGCAAAATTTTCACAGAAAACGATATTGAGGCGGTAATCCATTTTGCCGGGCTTAAAGCCGTAGGCGAATCGGTGCGCGAGCCGATTATGTATTACGATAATAACCTTATAAACACCATAGTTTTGCTTGAAACCATGAATGAATTCGGCGTAAAGAAAATTGTATTTTCTTCCTCCGCCACCGTTTACGGCGTTGCTACCGAAATGCCGCTGGTTGAGGGTATGCCGCTCGGCGCTATAAACCCCTACGGCAGAACAAAGCTGTTTATTGAGCATATTCTTTCCGACCTATATGTTGCCGATAAGGACTGGTGCGTGGCGCTGCTGCGTTACTTTAACCCGATAGGCGCGCACAAGAGCGGACTTATAGGCGAAGACCCCAAGGGCATACCGAATAACCTTATGCCCTACATTTCGCAGGTTGCGGTAGGCAAGCTCGAAAAGCTGCACGTTTTCGGCAACGATTATAAAACGGTGGACGGCACAGGCGTGCGTGATTACATACACGTTGTCGATTTGGCTCTCGGTCACGTTAAGGCGATAGACTGGGCGCTTAAAAACAAGGGCTGCGAGGCGTTTAACCTCGGCACCGGAAACGGCACGAGCGTTTTACAGCTGCGCGACGCGTTTGTAAAGGCAACCGGTGTTGACGTGCCTTACGTTATCGACCCGCGCCGCCCCGGCGACCCCGACGAGGTTTACGCAAACGCCGATAAGGCGAAAAAGGTTCTCGGCTGGACTGCGAAATACGGCATTGAAGAAATGTGCGAGGACACATGGCGTTGGCAGAAAAATAACCCCAACGGCTTTGAAAAATAAAAATAAGGGGCGGCGATGCCGTCCTTTCATATCCGCCTGTGGCGCAGCTGGATAACGCAGCAGATTCCGATTCTGAAGAACGGGGGTTCGAATCCCTTCGGGCGGGCCAAGATTAAGGTTGCATTGTAAAATGCAGCCTTATTTTTTTGCTCAACCAAACCGAAGGGATTCGAACAAGGCGTGAAAAAACAATACGGCGGGGTTTTCTTTATTCCCCAATGTTTCAAACAGCATTTTTATCGCCTCTTATTTATTTCAGATACTTTCCGCACTCGTTTTCAAGCTCCCGCCATACCGGGTATTCCGCGCCGTTTTCATCCATGAATTTTTTAAAGTCACTGTTCAGCGCGCTCATTTCATCGACCGCGTTCATAGCATGATCGGACGCGCATATTTTCCCGAGAACGGTGGCGCACATAAGCTTGAAAAAGCGGAAACAGGTTTTTCGGTAAGCTACGCCTTCAAAGTCGCTGTCCGACTTCGGCAGAATTTCATGTCCCGCGTTTTTTATAGCGCGGTAGCCCTCAATATTTGCGTCAATAAGCCTGTTTAAATAGGCGTTGTCCTTTTTCAGTTTTTTAAGAATACCGTCGGTCTTATAGCAGGCGAAAACCGCGGGAATTACAAACGCGGCGTGGCACAGCAGGTAATCCCCCATATTCGGCTCGTAAGTAACCTTATATTTCGTGCCGTTAAAAATCTCGCCTATAAGCCGCTCGTTTGAAGGCGCGCCGCTTATCTGCCCTATGGTGATTTTGTGCAGGTCAACCGAAACCACACGGTCGCTTTCCCTGTGCCCCGCCGCGTTTGTAAAGGCGAACATCACGTTTTTTTCGGGTAAACGATCGGCTGTTTCCCTTGCGCGCACATTGTTGCCCACAAATACAATATTTGGGCTGCCGTTAGCTTTCAAAATGTCGATAACCGTTTCAAGCTGCGTATACCGCGCCGCAACGAATATCACGTCGTATATATCGTCGGGCGCAAGCTCGGTTACCATCGGAACACGGCTGACGGCTGCGCGCGGCGAAAACATATTCTTTATGCGCAGCCCGTTGCTTTTTATTTGCTCCGCCCACTTCCCGCGCGCAAGCAGCGTTACGTTTTTTCCCGTGCGGAACAGGCTGTTTGCCATATTGCAGCCCAGCACGCCCGCGCCGAATATCATAATTCTCATATTCGCATTCTCCCTTTTATCCTTTTCCATACACCCCGTATCACGTTGATGCGCCGATTTTGGTGCTTACAATACTATAAACTGTTTCGTTTATAATTTCCAGTCCACAGTCTGCTTTTTACCGCCTACAAAATCGGCGTAAATTCCCGGCTCTTGTATCAATTGCCCGTGCTTGCCCCTTTGAACTATGCGCCCGCGGTCAATAACTAAAATTTGGTCAGCGCGGCGCACGGTTTTTAAGCGGTGCGCTATCATAATTATTGTTTTATCGCGGGTAAGCGCCTCTATCGCCTTTTGCAGTCTGTCCTCGTTTTCGGGGTCAACGTTGGCGGTAGCCTCATCCAATATAACTATCGGCGCGTTTTTAAGCATTGCGCGGGCTATTGCTATGCGCTGCCGCTCGCCGCCCGAAAGGTGCGCCGCCTGTACCGACACGCGTTTCAAATCCGTTTTCCAAATCGTTTATAAAGCTGTCGCAGCCGGCGTTGTGCGCCGCTTCTTCTACCTCTTTATCTGTAGCGTTTATGCGCCCCATGCGTATGTTTTCACGCACCGTATCGTCAAAAAGGTAATTATCCTGTGAGACAAAGGCTACTTTACCGTAAAGCTCGGTAAGCGGTATTTCCTTTAAATCGTGGCCGCCCACGGTGATTGTGCCGTTCTTTACATCCCAAAAGCCCGCTATCAGCTTTGCAAGGGTGGATTTACCCGAGCCCGAGGGACCTACAAGCGCCGTCATACCGTTTTGCGGAACGGAAAGGCTTATGTTATGCAAAATCTCCTTACCGTCGTGATAGCCGAACGAAACGTCCTTTACCTCAATATTGTAATCGGTAAATTCCACCCTCTGCGCGCCGTGCTCCTGCTCTTCGGCTTTTAAAATTTCATCCACCTGCGAAACGGTTGTGCCTACCTGCGCTAAGGTATCAACAAAATTGAACGCCGCAACAATTGGTGCCGCCATACCTAAGCTTAAAATTATTACGGTTATAAACGCTTCAGCCGTCAGGCTGCCGTGGGTATAAAAGACCCAACCGAGGGGCAAAACCGTAAGCATTTGCGCCGGGAAAAACGCATAGGCTAATGACATACCCAGCTGACTGCGGCGCATCCAATCGTAATAATACTGCGCGTTGGCGCGCACCTTGTCGGTCAGCTTTGTTTATGACGCTTTGCCATGGTTAAAGGCTTTTATAACCTCAATACCGTTTATGTACTCAATCATGCTGCCGCTCATATCTGTAGTGGCTTTTACCGCGTCCTCGTAGTCCTTTGCGTAGTTGCCCATAACCGTCATCATAAACACAAAGGCTATAGGGAACACCGCAAGGGAAAGCAGCGCCAGCCGCCAATCGAGGAAAAACAAGTAAATTACCGTAAGCAAGGGAGCGGTTAGGTTCGCCGTCATTTCGGGGAACAGGTGCGCAAGGATGGTTTCCATACCGTCCACTTGGTCTACGATTATTTCTTTCAGCTTGCCGCTTTGCGTATCCATAACCGTGCCGAGAGGCAGGCGGGGGAGCGTGGCGAATTTTTTCGACACGCTCCAGCAGCCCGTTCATACCTTAAATATTTCAAGAAAACCCGTGCGGTGGTAGCGGCTTAAAAGCTCAATATATTCCGAAGCCTCCGCGCGGCTCATTCCGTGGCGGATAATTTCAAATATGCTTTCAAAGCGCGAGGTTGTAACTATGTGTAGCAGCCTTTCGGTAAGCGCGTCGCCGAATTTATCGGGGTAACCCACCGCCGCCATATACTTGTATGTATACTCAACCTCAATGCGCACAAGCTCGTCAATAAAATTGTGAAACCGCGTGCCGTAGGAGGAGTCTAGCAGCAAACGGAACTCACCTAAATGCTCGTACATATAGTCTATAAGCTCCTGCGTTCCGCCGTCGGCGTATTTCGGCATACGCTCCGCCTGTTCGTCGGGGATCATTCGGTGAAAACGCTCCTGTATTCTTATAAACCGCTCGGTCATTTCACTCAGCACCGGCTCAACTATTGCGGAAAAAAGTCCCTCTTTATCGCCGAAGCGCACATATATGGAGTTAGTACTCGTATCAGCTGCCGCCGCAATGGTGCGCAGCGACGCGTCAACATAGCCTTTATCAAGAAATTCATGCTTTGCAGCGGTAATAATGCGCTCCGCCACGCCCTCAATTTGTTTTGCCGTATGCTCACCGCCCAACATTAATAACACTGTTTCATAACACTGTTATTATATATCGCTTATTATAAAATGTCAATACCCTGTTTTAAGACTTTAATATCATTTGGCGGATAAAGAAAAAGCACTTGCAATTGCAAGTGCTTTTTGGTGACCCGGACGAGATTCGAACTCGTGTTACCGCCGTGAAAGGGCGGTGTCTTAGGCCTCTTGACCACCGGGCCGCTGGTGGCTGTAATTGGATTTGAACCAATGACACTGCGGGTATGAACCGCATGCTCTAGCCAACTGAGCTATACAGCCAAATTACTCGTGACCAATATATTATACATTTTATTATTCGTTTTGTCAATACCGAATTTAATTATTTATCAAAAATTTATTTCGACTCATAAATCGCTTTTTTTACCTTTTATACAAAAATATTGCAAAAAATACTTCATTATGACATTTCTATAAATTTATTTTAACAAATGTATAATTATTGGTTGTATTCGCTAACGAAATATGCTATAATCAATTTATAACACAAATCGGCGCAAACCGGTTCTTTCAAAGGAGTGCATTATATTGAAACAGTATTCTCAGCAATCAATACATAACGTAGCCCTGTTGGGTCACGGCGGTTCGGGCAAAACCACCCTTGCGGACGCTGTTCTGTGCTACGGAAAGGCAACCGAGCGTATCGGTAAGATTGCGGACAGTACCACCGTTATGGATTTTGACCCCGAAGAGAAAAAACGTAAAACCTCGGTTTCAACCTCTGTTTATGCTTTGGAGCTCGGCGGGCATAAGCTTAATATAATAGACGCGCCCGGTCTTTTCGATTTTGCGGGCGGAGTAAGCGAGGCATTATCCGCGGCGGACAGCGCGGTTATAGCCGTCTCGGGTAAATCGGGACTTACCACGGGAGCTAAGCAGAGCTTTCAAAAGGCGCGCGCGCTTAAAAAAGCGGTTGCTTTCTTTGTGGGCAAGCTCGATTCCACCCACGCGCATTTTTACCGCGTAATATCCTCGCTTGTGGCGAATTACGGCGCGGTTATCTGCCCGGTTGTAATTCCCTATATTGAAAACGACGAGGTTAAATCATATATCGACCTTATAACCAATAAAGCCTACGCCTGCGACGGCTTGGAGCTTAAAGAGCTGCGTATGCCCGTAAGCAACGAGGCGGACGAAATGCGCAGCATGCTTTTAGAGGCAATTGCCACGGCGGATGACGCGCTTATGGAAAAATACTTTGCAGGTGAGGAGTTTACCCCCGAGGAAATAATCGAGGGGCTTAAAAAAGGTGTTGCCGCAGGCGAAATATGCCCTGTTTTCGCGGGTGTTCAGCAAACAGGCGCGGCAGTTCCGCTTATGGTGGATACACTGCTTCAAATTCTGCCCTCCGCGGCGGACGCTGTTTGCCGCTTTGAAGTCGGCGAAGAAAAAGCCTTTGACGAAAACGGCGAAAACGCGCTTTACGTTTTCAAGACCATTGCCGACCCGTTTGTGGGCAAGCTCTCATATTTCCGCGTGCTTTCGGGTAAGATTAAGAATGATACCCGCCTTATAAACAACCGCACGGGCGCCGAGGAGCGGCTCTCAAAAATAATGTGGTTAAAGGGCGGAAAACAAGAGGACGCGGGCGAAATTATCGCCGGCGATATAGGCTCGGTATCAAAGCTCGGCAATGTGCTCACGGGCGATACACTGTCCGCCTCGGGCAAGCTTGCCGCGGCGGCGGTTGACTTCCCCGCTCCCACAATTTCGGTTGCGGTTTACCCCAAAGCAAAGGGCGATGAAGAAAAGATAACCCAGGCGTTCAGCCGCCTTTGCGAAGAAGACCCCACCATTAAGGTATATACCGATAACGAAACCCATGAGCAGATACTCTCCGCCCTCGGCGAGCAGCATATTGACGTTATAATATCCCGCTTAAAATCCAAATTCGGCGCGGAGGTTGAGCTTAAAAAGCCGAAAATCGCCTACCGCGAGACTATAAGAAGACCCATAAAGGTACAGGGGCGGCACAAAAAGCAGTCGGGCGGTCACGGTCAGTTCGGCGATGTATGGATTGAGTTTGAGCCCTGCGATTCGGATGAGCTTGTATTTGAAGAAAAGGTATTCGGCGGCGCCGTACCGAAAAACTTCTTCCCCGCGGTTGAAAAGGGACTGCGCGATTGCACCGCAAAGGGCGTGCTTGCGGGCTACCCCATGGTGGGCATAAAGGCAACGCTGGTGGACGGCTCGTATCACCCGGTAGACTCCTCGGAAATGTCCTTTAAAATGGCGGCGGCAGTAGCCTTTAAGGATGGCATACCGCAAGCGTCCCCCGTTCTGCTTGAGCCTATCGGTACACTTAAGGTTTTGGTGCCCGATGAAATGCTCGGCGACGTTATAGGCGATATAAACAAGCGGCGCGGGCGCATTATAGGCATGAACCCGGCAGAGAACAAAATGCAGGAAATAATAGGCGAAGTGCCTATGGCGGAAATGTCCGATTTCTCCACCGCCATGCGCTCAATAACCCAGGGCACCGCCGTGTTTACTCTTACACCCACCCGCTACGAAGAAGTTCCCGCGGCTCTCGCGCAAAAAATAATCGAGGCTGCAAAGGAATAACACCCTTTTGCAACCATATGCTCCCACCTTTTTTGACTTACGTCAAAAAAGGTGGGAGTTGTCATGTAAGTGACTGAGGGGTATTTTCTAATGTCTAACGTCTAATTTGACTTAGGCGTATTTTCTATTTTCTATTGTCTACTGTCTAATGTCTGATTTTGTGATATTCTTTAGCTTGTAACAATCCCTCAGTTTCGCTGCGCTCAACAGCGTCTCGGCTGCCGCCTCGGTCGGTGCTTCTGCTCCGCAGAGGTG
>OIYS01000162.1_pt1 | contig 50547 bp, 46 predicted proteins | sample 1588271 | NCBI WGS metagenome assembly OIYS01 (sample SAMN03283286) | human gut metagenome | biome: human-associated habitat; material: feces | host: Homo sapiens | place: Peru | collected 2012 | reverse complement strand
CACAACAGAAAGTACAATAATTTCCCTATACGCCCTCTTAACTGGAAATCTCCTGTCGATTATTTGTATTCCTTTTTATCCTTTGGCGAGGTTTTCTGATTTTTGTAACACATCATTGACAAACCTACAAAGTGAATAATTTGTAAATAATAATCTATTTTCAAATTAAAATATCATCTATTAAATCTTTATTTTCTTTAAATTCAATATCCGATGTATGAATTTCATTAAATAAATTTTGATATTTATTAGTACCGTAATACCCGACATGCCATTTTGCCCTTGCTATTCTATCGATCCATCGAATATACGGGATATCGATTTTGGAACAAGACAAGCCTATTACAAAAACTTCGTTTATTTTTTTAAAATTAATTTTATATTTATATTTTAGAAGGAATTCGCTTCTTTTAATAAGTTTGTCAACTGGTTTTTCTGTTGCTTTTAAATATTCGTTCAACCATTCGATAACTGCAGGTACATTTTCGTTATATAATTTAATATCATCTATATCCATATCGTATGGAGCAGAGCCTTGTTTATTAAGTAGCACACCTTGTTCGTGTCCGAATATTATATTTTCTTTGACGGTGCCATGAATATGATAAATCAAATTATCCGGAACATCAAAATTATTTTCTAAAGTCTTCGTATAGTTGAAGTTAATTATAAAAGCATTATTGATTAATTCTTTATAACCCGAAAAAACCGTACAATTAATACTGTTAACCCAACATTCAAACATTGATTTAACGATTTTTGGGCTGTTGTGTATGAGGGAACACATCCGCTTAGACTCATCTAAATTTGTTGCATATTTTAGCACCATTTCTTTACTTATCTTTGATAAATTCATTTCAAAATCGCTCCATAAAGAATTGGTATTATAATCAAAATCCGGATATAATTCTTCGATGGTTTTCTTTTCTTCTCTAAACTTTTCTAAAATATACTTTTCAAAATCACTATATTTGGTATCTAGTCCAAAGTTCAAATCAAAACCGTTGCCTATAAGGATTAGCTTTTGTTTTTCCATATCAAGTTAAATTAATCCACATTGCGGGGCGAACACCATAACCAGTAAGCCCCGCAAGATAACCTCCGCCATATACATCGCCATCATCAGCCACTAATGCTGCATCTTCCGGTCTGTCACCAGGTGACCTAAGCCACCAAAGCCCACCACGACTACCATTATCGATTGCATATGTGGTTGGTTTAGATACACGTTCCTCATCAGAATTGAAATAAAAATTAACTTCTTTTGTACTCAACAAAAAAACTTTATCTTCTGTTGAGTTGCCAGGGTCTATATTATAATCAGGATTTATATCTGCTGATACAGATTGCGTTAATATAAGAGATTTTTCATTCTCTGAAAAAGCAGCATTATAAAAATCATCATTTAGCCAATTTCGAAGTGAACAGTATTCCCAAGTGATTGCATTAAAATCATTATTGTATTTTTTACTATCAAGTATATGATTACTAATCACAAGGGCATTACCTTCTTTGATTTCTAAAATCAGCCATTCTATATCTTCTTTGCCATTTGATTTATTGCCATCTTGTTCGTATGTTCCATACTTTATACAACTTCCAATTTCAGCAAATTTCAGCATGTTTTTTTCACTTTTTAATCTTATATCTCCTGCTTTTTCTGCAGAATCTTTGTAATCGCCAAGTTTTTTAAAGATGGTGTATGCTTTATCATAATTTCCAACATCAATTAAGGACAAGGCTTCTGTATATTCATTTTCCATCAAGGACAATAATTTTTTATGTTTGATTTTAGGAATAACAGTGGTTGTCAGTATGATTACAAATGCAATGCAGACACAAACAATAGGTATTGTAATTGCTATGATTTTTTTGCGCCTTTTTGCTGCTTTTTCTGCGGCAATATGCGCCTCTTCTTTCTTGCGTTCGGCTTCAAGATGTTCGGCTTCTTTTTTTGCCTTAAATTCTTCTATTGTTCTTTGGCAAATGAGTATCTGCTCGTCAGCATCCTTCCAACCGGAGATAGATTTAAACATTTCAACAGCAGCTTCATACCCTGCCATTTTGTCATAAGTTGTTTTAATTGTTGCTAATGCAGAATCATAAATATCATCCTTACGCTTTTTTTCTGCCTCTTCCCAGCATTTTTTTGCAAGCTCGGCTGAATCCTTGTATCCGGCAATACTTTCAAATTCTTTTGCTGCTTCTTCAAAATCATATTTAAAAAGTTTCTGTCTGTTTACCGCATGCGAGTAAATTCTTTCAAGCCGAGCGCTTTCGTTACGCTTTTTAATGCGGTCAATGTAACCGTTTAAAGTATCGCTAAACTTATCATCGGCAAAGCGCACCGCTTTTTGGTAATTGTTATTGTTATCAAAAGGCTCGGCACAGTCGGCAAGATTCTCAATTTTACATACCTGCAATTCTGCCATAAGCTTGCCAAGGTATGCCTCGGCACATTCGGGGTTTCGGTCAAGCACCTTTTCGCAGTATTCGTCTGCTTCCTGCCAGTTTTTATCCTCAAGAAACATAAACGCACGTTTTAAAAGCGGGGAAGTGTCGGTATTAACATCAGAAATTACGGTTTCTTTAATTACCGTCGGTTTCGGCTCATCCACGGATATTATTTTCTTAATACCCCGAATCAAATCCTGCATAAAGCCGAGCTTTGACATATCCTGCGCCTGCAAATGTGAAAATTCATCAGGCAGGTCATACGGATCCATGTCACGGTATGCGGGAATAAGTATTTTCTTACCGCCCGATTGCTTTACAAGCGCTAAATATCTGCTCCACTCGTTTTTCACCCAAACAGCGTTGAAATACTCAGGCTTTGTACCGAGAACAACCATTACCTTTGCGGAATTTAAAGCGGCGAATATGTAAGGCTCGTAAGCCGTGCCCAATTTATCCTCAAGAGTTATGCGGCTGAAAAACACCTTAAAGCCTTCTTGCGTGAGCTGATGATAAAGGTCGTTTGCAAGAACGCTGTCCTGCGTTCTTCTGCCGTCTTTGTCGGTTTCCTTGTAGCAAATAAATACATCAAAAGGTTCTTCTTTTTGCGAAATCGCAAGAATACCCTTTTGAATTTCGTCAATTGCCTTTGCTTCCTGCTCATATATTCCCTTTTGGTAACCATCGGCGTATTGCAATGCCGATTTATAGTCTTCATCCGCAAAAATTGAAGTGAACTGCGCGCGGTTTACTGTTGGAACCCGTTTATGAGTCGCAGGGTCTTCAACATATTCAATACCGTAACGGCAGAGAACGAGCGACCAATACGCCTCGGAATCGGTACTGTCCTCGCTTAAAATCTGCTCGTAAATACCCATTGCCTTATCATATTCGTTATTGCGGCGAAAATGGTTTGCCCTGTCGTATAAGTTTGCCCGCTTTTCGTCATCAAGCCGCGGCAAGGTCTGCTTTGTGCCGCATGAATCACAAATACCTACGGTTGCTCCGTTTTCAAATTCCACATTGCCGCCGCACATTTTACATTTGAAAAGTGACATTTTTTAATCCCCTATACATTTTTTTATATTTTCAGCGATTTTTATGTAGGCATTTTTCCAATCGTACTCTTTTATCTGTAATTCTCGTACATCAATCCCCATAGATTCAAGACAGTCTTTGAAATCTTGGTCTTTTTGCTCATATAAATAATAATATACAATTCTATTTTTAATTCTATTATTACCTTCTAATTTTAATTGTTGTCTATATGCAATAAGCCACCATAAATCCATATCGCAATCATATAAACCCAAGCCAACAATGTATATATTGTTAGTAAAAAAGAACTGTGCCCAAGATAGTAATTCATTGTCTAAATCGAAGATGGAATTCTTTATAGTATAGGTGTCAATTTCTCTGTTATAATCAAGGATACGATTCATTATGGAACTAAGATTAGTTGCATAATGAACATTTCCCAAACAAATTGTACTTCTTTTTCCCAATTCACCATGTATATGAAAGATTTTTTTCCCTTTGATGTTAGAATGCCTAATTCGAGAGCATTTGGTTTCTTGAGGCATTACTACATTTCGAGTGTATTTATCATATTGATAATTTTCGACAAGAGTTCTTTCTATGGAATAATCAAAATTAGTTGTAAGTATATTGCTTATATGCAAAGTTAAGAAGTGAGAGTATATATCGCTATATAATGACCAATCTAACATATCTAATTCTTTTAGTATTTCATATGCAAAATTTTCAGATGAAACATTTATATTCCGCGATAGAATAGCACACTTTAATTGTTCAAAAGCTAACACACTTGATTTGACAGTGCCATTAGATGCGAAATAATTTTCAGCAATTTTTAAAAGTAAATTTTCCCACGACATTCCACCACAACAGCGATTAATGCCATTCCCAATCAAAAGACAATTATCCATATTATTATCACTTCAACATTCTACATCTTTTATTTCTATCTTCAATTAAAGCAATAAGTTCCCTTGTGACCGCTGCCGCAATTTCGGAGTCGTCATTTGCAACCGCCTCGGATAATTGCTGCATTTCAACGGTGATTTTTTCTTCAATATCTGCAAGACGGATATTGCTCATAGGGTCTGAATACCGTGCTGCCTCGTAAACTCTTTTGCACTCTGCCCTAACTTCGTCGCTTTTAGCGTGTGAAATAAGGCTTTCGGCTTCGGCGGTAAGGTTTTTAATAAATCCGGTCTGACGGCTTATTTTTTTATCGACCGACTCAACAAGCTCCGCCGCCGCTTTTGCCTTTATAATTGCAATAGCATTAAAGCCGAGTATTAAAAGGCAGATAACAGCGCCCACCCAAGCGGGGAGATTCGGGATTGCCATAGCCAATCCGCCGAAGATAAGCGTTAAAATAAGCCCTGTATAGCTTAAAGTGATAAGCGGAAGATTGTAGAAAAGCTTTTTGAGATTTTCAGTCTTAAACGCTATGTAAGTGCAAACAAGCTGACCTATAAAAGCGGCGGTTATAAAAATATATCCTACCCAAAAAGCCCCGCCGAATTTGTTCAGTCCTGCCGCCTCGTTCGGTGTAACAAAGCAAATAACATTAAAGAGCGCAAGCAAAATCGCCCAGCAAATTATATAAAGCTTAAAATTCTTTTTCATTATGTTTTACCTCTTTGTGTTTATTCAGATTTCTTTTAATTCATAAATGTGGAATCCTGCATCTTTAGCGATTCTCACAAATCTATGAAAAACAACATCTGTAGCGGAGGTATAATGAAAATTTTGCATTTCATCAATATTTCTTGCATTTTCCGTTTTTTTAATTGTATCAATTAAATTGTTTCGGTATGCAATTATTTCAGAAACTGATCCGTGTTTATAATCAAAAACATATTTGTTATTATTTGAATTCTCTTTGCTCGTTGACATATATCTCATCTCCTATAAAAGTTTAATTGGTATTTTTATGTCGATAGATAACAGAAACTCTTGCCAATGTAACAATTATTATTTACTGTAGAAGGTTAAAACTCAATATTGATCCACAGGGCTGGACGAATCCATTCATAATTGTCAACATAATTTCCGTCATAACTTATAGTGCCATCGCTTCTAACTACGGAGGCATCGTGTTGAGTAAGGCCAGGGGAACGCAACCACCAAATGCACTCATTATTATTGCGGAAAAGAGTATAAAAATTATGATTTGAGCCTTTTTCATTAGCATACTTAGTAGTGGTACATTTTTTTGCTTCGTCGGACAAAAAATATTTGTTTACCTCGCTTATACTTAATAAAAATATTTTATCTGTTGTAATGTTTCCGGCATTTGTGTTATATTGAGGATTATTATCAGGAAAAACTTTAGTGTTTTGTATCATGGATTGTTCTTCGGTTGAAAATGCGTCATTTAAAAAACTTTCGTTCATCCATTTGCGAAGAGAGCAGGATTCCCAAGTGATATAAGAATCATTCGTATTATACTGTTGACAATCAAGAACCTTGTCGCTTGTAACGAGTATTTTATTGTTTTCTTTGGCAATGACAAGCCATTCAATATTTTCTTTGCCGTTTGAGGTGTCGCTGTCTTGCTCATAACCCCCAAAAAGTAATGTATCGCCTACTTCAGCCATCTTTATCTTTTCAACTTTATATTGCATAAATATTTTTTTTGCTCTGTCCATACTATCCTTATACCCGTTTAGTGTAATTAAACTGTCATAAGCTTCTACAATTTTTCCATTCTGAAGCATCTCCATAGCGATATTGTATTTACAGTCATTGATTTTATTTTTACTATCCTTATATCCATTAAGCTTTTCAAAAGCTACTATAGCCTCTGTATGTTTTTTTGCGTTATATAACTCCATTGCGGATTTATATTTAAAGTTAGGAATAATTATTGTTATTAATATAATAAAAAAAGCAATACAAGCACACGAAGTAGGAACTCCAATAGCAATAGTTTTTCTTCGTTTCTTTATTGCCTTTTCTACAGATATGCGATACTCTTCTGCCTTACGTTCCGCATCTAATCGTTCCATTTCCTCTTGTGCAAGACGTTCCTGCTTTAGTTGCTTTGCTTTTTCACTGCATTGCTCAGCAAGATCGTTTGCATTTTTAAAGTTAGAAATACCTCTAAATTCATTTGCGACATCAAATAATTCATATTCTGTTTTTGCCTTTTGCATTATTGTTTTTGCATTATTGTAGATTATATTGAATATGTAATTTTGTAAAGTTGATGAAAGTTTTTCATCACCGAAACGAATGGCTTTTTGATAATTGTCACTTTTGTTAAAAGGCTCAGAAACATTAGCTAGTTCTTCTGGGCTTTTTATATGCAACTCTGCCATTAGTTTAATATAGTATGCCTCGGCACATTCTGGATCAAAGTCTAACACCTTATCGCCGAAATTATCAGCCTTGATAAAATTCCCAGTGGCAAGGAATTTATATGCATGTTTCAGCAGAGGCTCAATTAAACTGTTTACAGTATTAAGTTGAAATCCATTATTATCTTTTTGTAAGGATATAAATGCTTCGATGCTCAGAATTAAATCTTTGTAGAAAGTAATACTATCCATAGAGAGTGCTTGTAAATTTCTGAATTCTTTAGGCAAATCGTATGCATCAATATTTTTATAGCAAGGAATTAAATGCTTGGTTGTATCACTATGCATCATAGAAAGAAAGCGACTCCATTCATTTTTAACCCAAACTGCCTCGTAGTAATTGTTTTTGGTTCCGATTACTAACATTACTTTGGATGTTACTAGAGCCGAATAAATATATGGTTCATAGTCTATTCCTGCTTTATTTCGCAATGTTACTCTAGAAAAGAACACACGATATCCTTTGGCAGTCAATTCTGTATATATATCTTGAGCAATTCCACTATCTTCAGTTCTATTGCTGTAAATTTCATCAATCTCTTTATAACAAATGAAAATATCATATGGCTTTTCTCTATTGACAATTGCAAAAATTCTTTTTTGAATCACATCAATAGCCTTTGCTTCTTGATAGTAAAGGCTTTTTGCGGTTTTATCACAATATTTTATTGCTAACTCAAAATTGTTATCATTTATAACAGAATGTGTGACGGTTCGATGACAAGTCGGGACCTTTTTTGCAGTTTTGGGATCATCAATATACTCTATTCCATATTTGCATAAGACTAATCCCCAATAAGCTTCTGCCTCCGCTGGAAAATCGACTACAATAGATTCATAAATGCAACTTGCCTTGTCAAATTCATTTTCTAAGCGTAATTTATGAGCACGATTAAAAAGGGTCAACTTTTTTTCATCATCCAATTTTGGAATTGTTTGAGTACTGCCACAATATTCACATATAGTAATTGTCTTTCCTTCTGTAATATTCAATGTGCCGCCGCACATTTTACACTTAAACACTGGCATTATACGATTATCTCCTTCATTTAAAGAATACTTGAAAGCAGCTGTGCTTTCATATTGTTAAATTCTTCATCGGTTATAAGTCCGGCGTTTTTCATAACGGTAAGCTTTTCAACCTTTGCTTTAAATGCCGCCATATCGTCCGTTTGAACGGCGGGCTGTTCTGTTTGCGCGGCGTTCATAGCTCCGTTTACGGCATTCCCTACAACCGAGGCTACCGCGCCGCCAACGCCTGCCATAGTGCCGAGACCCACGCCCATATTGGTGAACTGCCCGACCGCTTCGTTTTGTGCCACCTGTTCGGCAACATCAAAGCCGCGCTCTTGGGCATAGGTATAGCCCTCCTGCGCGCGTTTGGTAGCCTGTGCCTTTGAGTCTATAACAGTTTTCTGCGCCTCGGTTTCTGCGTTTATAATTTCGGTCTGCTGGCGGAGCTTTGCCTCGGCAATATCGGCATATTGGCGGAAATGCAGCTCCTTAAATTTTTCATACTGTCTGTCGCCGTCCGGCTTTACAACCGTGGTTACGAAAAATCTTTCAAGGCTAATGCCGTAATCCGCAAAATCGGGAATCAGCAGCTTTTTAATGCTGTCTGAAAATGAAGTGAGATTTTCGTCAATCTCAAAAATATTTATCGCATTGGTTTTCATAACCTGCGCTATGTAGGTTTTAACTCTTGTCATTAAAAAGGCGCGGAAAAAGCCGACTAATTTTTGCTGACCTAAAAAATTTTCGGTTCCCACAAGCTTTAAAAGCAGCTTTCGGCTGTTATCGGCTCTAAGGCTCATTTCTCCGCTTGCGCCTATCGAAATAGGGAAGCCGTAGGTTGGCTCTAAAAACTGCACCTTTGAGTCGGTGCCCCATTTGATTGACATTTGCTCGGTTTTGTTTATAAAATAAACCTCGCAGTGAAAGGGCGTTTTATCGCCCGCTGCACGGTTAAGAGCTTTACCTATAAGCGGGATATTCTGTGTTTCAAGCGTATAGCGCCCCGGTCCGAACAAATCAAGTGCCTGACCGTTCATAAAGAATATTGCCTCTTGGCTTTCGTGAACGATTAACTGCGTTAAGCTGTTAAAGTCCTCGCACGGGTGTTTCCATATAAATGTGGAATTATCGCCCTCGTATTTAATTACCTCGGCTATACTTGCCATTAACGGTCATCCTCCTTAACCTCTAAATTATCCACGGCAAATTCCAGGCACATCTGAATAATCTCATTTCTTGTGCGCCCGGTACGCTCTGCAATTTTATCCAATTCCTCAACCAATTCATTAGTAAGTCGTGATGATACAACCATAGTCTCGCCCCTGTATTTTTTTGAAGTGATTATAAGCTTTTTATCCATACTTATTCGCCTTTCCATTTACTATTATACTACAAATGTATTTTATTTGTCAATACATAAATATACATTTGTAATTAGTCTTGTCCTTGGATTTTATTTTATACCCTATATTATAAACTACATTTGTAAAAATTACAATAGTAGTTAAAGCATTATTAAATTAAAACCGCTTTATTTTTTGCGAAAGAAACAAAAGACGCATATATAACAAGAAATCCCGTCCTCTTTGTGAGGCGGGATTATTTATTGCATAGGCTCTTTTTCGTTTTTTACATAAACCTTACTTCACCATTTACTACACCATTTTGGTGTGGACTTGCATAGAGAAGTATAAAGATATATTAAAGTGATTTTTTTCAAACCCGCGGTACTATCGGGTTTTATGAGATTTTAAGGAATTATACGGACATATGAAACGCGGTTCGGCAATTACCATTCCTAATTTCATTTATTCCCATATCTCCTTATTTTATAAGTATTTAAGTATTTGCAGTTTCCAAAGCCTTTCCGAAAATATGAAAAGAGCTGATACGACTTTTATATTATAGCGCATCAGCTCTTCTTTTTCAATATAAATAAGTTTATTTTGTTTTTGCGGCGGGGAATAAATGAAACAGGTTAATAGATGAGTAAAATGATTTTTAATACTAAAATTCAATTATTTATTCTTCAATGCCCCTACTCACGATTACATCCTTTAAATACCCAATTACCATTTTGCAGGTTTTTTCATTTATTTCATCAGAGTTTATTCCTAATTTTGCATGGACAAGATTTCTCTTATCCCTGATTTCATGAGCATGTTCAGCTTCTTTAATCCAATGTGGTTGTTCCAATACCTTAATTTCATTTATGTAATCGGATAATACTGCATTTCTTATTTTTCCATTATATCCGCGTACCTTATAATTATTTGTGAAGTAATCCTCGCCTTTTATCTCGGATAACCAATCAATAAGAATAGCTTCTAAAATTGATCCTGCAAGAATAAGTGTAGCTTTATATGCTTTTACTTTAAAACAATTATTAAGTTCTATAAAATCATAGCGTAATTTTTCTTTAAGCTGATTGTTAGAATAAATCTTTATTTTATTTGAAAGCTCTAAACTTAATATATCTTCTATTTTTTCTTCTTTCTTATAATAATCCTTTTCCACTCCTTTATTAGGGAATTTATAGTTTCGTTCTGTGTGTGTTAAAATATCGGCTTGTAAACTGTAATATTCTTCATCATTAGTTGGCAAAATAACAGGAATATCTTCAACTTCTCTGCGGTTCAATAGCGGTATGGAACTTCCGGCAGAATGTTCAACAAAATATTTGGCATAAATATTTTTATATGTGTCACTTCCCAAGTAAAGAAACAAATATTCGGGTTGTATGTTTTTGCAGCGTATCACATACATATTCCGATTCGCATAAACTGTTTGATTCAAATCGTCAATAATCAAAAAAGGCATAGAATTATTGACCCTTGATAAAATGATATCATTTTTTTGCAAAATAACAGAAGTGGCGGTTTTTTCTTCTATTGTTTCGGGATTAAAGGGATATTTTAAATCCGAGAATATTGCAACCTTTCCCGTTTTTTCGTTTACGGGTCGGGGAAGAAAAATATCAGCAACCTCTTTTAATTTAACAGGATTTTCATGCTCAAGTAATTTCCTTGCTTTTATCGCTTGTTTACTATAATATTCAGGGAATAGGTATTCTTCTTCTACATTGTCGGTTGCAATTGAATTATATTCATATTCTCCTAATTCATCATCATTGGGTATAGAACCACCGTTGATCCATAGCTCAAGCTTGGAAAGATAGTTTTCGTATTTTGAAGAAAACCTCTCAGGCAAAGTGAATGATTCGTCGGATTTATTTACGTCTCTTTGTCCGTAAATAAATGTTCGTCCTTTATAAACAGCAATATCCATATTATAAGGTGTGGTATTTGTTAAATGCAGCAATTCCATTTGTATGCTTGTATTATAAAAAGGAGTACTCAAATTATATACTCCGGCAATATGATATTTTAACTTTACACTTTCTAAAAGCTTTTTTTGCCCTAAACTATGAAATATGTTGGAAACTGTGACCAGCCAAACATCCTTTTGGATATCCTCATTTAAAACTTTTTCTAACCAACTATCCATGTCCCTGGTGATAGGATATTTAGCCCTTTTTTCTAATAAATTTCGTATGCTTATCATATTATTGTCCTCCAAAACAATTATTTTGCAATTTTGAATATATAAGATCACAATTGATATTTCAAATAATAGAGCACAAAAGTCAACACCGTTTAAAATAATTAATATGCGGTCTTATAGCTATAAGTAAATTACTTATTATAGAAATCAAATGCTTCTTTATAAAAAGCTTTAATTTCATCTGCTAATTTTTGGGGCTTTATAACCAGTGCAGTCGTCCCAAAACCGAGAAAATATATTTTTGCCTGAAACTGCGAACATTCAAATAAATATCGTTTAAAGCCGTTCTTATATTCATTTTCATGGGAAACAAGTCTGGGGCGGTTGTGCAATAAAGAACGGTAATTTTCCTCACCTTGTTTATTCAATAATACTTCTATGATTTCGCTTTCTGATTGCAAATACGGTATTGAACGCTCAGAAAGGAGATTGTCAATTTTCATTTCGTCCACTTTTGACTGTTGGGCTTTGATTATTTTTATATTTTTCATATTGAATATTCTAATGCTACCGAACTTAGCGCCACCATCAAAATTATCACAAATCAGATAATTATACCTTAGATCCGGTTCTGTCATAATTTTATAAGGACTTATTGTATGTGGGTTACCGCTTTTTGATGTAAATTTTATCTTACGGTTATTCTCTATTGCTTCATCTATCTTGTCAATTCTATCCAAAAACATTATTCGTTCACGTATTCCGTAATCAAGCGTAGAATACTCTTCCAAAAGTTCTGAAATAAAAGGCGAAGATTCGTTCTTTGATAAGGTGTCGTTTCTTAAGCTGTCAGCTGCCAATTTTGTCACAGTCCATTGATAGATTTTTTTCTTTCCCTTTAAATTCCGCCGCCTTGAAAAATAATTGTTTTGATCTCCGGCATTAACCAAAAGCTTTGAGAAGGTTTTGAAAAATATAATATTATTGTCATTTTCAAATAGCTTTGCTGTTATACCCTCACTTTCTTTTTCAGAAAATGTAAGTTCCTTTATTTGTTTTGATTTCCTGCAAAATACGGTAATTATATTTTCAATAAGTTTGCTTTTTGATATATAGCATAGTTTGCTGTCTGAATCGAGCCTTTGATAACATCCTATTGATAAAATCAGTTTTATACTCATATAGTCCGGAACAATCAATTTAATACATCTACTTTCGGAAAATAAATTCTTAATTATATTATAAATTATTTTTATTTTAATGTCAATGTTTTTAAAGTTGCTAAAATTAGCAACTTAATATTTTAAATTTTAGCCTTATATAGGCTACATAACTGTTAAAATACACAACTTATTTTACTTCAAATAAGTTCATTGACTCCAAATGAAAAGCAGTGTATCATAAATATACAGAAAGAAAAATGAATTCGGAGGGAAAGTATTATGGAAAAAAAGTTTTTCGCAGTTGAAGCAAAGTGCGGGCATGTCGGCGGACCAAATTATTATATAAAAATCGCTTTTTATGTTGAGGCTGCGAGCGGCTCCGAGGCAGCGGTAATCGTCAGAGCACGACCCAGAGTAAAGCATGATCGTAAAGATGCAATAATTTCTGTGAATGAAATTTCGTATTATGAATACAGAAAAGGTTGTGAGGAATTCAATAAAGATCCATATAATCTATGTCAAAATAAACAAGAGCAGCTTTTAATACAGGGGCAATTTGCAGACCGGATTATGCCGGAGGAAACATATTTTGGGATAAATTCGGATTTATATGAAGATAAGCAGTTTGATGATGGCAGTCGAAATATAAAGAAACTGTCAAAATTGGGATACGATGAACATAATAGGCTGAATACCAGGGGTCAGTTTAAATATGATGAATTGAATTACTATGATATGGCTGCTTAATACAAATTATGAATAATTTCAAGGAGTATTTACTATGGGTAAAATTGTCGGGTATGAGAAGGAGCGAAAGGAAATTGCACAGCTGCGCGAAATGCTTAAAAATTCAGCGCGCTACCGTAAATACGGAATAAGAATACCGCGCGGAATTGTGCTTTACGGCGAGCCGGGCGTGGGCAAAACGGTGCTTGCGAAATCTATTGCGGCAGACGGGATAAGCCTTATAGAGCTGCGAGCGGCAAACTGCTGCGAGGAGGATGCCGTAAACGAGCTTAGGGCGGTTTTTGAAAGAGCGAAAAATTCCGCTCCGGCGGTTATACTGCTTGATGAGCTTGATAAAATTGCCGGAACAAGCGAACACTTTATGATGGAAATGAACGACAGCATAAAGAAAGCGCTTTTGCAGGAGCTTGACGGTCTTAACGAGGATGACGATGTGCTTGTTGCCGCCACCTGCAACGACACCGACTCTATAGGCGAGGCATTGCTGCGCCCGGGAAGATTTGACCGACGGCTGCACATAGAGGCTCCGGACGAGGCGACGCGGCGGTTGATAGTTAAAGAGTATTTCGACAGGCTTAGGATGAAGAATGACGTCGACTACGGGTATATTGCAAAAATTACCTATGGGTATACCGGCGCTAAAATTGAATGTCTTGCAAACGAAACAGGTATTTTGGCTGCGGAAAAGGAAACGCCTTGCATTGATATTTCCGATATACGCATTATAATGAACAAATTCGCCTTTGAGGGCGGAGAGAAGGACCCTTCGGAAGACCCGCAAATGCTGAAAAGAATTGCTGTTCACGAGGCGGGGCACGCGCTTTTGACACTGAAATTAGCTCCCGATTGTCTGTACGGCGCCAGTATTCTGCCGCAGGGGGAAAGCTGCGGGCATATTCAATTTATAAATCCCGAGGACGGTATAGGCACGGTAAGCCAAATTGAAAATGAGGTGGCTGTGCTGCTCGCGGGTCATGTTGCGGAGCGGGTGATTTACGGGGAGTATTCCGTCGGCTCTGATTCAGACCTGCGATGCGCCGCGGCAAGAATACGTTTTTTAACGTTAAGTCAGGCGGCGTACGGTTATGACGGCGTTGTGCTTGCCGTAAATATGCACCCTGGCAATATAGTATCGGAAAAAATTAAAGAAACGGTTTCAGAGGCGCTTTTGCAAAAGCTTAACGAAGCGGACAAAAAAGCCGAAGCCGTAATATCCGAAAACCGCGAAATGCTTGACAGCATTGTTGAGGCTCTTATAAAAAATCAGACGCTCAGCAGAAACGAGCTTTTTGAAATTAAAAATGCCGCCGAAATAAAACCGGCGGCATAGGGGATGTATTTAATTGAGATATTTGCTTTGGCTTATAAATGAGCGTGAACCGGAAAATGCGGAGTTTGAAAAAACCGAAATTTTCTTAAACGGCGCTTTCTACATATGGCAGTGTGCTTGCATTCTTATTTCGGTTAGTCTTATAGCCGCAGCCTTTTTCAGCGGCTGCGGGTTGGGTCGGATTTCTTTACCGATTTATGCGTCCTTTTTCATTGTGTTTGCCCCCGGAGTTTTTAAAAAAGCCTTTAAGTATTTAAAATACAAGCCGAAGCACGAGCACCGCGAGCGGTACGGAGCCCAATTTTTTATATATGCTTTTTTAGAGTATTGGCCCGGAATGATTGCTATTGCGCTGACCTTTTCAATAAGCTCTTTAAATACGGAAATTGCTCTTTTTTTGAAAGTTTTAAGAACGGTTGTGCAGGTATTCAGCATATATTTTTGTATACTGCATACTTTAAGCGAATTATAATTTTAAAAATCGGAACAGGTGATTTTATGAAAAATTTTTTTGATTTAAACGGCGACGGTAAGGTTGACGCGCTGGAATTTTTAATTGCAACCGCGCAGGACCCGAACAATCCGTTTAATACGGACGATGAAGAAGACGACGAAACGGACAACGAAGATGAACCGCTCCCCGATGAGAGAACAACGGATGAGGAAGAAGACAACTCCGACAGTTAGACATTTTGCATAATTTATTATATAGTAAAGATACTGGGCAAATTTGTGTTGCACATCATAATTTCAAGAAAAATAGCATAAAACGCTAATATTTGTTTAAGATTTTGTCATATTATGGCGTAGAAATTAAAATCCATATGTGCTATAATATCGACAGAAGTTAAAAAATCAAAAGGAGATAATACTATGCGAGCAAGGGAAGAAACCATTTTAAATTTAATAGGCGGCTTGGATAAATGTTTTATAATTCCTCCGTTTCAAAGAAACTATGAGTGGAGCCATGAGCAGTGCGATGAACTGTTTGACGATATTATAACTGCTTATAAAACTAAAAAAACTCATTATCTCGGAAATGTCATCTATTATTCGGGTGAAAACGGCGGTGCCGCATACAGCGAATTTATTTTGGTAGACGGTCAACAGCGCGTCACAACAATACTGTTACTTTTGTGCGCTATAAGAGATGTCGCCGAGGATGAAGCAATAAAGCAGAGTATAAACATTCGCTATTTGAAAAACGATACAAACATGGAAAATTATCGGATCAGATTAAAACAAACCTCTTACGATTCCGACGATTTTATTTCTGTTATTGACGGCAAGGTTAACGAGGCTCATAAGGAAAGCAATATTGTAAAAAACTATAAGAGATTTATAGAATTATTAAATAAGTGCGATATTGAGCCTAAAATAATCTATGATACCATTACTAAATTGGAAGTTGTGGATGTAAACCTTCAAATAAGCAACGATTTGAATGCAGTCCAAACCATTTTTGAAAAAATCAATTCAACCGGGAAAAAGCTTACCTCCGCCGATTTGATACGAAATTATTTATTGCTTGCCAATTCTTCCAAAGAACAGGAAGACCTATATAAAAATTATTGGATACCGATAGAAACCAATGTTAAGAACGAAAATATTTCTCGGTTTGCGCGGGACTATTTGATAATGAATGTTTTCGATGACGTTCCGGATGACGCTATATATAAAATGTTTAAAGAGCATTTTAATGAAACCAGCGCTACTCACACCGAAATATTAGACAGTCTAAAGCATTTCTCCACATTCTTTAAATGGATTAAATTTGAATGTTCGCCGAGTGAAAAAGTCAATAAAGAACTCTCGTATCTGAATCTTTTAAGAACAGATGATTTATACTCTTTATATATGTATCTGTTTGACAGACTTTTTAATACAAACACACCCGAGCTGCTGAAAATTTTGAGATTGCTTGTTGACTTTATGATCAGATACAGAATAGTAGCTCCATCCGGCGGCGGCGGCGCGCTTCGTTCGGTTGTTAATCAATTGCTTGAAAAATTAAACTCGGAAGAAATTACTTTAAGCTATGAAACAATTTTGTTTGAACTTTCAAACAGCAGTGCGGTCTCCGGAAGATTTCCGGATGATATGGAGTTTAAAGAGGCGCTCATGAAGTCTGTTAATACTAATTATGCGCGAGCGTTACTTTTAAGAATTGAAGATTATGAAACAAAAAACATCTCGGTGCCGTTGAAAGAAGTAACCGTTGAACATCTGATGCCGCAAAAATTATCCTCTTGGTGGATAGATAATTTGGGCGGTAAAGAACAGGCTGACAGAATTTATGACACCTATTTGAATTGCATAGGCAACCTTACTCCTATGTCTTTGGGATATAACTCTGTCAATTCAAACAAGCCGTGGGATTTAAAATTAAAACAGATAAGAGATATTCAGTTTAATATCACATCCCAGATTTCAAGATACGAAAAATGGACCGAAAATGAAATAAAGCAAAGAAATCAGGATATTTCAGACAGGGCATGTTCAGCAATTACATCACCGCTCAAGAGGACTCGTCCTTACCAAACTAAAACCGTTTCGGAAGAGTTTTCCGCAGGATTATATTCATTATCTGATATTTCAACGCCAATGTCCGGAACTAATGTCAGACAAATTCTTTTTGAGAGCAAAGTTATTTCTGTTGCATCGTGGAAGAACTTTTTCACCACGATTTGCGAGCTTGCTTTTGATTATGATAATAATTTGATGTCGGAAATTGCCAAGAATAATTCTATACATAAATCAACTTCAAAAAAGAACTATCCCGAAAAAGATCCAATTATTTCCGTATCCAAGGATAAACTTGTTGACCCAATCGAAATTAAAAATTCCGGTGTATTCGTTGAAAGCTGTTTAAGCTCAGACAGGACCAGAGTTTACGCTAAACAGTTGCTTGATATTTACGGAATTACTGATGCATTCCAAATTGAGGTTGAATAATAACAATCCCCCGCATTAAAAATGTGGGGGATTGTTATTGCATAGGCTCTTTTTTCGTTTTTACCATAAACCTTACTTCACCATTTACTACACCATTTTGGTGTGGATTTGCATAGAGAAGTATAAAGATATATTAAAGTGATTTTTTTCAAACCCGCGGTACTATCGGGTTTTATGAGATTTTAAGGAATTATACGGACATATGAAACGCGGTTCGGCAATTACCATTCCTAATTTCATTTATTCCCATATCTCCTTATTTTATAAGTATTTGATTATTGTAATATATACAGCTTTTCCGAAAATACGAAAAGAGCTGATACAACTTTTATATTATAGCGCATCAGCTCTTTTTTTCAATATAAATAAGTTTAATTTGTTTCTGCGGTTCGGGAATGCGTTCTGCAATGTCGGAATAATCATTTCGCAAGCCGAAATTAAAGCAAATAAGTGAACCGATTAATGGCGAGATGATGAAAAAAGTGCTTTACAAAGAAAAAAATATGTGATAAAATTTGAAATACTAACGGTATTCTCTATGATTTTATAAATATAATTGGAAATCATATTAAACGTTTCACTTTTTGAGGAGAAAAGCCTATGAGCATATTTATTGATTTTGAAAACACGGAAGGAAAAATCAAGCCGTTTCATGCCGTTAATAATGCGCCGATTATAGGCGTATCAAATAAACTCTTTCACTTTTTGACCGAGGCTGGCGTACCGTATTCACGTTTGCACGATACGGGCGGGAGATTCGGCGGTTTTACTTTTGTGGATATTGAAAATATATTCAGAGATATGAGCGCCGACCCGTTTGATCCCGATTCCTACGATTTCGCTTTTACCGATTGGTTAATAGCCGAGCTTGTAAGGTGCGGCACAGAGCCGTTTTTCCGATTAGGAGCCACAATTGAAAACGAGCATTTTATAAAGGCGTATCATATTTTCCCGCCTAAGAATAACCTGAAATGGGCGCAAATTTGCGAGGGCATAATTAAGCATTACAATCACGGCTGGGCGAACGGCTACCGCTATAACATTAAATACTGGGAAATATGGAACGAGCCCGACAATGAACCTTTAATCGAAGATAATCCCATGTGGAAAGGCACAATGGAACAATATTTTGCTCTTTATGAAACCGCCTCAAATTATCTTAAAGAAAGGTTTCCGTATATAAAGATAGGCGGGTATGCTTCGTGCGGATTTTACGCGCTTAACGACGTGTTTGAGAAAAAAGCCAATTCATCAGACAGAACGGAATATTTTATTACATTCTTTCAGGAATTTTTGAAATTCATAACCTCGCCCGAGCATTTATCTCCGTTGGATTTTTTCTCATGGCACAGCTATGCAGACAGCGAAAATAACCGATATTACTGCGACTATGTGCGGCGGGAACTGGATAAATACGGATTATATGGCACAGAAAGTATTTTAAATGAGTGGAACCCCGGTACAGAGCGGCGCGGAACCGAAGCGGACGCCTGCTATATATCCGAAATGATATTAAGCCTGCATGATAAGCCGCTGGATATGCTGATGTATTACGACGGTCAGGTTGACGGCTTATATCAGGGATTATTTGACCCGATAAGGTCGGATATTTTTCCCGCATATTTTGCAATTCATTCCTTCGGCGAGCTTTATAGGCTGGAAAATCAGGCGGAAATAATTTCCGATGGGATACTACCGATTTTGGCGGCAGCCGACGGCAGGATAGGGAAGATTTTAACGGTTAACATAAAACCCGAAACAATTAACCTTAATTTACGGCTTTCGGACGGATGGAGCTTTGAAAAATACCGAGTGTTAGACGGTACCGAGGGTCTTACCGAAACCGAGATTGACTTTTCGGGCGAAATACCGATTCCGCCGCAAAAAATCGTTATGATTGAATGTAAAAGGGAGCGGTTTTTGCCGTAAAATTATATAAGCGAGCATAAGGCGGGCGGGTTTCGGGCTGTTCAAGCCTTCCAAATTCCGCGAAGCTTGCTTTTTATGTTTTTGACAGAATGGTTTTGAGGTGAAATATAAATATCAAAGAATACGCGATTTAAGCGAGGATAACGATAAAACCCAAGCGCAAATTACAGAATTGCTCAATGAGCACACAACGCAGTATCAGCGGTAGGAACGCGGGGAAAGCGAAATATCCGCGCATATAAAAAAGGCGTTATGTATTTATTATAATGTGTCGGCAGATTATATTTTGGGTCTGCCTGAAAATTTGCCGTTTCCGAAAGGGTCTAAAGGTTAAATCCCTCTCAGCCAATTTAGACGTTAGATATTAGACGCTAGACATTAGAAAATACCCCTCAGTCAACTTCGTTGACAGCTCCCCTCTGTTTGCTATCGCAAAAGAAGGGAGCCTAAATGCCTCCCCTGTGTAAGGGTGCGGGTGTCCTGTGGACACCTCTGCAAAGCAGAAGCACCGACCGAGGCGACAGCCGAGACGGTGGCAAAACGAAGTTTTGACGGAGGGGTTGTTACAAGCTAAAAAATACCCCTCAAAAAAGCACGGCAGGCGAATAAACATATCCGTCTGCCGTGCTTTTTTTATCAGTAATCGTTGTTGTTGTCGTTTTTTTTGTTCTGATTATTCTGATTGTTTTTGTTCTGTTCCTTGTTCTGGTTGTTCTTATTCTGGTTGTTGTTCTGGTTATTCTTGTTCTGATTGTTTTCCACAAAAATCACCCCGCTTTCAGCCTTTATTATTTGCCGGCGGGGTGAAAATTATACTTATATTCCGAATAATTTTTCGGCGTTTTCAAAAGAACTTTGCAAAATGCTTTCGCAATCGGTGTTTCGAAGCTCCGCTAATTTTTCGGCGACAAGTAAAATCAGTGCCGAATTATTTATTTTTGAGCGGTAGGGCACGGGCGCTAAATAGGGCGCGTCGGTTTCAAGCAGAAATCTGTCGCTCGGCAGAGCGGCTGCAATCTCGGGCAGCTTTTTGGCGTTTTTAAAGGTTAAAACGCCGCCTATGCCTATATACATACCCAAATTCAAAATTTCCTTTGCCATTTCCGCGCTGCCCGAAAAGCTATGCACCACACCCTTGGAGCGGTGCTTTTTTAAAAGCTCCAGCGTATCTGCGTGGGCTTCGCGGTCATGCACTATTACGGGCAAATTTAACCTGTTCGCCAAAACAAGCTGCTTTTCAAAAAGCGCCTTTTGCTGCTCTTTGTTATCATCCACCCAGTAATAATCAAGCCCTATTTCGCCTATCGCCACGCATTTTTTGCGGCGTGCTAATTCTTCAATTTCCGTTACCTGCCCGCCGCCTATATTTTCGGGGTGTATGCCCACCGCGGCGTAAAAATAAGGGTATTTTTCGGCAAGCGCCAGCGCCGCTTTTGAGGACTCGGTATCGCACCCGCAGTTTACAACGCCGCAAACGCCGTGAGCAGGCAGTTCGGCTAAAAGCTCTGTGCGAATTTCGTCGAATTTCGCGTCGTCATAGTGCGCGTGGCTGTCAAAAATCAGCGGTTCTGTATATGGATAATTCGGGAAATCCGTCATCTTATTTTGCTGCCTGCGGGTACGTTATCAATAAACAGTACCTTTACGTCATTATCGGCGCAATCCGCCGCTAAAATCATCCCGTTTGACTCTACGCCGCAAAGCTTTGCGGGCTTCAGGTTTGCCACCACAATTACCGTGTGACCAATAAGCTCCTCGGGCTTATAATACATAGCAATTCCAGAAGCTACGGTGCGCGATAAGCCGCTGCCGTCGTCAAGGGTCAGCTTTAAAAGCTTTTTAGCCTTGGGAATAGGCTCGCAAGCCGTGATTTTTGCCGCGCGCAGCTCTACTTTGGCAAAGTCCTCAATTCCTATTTGCGCCATAGTCACAACGTTTTCGGCTTTTTTCTGCTCCGCTGCCTTTTCCGCCGCTATTTCGGCTAAAACCTTTTCCGTGTCTAAGCGGGCGAAAAGCGGAGTGGGCGCGCCTACGGAATACTCGGTAACAGCGCCGAAAGCAAGCTCGGTGCTGCCGTTATTTAATTGCTCAGCAATTGATTTTGAGCTATCGGGAATAATAGGCGAAAGCATAAGCCCCAAAAGACGTATACATTCAAGCAGATTGTAAAGCACATTTTCAAGATATGCCTTTTTGCTCTCGTCCTTTGCAAGCGCCCAGGGGGCTGTCTCGTCAATGTATTTATTGCAGCGCTTTGCAAGGTTCATAACCGCCTCGCACGCATCGGCGTTGCGGTAACTATCCATAAGCTCATAATACTTTTTAACCGTATCATTCGCTGCATCAATCAGCTCTTTATCGCAACCTTCTATATTTTCGCCTTTTGTCACCTTACCGCCGAAATATTTATTCGTCATTGCAATTGAGCGGTTCACAAGGTTGCCGAGGGTGTTGGCTAAATCCGCATTGTATTTTGTAATAAAGCTTTCGTAGGTTATGGTGCCGTCCTGCGCGAAGGGCATTTCGGAAAGCAGGTAATACCTTACCGCGTCTATTCCGAAGCGTTTTGTCATATCGTCGGCGTAAATTGTGTTGCCCTTGGATTTTGACATTTTGTCCTCACCCACAAGCAGCCACGGGTGACCCAAAACCTGCTTCGGCAGCGGCAGCCCCAGCGCCATTAAAATTATGGGCCAATAAATTGTGTGGAAACGCACTATATCCTTACCTATAACGTGCAGGTCGGCAGGCCACAGCTTTTCAAACTGCTCTGAGCTGCCGTCGGGGTCGTAGCCCACGCCCGTAATATAGTTTGAAAGCGCGTCTATCCAAACGTAAATAACGTGCTTTTCATCAAACGGAACGGGTATGCCCCACTTAAAGGAGCTGCGCGAAATGCAAAGGTCGGAAAGTCCGGGCTTTAAAAAGTTGTTTATCATCTCGTTTTTGCGGGATTCGGGCTTTATGAAATCGGGGTTCTGCTCGTAATATTCAAGCAGCCTGTCCTGATATTTTGAAAGCTTTAAGAAATATGCCTCTTCTTTTGAGTCTATAACCTCTCTGCCGCAGTCGGGGCACTTGCCGTCCACTAACTGCGAGGCGGTAAAGAACGACTCGCAGGGAACGCAGTATTTACCCTCGTAATGTCCCTTGTAAATATCGCCTTGGTCATAAAGCTTTTTGAAAATTTTCTGTATTACCTTTTCGTGGTCCTTATCGGTCGTGCGTATAAATTTATCGTAATCGGTGTTAAGGCTGTTCCACACCTCTTTTATCTGCGCGGCGATCTTATCCACATACTCCTGCGGGCTTATGCCCTCTGCCTTGGCGTATTCTTCAATTTTCTGCCCATGCTCGTCAGAGCCGGTCTGTAAAAACACGTCAAAGCCCATCATTTTTTTATAGCGCGCTATCATATCCGCCAGCACTATATCGTAAGCGTTGCCGATATGCGGTTTTCGCGAGGCATAGGCTATTGCCGTAGTAATGTAAAACTTCTTCTTTTCTGACATTTTTCTTCCTCCTGTATTACGGTTTACCTGTAAGATAAAGTATTGCAGAGACCACCGTGCTTATAAGACAGTAAAGTAATACCGTCGCGCTGCCGAGCACAGAGCCTGAGCCGCTGAACGAGGTGTAGGCAAACATAACCACGCCCGCTACACAGCTAAGCGCGTAAAATACCGCCAGTAAAAGGCTTGATTTTTTTATTTTAACCGCGCTGCTCACCAGTGCTGCCAGCGCAACGGGGTTGCCCTTATACGCGGCGGGGGCGGAGCAATGCTCTGTGTATGTTACTGCGTTTTTATACATATGGCAGCCGGCTGTGCTCATAACCTTTACCGAATCATCGTAAAGCCCCATATAATCGCATATCATTTCTTCCGTCAGGTTCGGGTCTGAGCTGTCTATAAGCATTGTAATACCCATGGCGGATATTTTTCTGAACTCCCGCGCAAGCTCGGGCTTTACCGTGTACTGCACGGCAAGCAGGGCGCAAGCCTTATCGTCGGTTGCAACATAGACAGGAAAATACCCTCTACGCAAAAGTTTTCGGTCGATTTCAATACTCGGGACGTCAATTCCGTGCGCCTCCATAAGCGTGCGGTTGCCCACAAACAAAAGCTTGTTGTTTACCCAGCCGGAAACACCCATTTTGTCCTCATATTTAACCGTATCGGAATCGGGCATTACAAAGTCGCCCACCGTTCCCGCAATTTTTTTGAATATAGGCGCCAGCGGGCTTGAAAGGCTGTCGGTAAGGGACGCTGCGCGCATTATGGTATCGTCAATGCTGTTATCCGATAAAAGCTGCATATTGTGCAGCGTAACCGTGCCCGAGGGGAACAGGTCTTCAGAGCTTAAAACTATTGCGTTTACCTTTTCAAGGTATTCCGCGCCCATTTTTCCCGCTATTTCGGCGCCCTTGCGTGCAAGCTTTTTCGAGGCGGAGTAAAGCGGCATATCGTCTATAAGGAAAATCACCGGCACAGCGGCAATGCACTGTACTGCGGCGGCGCTGTAAAAGCCGTAAAGCATACCGTCAAAATATGCTGCGCATGCAAAGCCCAGTATTACCGATAAAAGCAGCGACACCACCGTTATAACAGGCAGCTTGCCGCTGAAATAAACGCGGAACGAGGTGTATTTCATATAATCGTCAATATGTGCCGTTCTGCGGGGGGCAGCTGCTAAAACATCGCCCTCAATCGAATTTTTCGCCATAGCAAACGTAACGGCGGGGTCGTTTATCAGCTTTACCGCGCGTTTCGGCTTGTTGCCCGCTATTTGCTTGAAGCCTGTAAGCGTGTGCGCGGCGCGGAAAAACGCGGCGACAGAGCGCACAGACAGTATAAACGCGGCAAGCAGCAGCATATTAAGCGTTATTTCGTTTTTCAGTATGCCTATAACCGAATAAAGCATTACCGAAAGCGAGGCGGTAACCGCGAAAATATCGGGCGTTGAAAAGCGGCTGAAAATTTTCGGAACTCTCTTAAACATATCAAGGTTTATAAGTATTATTATACCAAGCACGGCGGTGTATACCGTCATACTGACTTTTGTCTGCGCAATAAGCAGCGCCGACATAAACGGCAGCTCCGCAAACGCCGTTATAAGGGTTAAAAGCACCGTTGATACGCAGCGCAAAAAGCTGCCTCGCTTAATAAGCGATAATTTCCGCAAAAAGTGCTTTGTTTCGCTTTCATCCTCAAATTCGTCGGCGGGCTTGTAGTCCTCAAACTCGTTTTGCCCAAGGCGGGTTTCGGGGTCTGCGTCGTCATCGGTGCTCTCGGGCAGGCGTGACAGCTCGCCCGTCAGGTCAATAGACCGTGTTTGCGAGCTCACGCTGATTCGGGAGGTTGAGTCGCTGTCGGTCACAGGCGTAAATTTTATCGTCGCCGTGCTCGAAATATCGGGCATTTCGACTGCGCTCTCGCCGCCGTCCGAATCAATATCCGATATAATGCGCGGCACATTGGTTTGTATATCCCGCGCGGCGGGCATTTTTTCTTCAAATACCTCGCGTTTAGGGGTTTCGGGCGCTTTTTCGGGCGCGGCGGGCTTGCTGTGCCCTAAATCGTCAAATTCAATTTCATATTTTTCCGAAAGCCTGTCAAGCGTTTTGGCGCTTTGGTTGTTTAAAATATCCGCCACACTTTCAAGCTTGTAGGTCGGCGTTTCTTTCATTGCCGAGTCGTGCCCCTCATCGTCAATAATAAACGGGCGGCACTTTTCAAGCAGCGATTTTTCGGGCTTTTGGGGTTTGGCGGGCTTTTCGGGTATTACGGGCTTTTCCGTTTCGGGTTTAACATTATCAAAATAATCAAAGTCAAAAAGCGACTCCGAGTTTACCGGGGTGTTTATTTCAGGCACTTCCGGGGCTTTTGGCGGTTCGGGGCGGGTTTCCGGTTCCGCTGCCGCTTTTACCTCAGCGGTCTTTTCCGGCTCCTGTTTCGCCTTTTCTGCCTCCTCCTGCTGCGCCGCAAGCATACGCTTTTTAAGCGCCTCAAGCGCGCCTGTCGGCTGGGCGTTTGCGGGCGTAAAGCTGTTTTGCCCCAGCACCTCCTCGGGGGTCAAAGCACCGTGGTTTTGAAATGAATTAAAGGAATCGCTTTCCCCGAAGTTATCTTTATTATCAATAAGTGAAAACAGATCGTCGTTATGCTTTCCCTTATACATTTTCAATTAAAATCACTTCCTTGGCTTTTTATCGGCATTGCGGCTGCGCACTACCTCATACATAAGTATTCCCGCCGCAACCGAGGCATTGAGCGAATTTATTTTTCCGTGCATGGGCAGGCTTATAATCGCATCGCATTTTTTGGCGGTGAGCGCGCCTATTCCCTTGCCCTCGTTGCCTATAACCAGCGCGCAGGGGGTATCAAAATCTGTCCTTGTGTAATCGTCGCCGTTCATATCGGCGCCGAAAACCCACACGCCGCGCTGTTTGAGCGCGTCAATGGTATTCGCGATATTCGTAACCCTTGCCACTGGCACATATTCAAGCGCCCCGCAGGCGGCTTTTGCCACCGTGGCATTGAGCGAAGCACTGCGGCGCTCGGGAATTATTACCCCGTGAACGCCCGTAGCCTCGGCGGTTCTTATAATCGCGCCGAGGTTGTGCGGGTCTTCAATTTCATCACAAATTATTAAAAACGGCTTTTCGCCGCGCGTTTCCGACAGCGCGAACATATCGTCCACCGTTGCGTACTCCTGCGAGGCAAACATTACCGCCACGCCCTGGTGATTGGCGCCGCCGCAGTAATAATCCAGCTTTTGCGGGCTTATTTCCTTTATAAGTATGCCTTTAGCGCGGCATTTCGCTATTATCGCCGTAACAGAGCCGCCGCCCGTGCCGTGGGCTACCAAAAGTCGGTCTATCTCTCTGCCCGAGCGCAAAGCCTCAAGCACGGGGTTTCTGCCGCATATTATGTTACTGTTTTCCATTAGCTTTATCCCATCTATAAATATTCACAGTTTATTATAACACAACTTTTAAAGGAATTAAATAGGCAATTTTATAAATAAACGGAAATTTAAGAGAAATAATATATACATATACTAACAGAAAAGGTGATAACTTTGACAGGAAACAGAATATTATCGGTTCGGGGCTTTGAGCTTATGGACTCACGGAGCAACCCGACAGTAGGCGCAAGCGTAATTTTAGAGGACGGCAGCCGCGGCTTTGCAATATCGCCGTCGGGTGCGTCAACCGGCGCGTATGAGGCGCATGAAATGCGGGACGGCGATTCCTCACGCTACGGCGGCAAGGGCGTATTAAAAGCGGTATCCGCAATAAACGAAATAATAAGCCCCGCCCTCATTGGCAAGCCCGCGGATGACCAGAGACTTATTGATAAAACAATGACCGAGCTTGACGGTACGGAAAATAAAAGCAGACTCGGCGCGAACGCGATTTTAGCCGTATCCTTAGCGGCGGCTAAAGCGGCGGCGGCGCATTACGGCATGCCGCTTTACAGATATATAGGCGGAATTAACGCAAAGGTAATGCCGCGGCCGATGATGAACATTTTAAACGGCGGAGCGCATGCGGCGAATAATATAGATATTCAGGAATTTATGATAATACCCTTTAATATTTGCTGCTTTTCGGAGGGTCTGCGCCGCTGCAGCGAAATATACCATGCGTTGGGTACTATACTAAAAAGCCGCGGAAAGGCGACCGGCGTTGGCGACGAGGGCGGCTTTGCCCCCGACCTTGACTCTGACGAATCGGCAATAGAGCTTATTATAGAGGCGATAGAAAAGGCTGGCTATACAACGGAGGATATAAAAATAACGCTTGACGTGGCTTCAAGCGAATGGTACTCCGACGGAAAATACCTGCTGCCGAAAAGAAATCTTAAAATGACCGCCGACGCGCTTATAGAGTATTACGAGAGCTTAGTGGAAAAATACCCGATAATATCGATAGAGGACGGAGCCGCCGAGGAAGATTGGAACGGCTGGAAAAAGCTGACCGACAGGCTTGGCAGACGTATGCAGCTGGTAGGGGACGACCTCTTTGTTACAAATGTCAGGCGGTTTAAAAAGGGAATAGCAGAAGGCGCGGGTAATTCAATACTTGTTAAGCTCAACCAGATAGGAACGCTTTCCGAAACGCTTGACGTGGTGGAGCTGGCGCGCGAAAACGGCTATACCGCGGTAATTTCCCACCGCTCGGGAGAAACCGAGGACACCACAATAGCCGACCTTGCCGTAGCGCTGAACGCGGGGCTGATTAAAACCGGCGCGCCCTGCCGTACCGACCGTGTTGCGAAATATAACCGCTTGCTAATGATAGAAAACGAGCTTAAATAAATCGGTTTACAAAAGGTATTGAAAATAAGGCTGTCGCTTGATATAATTATTACAATAAAGCGATTGGAGTCTGTTAAATGAAAATCAAAAAGCCTTTGTGCCGTATCGCGCTTTTTTCGGTCGTCGCCTCTCTTGTTATGCTCGGCGGTTGTTTCGGAAATAATTCAAAAACGCCGTCCTCTTCGGTAGGCAGCGAATCCGCGCCCGAGGAAATGCTGCTTTCGGCAAAGCATATTTACCAACTTGATAAATGGCCTACGGGGTGTGAAAGCGTTTCGGCGGTTATGGCGCTTGAAAGCGCGGGCGTAAACGTTACGATTGATGATTTTATAGATAATTATCTCAATTGCACATCCCGCCCGTTTGACCCGGAAAAATCATTCGGCGGCGACCCGCGCTCACAAAGCGGAAAGGGCTGCTATGCTCCCGTAATAAAGGCGGCGCTGGATAAAGCACTTGAAGGCACAGGGCTTGCCGCAAGGCAATTGAAAGGTCTTACCGTTAAAGAGCTTTGCGAGAAATATATTGCAAATGGAACGCCTGTTATTTTTTGGGGCACTCTTGATATGGCCGAACCGTTTGAGGGGGATTCGTGGGAATTTGAGGGCAAGAAAATTACATGGATCCGCCCCGAGCACTGCCTGCTGCTTGTAGGCTATAACGCGGACAGCTATATTTTCTGCGACCCCATGCGCGAAGAGGACGTGACCTATTACCCGAAAGCGGCGGTTGAAACCGCGTATAAGGCGCTGTACTCACAGGCGGTTGTTATAGAAAAGACCGCTTCAGACGCGGCAAAATAAAAAAACGCGGGCTGTATTCCGCAAGGCTGCAGCCCCGCGTTTTTAATAAAATTACATACTGCGGCATTTTGCCGTCGGGCGCAGCGGTTCTTCAAATAAACTTATTGCTTTCAGGGGAGAAAATCCAATGCCGAAACGAAAACAAAGCTTAAATACCGTTTACATATCAGCGCGGCTGAAAGAAAAATTACGTCGGATTTCGGAGCATACTTTAACCGCGGTCATTGCGCCGATGGGCTACGGAAAAACCACGGCGGTCAACCATTATCTCGGTGAGTGCGCAAAAAACCGGTCCGCGGCGGTTATACGCATAAGCGTATATTCGGATAATATTGCCGTGTTTTGGAAGAGCATACAGGAAGCGTTTGCTCATGCCGGTTTCTCTTTTTTACGGGAATACCCCTGCCCGTGCGATGAAGCGGGCGGCAGCATGCTTGCGGATGAGCTGTGCCATAGGCTTGAATCGGAAAAGCCGTGCTGTATTTTCATTGACGATTTTCACCTGCTGACCGATAAGCGCGTTTCAAATTTCATTTGTACCTTTGCAAAACGCGCGCCCGCAAATGTCCGACTGATTATTGCGGGGCGCAACAGGTTTTTATCCGACGCCCGGATAATGCAATTGGGCGGCAGGATTTACATGCTCGGAACGGGTGAGCTGCGTTTGGAGCGCCCTGAGCTTAAAGATTACGCGGGGCGCTGCGGCGCTTATCTGTCCGAGCGGGAAACCGATGAACTGCTTTCCTCAACCGAGGGCTGGTTTTCGGCGGTATACCTTAATTTACAGACATTTGCGGAACACGGCAGACTGCCGGGGAAAAGCTCCGATATTTATGAAATGTTTACAGCCGCCATGATAACGCCGCTGACGGAGGACCGACGGGAATTTTTAGCGGTCATGGGTCTTGCCGATGAATTTACGGCTGAAACGGCACGCTGCGTAACGCATGCTTCGGACGTTGAAGATATACTTGCGGAGCTTACCGAGCGTAATGCTTTTGTCAAACGCCTGCCAGACGGTATAACCTACCGTTTTCACAATGTAATGCGCGAATGTGCCTACAGAACGTTTTCAAGGCTTGAGGAGGAAAAACAGAAGACATATCTTGAACGGTTCGGCGAATGGTTTGAAAGCCGCAGGCAATATATTCACGCCATGAAATTTTACAGGAAAAGCGGGAATAGCGACGCGCTTTTGCGCGTTGTAACAAAAGACGCGGGAATAATGCTTTCATCGCTTAATCCCGACGAGGTGCTGGCGGCGGTCGGCGAATGTCCCGCTTCCTCAATTAAAGAGCACCCCGCGGCAATTCTGGTGCTTATGCGCAGTATGTTCAACTGGCGTAAAATACCCGAAATGCAGCAAATGCGGGAGCTTTTGCTCGCGTCAATAAACGGGCACCCCGAAATGCCGCAAAGCGAACGCGGTAATCTGCTCGGCGAGTGCGATCTGATCATGAGCTTTCTTATGTATAACGATATAAGCGCAATGAGTCGGCTGCACCGCAGCGCGGACAGCCGCATGTCGCGTTGCGCTATAAGTATTCATAAAAGCGGCGGCTGGACATTCGGTTCGCCGTCGGTTTTGATGATGTTCCACCGCGAACCCGGCGGACTTGAAGCCGGGCTTTCCGAAATGGACGAATGTATGCCGCATTATTACAAAATTACCGACGGCCACGGTAAGGGCGCCGAGAAAATTATGCGGGCTGAGGCGGCGTTTGGGCAGGGGCGCTTTACGGACGCGCAGATAGCCCTTGAGGAGGCATATGCCGAAACCCGCGTAAGCGGTCAGGAAAATATGGCGCTCTGCTGCGATTTTCTGGCATGGAGATTGCGGCTTAATGTTGATATTCCTCTTAAATACACATTTGAGCAGCGGTATGAGACGTTATTAAAGCACCACAATTCCGCTTGGGTCAATATTTTTAATTCCGTATGCGCCTATTACAATTCTCTGCTCGGGATGAATGAAAAGATTCCGGAAATTTTCAGGGAGCATAATTTACATACCGTAAATATTTTGGCACCCGGTAAGCCGATGATTATGATGATTGAAAATCAGGTTTATTTATCGCAGGGCGCGTATGCCGAGGTTATTGCGCGCGCGGGGAGTCAGATACCGATATGCGAAGCAATGCACTACAGATTGGTTCTGCTGCATTTGCAAATACAAACGGCGGCTGCGTATGAAATGCTGGGCATGCGGGATAATGCGAGGGAAACGCTTAACAAAGCAATTTGCGGCGCCGTACCCGATGATTTGGTAATGCCGTTTGTTGAGAATTACCGTTTCACGGAATCGATTATTAATGATTGTATATCGCCCGAATATGCCGAATTTACTGAGAAAATAATACGACTGGGCAAGAATTTATCGGCGCGCACAGCCTTGCTTTGCGGGCAGAATACCCGCCCTGCGGCACTTGAATGTCTTACCGAACGGGAGTACGCCCTTATAGGTCTGATTGCGGGGAGACTCAGTAACCGCGAAATCGCCGAAAAGCTGTTTTTAACCGAGGGAAGCGTAAAGCAGTATATAAATCGGCTTTACTCAAAGCTGGGTATTGAGGGCGACGCCAAAACCAAGCGGAAAAGACTTGCAGAGTTAACCAAAGGTTAATAGTAAAAAAGTAAAATCCACTGTAAAATAATAGTGGATTTTATTTTGAAAAGAGGCTGCAATATGAAAAAAATATTAACCGTTTTTCTTATGGGTATGCTTTGTCTTATCCTTTCGGCATGCGGAGATGACGCCGCCGCAGAGGCTCCCGAAACTCTGAGCGATATGGTGAAGCTGTCGGAGGGCTCAACCGATTACAGTGATTTTTTGGGGACATGGAAAGCGGAAGAAAATACAGAATATGATTTAATAGAAATTTATGCCGGCGAAGAAGAAACACGTTTTGAAATTCAAAACGGCGATGATATTGCGGCGAGCGGTTATTTGCAGTATATGGAGGACTATGCGTATGTTTACGCATATAACGAACATGACGGCGTAGGCTACCGCTGTTCCTTTGATGAAAACGGCGCGCTGACGGTCAGTTCTTTCGGAACGTTTAAAAAGGCGGGCAGCACTGATAACGGTTCAGACAGCGGCACAGATAACGGCGTTTCCGCTTTGAACGGGAACTGGTATTTGGACGGCGACGCGAATGCCGACAGCCTTATAGAGATTGACGAAAGCGGAAACTGGCGGCTTTATGAACGCCCGAACGGCGATGGCGACCCGCAATTAATCGATGAGGGTGAGGTTGAACATTCCGGAGAAGAGGGCGCCATATACATTGCAAGCTCGGATAAATATGACGGGGTAAAATATCAGTTCGGGGTTGCGGACGAAAACACAATATACTGGGGCGGCGAAAACGATTGCTATATCAGGGTGAAATAAGTTTTTGGGGGACATTATATGAAACGCTTTAAAAATGGGTTTATTCTGCTGACCGTTTTGATTTGTGTGACTCTTGCGGCGTGCGGTGAAAACGACGCCGTTTCCGACGGTGAAATTGCGGGCGGCGACTGGCGCACCACAGGCATTGTGCGCGACAGCGGAAGCATTGCGCGCGGCGGCGAGGTAACGGAAGTGCTTATTTGCGTGCATAAAGATGACGCGGCTTTTTATTATGATAAAGCCGAACAGGTTCTTTTTGCGGATGTAAAATATCCTATGGCTGTAAACGACCCGTGGGAGTCTTATAAAAGCACGGATTTTGCCGATATGAACGGCGACGCAAACAGCGACGTTTCCATGACATTTGTACTCAGCGACGGCGATACCGTGGCTATGACATGGCTGTGGGACAGCGAGCAGGAGGCATATATATTTAATGAGGAGCTGTCCTCTGTTTTGGGCGGTCCCGAAAAATAAGGAGAGAACCGATGAAAATATTTATCAAAGCGACTTCAATATTTGTGTGCCTTTTCATTTTGCTCGGTCTCGCGGCGTGCGGAAATAATGAGGACGACAGCCCCGAGAGCGCGGATTATATGGCGGCGGATGAGTTGACGGGCGTGTGGTCGGACGGCGACAAAAATATGCTGCAGCTTGATACAGCCCAAAACACATATATCTACCGCACATGGTACGGCAGAATAGGCAGCGGCAGTCTTATAACCCCGGAAAATGATGAAAATGTAAGACAGCTTGATTTTGACGACTTTTACTATGATTTTATAAGCGCGGACAGCGGCTTTACATTACGGCAAAACGGCGAAAATGAAGAGGAAAACCTGAACGGCGCGCATTTCGTCAGGACCGACGGGGAAGTGGTGCAAATTCCGCTTAAAACGCTTGACGGAATGTGGCAGAATGCCGCGGGCGAAACGCTTGTTATAGATACGGAGCGTATGGCGTACATTGCCTGCTCAAAGCAGGGTATAAGCAGCGGCACGGTGGCAGAAAAAGAAGACGGCAAGGGATCGTATTTATTCTTAAACGGCTTTGCATACCCGCGTATCAGTGCAAACGGGCACAGCTTTGAGCTGTTTTTCACGCCAAGCGATACTCAAAGCCCCGACGGCAGCTACAGCGGCGTGTTTTACAAGGACGGAAAAGCGAATGAATATGCCGATATTGATAAAAAGGACTTTGTATCGCAGGACGGGCATATCTGGTATTTTGACGGCGTGCAGTACTACGCCCTGCCCGATGGCTACACCGTAAAGGACGACGGCTTTGCCTATGATTCGGGCGGCAATAAATTCGCAGCAGGCTGGAAATCGCAGCCATATGACCCTGCGGGTGACTGGGGCGAAAACTGGGCGGAAAGTTGGTAAGAAAAATGGAAAATAAAAAGTCCCCCGAAAAGCTAAACGATGCGGAGCTTTCAGAAAAGCTCGGGTATTATCAGTTTATAGAGGCGCTTTGGTCGCTTTTCACAATTCTTTTGGTGTTGGCGGGTATTATAGTAATATTTGCGGTGCATAATCTCGCGGTAGGCGGCATACTGCTTTTTGCGGGAGTGGCTGTCGGCGTGTTTTTTGCGGGCGGTATGCAGAAAAAGAAAAAGGCGCTTATGCTGCAGCAAATGGGTGATTTTTTCCTGTCGGAGCTTGAAAAAGCCTTCGGAACAGAAAAAGATATACCCGAAATGAGAATAGATAAGAAATTTTTTAAAGAGTCACACCCGGTTGACGAATGCTTTGAGGGATGCAGAACGGAAAACTATTATTGCGGGGAATACGGCGGTATTTGTTTTTCCGCGGCAAATGCGGTTTTAGAGCATACATATGAGGAAAGAGCAGGACAGGACGGCTGGATGACCCACACCGACACGGTATTTGAGGGCGTTGTGCTTCGCTGTAAAACCGACGCCCCGAAAAATGTCAGTCTTGCGGTGAACAGAAAAGAGGAAAAGCAGCCGGGGCCCGATATTGCAGACCCTGCCGCGTTTTCGCTGCGCTTTGACGTGCGTGCGGAAAACGAATACGATATACCCGCATATGTAACTCAATCATTCCGTGAAATGATGAAAAATATTGAAACCGCCACGGGTGGAGAGCTGTACGGTGTAACGCTCGGCTGCGGTATATTAAGTCTTGCCATCGGCACAAAATATGTATTTGCGGGTATTCCGCAAAATTTTGACTTCAGTAATATTGACGGAATACGGAAATATTTTGTTGATTCATTGCGGGACATGGGTCGCATTATCGAAATAATCGAAAAAAATACCGCTCTTTTCGGGGCGGATAAGTGAGGGTTAAAATATGGAGCTTTGGGTCGCGGCGGTGCTTTTAGTTTTTGCGGTTTTGGGAATAGTACTTTCCTCTCGCTTTTTAAAGCAAAGAAAAAAGCTGCGTATTATATGTATGGCAGTATGTATTTTAGCGGCGTTTGCGCTTACGGTATACATTGGGCTTACGCTTATTTTCGTTTACGCGGTGCAAAGCCGACCGCCTGTCGATTAAAAAGCAAAGCGAGACTGAATGTATCGAATATCGCCACATTACGCCTTCCTCTTCAGAGGAGGGCTTTTTAATATTGGTATGTAATTATTTGCGAACTTTACCGGGTGTTATACCGTGTTTTTTCTTGAAAATATTGTTAAAATAGTGCTCGTCGGTGAAGCCGAGAATGTCCGCAATTTCTTTTAAAGATAGGGAAGAGCTTTTCAGCAGTCTTTCCGCCATATCGATTTTTTGCCCGAGAATATAGGAATAAACCGTAACCCCGTATTCCTTTTTAAACAGCCTGCCGAGTTGCGAGACCGAAAAGCCGAACCTTTCGGCTACAAGCTCCGCATTTATTTTACTGTAGATATTTCCGTCGATAAAGTTCTTTATGTTTGCGGCAATGCCGATATGCTTTTTTTCGGTGCTGTCGGCTAAGCGCTGCACAATTCGGTGAAATATAACAGCGGCAAAATAATTTGTTTCATCATCCGAGGCGTGCGTCTCAAGATAATCAAAGAGTTCGTCAAAAAGATATTCAATATCGGTTTTCGGAAAATGTACCGTTCCGACGATAGCGTATGCATCGGTCAGCCTTTCGCAAAGCGCGCCCGAAACATTCATCCATTTCTTTTCCCAAGGGTCTTTTCTGTCAGAGTGATAGCAGTGATTGCTGCCCGCAGGCAAAATGTATGCGTCTCCCTTTTCTATACGGTAGCTTTCTCCGTTGCATATAACAGTGCCCGCACCCGCCGTAACATATTCCACTACATATACATCCGAGCATTTGCGGCATGCCTTGTAATCGGGGTCGGGATATGTTATACCCGATAATGCAAGCATAAACGGCAGATTTTCGGATGTATCGGACGGCGGGAGAAGAAATATTTTTTCCATATGCTTAAAATCCTCAATTTTGTGCTTAAAATCCCCATTTAATTGGGCTTATAATAATGATATTATACAATAAAACATAAAACATTTCAAGGAGGAAAAACAGTATGAATATAAATACCGTTCCGCGCCCGGAGCATCCGCAGCCGATGATGAAAAGGGATAACTGGCAAAACCTCAACGGCGAGTGGCTTTTTGAATTCGATTTTGGTAATTCGGGAGCGGAAAGAGGGCTTTTCAAACCCGAAAACAAGGATAAATACAGTAAAAAAATAACCGTTCCGTTTTGCCCCGAAAGCGAGCTTTCGGGTATAAATTACAAGGATTTTATTCCGGCAGTTTGGTACAAGCGCACGGTGAATATTACAGCCGAGCAGCTTAAAAACCGAGTTTTGCTGCATTACGGCGCGGTGGATTATGAGTGCACGGTATATGTAAACGGTAAAACGGCGGGCAACCATTTCGGGGGTTACAGCTCGTTTACGCTTGATATTACCGATTTTTTGAGCGTCGGAGAAAATGACATTACCGTTAACGCAAAGGATAATGTGCGGGGCGGCGACCAGCCGAAAGGAAAGCAGGCAAGTCTTTATTATTCAAGCGGGTGCGATTACACCAGAACAACGGGAATATGGCAAACGGTATGGCTTGAGTTTGTGCCGGACGGTTACATAAAAACCGCAAAGTATTACCCCGATATTGAGGATGGCGCGTTTGATATTGAGCTTACCGTTACCCGCGGCGGCAGCCTTACTGTTGAAGCGTTTTACGATGGAAAAGCCGTGGGAAATATACATAAGAGCATCGGCGGCGGATATGCGAGGCTGCACCTGCCGCTTGATGAAAAGCATTTGTGGGAGGTAGGCAACGGCAGGCTTTACGACCTGAAATTTACATATGAAACAGAAAACGGCACAGATATTTTATTCAGCTACGCAGGTCTGAGGGATGTGCGCATTGAGGGCTTTAAGGTGCTCATTAACGGTAAAAGCGTGTTTCAGCGCACCGTTCTCGACCAGGGATTTTATCCCGACGGTATTTACACCGCGCCGAGTGACGCAGCTTTAAAGCGCGATATAGAATTATCTATGCAGCTGGGCTTTAACGGTGCGCGGCTGCACGAAAAAATGTTTGAGCCGCGTTTCCTTTATCATTGCGATAAAGCGGGTTACCTTGTTTGGGGCGAACATGCGAACTGGGGACTTGATATTGACAGGGAAAGCTCTCTTTTAAACTTTTTGCCCGAATGGTGCGAAACAGTTGAACGCGATTTTAACCACCCCGCAATAATAGGATGGTGTCCCTTTAACGAAACCTGGAATCAGACGACCAAGAGCGCATTCCGGGTGATTAAGGCAGTTTATGAAGAAACAAAGCGCCTTGACCCTACGCGCCCTGTTATAGATGTGTCCGGCTTTTACCATGTAATAACCGATATTTATGATCAGCATGATTATGATCAGAATCCCGAGAGCTTTAAAAAATCGTATTTCGGGTACAACGGTGCGGAAGACAGTTTTAACCTGCACTTCGGGGATAAACAGGTTTATATCCAGGATTTACCGCTTTTTTTGAGCGAATTCGGCGGAATTAAATGGATTCCCGAGGAAAAACGCGAGGGTTCTGCTGAGAATTCATGGGGCTACGGCGACGCGCCCGAGACCGAGGAGGAATTTTTCACACGGTATGAGGGGCTTGTATCCGCACTGACGGACGCGCCGAATATTATGGGCTTTTGCTATACCCAGCTTTATGATGTGGAGCAGGAGGTAAACGGACTTTACACCTATAGCCGCGAAAAGAAATTTGCGGATTATTCAAGAATAATTGCCGCAAACAGCAAAAAAGCCGCCATTGAAGAATAAAACGGCGGATAAATAAAAGGCTCCCTTCTTTTCGGCTTTGCCGAAATAGAAGGGAGCCTATTTGTATTTTAAAGTTTATCAGTCGCGGTTTCTGAAATTGCGGCGGTCTCTGCCGTGCCCGCCGTCACGTCTGGCGGGGCGGGGCTGCGGTACGTCGTCCGCGTCGGGGTCAACCGTTGCGCCGTTTACTTCTACCAGCGCGTCTCTGCGGGAGAGGTTTATTCTGCCCTGGTCATCAATTTCGGTAACCTTAACTATTACCTGGTCGCCTACGGCCACAACATCCTCAACCTTTTCAACACGCTTGGTATCAAGCTTTGAAATGTGAACAAGTCCCTCTTTGCCGGGGGCTATTTCAACAAACGCGCCGAAGGTCATAAGGCGGGTTACCTTGCCGCTGTAAATAGCGCCCACCTCGGGGTCATTGGCAATAAGCTCAACAATTGAAATTGCCTGCTTAGCCTTTTCAATGTCAAGTCCCGAAACGTAAACGTGGCCGTCCTCTTCAATGGTAATGGTGCAGTCGCACTGCTCCTGAATAGACTGTATAACCTTGCCCTGCTTACCTATAACGTCGCCTATTTTATCGGGGCTTATGGTGGTTGTAAGCATTTTCGGAGCATACTTTGAAAGCTCGGCTCGGGGTTCCGGTATACACTTGAGCATTACCTCGTCAAGTATATAATCGCGCGCCTTGTGGGTCTTAGCAAAAGCCTCTTTAATAATTTCAGGGGTAAGACCGTGAACCTTTAAGTCCATTTGAATAGCGGTTATACCCTTGTGGGTGCCCGCAACCTTAAAGTCCATATCGCCGTAGAAATCTTCAAGACCCTGAATATCAACCATGGTCATAAAGTCGCCGTATACGCCCTTATCGCCTGTTATAAGTCCGCAGGAAATGCCTGCAACGGGTGCCTTTATCGGAACGCCGGCAGCCATAAGCGCCAGGGTAGAGCCGCAAATTGAGCCCTGCGAGGTAGAGCCGTTGGAGGAAAGAACTTCGGACACCACGCGTATAGCGTAGGGGAACTCCTCAACGCTCGGAATAACCGGAACAAGCGCCTTTTCAGCCAGCGCACCGTGACCTATTTCACGTCTGCCCGGACCACGGGACGGCTTTGTTTCGCCTACCGAGTATGAGGGGAAATTATAGTGGTGAATATATCTTTTAGATATTTCCTCGTCAAGCCCGTCAAGCTTTTGAGCCTCGCTTATCGGTGCTAAGGTGGCAACTGAAAGCACCTGGGTCTGACCGCGGGTGAACATACCCGAGCCGTGAACGCGGGGGAGCAGATCTATCTGCGCGTTTAAGGGACGAATTTCGTCAATACCTCTGCCGTCAACACGCTTTTTCTCGTTCTTTAGCCAGTCTCTTACAACGTGCTTCTGAACAAGGTACATAATTTCCTCTATTTTGCTTTCACTTCCCTCAAATTTCTCATCGAACTTTTCGTGAACGGCGTTATATATGGGCAGTAAAGCCGCGTCGCGTACCGTTTTATCGTCGGTATCAAGCGCTTTCTTTACATCCTCAATGCAGAAATCTTCAATTTCCTTAAATATTTCGGGGTCTGGGTCGTTTGACTCAAACTCAAACTTAGGCTTGCCTATTTCGGCTACAATGCCGTTTATAAACTTAACAACCTCTTTATTAGCCCCGTGACCTGCCATAATGCAGTCAAACATAAGCTCGTCCGAAATTTCGTTAGCGCCCGCCTCAATCATTGCAACCAAGTCTTCGGTTGAAGAAACGGTGAGGTTAAGGTCGGATTTTGCGCGCTGCTCAAGGGTGGGGTTAATAACTATTTCGCCGTCAACCAAGCCTACGTTTACGCTGGAAATAGGGCCTGCCCACGGAATATCCGAAATAGCGATAGCGGCGGAAACGCCTATTGCCGCCGCAACCTCGGGCGAGCAATCGGGGTCAACCGACATAACGGTTGCCACTACCGAGCAATCGTTGCGCATATCCTTCGGGAAAAGCGGACGAATGGGTCTGTCAATGCAGCGGGAGGCAAGTATAGCCTTTTCGGTGGCTCTACCCTCGCGCCGTGTGAACGAGCCGGGCAATCTGCCTACCGAGTACATTTTCTCCTCGTAATCAACCGAAAGCGGGAAGAAATCTACCCCCTCGCGCGGCTTTGCGGAAGCCGTAACGGTGCAAAGCACCTTTGTTTCGCCGTAGGTTGCCATAACCGCGGCGTTTGCAAGCTGAGCCATCATGCCGGTTTCAAGCTTTAAGGGTCTGCCTGCAAGTGTGGTTTCGTAAACCTTGTAGTTTTCAAACATACTTTTAAATTCTCCTTTTCTTTTTTCGGGAGACCTTCGGTTAGCAATAAATCCGACGTCCGATAAGGCTCAGCCGCCCGATTTACCGCTAAAGCACGAAAATCTCCTTAAATATTTACAATAAGGCAGACCGAAGTTTTTATCGGTCTGCCTTTAATGTACGCATTACTTACGGATGCCGAGCTTTTTGATTATAGAGCGGTATCTTTCAATATCGTTCTTCTGCAAATAAGCCAACAGGTTTCTTCTGTGACCTACCATTTTAAGAAGACCGCGATAAGAATGACGGTCTTTCGGGTGAACCTTTAAGTGAGCGTTAAGCTCGTTGATTCTGGTGGTAAGCAGAGCAATCTGTACCTCCGGAGAACCGGTGTCGCCCTCATGAACGGCATATTCCTGCATAATTTGCTGCTTTAATTCTTTGGTCATTTTTTTCACTCCTTTAACACATATCCGCAAACCGGGCAAAGGGTCAAAAGTGACTCCCCGAAAAGGGGCGGACGCCCAAAGCTCAGTAGACGGTGAGAATATTATATCATATAATATTTAAAAAGTAAAGAATATTTTTTCGCGGCTTTAATTAATCGTCGCAGCACTCGTCCTTTTTAGGCGGCGCTATGGGCTTCGGCGCTTCGTGCGTTACATCGCCTATGCCTGTGGTTTCTGTAAATACCGTATTTTTTGTTACCATATTCACGGCGTCTGTCGGAATTATAAGCTTCGCCGCCGTGCCGTTTGAAATTTCGGCAAGGGTTTCAAGCCGCTTTATTTCAAGCACAGCCGCGTCTGCCGCAGCCTCTTTTATGGCGCGAATACCGTCAGCCTCAGCCTTTTTATTAAGGTAAATAGCCTTTGCCTCACCCTCAGCTCTTGCAATTCGTGCGTCGCGCTCGCCTTCTGCCGCCAGTATCATAGCCTGCTTATCGCCCTCGGCGCGGGTAATGGCAGCTGCCTTGTGACCCTCAGCTTGTAAAAGCGTTTCGCGGCGTTCGCGCTCGGCTTTCATCTGCTTTTCCATGGCGTTCTGTATTTCGGCGGGCGGAATAATGTTTTTAAGCTCCACGCGGTTTACTTTCATGCCCCATTTGTCGGTAGCTTCGTCAAGTATCGCGGTCATTTTGGCATTTATTGTATCTCTTGAGGTGAGCGTGCCGTCAAGCTCCAACTCGCCCACAAGGTTACGCAGAGTGGTGGCGGTAAGGTTCTGCAAAGCGTTTAAGGGGCTTACAACACCATAGGTATACAGCTTTGCGTCATAAATTCTGAAATAAACCACCGTGTCTATCTGCATTGTAACGTTATCCTTAGTAATAACCGGCTGCGGGGGAGAATCCAGCACCTGCTCCTTTAGGGTTATCTTTTTGGCGATAGTCTCTATAAACGGCACTTTAACGTGCAGACCCGCGCCCCATGTTACCTTGTATTTACCCAAAAATTCAATTACATACTCGGTTGCCTGCGGCACTACTCTTACGTTTGCAAAGAGAAGAATAAGCATCAGCACAATAATACCTATAATTACATACTCCATAAAATTACCCCCTGATTTGTTTTTATTTTATAAGCGCAGCCGTAAGCTTTTTGTTTTTCGCAAGCATAGGCATAAAGCTTTCAAAAGATGAAAGGAAATGCTTATCATCAGCCAGCATTTCTTTAATAGCGGCATTCACCTTTTCATCGTTATACGCCGCGGCACAAAGCACCGCCACAACGGCGTTTACGGTATCGCGGTCGCCCTTTACATACATATCCTCTAAAATATCGTAAAGCTTTTTAATCTGCTTTTTGTTGCCCGCCGCCATTACCTGCTTAATATTAGGCACCAAATACTCGCCGAAAAAGTTTAGGTATAAAAAGTTGCCGTTTACCGCTATGTGATTTTTATATTCATCCTTAAGCGTGGGGAAGAAATCGAGCATCTTTTTGGCAAAGCCCGTAACCGTAACGCTGCCGCCCTTTGAAAAGGACGGTAATTCCACGTTGCTGCCGTCTGCCGTGCGCTTTAGTCGTATACCCATATTCTTGCGGAGAGTGGCGGTAAAATCCACGCCGACCGACGCCGCGTCCTTTGCGTTCTGACTGTCGTCAAAAAGCCATGCGTCAATTTCCTTTAACTCGCCGTCGCCTTCTTCGCCTATATCCGCAGCGGAAAGCACATACATTTGTCTTTCCTCATCATAAGCTATTTTAATTTCGCGCTTATCGTTTTTATAATTGCCGTTTTCCTGCGCCTTAAAGCCCTGCTCATCAAGAAAGGGCTGCATTTCTTCAATTACCTTTTCATAATACCTGTTATCCAATTGAAATTCACCTACAAACTTAGTTTATGACATCATTATACAATATATCTTTCCGTTTCTCAACAAAAATTTATTGCAAATAATATTTTTCTGCGATATAATCGGTTTGTTAGGAGTTTTGCTATGAATTTATCCGATATAAATACCGTCCGTTCGCTGCTTGCAAAGAACGGCTTTACCTTTAAAAAATCGCTCGGGCAGAATTTTTTAATAAACCCCGATGTATGCCCCTCCATGGCAAACGCCGCCTGCGATGAAAATACCGGCGTGCTGGAAATAGGTCCCGGTTTCGGCGTGCTGACTGCGGAGCTTTCAAGGGTAGCCCAGCGGGTTGTGGCAATAGAGCTTGACGAGCGGCTTAAAAAGGTACTGCCCGAAACCCTTGCCGACTGTAAAAACGTTGAAATTATTTACGGCGACGCCTTAAAGCTTGATTTGAAAGCGCTTATTAAAGAGCGTTTTGCTGATTGCGAAAGGGTAGCGGTGTGCGCAAATTTGCCGTATTACATTACGTCCCCCGTGATTATGACTCTACTTGAAAGCAAATTACCCATAGACTCCGTTACAGTAATGGTGCAAAAGGAGGCGGCTGAAAGGCTTTGCGCCGATGTGGGAACAAGAGAGGCGGGCGCGGTAAGTGTGGCGGTAAGCTACTACTCAAAGCCCGAAATTCTTTTTACGGTGGATAAGGATAGCTTTATGCCGCCGCCGAAGGTTGATTCCGCCGTTATAAAGCTTAAAATACTCGAAAAACCGCCGGTTAAGGTAAATGACGAAAAAGCATTTTTCCGCCTTGTAAAATGCTGCTTTGCGCAGCGCCGCAAAACGCTTGTAAATACCGTTTCAAACACTGCCGACATTGAAAAAGAGCGCATAAAAAAAGCGCTTAATACGCTCGGAATATCCGAAACGGCGCGCTCGGAGCAATTAACGCTTGCAGAGCTGGCAGAGCTTTCAAATCTGCTTGGAGGGCGGTAATTTTGGAAAACCACAGTTATTTTTTACCGTTTATAATCATACTTATTTTTCTTTTGCTTGAAAGAAGAAAGCAAAAAATCGCGGTAACTCATCATAATATAAAAAAGAAGAGAAAGGACATACACACTATGAAAGAGCTTGCAAAACAGTTTATGGGGAAGGAATGTATTATTTATACCGTAGCCGATAATTTCGGCAATATACAAGGGGTTATTAAGGATGTAAACGATACGGGACTCACGGTTGAAGATAAGCAGGGCTTACAAGCGGTAAACCTTGATTATGTTGTAAGAATTCGCGAATACCCGCGCAAGAAAAACGGCAAAAAGAAATCTGTTGTGCTTGATTAAAAGGGCTTGACATATTTTCGGTTTCTGTTATAATATAATAAACTGTCTCATATGAGACAATAAATTAAGAGGTCTTAATGTCAGTATACGACGGCTTATTTTTACTCGACGGCTTGCGGGAGAATGAAAAGCACGAAATAATTTCGGCTCTGCCCGAAACGGTGAAATTCAAAAAGGGTGAAATTGTTTATTCGCCCGAAAGCTTTCGCCGCGCCATCGGTTTTGTGAAATCGGGGTCTGTTTCGGCGGTTACGAATAATTCACAGCAAATGGTTATGAAACGCATTTGCGCAGGCTCGTGCTTCGGGGCAGCGGCGGTTTTCGGCACGGCCGATACATACGTCAGCACCGTTTCGGCGGCGGAGGACGCGGAAATATGCTTTATAACCGAGGAAACGCTGGTTTTGCTTTTTGAAAAGCATCCCGTTACAGCGGTAAACTATATAGCCTTTTTGTCCGACAGAATAAGATTTCTTAATAAAAAGCTCAGCGTTATTTCCTGTTCGGACGCGGAGAATACGGTGCTTAAATACCTTACGCTCTCTGCCGATGATAACGGATACGCTGTTATTCCCGTAAGTATGACCGAGCTTGCGAAAATGTTAGGGCTTGGCAGAGCAAGCCTTTACCGCAGCCTTGACACACTTGAAAAGCGCGGCAATATTATAAGGGAAAATAATAAAATAAAGGTGACCGAAAAATGAAAAAAATTATCAGTATGCTGTTAGCAGCGGCTATGGTGCTTACATTTGCCGCCTGCGGCACAAAGAATGAAAGCAGCACCCCGCAAAGCTCGGCGGCTCCCGTAAGCTCCACCCCCGAAAAGCTTGATACCGCCTGCAATGTTTTTGCGCTTAACGGACCTACCGGCATGGGGATAGCTCCCCTTATGAAAAAAGCCGAAGATAAAACCGGCAGACTTAACTACACGGTTTCAACCGTCGGCAGCAATGATGAAATTGTAGCTAAGCTTACAAACGGCGAGGCGGATATTGCCGCAATAGCCACTAACCTAGCATCAAACCTTTACAAAAAGACCGAGGGCGGCATACAGGTGCTTGCGGCTAATACCTTGGGAGTTCTTTGCCTTGTGACAAAGGGTGAGGAAATAACCGACATTAAGTCGTTAAAGGGCAAAACCGTATATGCTACGGGTCAGGGCGCAAACCCCGAATACATTATAAATTATATATTTGAAAAGAACGGCTTAAAGGTAGGCACAGACGTTACTCTTAACTTTGTTTCGCAGCCGACCGAGCTTGTTACCGCGTTTGCGCAGAATGAAAAAATAATTGCGGTTGCTCCCCAGCCTGTCGCCACAACCATTACCGTTAAGGCGCAGGGTGCAACTATCGCGCTTGATATGAACAAAGAGTGGGATAAGGTAAGCGATACAAAGCTTGTTATGGGCTGCATAGTTGTTCGCAAGGAATACGCCGAGCAGAACCCCGACGCGGTTAAAATATTTATGGAGGAATACGAGGAATCGGTTAAAGCGGTCAATTCCGACCCTGATACCGCCGCCACACTTTGCGAGAAATACGGTATAGTTGCAGCTGCCGCAATAGCCAAAAAGGCTCTGCCCTACTGCAATATAGTATTTGAAGACGGAAAAGAGCTTAAAACCGACCTTTCGGCATATTTGAAGTTCCTCTTTGACGCTAACCCCAAGAGCGTGGGCGGAGCATTGCCGGATGACGCTTTCTACTATGAAGCAAAGTAAATTGAAAAATATTTTAAGGCGGGCTGCCGTGGCGCTTTTATGGCTTGCGGTATGGCAGCTTGCCGCTGCCGCCGTGGGCAAAGAATTGCTTATTCCTTACCCGCGCGCGGTTTTTTTAACATTGGCGGAGCTCGGAAAAACAGCCGAATTTTGGCGCGCGGTTTTGCTTACAATGCTCAGAATTACGGCGGGGTATTTATCGGGGCTTATTGTCGGCGCTTTTTGCGCGGTATTATCGGTGCGGTTTCGCGTTTTCAGGGATATTTTCGCGCCTGTCTTACACCTTATACGCGCAGTTCCCGTGGCTTCGTTTATAATACTGGCGCTTGTGTGGATTAAAAGCGCCTATTTATCGGTGTTTATTTCGTTTTTAATGGTGCTGCCTATGATATGGTCAAATGTAGAAAACGGAATACTAAACCTCGATAATGGCTATATAGAGTTGGGCAAGGTCTTCGGGCTGTCGCCCATAAAAATACTTTTTAAAATAAAGCTGCCGCTCATATTACCCTCTTTTGCGGCGGCGGCGGTAAACGCGCTGGGCTTTGCATGGAAATCGGGCGTTGCGGCGGAGGTTATCTGCCGACCGATAAATTCCATCGGCAGGCTGTTACAGGACGCAAAGCTGTACCTTGAAACGCCGCGCGTTTTCGCGCTCACGGCGGTTATGGCGGTGCTATCGCTGCTTATTGAGCTTATAATAAAGCGGCTGGCGGGGAGGTATTTGAATGATAAAAATAAATAACCTTTCCTTTTCCTATGCCGATAAAAGTATTTTTGAAAATTTTTCGCTTGAAATTCCGAACGGTGGGCGAATTTGTATTTTCGCAGAAAGCGGGCGGGGAAAAACCACCCTTTTGCGGCTGATATTGGGGCTTGAAAAAACCGATTTCGGCAGTATTGAAACGGGCGGCGCGCGAATGTCCGCCGTTTTTCAGGAGGACAGACTGCTGCCCTTTAAAACCGCGCTCGGCAATATAACGCTGATGGGCGCCGATGAAAAGACCGCGCTTTATAATCTTTCGGCGTTGGGAGTAGGGGAAGCTGCCGAAAAATATCCGTCCGAGCTATCGGGCGGTATGCGGCGGCGCGTGGCAATAGCCCGCGCGCTTTCAGCCGAATATGATTGCCTTGTACTGGACGAGCCGTTTGCGGGGCTTGATAAGGAAAACATCGAAAACGCCGCAAAGCATATATTGCAAGACTTAAACGGCAGAACGCTTATAGCGGTTACCCACTCCGAATACGAGGCGGAGCTGCTCGGCGCGGAAATAATATATATATGAAAAATCGGGGAAATCTCAAAAAGATTTCCCCGATTTTTTTTCAAACCTTAAACTCTGCTTAAAAGTATCTCGGCATTTCCCGTAACCTTTACATCAAGCCCTGCGGGAACAAAAACGCTGCCGCCCTTAGCAGCCACAAGCTCGCCGCCGTTCCACGAAACGCCTATTTCGCCGTCAAGCACCAAAAGCGATACAAAGCTGTCGTCACGGCGCATAGTAAAATTGCCGTCCAGTTCCAAAAGCTCGGTTGTGAAAAGCTTACAGCTTGCAAGCTCTCTTCTGCTGCCGTATTCGGTTTTTTCACGCTTTCCTACCGAGCCGTAGGGTATAGTCGGTCTTTCGCGTTTTGTAACGTCAAGAGCTTTTTCTATATGCAGCGGGCGCGGCTTGCCGTCAGCCCCCAATCTGCCGTAATCGGAAACGCGGTATGTAGTATTCGAATTTTGCTGAACCTCAGCTATAAGTATTCCCGCGCCTATTGCGTGCAGCGTTCCCGCGGCGATAAAGAAAACGTCACCCTTGTGAACCGGCACGTAATTGCAAATTTCGGGCAGGGTGTTATCCTTTATTCTGCGCTCAAATTCTTCACGCGAAACCTCTTTGTTAAAGCCGTAAATAAGCTCTGCATCCTCGTCGCAGTCAACCACGTACCACATTTCGGTTTTGCCGAATTCGCCCTCGTTTTTAAGCGCGTAACCGTCGTCCGGGTGAACCTGAACTGAAAGTCTGTCCTTTGCGTCTATAAGCTTTATAAGCAACGGAAAAAACGGAAACGCCGCCGCGTTTTTGCCGAGAGCCATATCGCCCCAAAGCTCAATAACCTCGGGCAGGGTCTTGCCGGCAAGCTCGCCGTTTGTAACCGCGTCAGCCCCGTCCTTATGGCAGGAAAGCACCCACGCCTCGGCAGCCTTTTCCTTGTCCGTTTTAAAATGATACTCGGTTTTAAGCCGTGTACCGCCCCACAAATAATCCTTTACAGGCGGCTGTAATAACAGAGGATACATACACATTCGCTCCCAATTAAATATATTAACATACACATTATATCATACCTTTTAAAAAGTGCAAGAATTTTAATGCAAAAAATGCTTGACCTTTTATATACGGTGTGTTATAATTTGATTACCTCTGAAAGGTTCTTTTTTTTTGCAAAGGAACCGGTTGAAGTGTCCTGCGCCGTTGTGCGTGTGCTTTTCGTGCGCTTTTTTACTGCGTGCGGGCGCAAAGGTAGGGGCAAAACCGAGGGAGGCGTTTACTTTTACGTTGCCGAAAAATCGGCTTGAATTAGTAAAAGCAAAAAATATTTCCGTAAAGCGGGAGGTGCCGTTATGAGAGTTAAAATCACACTTGCATGCACTGAATGCAAGCAGCGCAATTACAACACAATGAAAAACAAGAAAAACGATCCTGATAGGCTTGAAATGAACAAGTATTGCAGGTTCTGCAAGAAGCACACCTTACACAAGGAAACGAAGTAGGAGGGTGGACGAATGAAAGTAATAAACAAAATTTGCCGCTTTGCGGCGTCGGTTTTCGGTCTTGCTTCGCTCGTTCTGTTCTTTATGCCGTTTGCAAATATTACAAGCGGCGGAAACAATGCTTCGGTAGTAGGTGCGGTTCTTGCTTTCGGCAGTAAGGTTACTGCCGGCGGAACGGAATACACAATGGCTAAATCGTCCGATATTCTGTTTTGCCTGCTACTGACCGCTATTGCCTTTATTTTGAGCATTTTTTCCTTTAAATCCAAAAAGCTTCGCTACTTTGCCCCAGCAGTGGGCTTGGTAAGCACAATTTATATGCTGGTTATCGCTTTAAGCAATCCTTATAAGTTTGTTGATAAGCGCCCGTTACCGGATGTTACCGGCGTTACCTACTCAAGCTTTGTGCTTATTACTGCAATTGCCCTTTTGGTATTTACAGCGCTTGCTGCGGCTTATCTCTTTATAGATGATTATATTGAGGTTGCAGAATCAAAGGGCGAAAAACTCACCATAGTAAAACGCGTTATACGTTTCTTCCGCGATTATAAGAGCGAGGTTAAGAAAATCGTATGGCCCGGCCCGCGTGACGTGGTTAAAAACACGGTTATCGTGCTTATAATGTGCGTTATAGTCGGCGCGTTTATATGGTTGGTGGATTACGGTCTCGGTCAGCTTTTAAAACTGATATTGGGCGTGTAAGCCGCCGGAGGTAGTTTATGGCTGATACACAAGAAGCAAGATGGTATGTGGTTCATACCTATTCCGGTTATGAAAATAAGGTTGCAAGCGACCTGGCAACAATGGTTGAAAGCCGCGGTATGCAGGATTTAATTCAGGATATTAAAATACCTACCGAAACCGTAACCGAAATTAAGGAAGATAAAAAACGCGAGGTCGAACGTAAAATATTCCCCGGTTATGTACTCATTAAGATGATAGTGACCGACGACAGCTGGTATGTTGTAAGAAACATTCGCGGCTGCACCGGTTTTGTGGGGCCGGCTTCAAAGCCTGTTCCGCTGACGGATGAAGAGGTAGTTGCATTAGGCGTTGAAAAGCACAGCGTTGAGGTAGGCTACCGCGAGGGAGATAACGTTAAGATTATCAGCGGCCCGCTTGAGGGCTATTCCGGAACCGTTAAATCGGTTGACACTGCGAACAATAACGTCTGCGTGGCGCTTTCAATGTTCGGCAGGGAAACTCCGGTTGAATTCGAGCTTGACCAGATAGCGCTCGATGACTAAACGCTTAATACGCAGAAATGCTTATTAACTTATCCGCTTATAACGCGGGAGCTCGGCACAGGCTTACGGTGCCACGGTGGGAGGAACGGAATATGACCGCTCCGAAAGGCGTTTTTTCGCCGCTACCACGAATAATGGAGGTGCAAACAAATGGCTCAGAAAATCACAGGTTACATTAAACTTCAAATCCCCGCAGGTAAGGCTACTCCGGCTCCGCCGGTAGGTCCTGCTCTCGGTCAGCACGGCGTCAACATTATGGCGTTCACCAAGGAATTTAATGAAAGAACCAAGAATGATGCCGGTCTCATAATCCCGGTTGTTATCACCGTTTATGCAGATCACTCGTTCAGTTTTATCACTAAAACTCCGCCGGCAGCCGTTCTTATTAAGAAGGCTTGCGGCATTGAAAGTGCTTCCGGCACACCTAACAAAACCAAGGTTGCCAAAATCACCAGAGAGCAAGTTAAGAAAATCGCCGAAACAAAAATGCCCGACCTGAACGCTGCAAGCATTGAGTCCGCTATGAGTATGATAGCCGGTACTGCCCGCAGCATGGGTATAGAAGTTGTCGATTAAATTCTCTCTTGTGGGAGGAAAATTCCGATTTAACCACTTATTGGGAGGTAAACAATGAAACACGGTAAAAAATATAATGACAGCGCAAAGCTTATCGAAACCGGTAAGTTTTACGATACTGAAGAGGCTCTGGATTTGGCTGTTAAGACCGCGAAAGCTAAGTTCGACGAAACAGTTGAAATTCACATTAAGCTGGGTGTTGACTCAAGACACGCAGATCAGCAGGTAAGAGGCGCTATCGTCCTTCCGCACGGAACAGGTAAAACCGCTAAGGTTTTGGTTTTTGCCAAGGGTGCAAAGGCTGATGAGGCTCAGGCTGCAGGTGCAGACTTTGTAGGCGAGATGGATTTGGTTTCAAAGATCCAGAACGAAAACTGGTTCGACTTTGACGTTGTTGTTGCAACTCCGGATATGATGGGTGTTGTAGGCCGTTTGGGTAAGGTTTTAGGTCCTAAGGGCTTGATGCCGTCACCGAAGGCAGGTACAGTAACAATGGACGTTACAAAGGCTGTTAACGAAATTAAATCAGGTAAGATCGAGTACAGATTGGACAAGACAAACATTATCCACTGCCCGATCGGTAAAGCATCTTTCGGTGCCGAAAAGCTTACAGAGAACTTTAACGCTTTGATGGGCGCTATCATTAAGGCTAAGCCGGCTGCCGCAAAAGGTCAGTATTTGAGAAGCGTTGTTGTAGGTTCTACTATGGGTCCTGGCATCAAAATCAACAGTGCAAAAATTTCAGGTTGATTTTAAAAAAATATATTGACAACTTGATCGGCGTGTGATATAATAATTCACGTTGATATAAATCCGTAGACAGCAGGCATAAAAGTAAGCCCTGCCGAGGACCAATTTTAGTTTTGATTACTAAACGGCTCTTTTTCGTGTCTGCGGGAAAGGGCCTTCATTTATTTGGAGGCGGACATTTTATTAGGAGGTGAAATGTTAAATGCCAAGTGAGAAAGTTTTAGAAGCAAAAAAAGCTCAGGTTGCTGAAATTACCGAAACCATTAAGGGCGCTACAACAGGTATTCTCGTTGAC
>OIYS01000160.1_pt1 | contig 50634 bp, 61 predicted proteins | sample 1588271 | NCBI WGS metagenome assembly OIYS01 (sample SAMN03283286) | human gut metagenome | biome: human-associated habitat; material: feces | host: Homo sapiens | place: Peru | collected 2012 | reverse complement strand
ATAGTGGGGACAATAGTGGGGACAATAGTGGGGACACATTGGGGACAAATTGTCCCACAGATAATAGATATAAGAGTATAGATATTAGAGATAAGAATATAGAGTTAGAGAAAAAAGAAATTAATAAAGAAAAAAAGTTAACCGACGCTCAAGAAATCCAAAAAATTATAGATGATAACTTCAAATACAACAATGAATTATATGAGGCTTATAATGAGTTTAACAAAATGAGAAGTAAAAGTAAAAAGGTTAGTAATACACCTTATGCGAATAAAAAAATCATTAATGAGCTTAATAAGATGACTGATGATGATGAAGAGAAGATAGCTATTATTAATCAAAGTATTATTAATGGTTGGAGTGGTATATTTCCTGTAAAGAAAAACAACTACAACAATAGTTATAATAAATACAATAATTACAACCAACAACAAGAATTTGATTTTACTTCTAAATCTGACCCAAATGATTTTAAAAAAGTATCACAAGAAGAGCAAGATGAAATGCAAAGGAGATGTGATGAGTTAGGATTATGATGAGTTTAGAACAAGCTATATGGGAATGTGAAAAATGGAATAACAAAGAAGGTGACTTAAATAAAACAGATGGTATTGACTGCCCTATATGTAAAAATAAAGGGTTTATAATGTATAAGTTTGAAGATAAAAGTATGGGTGACTGGGACGTAAGAACTAAATGGTGTACTTGTAAAACACAAAGGGAAAGTAGTTTAAGGGCATTAAGAAGTGGTTTAGGTGATTACCTTAATAAAACATCTAAAGATTACATAGCTATTGATGATTGGCAAAAAGACAACAAAAATAAAATGATTAGTTACTGCAAAGAAGATATAGAAAGTGATAAATGGTTTATTGCTTGTGGTCAAAGTGGTAGTGGTAAAACATTATTAGTTAGTATTATTGCTAATTACTTATTAAAAAACTTTAACAAAGAAGTAAGGTATGTAACTTGGACTGATTTCATAAGTCAATTAAAGCGTGATATGCTAGGAGACAATTCAAATACAGTTAGTAAGTATTTAGATGAAATTAAAAATGCAGAAGTGTTATTTTTAGATGAATTGTTAAAAGTTTATAATCAAACTGATTTAAAATACGCCATTGAAATTATTAATTACAGGTATAATAACAATTTAAAAACTTTAATTACAAGTGAACACTCATTAAAAGAACTATTAAAAATTGATGAGGCTACATTTGGAAGAGTTATTGAAAAGAGCAAAGAATATATTGTAGAAACACCAAAGGACACAGCTAAGAACTTTAGACTTAAAAACTTAAATAAAGGAGGCAAGGAAGATGAAAAAGCATAAATATCACGTTTACTATGTTATGAAAGGCGATATGTACGTATTCGCTAATAATGAAGAAGAAGCAGGAGAAATTGTTAATCATAAGAAATTTGATGATTTAACAGAACATTTAGATAGTGGTTTAGAAGAAATAGTAGATATTGTAGCGTTAGAGGAGGGAAAAGAAAATGAATACTAAAGTAACTAAAACATACCCACCAATGGTTTATAAAATTAAAGAGTATTTAGAAAAGTATTGTGTAGGCAAAGAAAATGCTAAAACCTATAATCAAATACTTGATGGCATTTATAATAATGTAGTTGGCTGTACAGTTGATGAAGAAGATAGAATTTCTCATATGGCATTTAAAGTTTACATTAGAACTATAAGAAAAGCATTTGATAGATATGTTTGCTCTAATAAGCACGGCTATTATCTACCAACAAACGAAGAAGAACTAAATAGTTTCTTGGTTAAACAAGCTATAACTCATATGAAAACTTGTCTATCTCAAGGGGTAAGCAAAGATGTATTCTACAAAGTATTAAAAGAAACACCTTGTAATAATGTGCTTGATGGTCAACAAAAGCTAAAGGTAACACCTTATGCCAAAGAAGAAGTCACAAGAATTACAAGAGGTTAAAAGTAGTAAAAAGAAGAAGAGTACAATTGCTTATAGTTACGTATTCATAACAGGAATATTAACTGAAAAAGAAGAAATGAAAAGAATAGGAGCTGATAACTGGGTAATATTCAAACTAGAGAATAGTTATAAGTGTGTGGCAAGGGGTATATGCGCTAAACAAATAGATGTAATTGATATTGGTAGTAAAATTATGATACAAGGCACGCTTGCATTAGGTAAAAGAAATGCAATGTACGTATTAGCAAAGGACATAGAACTTTACACCACACCGAAAGAGATGGAAATATCAGAATTAGTAAAAAACATTAGATTACCTAAAGTTAAATTCTAATCTAAAGTGCTGATATAGTGATATTCGCAACGCTAGCGTATCATAGAGAAGAGTTTTAATATTTTAGGTATAATTGGACTAGGTAAGTAAAAATCACTTAAAATAAAGGAGAAATGATAATATGAAAAAGAAAACTAAAATAATTTTGAAATTAGCTGATTTAAGAGGCGAAGTGTTATTTAAATGTAGAGACTTTAAATTAGCTGAAGATATAGGTATTAAAATTGAAAAAATAATTGATTTGCTTGAAAATTCAGTAATTGTAGATAAAAATGTAATAGGATTATATACTAACATTAAAAGCTATCAACCATCAATTAATGAACATAGATTAATTAGTACTTATGCAATATATACTGATAATGAATTTTTTAATAAGAAATATATTGAAGATAATGTACGTGAAAAAGTTAAAGAGCAAATAAAAGAAGATTTATTATCATCATTAGAGGAGGAAATAGAAGATGGCAACGACTAAATGTTTACTTTATTGTACAAAGGCTAAACCCGAAATAGTAACTTTTGAAATAAAAGAAGGTGGTATTCAACATTATTCTTCAACTCCAATAAATGGCAAGATAGTAGCTGAATGTGAAGTTGAAACCGAAAAGTTAAAAAAACTATCATTAGCTGAAAGAAGAAATGGTTTTTTAAGATATGAAAATGAAGAAGAAATCTTAAAAGAAAGTTGCTTAAGTGGTGAACAATTAAGACACTATTTAAGAAAGACTGATGGCTATGCACTACATATCAAAAATCTTAAAACAAAAACGTTATCATTTGATAAAGACTGCATATTTAAAAAGCCACACGGAAATGAAGTAATTACTAGAGCGCCACAAAATATGCAATGGTGTTTTGATAGAAGGGGTAATAGATACGCATTAATAAGTATTAGACCTGAATGGTTATGTAAAATCCTAAATGAGGACAAGACAATTGAAATACGCAAAAAAGTATTGAAAGGAATGTGCGATGATGACTGATAAATATGAAGAATGGCTAACACTTAAAGTTAAAGTTTCGTGGGATTTAGTTATTTGTCATAAAAGAACATTAGGTGGTGAAGATGTTATAGGAGAAAAATTAATTGAAAGTTATAAAACATACAAAGAATGTTTAGAGAAATATAGGGAAGAAAAAGGAGAATAATTATGGAAAATAAATTATTAAAAGCATTAGATGAAATTAAAGAAAGTTATGACGCATTTTATTTTATTAACAAATATGATGATTTAACAAATAATACACACAAAACTCAATTTGAATTACTTTCACAAGTTAAAGGATTAAGTTTAGAAAAAGGTGCTTTATGTTGGATTTTAAATGAATATGATTGTCATTATAAAGAAGCATTTGAAGATGAAACTGACACTGCATTTGAATATATAAGAAATTTGATTAAAAAGGAATATGGTGACACAAATGAAACGACTAACTAAATACAAAGATGGTAAGTTCCTACTTAACCACTCATCAATTAATGAGGCTATTGATAAGTTGGGAAAGTTGGAAATAGTCTATGAAATGAATAAAAAAGGAAGATATTATGAAAAGTATGAGGGCGAAATATATGAAAACGCAAATATGTTATTTAATAATATTTCATTTTCTTTAAGTGAAGATGGGGAAGCAATACAAGTACATTATTCTGATGGCTTTGTTGAAACATTAGATTTTAAAGATTACAAATATACGTGGGCTTTAACTAGAGAAGATTTGGAGGGAAATGCAAATGACATACGATAGAATAACATATAAAGATGAAGTATCTGGGAATTATAGAGCTAGAACAGATTTACAAGGGCTTTTAAATAAACTTGGAGAAATTGAAGATTATGAAGAAAATATAAAATGCCCTTTATCTGTTATCTTACAAGTTTTAGAAAAAGGAATTATTGTTAAAAGTGATACAACTAATAACAAGATAGAACGTTGGTATCCGTATCAAATTCAGCTTGTTAAAGATAGCCACCAGCTAGATATATGTAAAATAAGTTCAAGAACAAATAAATATGTTGGAGCATTTAATTATGGTAAAACTTGGTGGCTAATGGAAAAGGGGATACTAAAGAATGACAATTGATGAAATGAAAGACTTACAAGACAAGATAACTAGAGCTTTTGTAAAAAGTTGTATTCCTAGTGAGTGGAATCAATTAATGAAAGTATCGTGTGAATTATCGGAATTGGAAAAAAAGTTTTTAGAAACAGGTTACACGGAAGAAATAAACAATGAATTTATGAAGATAAAAAGAACACTATTTAAAATAGGAGTGATAAAACAATGAATTTAGAAATTATAGCAACAATACTTCTTGTTGTTGCAGTAGTAGGTCTTATACTTTATATTGTTATTGTGGCAATTGATGGTGGAAAAATATATAAGAATACGATAGAAAAATTAGAAAGAGAGGCAGAAGAACTTATGTATAAAGATGATTTAAAAGGAATTATGAGAAATTTAAACAATGTAGAAAGCGATTTATTTGAATTAGAGGGTAAACCAGTAGAAAAAAAGGAGTATGGTGAAATTTGCTCTGAATTAAGAGAAGAAATTGATGGTTTAATTCTAAAGTATCGTGCAAAGATAAGAGAAATTGAAAATGAAGAAAGCAAATAATGAAAAAGTTATTAAAGGTAACTACCATATTTACAAAAAAGAAGAAACTGAAAAATTCTATAGAATGGTTTTACATTGCAATACTTCAGTGCCTATTAAAGATATTTTGTCTTTAATGAGCAATATTATGAAATTTAAATATGAAGATAATGAGTATGAATTTAATCATTGCCCTGAATTAGATGGCAATGTATGGGAGCTTATCGTATGGAAGAAATAGTAATAAAGTTAGAAGAGAAAGATGATACACCACATATAGTTTTTATGGGTGTATTATCTGTAGTACAATGTATATTTATAATATTAAAGCTAGTTAATGTAATTAAATGGAATTGGGTGTGGGTATTAATACCATTATGGGGAACAACTGCACTAGGAATATTAGCAACATTTATGGGAGAAATAATAGATTTTATAAAATTCTCTATATGGGAAATAAAGCAAAAATAAAGGAGAAAGAAATTATGTGGGGAAGTAGAGGAAGAATATTCGCAAAGAAAGTAACAATTGATGGAATCAAGTTTGATAGTGAACAAGAAGGTATTTACTATCAAGAATTAAAAGAAAAAGAAAAGAATGGGGAAATAAGTGATTTGAAAATTCACCCTAATTATGAATTACTACCATCGTTCTTAAATAATAATCAAAAGCATATGAATAGATTAAGTTATGAACCAGACTTTGTATTCTTTGATAAGGAGCAAGGTAGAAAAAGATATATCGATGTTAAAGGTTTCGAAACTGAAGAATTTAAATTAAAACATAAGTTATTCGATTATTATCTATTAAAGAACGATATTTATGGAAAAGCATATTTGGAAGTATTAAAGTATAGTAAAACAACAGGATTTGTGCCTATTGAGCAATACAAAGAAGTAATGAAAACACGCAAGCAAAAGAAAGAAGAAGAGAGGAAGTATTACAAGAGTATTGTATTAAAGCAACAACACGATACAGAAATTGCAAGAAGAAAAGAAGTAAGGGAGTTAAAAAGAATAGATGAGTTAGTAGAAACAAGTAAACGTAGAAAACTAACTAAAGCTGAAAAAGATAGATTAAATGAACTTTTAGATAGATACGATATGAAAGTTAATATTAATGAATGATTAACAGAGTAATAATGAGTGGCACACAAAAGCCAAAAAACTATTTCATTTCAAATATACCACGTACGCAAATTAGATATGTAGACTTTGTTATTGGCACACATAATGGTAACAAAGATAAAATAATTTACATAAATGCAAGAGCTTATGGAGAAATAGGACTAGAAATATACCAAAATAAGCAAAAATATGAAGGTAATTTGGTTATGTACTTTGGTGAGTTAATGCCAGACTATAAGAATAGGAGGAGCATATTTGTAGTAAATGAAATGCCACAAATATTAGCAACACTAGATGAGTAAAGAAGAGAATGTAGTAGTAAAAAAAAGCACACAAGGCGTAAATTACGCTTATATGCCATCAACTATATTAACACTATATAAACAACTAAAAGCAAGTTTAAAAGCTACCGAAATAATGATAAACGTTTTAAGTGATAAACTAACTTATGCTTCTGTAGCAATTGACAAAGATAAATGTTTGCAAATACAAGCACAAATAAAAGGCTATACATCATATTATAAAAGGTTAAAGAAACATTGGCTATCGTTATACAAGTTAATAGATGAAAAATGTTTTGGTTTATTAAGCCAAAGTGAGCAAATAGTATTTGTAGAAGGTTTTATGAATAACTTAACCGAAGAACAAATAGCAGAGAAATACCCTAGTATGAGCCCTGAATACATAGGCAAACTATCAAGAGTTATTTCTAAACGTATAGCCGACTTACAAGGAGATTACTTCCAATAGGCAAAATTAAAAGCAAGAGTATTAATTTACCCTTGCTTTTTTTGTTTTCATCTACTTGAAATATTCACTGATTTCTTGAGATGACATACCATTTCTCTTTAATAAAGTTTCTACACCTTTTTGTTGTGATTCATTTAAGTTATAACCTGATAAGTAATATAACAAATATTTATCACTAGCACTCATTCTTTGAGAATTAATATATTTAGAAACTTTAGTTTTTCTACTTTCTTTATCATCAGCTTGTATTAATGATGTTTTAGCTAATATACTTGCATATTTAGCACTATCTATATAATCTACAATGTAAGAGAATTTATCTAGTTCATAGTTACTATCTATACTATATTTAGCAAGGTTGTAATAAGCACTATATAACTTTTGAATTGCCCTTGCTTTCTCTTCATCACTTAAAGCCTCGTAGTACGATGAATTTATCATATCTAATAGTAATTCATTAGCAATTTGATAAATGCTCTGTGCTTGGCTCTTTTGTGCCTTATTTAGCTCAATTGTACTTCCGTTAATTGTAACTTTATCATCAATTCCACTTGGCAATGCTTTTAAACTATCATTCATATATAATCTAGCCATCTCATCACAAGCTTTTTCATTGATGTCACCACCATTGATATACTTATTAACTTTAGTTTCAATAACTGCCGATACCTTACTTTCTTTACCTTGTTTCTTATATGTAGCAAGTAAGTTACTTAATTGTTGATTACTTGTATCATAGAATAGGTTTCTCATCTTTAAGATTAAATCAGTTTTGAATACTAAATCCGATGTGCCTGCTAAATAGCCAAAGTCATTATATAAGTTTCTCAATGGAATACCTACAAATGTACTTGCTTTTAATAAGATTTGCCATATACTAGCAAGTTTTGAATTAGCACTACTACTTAAATCAAATACATTTGGAATATCATCTTTAATAACCCCTAAAAAGTCATTTAATTGTGATACACCTGCAATACTAACTTCATAGTCATTTACAAAGTAATTATAAATATCTTTGAATAAAGGAAACATACCGATGATATTTGTGCCGAAACTATTAAGTAATACATCTTTAACAATTTCATCTTTATCATCATCACTATAGTCGCCTTTTAATGATTTTAATAGAGATGTTAAAGCAGTCATAGCTATTGCACCAACAGTGAACGAAGCCATTGTTTTACCAAAGAATTTTAATGAATCAGACTTAACTTGTGTACTAGCATTTTTATTCATAAACAAGTTATAAACCGATTCAGAAATTCTACTAAAGTACTTTCTAGGAACTGATGTAAACATAGCCGTACTCTTAACAAACTCACTATTACTTCTAGTAATAAAACCATTATTCAAAGGGTCATATTGTGGTTGCGTTAATTGTACAACCTTTTCACACAATTCAATAGCTTTAGCAATATCACCATTAGTTTCTATTTGGCAAGCATACCATATTTGTTGAATTGTTTTCTTATCTGCCCATTGTAAAGGTTTCATTAACCAGTCTGTAAATGTGTTAACACTACTTAAAGCACCAACTGCTTCTGCATTATACAAATTGTTTTGATAATATCTATTAGCAAAGTAAGATGAATTATCAAGTAAGTAATCTATTCTCTTTAAATTACTCTTATCGCCAAAACTAGCTAATAAACTATTTGTACTTAAATAACTACCTGCCATAGGGAATGATAAGAATTGAGATAAAGTTGTCTTTAGATTAGCACCTAAAGCACTTTTAGCGTATGCACTTCTTACTCTAGCATATGCTCTATTAAACTCTGTACTTGGTTGAGTGTTAATACCTTGCATTGCTTTAAATAAATTCTCCATATTAGTTCTAAATCTAGGGTCAACATAGTTATTCATATACTCATACAAACTCATTGCTCTACCTGCTTTATTGGTTGTTACTTTAGCACTTAAGAACTTTTCTACATTCTTAATATTAACTGTAACACCTGCATAAGTCGATATAGCGTTCATAAATGTATTAGCCGTTGTAATAACATCACTAATTTGTAATGAATTTCTAGCACCTTCTACAAGCCCTTTAGCAAATGATGGATTAAAGTTTGTATTAACAAATTGTTGAGCAGTCTCTAAATTACCAACTTCCCTTAAAAATGCAAACGGATTTGATTTTGTAGGGTACATTACATTCTTTAATGCAAATGAGTAACCATTCATAGTTTCGCTTGCACTTTGATAGTATGTACCAGACTTTTTATACATTTCTCTTAATAGTTTTAGCAATTCATCATATTTAGTTCCTATTTGCTCTTTGATAGTGTTTTGAACGTTATTAACAACATCACGCTTAATATCGCTTAATTCCATATTCTCTTCTTGAGTTTTAGCTTTCTTATTAGTTAATTCATTGAACCTATCAAACTCTTCTTTAGATAATAAAGAGGCAAATTCTTTACCACTTATGATAGTTGGAGAGCCTTTTTCAACATTAACAGTAATTCCATCTCCTGCTAAATGTGAAATAGCATTATCAGTTTCACAAGTTAGATACAAAGATAGAGCGTCTCCCATAGCAATTTCTTTACCTACTAATTTAATACTACTCTTTCTTAATTCTTTTAACAAAGGCTTATTATTAGCATAGTATTCATTTAAATCTTTTGCTAGTACTTGATGAATTTCATAAGTCTTATCTCTACCTCTTCTTAATTCATCATACATCTTATTAAAAAACGAATTAGTATTAGCAGCACCCATAATATTAAAGTATGTTTGCATATCCATTAAAGACAAGAAATATTGCCCTAATCTTGACTGATTAAAACTAAATCTTCTCTTCTTACTATCTTGATTAATCATTTCATCTTGTGCCACTTGTTTAGCATTAACAACTTCTCCATTTAATGTAGCAGTGTATTGGCTAATACCTTTAACACCTTTTTTAACTAAATTTTCAATATCAACTGCAATTTCAGCTTCCGTTTTACCACTTAATGCAGGGTATTTGTCGAAATAATCGTTAGATATATCGAAATTAGCCTCTAAACCTGGGAATTTCTTATAGTTTTTGTTAGTAAACTCGTTAATTCTATCTTCTAGGAACTTATAAGCTTGGCTATAGTATTCTTTAGCATTTTCATCAAGGTTTAATGCCTCATTATATAATGAATTTTCAAATACCGATGTTCTAGTACTTAACAATACATTTCTAGCCTCGTGGTTAAGTTTACTCTTACCAGTAAAGCCAATTTTACTTAATTGGTCAATTACACCTTTTGTAGCTGAATCAACGTTTTTGAATTGTTTACCTTGCCTAATCATATCAGTAAATACAGCTTTATTTCTTTGCAATGACAATGTTGCTTTTCTACTACGTGCATTAACGTTCATAAGCATATTAATATCGTTTCTTAAAGCAGTTATAAGGCTTCTAATAGAATTAATCATAGCGCTAGTTTTAATAGTTTTACCATCAATTTTTGTTTCACTACTTAATTCTTGTAATGTTTCATCAATAATAGGTCGTAATAGGTCTTTAACTTCACTTAAAGTCATATCACTCTTATTATGCCTTAAGTATTCACTTATAGGCTCACTATTAAATCTTACTGCATTGATTATATCATTATTGATATTACTAGTTACTTTGGCATATTCTTCACTGCTTATATTAGCTTTAGCAAGGTAGTTTTCTATCTTATTTAGGAATATAGCATTAGAGAATGAAATTTCAACTTTATTAGCCACTTTACTATCGGATTCAAACTTGGCATTAAGTTTATCAAGTAACATTTGCTTTTCATCTTGTACACTAGTCGTTTCTTCTTTCTTTGCAACATCTTTTTTAGAAGCTTTAACCATTTCAGTTTCTTGAGTCTTTAATGTTGATTCTTTAGCAGTTAATTTTTTAAATAAGTTTTGATACTCTTTCTTTAGTTTACTATCTTTCTCTTTACTTATTAGATTACTTAAAGTATCTTTAAAAGCTTGTAATCTTGATTTCTTTTGGAATAAACTACCTAAATCTTGCCAACTCTTTAATAGATTATTAGCAACATATTCGGAAACAACTTCTTCATTAATCGTATTGATATTTGTATCACTACCATATTTAGCTTTCTCATATGCTACTTTTTGCTCATAAAGGTTATCAAATGTTTCCCCGAATTTATTTTGTTTAATATAATCATTCAACGCTTGATAATCAGTATAAGTGCTACCATCTTCGGCAGTTGCTTGAAATAATGGCTTAAGCGTTTCTTTTACGCTTTGAGAGGCTTTTTCTTTAGTTAGAGTATTTTGTATGTCTTGAGCAAATTTTGCAAATTCAGAGCCGTTTGCTTGCTTTATAGCGTGTGTTAACTCGTGAGATAATATTTGCCTTGTTGCTTTTGTAGAATTTTGTGATAAATGTATTGTGTTATTTTCAAAATCAATATAACCATTATCGTTAATATCGCTATCAAATACTACATCAAATTGTGAGCCACTCTTTTGATTATAAGTTTCAACAATTGATTTAGCAAAGTTTTCAACACTACCTGTACTTATATCATTAATTGCTACATCGCCATAGAATTGTGCTTTTGCTAATCTAGGTTGATATTTTAAATCTAGTTCTTTAATTCTATTTGCATAGTTTTCCATCTCTTGATGTACTTCTGCCATTGTAGAATCATATTTAGCTTGTGCTTGTTGTTGTTGCTCTAATGTTGTTTGCTCTGTAGTCTCAAACTCTACTCTTGCATTTTTAGCCTTTTCAACTGTATCTCTTATCTCATTTTGTATCTTTACTCCCTCTTTAGAGTAAACTACATTTTGTACGTGAGCAGAAGCACCTTGCATAATAACACCACTTAATGCACCTGTTATAAATGACTGAAACAAACCTTCTGCACTAACATCATTTTCAAAGTTTTCGGCAATTGATTTCTTATTGTAAATACCTTTATAGAATGGCTCGGCAATATCACCGATTACTTCTTCTGCACCTTCGGCAACAAATGCTTTTGCTAAATTACCTAAAGTATCTCCAAATGATTTACCTACAACCTTTTCGGCAAATGTTCCAATACCAAACAAGTCAGATAATTGTTCAACTGCTCCTTCAACTGCACCACTCACTGTAGACATTCCAAATGCACCTAGGAAATTACCTGTATAGTCATCTGAAGTAATAGTTTCTTGCAATGTCGAACCACCTGCACCAACGCTATACAATGCTAAACCTGCAGTTCCACCTGTTAAAGCAGTAAGTCCCATAGCAGCCAATGAAGAGCCTAAACCTTGTTCTACACCTCTTACTATATCTTGTATTTTATCACTTGCCTCATACAAATAACTTTGGTCATACAAATTACTACCAGTTTGAGATTTATATAGTGCGTTTGGAGAAAAATAGTTATCAAACCAGTCATAAACTGAATTTGTAATATCAAAACTAATTGCTTGCTCTGCCCATTCTTCTTGACCAAACAAAGCACCTATTCCACCAATTGCATAATCGACAATACCCTCTCCAATTCTAAAGAAACCTTGTCCGATATTTCTTAAAGTTTCATCAACAGTACCGATTAATCTAACAATAACGTTATCTGTAGTTACTGGAGTTTCGGTATCAACTATTGCTTGTGCTTGTTGTGCGTTATTAATGCTTAAAGGTGTATCTAATGATACACCATTTGTGTCTATTTGATAACCACCTGCATATGCGTCACGTATGGCTTTAGCTTGATTTAATCTTGTAAAAGCCTCTTGTAGCATATTATTATCGCTATAGTTTTGGTTATTCATATATACACCTCCATTTTAATATTCTGGTTCTCTTTGAGAATTGGTTTTTAATACTCTATCGTATGCAGAACCTAATTGTGTCTTTTTATAAGAACTTGTTGCACCACCTAAAGCCTTAAATAATCTATCATATTCAGCTTGTACTTCTGGTCTTACACTAGTTCTACCAAGTATTCTAATTTCATCTTCTCCAGTTTTAATAACAATAGTATCTCTTCCATTAACCTTTGCAATTCTAACTTCACCAAAGTTCATACTATTAGGGTCAACAACTGTTTTAAGTACAGTATTTCCTATCTTAAAACTATTCTTATTAAATGTTTCACCATTAATAGTAATTGTAGGAACTTCTTTAGGATTATTTGTAAGTTCTTTAATATCAACTTTCATCGTACTTCCACCAGGTGTAGTGCCTTCATAAACTCCACTTGCCTCTTCTTGAGCAATATTTCTATTGTATTGGTCAATTAATAATCTAGCATTAGCTAAATCACTAGCATTCATTTGGTTGAAGTAAGCATTTTGTAATGTGTTTAATTGGTCGGTATTCAAAGTTCCTTGAGCCTCGGCATTTGCTAAAGCAGTAGAAAAGTTTTGAAATGCATTTGTACTTGCTACATCTTGTAATGCACCTATTTGTTGTTGTGCCACTTGTTGTTGTTGACCAACTCTATTTAGATAAGCACTTTGTATATTACCGATGTTTTGTTGGTAAGCACCTTGTGTTCCATAGCCTTGAGCTAATGCACTAACATCGGCAGCCTTTAAAGCTTGTTCTTTAGCACCTTGTAAACTAGACAAAGCACTTTGATTTTGATTAACAATATTCTTATACTCACTTAATTTTTGTATACCACCTTGATTTGATGGTGTAGCATAGTTATAAGTATCTTCTAATTTACTTCTCTTTGTTGATGATGTTGTTGTTTGTGTTGCCATTTACATCTTCTCCTTTCTTTATTTCTTCATTAATGATTTGCTCATTAATCTCTTCTCTATGTTTTTCTAAATATTCAAGTTGTGCTTGAGTAATCTTAACTGTCTCTTTAGGTTTCTCTTGCTCAACTAACTGCTCTTTTTCTTTTTCCATAAATTGATTTACATATTCTTGGAATGGTTTGCCTTTAATATCTGCAAATTCCCAACATAATGAATCTTCGATAATTTTAGTTTTCATCTTGCAAGGAGCTAATATTTCACTATCAACTAGTGTATCAGCTAAATCACTTGCAAAATACCCTTGAATGAATAAAGATAAGATAACAGAAGCAATTGTTAACCAAAAGCCTGCCGTATTCCACGAAAACAAATCTCCAATACAAGTTAATATACTAAATCCACATAAGCCTAATAAAGCACCCATTGTAACTTTACTAATCAATTTATTAGTAAGTTTCTTTTTCTCTTGTGATTCAGTCTTATCAGTAACTTCGGCAAATGAATCAGGTAATACAAAGTGTGATAATTTAACTCTATTATATTTAACACTCAATGATAAGATATGTGTGTTAATATATTCATCGGTTGATTTATAGATAATATCTTTCTCTTTATCTTTTAAAGCTAAATATCTTTTATAAACAAATTTATGTTTAGTTTCAGGCACTTGGTCTTCGGCTCTAATATCTTCTATTTTAGACTGCACTTTAGCAAGTCTTTCTTCCATCATTTCACTATAAGCTTCTTTTTTACGATTAATATTTTCTACCTTTTTAATATAATCGGCAAAGTTATACGGCCTAGTCTTATTAGCTATCTTATAAGCAGTGATAATTTCTTTACTATTATCATCATCTAATTTCTTTTCTCTACAAGTCATATAAACTACCCAATATACAACTGCCCACGAAATAGATATAGCAATTGATGTAATATAAGTCTTTATATCGTGTAGATTTTTTACTAGTAAATCTTTAAATGTAAGATTACCTAAATTAACACTAGTAACCATATTACATAATACAACAATAGCAACTGATAGAATAACTGCTAAAAATCTACCTAAAACTACAAATGCTCTTCTAAACTGTTTAAAGTAATTTTTTTTCTTTATAGACATTTATTAGTCACGCACCTCGATTTCTACTTCTTTTTCTTTTGACTTTGCAATTTTCTCTCTATACTTATGCTTTTGCTCTTCAACTAAACCTGTTTCTCCTTGTAATTCTAATGCTCTTACAATTCTATTCAAAGGTAAAGCTAAACAAGCACCGATAAGTACTACACAACCTATTTGCTTTAAAAAGTCACCTAGATAACTTAATATAGTAAATAAAGCAAATATAATTACAAAGTATAATATTTTAGGTAATTTGCCAAATACTTTTCCTAGACACAATGCCCAAATAATAATAGCCATAATACCTAAACCAGTAATTCCAACTGCTGTATCTTGTGTAAAGAATGTGTCTCTATAGATTATTAGGAATATGCCTAATGGTATAGCAAATAGTATAGATTGAATTAATCTTACTAGTAATATCTTTAAATCGGAAGTTAAAAAATGTTTCATTCTTAATCACACTCCTTAATCTTCTTTTATTTCTTCTTTTGTAGTCTCAATTGTCTTATTGTAGCCTAAAATATTACATATCTTTTTAGAAACACCACTATTAACAAGATTATCTTGTGATGTAATGAAAGTTTTAAATGCCTCTGGTAATTTAGAAATTATTTCTATCTTATTAGATTCTTCTTCCATTCTCTTTTCGGTAGCTTTGATTTGTTCCTTTAACTCTTTATTCTCTTCTTGTAACATTTGAACTTGTAGAGTTAAAGACTTATTAGCTTCTTCTACCATTTTTGTAGCATTTACTAGATTTGCATTACTTTCTTTAACTGTATTATGAATATCATTAGCTTGTCCTTTAATCTTTCTAAACGCAACAATAATGGCAGCTAATGCCGTAAAAAAAGTTACCAACCCTGTAACTATGCCTTGTACTAATTCACTATTAAGTAAATCGTATAAAAACTGCAAGTCTGTTTGCTCAACTTTATCAATTACTTCTTCTGTAAAAAATATCAAATTTAATAAATTTATTAATATCGCCTCACTTTATAGATTTATTATATTATAATAAATTACTAAAAACAATAAGAAAAATGGAGTTTTTTGTATAAAACCCCATTTATTATGCTATTTAACTATTTTTATATAGTATCTAAACGCTTTCCCTTTTGGTGCGTCCTTATCATCTAAAAACTTTTTCGCTAATTTAAAATATGATTCGTTCTCATTTGGTATCGCTCCATAATAATCACTATACATCATATTCATAACATAATTAAAGTCGTATTCGTTATATGAATCAAACTTAAATCCTTTAACATTTGCGATATTATTAGTTTGTTCTAAACTCCAATGTCCACCTTTAGTGCCATCTTCATTTTCCATACAACTTAATGCCTTATTTAGCATATATTCATTGAAATGACAACCATATATTGCTTCATATAATTCCATTTCTAATTTTTCATATACTTCAGGCATTTTCTCCTTTAATTCACTAAACATATTATTGCAAAACTCAATTAATTGCTCACGTGAGGCGTGTTCTAATAAATGTGAGTGCATAATTGTCTTTATCCAATTCTTTCAATTGATATTGTTGCACTTGTTGTTAAGGCAGCAACTCCTGCATTAATAACTTGCAAAGTAGCGAAATTGTTTGGAGTACTTGGTGCTACATATATAATCGTTTCAAAAGCTCCATTAACAAGATTAGTATTGCCAGTACTTGTCATAGCTGCAAGTTCATACGTTGAAGCAACACCACTTTTGTATAATGTTGGAATTATATTTCCTGTACCACCTGCACTTGTATTAAATGATACTTTATACCAACCTGGAGTTCTAAATGTAAATAAACCTGTTGTAGAGTTATAACTTATATTACTGTTAGTAATATATTTAGTTGTAAAGATATAAGGTGAACTAGCACCTACACTTACATTAGTAAGATAACCTAAATACATATGTTTATACCTCCACTAGATTATTGTATTTCCAGTGTAACCATAATAGCCATAACCATAGCCATTATTGCAACAAGGAACTGGAGGATTTGTAACAAATCTACCAATGCTATTTAAGATATTATTTGTTTGAACTTGGTTGTTAATAATGCCTCTTGCTTCAGTTAATTGGCTTTGTACTGCTTCGTACTTGTCTTGCAACATCATTGTCTTTAATTCACAACAACAAGTTTGTACTTGATGAGATAAATCACTAATATTACTATTAACTTGTGCAAATCCTAGTGCATTACCTGCTTGAATATCTCTTAATTCGCCTAAAACATTATAGTTTCCATCTTTAATGGCACTTGTAACATCATAAACACCTTGTCTAGTTGCTTGAACTCCTTCATTATTTTGTCTTTCCAAAGCTGCAAAATCTGTTGCTCTTTGTACATCGGCAGTTGTAGCACTTCTTTCTCCATTACCAAACCAACTACCACCACCAACTAAAAACAATAAGATAATTAAAACCCAAATTCCACCTGCTCCACCTAGTAAACCATCATTGTTTCTAGTAACGGCAGCAATATCAGATAAACTCATATTTTCACCCATAATTTGTCTCCTTTCGTTTATCAATATATTTTAATAAATAGTAAATGTAAGAATAAGATTTATAACGCTAGCAATTTAAAATCTAAACTTGCTATTACTATTATTAACATTATTAGTATTTGTCTCAATTGGTCTTTGTTGTTGTTTATTGTTAATAAGGCTCTCTGCTTGATTAAATGTATCTTGAGAAATATTAATACCTAATTGATTACTCATATTCTTAATTTGATTTAATTGGTTCATATTAAGATTACCACGTTCAATTTCTTGTTTAAGAATAACATTAGGGTCTACACCTTTTTGCATATAATCTCTAATCATATTAGCCATTTGTGGATTCTTTTTTTGTAAAAGATTTAAAGCCATTGTTTGTGGATTAAATATACTACCTAAATTATTTACTTTCATTATTCGTATTTATACTCCTTTCAAGCTTTTCTAGCCTTTCTACAATTGATTTTAAGACATCTTGATTATTTATATCTTGAGTTCCATTTTCGTTGCTAGAAGATGGCTCTCCTTGGCTATTAATAGGATTAAAGTAATAAGCATTAATATAAGGTTGTCCGTTAACTATTTTTTTAGTCCAAAACACTTTATCAGTAAAAAACATTGTAACAGAGCCGTCCATAGGAACTTGAGCCTTTTCTACTTCTTCATAATTGTCAACATAACGTGCATATAATTTTTCTACTGGTTTATAATTGCCATTTTGCATAGGTTGTTGTTGAGCCATCATATTTTGATATTGGTTCATCAAGTTTTGGTATCTAGCCATTTGCTCATTATACATATTAGGATTAGGAATACCACCAAAATAATTATTGTTCATATTTTAATTTCTCACTTTCCATTTTATTTATATTTTTTCTAAATTCGAAATACACTTATTTTATACTATATTATATACGTGATTATTTGGGGTAAAACAAAAAAGGAATTAGTTTTTAGCTAACTCCTTTAGTGCTTTTCGTTTTAATTCAACGATATAATCATAGGAATAATGTATAAGATACGATATTTTTGTTATAGACATTTTATTGCAATAGTAATATTGTAGTATTTGCTTTTGCGTTTCAGTCAAATTTGTATTTTCAATAATCTTGTTTAAATTTTCTTTACTTATTCCTTTTGTTACCTTTAGTTTCTTTGCTTTAAGTATATCTTTTAAATCAAAATAATCTCTAAAATAATAAGAAAACAAAGTAAGTGTAATAGAAAGTATCAATGCAGTTAGTATAGATGTTGCTTTAGGCAGTTCAAGTATTGTTACAACTATAAATACTATTATAGATATAATACTACACTTATATAAGTTACTAGCGTGGCATTGTTTATTATATAGTGGTCTTAACAAATAGAAACCTATTATTGTTATTATTACTTCGTATATTCTATCGTTTAACCAACTAACACATAAAATCGCTAATATTGTTAATATGCCAAGTATATAAAACCATAAATATTTTAACTTAATCTTTGTTTTTAGCCAATTCATTCTTCACATTATCTAACATTTCTTTGTAATACTTTGTTAGTGTTTCTTTATCTTCTATACGATGTAGTTTAGCAATTTCATCAATTAAAATCTCATCTTTTTCACCAAAGAATAAAAATCCCCAAGAACCCATATTAGTTACTTCTCCTTTCTTCTTTTTTATATTTTATAAGCAAATTGTATGAATACATTAAAAATACCATTATTACATAATCAATTTGCATTATAATCGATATTAATGCGTTATTATCATCAAAATTACCAAATAGTAAATTCCTTATTAACATTAACAAAACTTGTAAGGCAATTATTATTAATACACAAATTATATTTCTAGTTATTTTTCTATTAAATATTGTAGTAATTACTAATAATATTACTAAATCTATGATAAATGCAATTATTGAATTATACCAACATATTATACTTTTTAATATTAATAGTGGTATATAGACTAAACATTGCTTTTTGGTAAGTAATTTCTCATCATTTAATGTTGCTAATACAAAATAACTAGAAAATAGATTTATAATACAAGCAACAACCATTTTTAACCACATATGACTATCTATAAATTCACATATCATTACAAATCTTTCATTTTCTACGCTTATTGTAAAATCTAATATTCCTAATAGATTTAATATCAAAGATACAAATAATACTACCCAAGCATATATTATTGCCCTTTTCATTACTCTATCGTTCATATAATCGCCTCTCCATTTATTATTATACTCTTTTTATAGTCTTATTCAAGTGTTTAATACAAAAAAGTAATAGTTGCTCTCTTAACTATTACCTTTTTGCCATTTTATAGAGGGTAAGAAGATGTTTGCATATTTTTGGTTCTTTCTTTTCCCACTTATTATTATACACTATACATATTTCTATTGCAAGAAAAAAGAGTGCTTTTTTACATTATTCTTTCCAAACAAGGATTGAACCTCACTTTCTATTTTGATTTTTAATATACTTTTTAATAAGTAATCTTGATGATAACACTTTTAGTTTTTGAATAAAGGTGCAACCACCCCAATTGCACCTTTACCCCGAATGAAGGATATATCTAATAAAAATTATGAAACTTAGACCATATCAAACCTAAGCAACTTTATTTTACACCTTTACAAACATAATTACAACCCCATTTTCGTATTTTACATCAACTAGAGTGTAATTTTGTTTCAATTCTTCACTTTTGCCCTCAAATATTACTTCGTTAGTGTCAATATCAACCACTCTAACATCATTTCCGTTGTATTGGTCTATGATGTCCTCTTTAGCGTTATCGTAAGACTTTGCTAATGTTGGAATAGTAACTGCACCGATTATTGCTATAATTCCAATGCATACTAGTAATTCGACTAATGTAAATGCTTTCTTCATATTTTAGCACCTTTCTAATTTCTTATTAATATACTCTTGTTCTTCTTGTTCACTTATTAATCTATTACCAACATATTTCATATCTTTGATAGCATATTTGTTGCTTATACGAGCAGATGTAAGAATACCATTAGTAAAGATGTTAATATGTTTTTCAGTTCCAACATTGTAAAATCTAACTTGCTTATTAACAATATGTTGTTCAATTAATGTAGGCTTTGAACCATCTTGAGCAAATGTATGAGTTCCAATTGGAGTTTCTTTTACACCTGTATGAGTGAACGATTTTAATTCATCATTGTAGATACGATGGTAACCAATATCGCCACCTTGACCAACAAAACCAATTTCTACACCATTGCTAAACTTACATAAGTTATATTCGTGTGCTATTTGTGGTTTCGTTACCCAACAAGGTTTAGCCTTATCAAATTTACCATCATAGAAATTCCATACAAGCAATTCATCATCATAAGTTATATCTTCAATTGGTTTAGTTGTGCCATCGGTTAATGTTACTAATGTACCCTCAATTAAACAAACATAATCTGGCATTGTGTCAGTTCCAGTGAAACCAGTAAAGTCACTAACACTAGCTTGAGTTGTTCCTTCTAACGCAATAACATTATATAACATATCAGATGAACCTCCAGTAAGACCTTTATATAAATCAACACTAGTTTCAGTTTGATTTTTTATATTTATTAAACTATCATTAGTTACCCACTGAGTTCCATTATATGTTAAATAAGTAATAGAAGTTTTAAAGTATTCCGCAGTTAATTGTATACTATAAATCTTTGTCTTGTCCATATTGCTAATTCTACCAAACGGAGCATTTGAAGCACCCCATGAAATCTCAGATGAAAACGGATTAGTCAATGTAACTGGTACTTGAGTGAATGAACTACCTTTAGTAAAGCTCACTGCAGTAGATTTCTCGCTATCTCTATAACCATCAGCTTTAGCTACGATTTGAATAACGTGGTCGCCATCTGCCACATTTCCCCACCCAGATAATGTTGTTAGGTCTATGGAAACTTGAGATGTTGCTTTCTTTGATGTGATAGTAATTGTTGTAGTTTGCCCAGCTGGAAAGTTAGATGCTTTAAATGTATTTTCTGTTATATTACTTATTTTAGACGCACTGTCATTATCTTTTGATATAATTGTATCTAAAATATAACCACTATTTAAAGTTACTTTGCAATAACAAGGAAATCCGGGGTTCCAATTAGATTTTATTCCACCACTTGTAGTTATTTCTCCTTCTGGGGAACCATTTTGGTCTAGATATAAATCTATTTTTTGTATATTTTCATCAAATATAAATTTTAAATTAGATAATAATGGCATATCATCACTCTCCTTTGTAAATTTAATTTCATTAACATATCATTGTCCTCCTTTTAATTTGTATCTATGTCAACTTCGAAATGCCCACTACCTTCACTTTCTGCTTTTACAGTTATATCAGTTCTCTTTAAAGTAATGGTTTCATCAGTTGTATATTGTACATCATTTATTACTATTGGTACTGTTCCAGTGGCACTTCCAGTAAACCCTACCCAAATCATGTCTCCATCAGTGAATGTTGTTGTTATATTTCTAGGTAATGTAGTTCCTAAATCAACATCTTCTCCATTTATAGTTATTGTTAATTGCCCAAATATATCAACAATAGTTAGGTTTCTTTGTTCTGGCTCAGGAATAGTTTCTTCTATTAAGAATGCAATGCCTAGACTTTGAATAACATATTCGCCTATTCTTCCTTCGTTTTCTTCATCTTTTCCTTCTATTGTCATAAAATCTACTGAACCATTTGGTCTAATAATTACTAATTTTGTATTTGTAGTCATTGTTTCAGTTGCACTTACTTGTATTGTTAATGAACCTTCACTATCAAAAGAATATGTATTAGATGTTTCATTTTCAAAACAGAATATAGAGCAAGTATTAGTTAATTTATTACAATTATTTAAGTCAATAACATTTTGGTAGTTATCTTTAATTTCATTGCTTAAACTAATACCTAAATTATTCCATATTTCAGTTAATGTCATTGTTTGATAATTGTTAAATACATACTTTGCACTATCTGATGTAATTTTACTTTCTACTTTACTCAAATCATTTATTGAGGCAACTGAATAATTTGAAGGTATAACTCCACTAATTAATGAATATGTTGGATTTACTATACTACTAACTATGCTATGTGTTCCTATACTTACGTTGTCAACAAATACTTCATAACTTGTTGCATTTGCTACCTCATCAAATGTCAATGTTGTATCAGTAACTGCAACATTTGTTGGTGTAGTAAGTTGTGGTAAAGCACTAACTGCTACTATCTCAATTGAAACATCTCCTGTAGGCTTACTTATAGCAAGTACTCCTGTTGATTTATTCCAATTATAGCTAGTAACGTTTGTAACTGATACACCTGTTGGTAGCTCATAACCACTATTTGCAGTAAATGTAAGTGTTAAGCCACCATTTTCTTGTATCTTTGTTGCGTTTGCACTTGCTCCAGTACAATTAGTAAGAGTTGTTGTTATTGTGTAAAGTCCTAAAATTGTGTAAGGCTTAAAGTAGTATTTATTTGATGACTGAATTGAAGCATTTGAATTTAAGAATGTTCTTAATTCTTGATAATTTGTTTGCCTTGTATCAACTGTTATTGTTTGATATTGTGGGTTACCTGCCCAACCATCTTCATAAGCTCCAACACTTGTTCCATCACTTTTAACATAATTCATAATTCCTTTATTTAATCTAATAGCTAATTGTGTAAATGTTTCTCCGTTACTTGTAAATGTTATATTAATCTCTTTATTTGTCATCATATCACTCATAGGAGAATTAAATAACCACGTTTCAGTACTTTGTTCATTTACCTTTACATTGCTTTTCTTCCAATGCTTGAATGTATAAGTTGGTGTACTACCTTGTTTTACTAATTGGTTACCAAGAATAGCGTAATTGTAGAAGTCAAAAGACACATATTGATTTTCAGTTGTTGTAATGGTTTTGTAGGCGTCATTTGTCCACGTAGAATTATTATAAGCAGTGACACGATTATTGCCATTATAATAAATACGATTTAAATTAGAAGCACCATTACTTATAGATGTATAATCAACGTTATTAGAAATAAAATTAATACTACAATTTAGGGGAATATCTAAAGTTTCAAGCACATTTACCCACACATAAGTCCCTGCTTCAAGTTCTACACCTTCGATATTTGATTTCATTTCAGTAATGAAAGCATTAAAGTTGGCTTGAGTTGGGTCTATTTCAATGTATTGATATGCAGTATCATTCCACTCATCACCATTAAAAGCAATAGTTGAATTATAGAGTAATTGTATTTTACCATTAGCACTCATTTGAGTATATGAAACACCATTACTTAAGAAATTAATATCAATAGAGAATTCAGTGGGCGAAATAGTATCTTTGAACTTAATTTTAATTAATTTAGTTGTTGGTGTAGTCTCAATATTTGACATAAACCAATTATAGAATGCTTCACTAACATTTGTTTGGTCAGCAGTAACAATTATTGTTCTTAATAATTTTGTATCATTAGCAGTATAAGTTACCAAGCTACCACTTGAAAAATCATAAAATGAAGTTGTCCAATTATTCATATTATTAGCTTTTCCACCCGGACTAAATGTGCAACCATTAGGTGTTAAATTCCAGTCAGTAATATCTTCAGGAGCTGATACATATGTGTTATTTGCAGTTAAATAATAGCCTTTAACCTCGGTAAAATTTGCTACATTAATATTTGAAGTCGGATTTGTAATTGTTTGTTTAAAAACATAAGTGCCTGCTTTTATTGTTGACATTACTCATCACCCCTCTTGCACTTGATAGATGTCACCATTAGTGTATTTATCATCTGTTGTGCCTGTGTATTTGTAATATTTTCCTACATTATCAGCAACTAATACTGCGTCCATTGCACTACTTGTAGCAATTTCTATAATTCCAGCAACATTAACTACAATATCATTTGGCATATACTTTCCACTTGTTTCTAAAGTTTGATTACTTGTAACGTTTGTAGTACCACTATATGTAGGAATTGAGCCTGTAACCTTTGAACCTCTAACATACGCCGTTTTTCCACTTAATATATTACCTGATAAAGCATTAGCGTCTGCAGTAAATGAGCCACTTATTCCAGCAATAGATATGCCATTTCTAATGTTTCCTGCAACTAATGCAGTTGGTTTAACAATAATAACCTGTTTCATAGCAGTATAGTTAGTATCAGGCATAACATTTTGATTACTACCATCAGCCATAGACAACTCAACTAATTTACTATCTTGTAATGGTACGCTAGGCACAGGCACATTTACGTTAAAATCAATATCGCAAGGTACATAAGTATTCTTTGTAGCAAGAGTTGTAGTTCCATTGCTTGTTATATTAAATACAATGTTACTTTGAAAAGCCTCAATAGTAATTACATTATCAGTTCCCAAACTTGCATTTGAAGTTTCGCCATTAAGATTTACACCATAATCGTATGTTGCTAGAGTTTCGGCACTTAACATAACTTTGAATACGCTACCTAAAACATTATAATCTACTCCTGTTAATTGCTCGTGTGTGAATGTGCTTGTATTAACTAGAGTTCCATCAAGATACCATTTGCAAGTGTAAGTTATTTCGGTTGCTTGCTTATTTAGTTTACTACCGACATAATTTGAATAAAAATCATAGTCAACATATTGGTCAGTATCTAAAATTATCGTTCTATATAAAACTGCACCAGCCCAAAAATTATAATTTTCAGTATTGCATACTTCATGTACTTTACCACTTGAAACATCACTATCTAAATAAGTATTACCTGTAGTTGTTGCAGTGCTTTTTCCATATGCAAAATGAAATTCTCCAGCTCCATATACAGAAACACCACAAGAAGCAAATTGAATATTGTTACTAGTAAAATTAAACTTTACAATTTTTCTTTCTGTAGATGTTGGAAAATTGCCGTCGGAAAATGGGGCTTCATTATTATTCCATACATACGTGCCACTTTCAAGCAACACACCCTCAATATTGCTTTTCATAGCAGTGATGAATGCTTGGAAATTTGCTTGTGTTGGGTCTATTTCAATATATTGGTAATTAGGATTAGTGTTATTCCATTTAGTACCTTGTTCAAGCACAGAACTATAAAAATATGCATAAGTAGGTTTATCATCACGAAAATAGTCAATACTAATTTCTGTACCACCTTTTGCAACAGTTGAATAGAAACGACTAAATGTAATATTATTACTAATAAAATCGATATTAATATCAATATTATTAGATAAACTGATAGTATCTGTGAACTTAATCTTAATTAGTTTAGTTCCTGTAACATCAGGTATAATGTTGGCAAATTTTTGTAAATTTAATTTTAGTAACATATTATCTTACCTCCCCATTGTAGGTTTTTATTGCTCCAATGATTTTAGCACCTTTTGAATAGCCTATTTTACCTAGTAATACATCGTTAGCAGTTATCGTTCCATCACTTGTGTCTAATGTTGGCACGTTTATTGTTATGTTTGATGGTAGATATTTCCCTGCTGTATTTAATGTCGTATTAGATGTTATTGTTATTGAACCTGCATATGTTTCAATATCTCCTGTTTGCTTTGTTGTGCTATTTGAATAGAATGTAGCACCTTTTAGAACTTGTGAAGTTGTAGCATTTCCATCAGGTGTAAATTCATTGTGAGTTCCTGTTACTTTAGCACCATTGATATAAGCAGTTTTACCACTCTTTATATCACTAGCTGTAGCGGTTGCGTCGCTTGTATAACTACCACTAATACCCAATATTGTTACTCCTGCTTTAATATTGCTTGCAACTAGGTTATTATCTTGTATTTGTGCATATTCGTAACTACTTACATCAGTTTTAGCAGTTGTTGTAATATTTATTGTGCCACTAGGTGACTGCATTTTAAGTATTTCACTTATCATTTGACTAGGCGTGTAAGTATCGGTTTTTCCATTTACTTTTCTTATAGCATTAGCCATCTTTTTAAGTGAAGCACCATAGATTAAATATAGATTAGTTGAATAGTTATGAATTACAAATGTATTATTAACAATATCTAAATAGAAATCTCCACCATTAGTTACAATATCACTATCATAAATACAAGCACTTAATGTCTTTCCACCTTTATCTAATGAACACAAGTTAGTTACTATTGTGGAATAATATAAACTAACATCACTTTCTTTCAACTGATAATCATAAGTGAATGATGTAGTATTAATCAAATTACTATCTAAATACCAATTTATTGTATATGTGAATGTTTTTTTAGTCAAATTGCCATTAGTTACAAGTAAAGCATATTGAGCACTAGTCAATGTAACATCTTCTTCTACAATAATTGTTCTATCACCAGTTGACCAAGAATTACCCATATAATCATATGCAGTCTTTAACTGATATGCTCCTGAAGCTTGTTTCTTACTATATTGAATTTTATCAAGAGACAATACCATTTGAATACAAGGCGTGCCAATTTCAGTTTTAAAACTCATATCTATTGTTGTTGATGTTCCATCTTCAGGTAATGTTGGCTCTAATTTCCAAGTATAAGTACCTTTAGTCAATGTTACACTTGATTTTGATATTGCATAAATATTATATGTTATCGTGTCTGATGTAAAACTCATTTCATAGCGTGGCTCTCTAATTTCAGTGCTATAAGTGTAACTATCTACAACTGTCACTGTACCATTTTGCAGCACATTTAATGTTTTTTCATTTGACAAACTAAAACTAATATTGAAGAAACTTGTATCATATGTCTTATTATGCGTTGCTACTTGAGTTCCATCTAGGTAATATGTAAATATATAATTCATTATTCCACCTCCTAGAATGATGTTGTCTCGGCATTACCGACATCTAGACTTATTTTATTATTTTCTATCTTTATTCCATTTCCTGCAGTATATAGAATGTCGTGTGAAGCCATTAACCAAGATTTAACGCTTATTGTTATTGTAATTGTTTTAGCAACGTTTGTATTATTTTCTGCGTCAAGACAAGAATAAACTAGATAGCCCATTGTATGATTATTTCCTGCTAAAATATAAACTTCATTATCATAGATGATTTTATTCTCTTTACTTGCTTGCAATGTTGCTAATTGAGCGTCAGTTAATGTGCCACTACCGCTATCACTTGTTAGAGTAACGTATTGTACATCTACAGCGTTTGTAATGCTATCAGTGTAGAAGTTTCTGTATAATGTACCGCTTTGAGTTTGCTCGCTATATCTTGCTCTAAATTCCCATCTATGAATATTATTACTGTCAATTCTATGAACTTGTGCAAAGTCCTCTATTGTTGATGTTGTTGTAATTGATGGCTTTTTAATGCAATTCAGGTTAATAGTGTGTCCATCTTTATCAATTAGTGTTATTGTATCTGTTTTAGTTAAATCGCCCGTATAAGCTAAAGAAATCGCATAAGCAGTTGAATTCTTAATAACAAAGTCTTGTAATGAAGTATCTAAAGTAAATGCAATATTTCCGTTTTGTTTAGTCCCTGTAAAGCCTATTAAATACTCATACCCTGCTTTATTAAGTGCTTCAGTTTCTGCAACAGTATCGACATCATCTTTGTTATAAGTTTCATTCTTATTATAAACTTCACTCTTTGCATAAGTTTCAGTTTTCTTGTAAACTTCATCTTTTGAATATGTTTGGTCTTTAGTATAGTAATTATCTAAATTAACCTTACCACTATCAGTGCCAACATTTACCCACGCACCAGAAGCCATATAAGCATATAAGATGACATCATTTTCAATATCGGTTCTTGTAATATACAAACCATCATTAAATTTAGGTTGTCTGCCATAATTAGTAACAATATAATCAGTTGCTACAGTTTGAACTGTATCACTAGTAGCATTAATAGCTTCACCATTCTTATTTAAAGCATTAATAGAATTAATTGTAGCAATTTTATCATTAACTGTTTTAATTTGGTCATCAACATATTTTTTATTTGCACTATCATCATTTGCTTTTGGAGTACTTGTTTTAATATTGCTATTTCCATCTCTCAATGGAACTGTTCCTGCACTTGCTGTAACTGATAACTTACTATTCATTACAAATGATGTAACATCAAGCATACCTTGAGTGCCATTTGCATTCTTAATATATATTTGGTCATTTGTAGTTGTTGTGGTTACTTTTGCTAGATAATCTTTTAATTCATCTTCTAAATCTTGATAAGTAACAAAACCTGTACCACTTTGCCCTTTTTTAACATATAAATCATCGGCTTGTGCTTGAGTTAAATAAGTGGCTTGTATATTTGCTATTGCTAAATCAAACACTGCTTTTGTAACATATAAGCCAAACTTTTCATCTAATTGAATTTTCGTATAGTAATCTTCAAAACTAGTTGTTAAACCATCGGCTAATCTATTAATAAAGTAATAAAATGAATTAGAGTTATCAAATAGTACTTTAGTAATAGTATCTTTAAATTGTTGTGGTGTCCAATTCAATATACTTGGGACATCTGGTAAAGACTGTGCCGATTTCTTTTTCATACTTAACCTTTCGGCTTCTGTAATTTTATAATCTGCCATAATTAATAGTTTGCTCCTTTCGTTCTAAATCCGTATGTGTATATAACACTTAAATTATTTATTACACAATTATGTTCATCTTCATTCCAAAACTCAAATTGAATGAAATTAAATTTTAGTGTGTAATTCTTTGTAAAACTTGTTGCAAATGAGCCTGAAGTTAAATCGGCTTGGAATAAGTCTTTGTATGTAGTAACTAAACCATTTTGATTAGGATTATATTCTCCCTCAAATCTCGTTGCTTGGTTCTTCGTATATATTCCAAAGTTTACCCAACTTTGTAGCCCACTATCATTAATAATTGTAATACCCCTTAAATATTTAGCGTATAATGACTGCCCCATATTGTATGCTTTAGTCATATATTTACACTTAATATTATAATATTTTTTAAATACACCATATAGTTCAACAACATTAACTGTTTCATCTTTTATTACTTCTATAAATGTAACAATATTACCATATATATCTTGGCAATAATCTTTCTTAACACCTGTACTAGTATCATCAACTATTGTGAACTTATGGTCTTTAGCACTAAACAAAACCATATCATATTGAGATAAATCATTAATTTTAGCATTATCTTCTTTTAAGTATGCTTGATATTGATAACTACTATCTTCTATCATCTCAACATAGATTTCATAAATTTCATCTATTTCACCACTAGAATTTTTCTTAACTACATAGATTCTATTTGATGGGTCTCTAAAGTAATCTAAATAGAATTTGCTTAAGTTAATAAATGAGCCTTTAGAAGAACTTGGCATTGGATTATCGATGTTATATAAGTACACATCATTTGATATAAACAATTCATTACTATCACCATCAAGATTTTGTAATATATTACCATTCAAATAAATGCTATTAGATATTTGAGATAAGTCTCCTGCTCCGACATCTATTTGTTTAATATCTTGATATTGGCTACTATATAAATCTAGTTTATAGAAACCACTACTTCCTTCCCCACCATTGTAATATAGCATATTGTTTATTACAAAGTATTTATCTGCGTTGATTCCATCTAATTTGAACCATTCATATTCATACTCATTATCAACACTATCTTTTAACTTATAAGGGTATCTTCCATCGGCTACAAATGTTGTGTAAATGTCATCACCTTCCGATGTATATTGTGTAATTGTTACAAAATATTTATTATCATACAATACAACTGTAATTTTATTACTTTTATTATTTAATAACTGTAATAATTTTACATTTACTAACCTACTACGATTATAAGCATATTTATAGTCGCTTGCTAATGCACTTGCAGTTATTGTTGCAGATACTCCCATTAAACCATTTTCACTTAAGAATACAATATCATTGTTTAAGTTCTTTAATGTGCCATAGGTATTAGGTAAAGCACCTTCACCAATGTTTCCTACACTTAACGGATAACTTTCTTGGTAAGTCTCATACGAATCATTCAATACAATTTTATTGAATAATGCTCCTCTAAAGTAAATACTAGGTTCATTTACACTCTTTTCTTTTAATACCATTAATGAACCATCGCCCATAATTTGATAATCAGTTATCTTTGTATTAGATGTTCCATATGCACAATAATCATTTACACTAAAGTATGTTAAGTCTTGACTATCTTGTAAATCGACATCTTTATTACTTGAATAAATATTTCTTCTACTTGTATGATAATCGACATTTGGCTTATCAGGATTACCTGCTACAAATAATCTATTTCTATTACCTCCAGCTCCATACATAATTCCAAATGTACATTTATCAATTAAGGTCGATTCATTATTTCTATCATCACTATATTTAAGTATGATATTATCATCGCTTGTTGGTGGTAGGAAATCATATAGTAAACCTAATGACTCTTCACTTATATCGCCAATATACAATACATCTGTTTCAACACCATTAATAGTTTTCTTTGTATAGCCGTTTGTTGGTGGAGTACATTCTCCTAATGAACTAGCTATTGCGTATAAGTATATTTCTCCTGTTTCTTGTTGCTCTCTATACAATTGTAATTCCTTTGTAACGCCTTTACTATCTTGTATTGTTATTGATAGTTCAAAGTTATTTTGAAATATTGAGTTATGTTTAGCTTTATAAGGAAAATTATAGATTCTACTTACTTGCGATGTATAATCATTATATTTAGCCTCAATATTCGCACTTGCTAATGATGTCATTCCAATGATGATTTTACTAGACATTAAGTTAATATCATCTAGTGAACGTTGATTAATTAAATCATTCGTACTAAATGTAATACCTTTAATCACTGTTGGAATGTATGTATCTTCATCATCATATACTTTATAAGGTTTAATAACTACTTGGTTAGAATCATTTGTAGTAAACTTTAATACAATATAAGTGCCACATAGAATATATAATCTATCGTTTGCAAATATTGCAAAGGAAGGAGAGTCCTTAATACCACTTATGTTTGTAGATGTATCTCCTTCCACATTTGTTAATTGTATATAATTACTAGTACTATCATCAAACTTATCTAAATCCATAACTCTATAGAAATCACTACCGATATGTGCAATTATAATTTTTGTTCCTTTATAATTACATTCCCATATTCCATTGAACTCATATTCACTAATTTGCAAATATCCGTTTCTTTTTTGTAATACGTTATTCTTCTTTAAAAAATTATTAATTTCGGTAGCGTGATAATCAGTTATATTAAGTGCCGATGATGTATAATCAACTCCCATTAGTGAATCAACACTCATTGAGTTTAAATCTCTTTTTTCAGCAACCTTTGTGCTATATACATATCTTGCTATTACTCACCACTCCAGTCGTTTGTTATGTCTACTTGATATTGTGGTGGTTCATTTAAATTCCCATCATCATAATTAATCAAGTTTTGTAAGCCTTCATTTCTTTCAAGTTGTGCTAGCTCTGGTTCTAATTCTTGCCATAACTTTGATTTTGCTAAATGTGGAATTACTGACATACATATATAATCGGTTAATCCATATTTCGACAAGTCAATTGACATATCTAAAGCACTATCTTCATCTTCACTATATGTACTACCATTTAAATCGGCTTCCGTAAATACTGGAACTCTAGGGTAATATTCTACAAAGAACTCTTTAGCATTATGTATTCTTGCACTTAATTGTTTACCTGCTATCAAATTAGGTGTTTGAATTATCTTATCATCTACTGTAGTATAATAAGTTCTAAATACTCTATATATTTTAGGGTCAAATGTATCAAGTTTTATAGATATTGTCCTTACACTTTTATCAACAGGAACTGAAAAAGTTTGAATCTCGTGTTTTACATAAGGCAAAATATCTTGTATAGCTCTATTTATTTCCCTTAATGAGTTATTTAGTATGGCTCTATAATTCTCCGATTTCAAAAAACTTTGCATATTTGCCTCGTTCATTACAGTGTCATCTTGCTTTGTATAGTTTACTACTTCAACTATTAATTGCAATAATGTCATTTATATACATCTCCCTTTCTTTTTAATTTGGTTGCAGTCGTTAGATTCGAACTACTCTTTTGGCTAATAAAACCAATGTGCTACCTTTACACTACGACTGCGATATATTCTTGTATAATACATTACTATTATACAAGATTATTTCTAATAAATAAAGTATTCTATTTTAATTTTATTCCAAAACCTATTGCTTGTTTATCTTTAAAGTCATTTGGAATATCTTTTAACATCTCTCCACAACATTTCTTTTCATTCCATTTAAAGAATATTGGGTTTTCTTCATACATAAATAAGCCTTGTTTTACTCCTTCTAATACGATGTACTCAACATTAGGTATTTGCCATATTCCACCAATATTAGCCCTTACTATGTTTTCGGCATTTAAATACTCATCTTGATAGCCAATGCAAAATACTTTCTTGTCCTTTGTAATAATACTAATAAAATAATTTTTTAAGTTTGTTCTCATAATTTCTCCTTTTAAATATAATAAAAAGGTAGCATTAAAACTACCTTATTGTTTCCTAAATTAAAATTCTCTTACTTCATCGCCTCTATCAATAATTAAGCCTTTTTTCTTTCTTGCATTGAATTTTTGGCTTGCTTTGATAGAATCTCTTAATACTTCGTTTACAACTGTAGGCATTTCTACTTGTTCATCTAATTTAACTTCATATCTAACTCCATTTACAAATGCAGTCCTTGTAGTGAACTTTGGATTTGCTCCATCAGATGAAACTGTTACTGTTACTTTTGACATTATATTCTTATCCTTTCTATAAATTTTAATAAATATCAGAGAAGAGATATTTCTATCTCCTCTCTTATTTTAATACATTAAAGTTGATTATTCAACCTTTGTTTTTGCAATGTCTGCACCATTAACTTTCTTGTTAGTACTTGCAGTGTCACTAGTTTTAGTACCTACAACTTCAACCCATTCATATGTAGTTGAACCACTTGCAGATTTCTTTTCACATACATATGTCTTCATAGTATCTCTTGTCATTGCATAGTAACCAACATTTTCAGCTTTTGCGTCTAAGTCCATTGCTGCCTTATTTGCATAAATATACACTGTATTATCTCCTATAATTACTGGTGTGAATTTAACTTCTTGTTTGAATCCACTTCTTTCATTATCTGCAATTACACCATATTCAGTTGCATTATCGCCCATATAAATTGTGTACTTTAATACAGCTTCATCAAATGTAACTACACCACCATATCCATTTACTTTCCAACCAATTGAACCTTTTTGATTTAATGGGTCGTTTGTTCCTGCACTTCCAGGTTCTTTTAGGATAAGATTTGTATTTGTTTCATTAAATCCGATTTCAGCAGCTCCCCATTTACCATTTACTTTACCTAAAATGTAGCAGTCTGCAAATGTTGAATGATTTGTTGATTCTGCCTCGTATAAGTGAATGTTTTCACAAGAAATGAATGAAAATCTTAATAATCTTCCTTCTTCACCTGTGTAAACAACTTCATTTTGCTGACCTTGGTTAATTTCTACCCAAGTGTATTCAGTTGAGTTCTTTGTAAATGTTTGTAGTAAAGCTACTGCTTCTGGTGGAACTAATGCTGCGAAATAGTTTCCATTACCAGTTCTAACGTGGTTTCTCTTGAAGAAAGCGTTAATCTTTGGTAAATCGTTTAATACGATACCTTTCTTACCTGCAGTTCTCATAGCTGCTAATACTGCTGCTTTATTTGCTAAAGCACTAATTGCACTAGCCTCTAAACCTGCAAACCATACGTTAGCAGTTGTAGCAAGTAATTCAAGTCTCTTAATTTCGAAACAGTCTTTCATTGCATAACCCATTTCATCAGTTGCAATTTGAACGATGTTATCAATTGAGTAAACTTTTGAAACATCTGAATAGTAAATAACATCACCATAGTCATTGATAGTTGCTTGATATTCAGTCATAGCAAATTCATTTGGCTCTGGTACAACACCTTCTAGTAAAACTTCTTCTCTAGGTTTAATTCTAGCAGGTTTTCTCCAAGTCATAGTCTTTCCGTGATTCTTTGGCATAGGAATCTTTTCAAAGAATTGTGATAAGATATGCTCTTCTCTATAAGGCATTAATAAGTTACGTAAATAATACTCTTTATCTTCAATACTTTTAAAACCATCAAATGTAATGGCTTGTGTAGATGTAGCAATTGCATTTCCATTTTCTGTTGCCATAATGTTTTATCTCTCCTTTTTAATTAAATTATTGCAAGAGATTTAAAAACCAACGTGATTTCTTCTTCTCTCTTGTTCCTTTTTAAACTCTTCATCAGACATAGTAAGATAGTTAACTTTTCTATCACTATCATTACCATTGATTTGACTTCCAGGAGTGGCTAATGATTTTTGAATAGCAGCCTTTGCTAATTGGTCGGCTTTATCTGTAGATTCTTTATTAACTGCGTGGTTAATAAGATTAGCAACCGATTCATAAGCTGTTTTTAATGGAATACCTGCTCTAATTTGAGGTAAAATAGCATTTCGCCAATTTTCATCAGTTTCGATTAAGTTTTCTATGTCTACATCTTTGTAAGACTTTCTAAACTCACCTAGTTCTTCATTATAGCGTTTTGTACTTTCTTCTTTAGCAAGTTTCTCGGCTTCGATTTCTTTTGTTTTCTCACGCATAAATTTATTATAGTCGTGAGAATTTGTTGGGTCTAAACCTTTAGAATCCATTTCCTTCATATAAAGGTATTCTTGGACATCATCATCATCTTCAATAGCACTATTAGTATAAGGGTTTTTACCACCAATACCTTCTTTAATACCACTAAAGTATGATTTTTTCTTTTCAATTTCGGCTTCTTTTCTTAATTTAGCGTATCTCCTATTGTCGCTACGGCTATTTTTCTTTGATGTAGATTCGTTTTTCTCTTTACCTTGTTCATCATCTTGCGCAATAGATTCATCATCAGTAAATTCAACATCACTATCATCATCTTCAATTGTTTTGCCTTCATTGTTTACACTATCTTTTCCTACGTTATCTTGTGTACTTTGATTAGTTTCATCAATTTTAGGTTCATTATCGTTAACATTCTCTTTTGAAACGTTAACATTGTTCTCATTTTCTTCCATATAGTTTTTAGTTTATCCTTTCCGATTATCACGCTACTATTAGCGAATTACTATTTTTAGTATTAATCACGGCATAGTTACCGATTTTTTTATATCAAAGCGATAAATATTGTAATCTATCGCTTTTATACCTTATTTTTATTTACATTACCTTCACTATCATTTGATAGTATTTTCTCAACTGCATTGTCTCTTACTTTAACATCTTTTTGATGTGCAGCAATTTCATTTTGATATTGAGTATTCATTTGCTTATTTACATTAGCCATATACTTAATACCTTGATTTGCTCTTTCTAAAGTATTAGCCAATTGTTGATTTTGTTGCATTAATTGTGCATTAGCTTGTTGTAATTGTGAAATTTCATCTTGAGCTTGCATTTTAAGCAATGCTTTTAATTTATCTTTCATTGGTTCAACTAAAGGGCTAAATTCAATATACAATTGTTTATCGTGGAAACTAGCATTAGATAATGTACCATTTAGGAATAATGACTGTGCAAGGTTTTCTTGTATCATTTCACTATCTCTAGTGCCTTGCATTGCCTCTACTACAATGTGGAATGGAACGTTAGCTAATTCATTACCATTAAATGTTTCTTCGGCATACATTCCTGCTCCTTCACCTGCAATAATTTGCTCGGCTTCACTCATTTCATAGCTAAATGTAACTTCATCATAATACAATTTCATAAATAATTCAAGAGTTTTGCCTACTTCTTCTTCGTAAGCCCATAGTTTTTTTCTTAAAACGTCCATTGGCTTATCTGCTTGACTATTTAATTGAGATAAAGCACTTGCAGCAATATCTTTATTAGCAGTTTCCCCTGTATACAAGTCAGTTATTTGATTAATTGTTCTATGTAATGAGAAAATATCATTAGCCATAGTAATAACACCGTTAGCCATAGCAGACATTCCACCTAATCTCTTAATGCCATTACCAGCTCGTGAATAGTCTATAATAACTTGCCCACTCTTATCATTAATAACTTGATTTCTTAATGCGTCAGGTGAAACAACATATTTATCCCACGCTGTATTAATAACATTTAGTAATTGCATAGAATATAATTGGTTTATATACTTTTGTGTAGCAATAACATCTTTTAACTCTGAAATACCATAAATTGAATCATCACTATCATTTAGTACTAAAAAGTTAATAGGGTATCTATAAAACTTAATTTTAGAATACTTTTCAACAGAATTATCTTCTAATTCTCCTGTAGGCATTTCTATCCACTCTTCATCAGTTCCATCTTCACTCTTTACTTTTTCAACCTTATGTAATTTAGGATTCAAAGGTATATCTTTATAGATATAAGCTTTAGATGTAGCCAAAGTATGATATACTTCGCCATCTTTTCTATAGTATTCCAAATACGTATTAACTAATTCACTATCGTATTTTTCCATATTAAGCATAATTTCATCACTAGGCTTACTATCAGGAACTATTTTCATTCTTTCTTTAGGGTCTTTACACATCTTTTTCAAAGCCCCAACAGTTTTTCTACTTCTAATAATAATTCTCTTTTGAGCTTGAATATCTAAACAAGAAGCATTATCAACGGCAACATTATCGAAACTTAATATTTCTTCTCTAATTGCCCCAACAAAGTCTCCATAAGTACCATTTGCATTAGTATCATAGTACATATGTTGAACTCCTGTACCTTTAATAAGAGCGTCTTTAGTAATTTTCTCTCTATATCTTTCGTGGTGCATTTCTTTAAGTAAATATTTAGCAAAATGTGTCACTGTTGCAGTGTCTTGAGTAGAATTATTAGAGAAAAACTTTAAAGTAACAGGTGTAGAAGTTATATTTGCTACCTTATTATTAATTTGATACTTGCAAATATTAAATACAGCTCTAGGAATATTCTCTGTACCCTTTGCAACTGCTCCCCATTGCTCACCAATATAGTATTTTAATGCTTTTTGAGCAAATTGAGTGAAATTATTCTTCTCTAAATACGTTTGACACTTTGTAAAGTGTTCATAAGGCTTTGTGTCTTGTACATCAGTTGTATCAAGAAATTCTTTCTTTTCCTTTTCCATAGCGTTTTTTATTATTCATCACCCCAACTATATACACTTGTCATACCACGAGTCATCTCATCTTGTTCTTTCTTCATCGTATTCCTATCTTTTTCATTTAATTCCCCATCATTTGTCTTATTTTTACTATTATCTTGATTAAATATAGCATTTATACCATTATTTACTTCATTACAATAGTTTTGTAGGTTATTAAATCGTTCTAGTAACGCTTTATAAGAATGTTCAAGAGCGACAACTCTCTCTTCTAGTTTATCATAATCTTCTCTTTTTACAAATAGGTTTTTCTTATTGAATATCATCATATGTTAGATAATCGCCTCCATTACTATTTGAATCATCTTCCCCAAATAATTGCCTAAATTGTACCATCTCTGGGTCATATATATCATATTGCGTTTCTTCTAATAAGTCAAATGTTTGTTGTCCACTATCTCTTATATAAAGTGCAATACCTAAAGACATTAATAAGTCATCGTGTTGTCCTGCATTAGCTTGAGCCTTATCTTTTGTCCTTCCATCTATTGTTTTTACTACCCTTACGAAGTTCTCTGCCTCTATTAGTGTAGCATAACTATTAATTAATTGTGAAGATTTATTTACATATTCTATTAAAAAACTAATAACATAAGGTCTAGTTATTTGTGTTGTTTTAAAGCCATATCTCTTTTTACTACCTTGATTCATATCATTACCATCGGCTTGCATAACATACAAATTATCATAGCCTAATTCTAATAAAGTCGACATTACTTCAGGTGCAAAGTTAGTCTCGGAAGCTATCAAAGCATTATTATAATACTCCCCTATAGCATAAGCCTGACAAGCAATTTCCAAAGTAGACATATTTTGCATATGCAACGTACAAACCTGCTCACACGAACGATTATCAAGTACATTAATAGCCGTATAGTCACTACCATCTCCAGCAGGGTCAATAGCTAATACATAAGGGTGTCTATGTTCTACTGCCTTAAACAAAGTAATATACCCATTAATATTATCACTCTTCCACTTAATATCAAATGGCTTTCTTTGATGGCTATACTCATCATACTTTATTTTATACAAAAAATAGCCTTTATCAAATCTACCTAGATTAGCCAAATTCGCTTCATTAAGGTCTGCCTTACGCTTATTTATAGAGTTTAAGTCAAATATACACTGACCACTAGAAATGAATGCCTCTTCAGGGCAATTATGAGTATGAATACCATTTGCGTCGAACTCGTGGATTTCATCAATTGTAAGATTATAAGTATTTTCAAAGCCATCTTTTTCAACACTTATTACTTTTGTAACAAAATCATTGTTTGTAGCCCTTTGAGTTAATTTAGGTGCGTGTGACTTACTTCTTTTCCTCTTACCTACAAATCCTATTTTTTGATTAAACTCATATGCTCTAAATCCATTTAAAATCAATTCATTAGACATATAAGTATAGCCAGAACCATTTGTTCTTAAATTGGAAGTGTTTTTAGACATAACACCTAATGCTAATAAAAGTAACTGTACATCATTTACAAATTGTTTTTCCTTTGAAAAGAATACGATTCGTAAATTTCTATAGTCATTAAAGCCATCACTTTCAAACAAACTACTTATAAATGCTCTCACAACGCTCTCTGGTGAACGGAAAATACATTCAGGTACTTTTATATCTCTTCTTATTCTTTGGTCGCTTGGACACGATTTAATAATGCCTAGACGTTTGAAAATATCTTTTAAGCCTTTACAATAAATTCGTACTTCTTTACAGCCTTTATTCTTACCAATTAATCTTGTATGAGCTTCTAAATCAAAAACATCTTTAATATTCTTCAAAACATCTTGAACTACATCTTCATCTTGTGCGTCACAAGCGATAGACAAGCTATCACAACTATAACTGCCATCACCCATAAAGTAACCTAAAAACTTACCCCATTTTTCATCAATGGTAATCGTATGTTTTACACCTAATTCTTCCCACTCATACTTATAATACTCTTTAGACAACATCGGTTTAGACATTTGGATTAAATCCCCTTCTTTTAAACTGCCTAAATCAACACATTCTTTATCATTTACAAATATTGGGTGTTCATATGTGCCTCTTAACTCATACCCATCTAACGTTTTTAATTTATAGATTTGGTTTTGTGGATTTTTGATATACCTTTTTATCTTACCATATGTAGCTTCTTTAGCACATTCGGCTTCTCCAATTTTAATTAGACCTTTATTTGTGCCTATTCTAGTTTCATAGGTAACGCAACTTGGAAATTCTTGGTGGAAAAGGTTCGTATCACCATTACAAGCTAATTCTATCTTTCTTCTACGCCATATTAATTTCCTAATCCACTGTTCATACGGCATATCTTTTGTATGCTTATCTTTCTTAAAAATCTCAATTAGTTGTTTCTCTTCTTTATCTAGTGTAATTTCTTCATAATAATCACTCTCATACTTACTATCTTGAAACCAAGCAAAGAATATCGGATTCCACAATGTCTCTTGTCCATTATTTTTTCTTTCAACGGCTCTATCCCATAATTTCTTAAAGTTACCACAACCATTAGCCGTTGTTTCAATTATAACAATAGCGTCCTCTGTACAAGCACTTAACACACCATTCAATGTCTGCATTACATTCCCACCCCACCAGTCAAATTCAGACAAGTGAGCATATGTAAATGTTTGCCCTCTACCTGTGCCTTTAGCATTCGCACTCGCTACCATTACTTGCAATTTACTACCATTCGTTAATAACATCATACTTTGATTATCTTTAACTATAGCAGCATTACTTTTTAACCAACTTGGAAAATTCTCATATGTATAATGCGACATACTATACAATTGGTCACTTGCGTCTTGCTCTTGTGTCATTATAAACATACTTTGATTCGGATACATTACATTTAATGTCATTCCAAAATTCTCCGTAAATGTAGACATACCTAATTGTCTAGCTTTTAATATTAAGAAATAAGCTGGCTTCTTCTCCTTCTTACATCTCCTTATCTCTTCATACAATTCTTCCTGTGCCGAATTAAATATTAATACTTGGTCTTTCTTCTCTTTATTTATGATATGGCAATGTGTCTCCATTACCTTTCGTACATTCAATACCGCCATACTATACTAGAACTCTTCTTCCCCTGTTAATTTACTTAATTCAGCTTTTATATCTACATTCAAGTTCTTATTCTCTGTCCTTACTACATTCTCCCCTAATAACTGTTTTATCTCTATCATTTCCTTGACACTTATATTCTCCCTATTCACTAAATCTGCTACACACCTAGCACTTAATCTCTCATACACACTTACTCCCTCTTCATCAGTCGTACTAAATGCTTTTTGCAAACTCTCTGTAAGATTCATATTCCATTGCAGTTCACTTTGCTTCTTCATCTGCTTTATTATCTGCTGTTGACTCTTACTATAGTTGTCCTTCCTATATGCTATATTCTGTGCTATCTTAAACTCCGTATTATTCATCGGTACTAGTTCCGTTAGCACATTCCTATTCTCTTCCTTCTTCTTCCTCATTCTCTTTTACACCTCTTCTTATTTCATTCTAACACCCTTATATGAAAAAAGCAAATGTCTAATCCCACTCAAACATCTACTTTCCCCACACAATGTTATTTTTAGAAGGTGTAACCAATTTGGTATTCTCTTTTACGTGCTTTGATTACATTTCTATTATAAACTCTCTTCACTCCTTTGTAAATACTTTTATTAAACTTTTTTGTATCTCGAAATTTAATAATACTTAATTTTTGTGTTTTATGAGAGAGGGATATTATACATACAATGTGTACCCCACCGGTAAATCTCTCTATGGGGGGTATGGGTAGTAAAATCATCTATCAAATAAATTACACCACTAGTCAAGCATTAAAGGCTTTTAACATTCTTGCATTAAGTAACAGCTATTGCAACAGCTATTAAACAAGCACTAAATAACAACAACAATAGTAATTAAATGCTTGTAGTAAAGTTATTAAGTAAGTATTTAATGCGTGTGTGTATATGTGTGTATTAAGTACTAAATGTTTAAAAAGTGGTTATTTACTAAAATTGTTCAATATACACATTTATATAATAATAGTAAGTGTCAAGTACTTTTACTTTACATATAACAAAGTGTACATTATGTACATATTATACAAAGCATATACAATGTAAATAATATTTTATAATTCACTTCGCATAATGTATATTATGTATAATTTAAAAAGGCTTATATACTTAACTTAAATAATAAAGTTAGTAGTAATTTAAGTAATTTAATAACTATACTTATAAATATATATATAATATAGGTATCAAAAAGAAACTAAGTATATAAAACATACTATAAATAATATAAATAACAATAAAAAAAATTAATAGTAAATATAAAAATAATAAAAAATAATTATAGTAAAGTTAATAAAATAAGTAAAAAAGAATAAAAAGAAAAAAACATTTTTAATAAAAAATACGTTATTTAATACCCAGAAATAAAAAAAAGTGTGTAATAAGTCGATAATTTTAACAATTTTGATAAAATATAGTTGACTATATCAAAAAGAAGATTTAATATATAGGTGTCTCAAGGATAAACACCTTGCTAGACTTGCTAAAATTGAGTGAAAGCATAAACACTTAAAAACTTACAAGTTGTATAAAAACCTTGTTGAACTCTATGATATGAGCACTCTTTGAAAATTTAATAGTATATTTATATAGTAAGTGAATAAAATACAGATTGCATATTTCTAAATACTATTAGCATATTAATCAATAAAACACGTAGCAACCAAAGCAACAAAGGAATTAATGCGATGAGATTATTTTAATAAAATAATGTTAGCATAAGTAATACACACCTGTTACTTAAAGTAATTACATTATCTAAAAGACAAAATATTATTAGTATATATTATATATATTAATAGTATTTTAAAGGGTATTTTTAAAGGTAAATTATACTTTTAAAGTATCTTTTAAATTGCTATTAATTTATTAAATTAGCAATAAAAAAACATTTTATAGAGAGCGTAAAACGCAAAAGGAGAAAAAAGAAAATGTCAAATACTAGAAAAAATAATAATGTTGCTTTATTAAAAATGGGTTGTGATAACAATGAATTAAATCATAGAATCAGATTTATTTCTAATACTGAAATTACTTATAAAGGCAAACCTTGTACAATGTGTTGTGATTTTATGACGTGTACACCTTTTTATTTAACTAAGAGTAAAAAAACCGTTAGAGGTGTTGAAAATAGTGCTCTAACGCTTGACTTTCAATATACAGATGAAACAGGTTGTAGCAGGGCTGTTGTATTACCTGAAGCATTAAAAAATAAACTTGAATATTTAGAAGGTAAATATAGTCACTATTTAAAATACAGTTATAAAAACATTCTAACTATTATTAATTACTTTTACAAAACTAAATTTAATAATGTTGTATTGCTTGATAGCAATTATATTATCAACTTTGATTACGATACTTTTAACTCTGATATATTTTTTAAGCAAGAAAATATTAATTACATTTTAGACATGTATGACAAAGCTATTAAATTTCAGGAATTAGCAAGTTTTAAAATTAAAATGTTAAAAGATGGTAGCAAATATGATAACTCAAGTTATTATTATAATGGCAATTTATTTACTGTATTAATTCATTGGAATTGCTATAACGATATATTAGAATTTGATTTGAATAATTTTATTGATAGCATAGACAAAATGAAAGATTATGAAATACCAGTTGAAAAAATTAAAAATGGTAGAATTGAAAAGGGTTGTAATTCTGATAAACTTTATTAATAATTAAATAATGCTTTAAATCGCTTGTACGCTTTAAAATTACTAAATAGGTATAATTACACCTTGAATGCTAAAATTAAAGCGTACGAGCTTAAAAACGTTGTAAAATAATAAATTAAGAAATGGAAGGAATATAAAAATATGAATAAAATTGAAATCTTTAATAAATTAAATGCTTTAAATACTAAAATTAATAACTTTGAATTATCTGAACTATTAGAAACTTTAAAACGTGAAATTATGCTTGATGACATTAAAAATACTAGTGATAAAGAAAGAACTAAATATTGCTTAAATACTTTAAAAAATAATACTAAAACCCATATTAATTTTAATGGTTGCTTTATTGATGAAAATAATAATCAAATGATAACGGATTCTTATTTTTTTGTAAATCTTGTAGAATGCGATTTCATTAACGGCTTTAATAAAGTCGGTGAAATAGAAGAAAAAGCCTTTAAAAACTTAAAACGTGACTTTGCTTTATATCGTGTATATGAATATACACCAATAAAAGTTAATGTAAAAGATATATTAAACCTTGTTAAAATGAAAGAACAGCTTATCGGCTTTGATTTTATAAACGATGATGGTATTAAAAAAATAGTTTACTTTAATACTAAATTATTAAAAGACTTAATATATTTCTTAAATTTACAAAACAAAGAAACATTTGAATTACTTGTAAAGCACCCTTTAAAACCAGCTTATGTAGTAAAAGAAAATGGCTCTTATGGTTTAATTTCACCAGTTAAAAAGGATAATGGTTAACGCTCAACCTTTAAAAGCGTACTTTATTAAATAATTTAATTGAAAAGGAAGATAAAAAAATGGGTTATTATAGAAAATGGAAACCAAGTAAAAGTGCAATGAAAGAATTTGTACAACAAATGAATGTAATTGAACAATTTTGTTTAGAAAATGCTATTAGTTCATCAAGAACAAATGATAGTTATTATTTTACTATCAATAATCAAAATTATAGAGTTAGTAATCATAGTGTTGAAGCATCAAATGCTAATTCAAATGGTGCTTATCATGAAGATGGTAGAAGAGATGATACGATTTATATCCACGCTTCTAAAACTAGAATTATTGAAATCTATAACAATTTAAAAGATGGTAAAAAATTAGATGGTAGAGGCAATATTTTAAATTAATTGAAAAGGGGAAAAAATTATGAAATGTGCAATTTATTATGTTAATGAACATAAAAACAATGGTATTGATAATGAAGAAAAAACTTTAGAGTGTAAAACTCTTGGTATTGCTAGAAGTTATTTAAATAGTTTAAGTTATCTTACTAAAGATAAGTTTAAAATTAAAAAAGATAAATCTATTAGTTATTTTGAAATACGTTATAAAGAAACAGAAGTCGGCTATGATACCACTAATGAAAAGTGGTATGTAAAATAATTAAATTGGAGGGTATAAAATCATTATGAAAATTAAATTTGGTCAATTAATAGAAACTTTAAAAAATTCTAATCTTTTAGGTATTAGATTACTTGATGTAAATGGGCGTCTTATTGATGACACTATCTTTGAAAATATTTTAGAGTATGAAAGATATTATAATTGTAGTGTTATAAAGTTAGAATTTCAAAACGTTGAAACAAGTACTATTGCAGTTGTAACCCTTATTACTAATGCTTTACATTTTAAATATACTTTAAATGTTAATAAGGGAAACGATTATAAATACAAAGAATTTAGTTCAATTGAAGAGCGTAGTTTATATATTATAGAGTTATTTAGTTTGCTAGATAGCTTACATATAGATTATGAACATAATTCTAAAAATGATGAAGTAAATACAATTTCTAAAATATATATTAAGGGGGAATAAATTATATGTTAAGTGAAAAAGTATGGAATGAATTAGATAATAACGCTAAAAAATATTTAGCACCTTTAGTCGGTAAAACGTTAACCTTAAATAATACTTTATATATTATTACAAGGTATACTTTAAGTACTCAATTAATACTTAAAGATATTAACGGAAACGAAAAAATTGTATGGCTTGATGAAGTTAAAAACTTAATAAATGATAAAGGTGGTGAAAATTAATGATTACTAATTTTTATAGATATTTTGAAACGGATTTCTCAAGTAAACCAAAATTTATAGGCTTTAAAAATAGTAAGAGAACTAAGAAAGCTAAAAAATCAATTAAGAAAAGAGGCAAAAGGTAATTTATGGCAACAATATTTGACACAAAGGCTTTAAAAACTACAAAATTAGATAGTAAAACTCTATATCAGGGTGAAAAAATCAATGTTATTATAGTAAAACTTAATAATAATATATACGTATATGGTAATAGGGTAAAGCTTGTAAGAAATAAAAAGCGTTACAAAAGTCATATGAATTATGTTATTGTTTACTTTAATAATTATGAAGTCGCTTTAATACCTTTTAAAAGTATTAAGCAAATAGTAATTGTAGAAAAAGGTGAATACCATCAATAATTGATTTTAAAGCCGTAGAGAAACGTTTTTAGTTAAAAGGTAGAATTACACTAGAAATTGTAAAATCTTTCTCTGTCGGCTTTATTTTAACAAATATTGATATTTTAAGATATTAGAAAAGGAGAAAATAAAAAATGAAAGTTTATGAATTGTTAGATAGTATACCAGATATGGAGTTGTATTCAGGAACTGTATATACTACTGAATGGTGGTGTAGAATATTTATTGAAAAGTTTCAAGATGAGGGCAACACTGAAAATCGTGATAAGTTGAAATCATTAGTTGCAAGTGGTCGATTTAATTCAGCAATGAACTTTATAAGTGATTATTTCAATGTAAGCTTTGAAATATATGGATTAGCACCAACAAAGGTAATTTATTCAAAAATATTTTATGAAAATGCATTAGGCTGTTTGATGTCTGAAAAACTAGTATTAATTAGCAGTATAGATAGATGTAGACATCTATTTAGCAAAAAAGAGCAAGGCATTTTAGATAAGTATCGTAATGCTTTAGTTAATATAGATTACATAGTAAAGTATAATGAACCTAATAAAGAAGAAATCCAAACAATTGTTAAAACATATGAGTATATACTAAAGCATTATGGTAAAGCATTTGAAGATTTAAAAAGCAATTATAGAGCAAATAAAGGAAAAGAGGAAAAGAAAAATGACTAACGAATTATTAAAAAGTGCAATGAAAATTAATGAAGGTGTTAAAAAGTATGGTGATGTAAGCTTTACAGCAAGGGAAGTAATATCAATTATTAAAAACTTAAGTGTAAAAATAGTTGAATCCACTGACGAAGGAAATAAAGAAGTACTAGCTATAGTTACTTCCTATTCAGCAACTTTAATGGAAATGGTTTTAGAAATAGCCAAAGATGTAAAAGAAAGCGAGTCAAAAGGAGGAAACGCATAATGAGAACTAAAATTAATGATAATTATGCTTCAGCTGTAGCTAGATATGTAGCTAAAACTTATAAGAGAGTTACTATCAAACTTCGTAAAGATAGAGATATAGACATTATCAACCACCTTGAAAGCGTTGAAAATATTAATCAATATATCAAAGATTTAATTGCAAAAGATATTGAAAATAATAAATAACGTTATGATATTTAATAATATTGTTATTGCATTTTAAAACATTAAGGTGTATAATTAATTATAGAAAAGAGGTGATTAAGTAAATATGTATTTTGGAAATGTGGTAGCAGAAATGGCAAAACTAGGAGTTTCACAAAGAGAAATGGCAGACATTTTAGAAATGACACCAACAACATTTTCTCTAAAAATCAATTGTAAGAATGCTATTAAAACATTTGATATTTATGAATGTATTGTAATTAAAAATTATTTAAACAGTCTTACAAGCACGAAGCCATACACTTTAGATTACTTATTTAAATTGAACTATGAAGAAGATGAAAAGTAGTGCTATGACACTTATATGCGCAAAGAGCATTGATAAAATGACTATTGATGAACTAGACTTTACACTTGAAGAAAAATTAGCATTAAAAAAGAAATTCTGTGCATTAGGTTATGATTTAGATAAAACTATTGAGTGGTTGATTTTACAATTAAGAGATTTAGATGACTTATTGATGAAGTACAAGATTAAAGAATTTAGAAAAGCCAAAAGGGAGGGTAAAAAGAAATAGTATGGAAAACAGTGTATTAAAGTTAAGATTACTTATGGCTTTAGAAAAAGCAAAAGATAGTGATACTGAAAGTAGTAATGCTTTATATGAATTAATGAAAGAAGAAGTTAAAAGTAAGTTTAAATTCTATGTTGAAGATAGTGCTTTAGGTGACCACAACATTGAAGCAATTAACAATTTAAAAGATGTTGAAAGTTTTATCAAATTTGTTGAATGGAAAGAAAACCCAGAATTAATTGATTTCTTAATTATGTATAGAGACTATTTAGAGTATGTGTTAGTAGTATTAAAGGATTACGCAAATAGTTTATGAGATTACAATTTAAAACTAAAGAAGAATGGCTAGAAGCTAGAAAAGGCAAAATCACTTCTACCAAAACGGCTGCAATTCTAGGTTGTTCACCTTATATGGACAACGTTACTGCTTATAACCTGATTATAGGAAAAGAAGAAGAGCCAGACTTAAGCGATAATGAAAGAGTGCAACAAGGTAGTCAAGCAGAAGAACATATTAGAAGATTATGGGCTATATCACATACAGACTTTATCGTTGAAGATAATTCAGTAGATAGTTATGACTTATGGGTAAGTGATAAATACGACTACATAGCTGCTAGTGGTGATGGAAAAATAACTGAAATATCAACTAATAAAACTGGTATTATGGAAATTAAACATATATACGTTGATAGTAAAGCAGTTAGTGAACAGTATAAGAATGGAATACCACAACACTATTATGTACAATGTTTACAAGAAATGTATTGTAGTAATTCAGACTTTGTTATCTTTGTAGTATGTATGAATTATAGTGATGATTATACAGCTATTAAAACATATAGACTAGATAGAAAAGACTGTGAAGATGATTTAAAGTATGTAGAAGAGAAAGATGTAGAGTTTTATAACAACTATGTTGTTAAGGGTATTAGACCACCATTATTATTAAACATTTAATAGAGAAAAGGAGAGAAAAAAATAATATGGAACAAGCATTACAAATACAAGCAAAATACAATGGAGTTAACTATAACGGAGAACAATACGAACTAGTAGGATTTGATGAATTAAGAATAGACTTAAAGAATAGACTTAATAAATATAATAGTTTAGTAGTTACTGAAAATGCTATACAAGACGCAAAATCTGATAGAGCAAACTTAAATAAACTAAAGAAAGCTATTAATGATGAAAAGATTAAACTAAAAAAAGAGGCATTTGATAATTTTGAAAATCAATGTAAAGATTTAGTAGCATTAATTGATGAGGCAGTTGGTAATATTGATACTCAAGTTAAGATATTTGAACAAAAAGCTAAAGATAATAAATTAATGAAATTAAAAGATATGTGGGCAGGTAAAGAAATAGCAGACATTATCGAATATGAACAAATCCATAATGAAAAGTGGTTAAATGCAAGTGCAACTGAAGCTAGTATCGATAAGGCTATGAATGAAATCGTAGACAAGTATAATAGTGATGTTAATATCTTAAATTCATTCGTTCAAAATGATGAAGAATATAAATATGGTTATAACCTTTATATTAAAAGTTTAGATTTATCTAGTGTGATAACTAAAATTACTGATAGAAGAAACATTATTAAGGAACACGAAGAAACAAAGAATAACGTTGAAAACAGCCCTGCTACAACTGATTTTGTTAACTCTAGTATAATTCATACCTTGGGCTTTATAATCAATGCTAATCGCACTCAAATTAAAGCATTAAATGAGTTTATGAAATTCAATGGCATTAAATTTAAACAAATCGACAATGATGTAGTTCAAGAATTAGTAAATAACAATAAATAATTTTAAAAGGAGAAAGAATAAATATTATGGCAACAATTACAAATAAATTAGCAACAAATAAAAGACCTAACTTTTCTGTAGCAATTACTTTAGATAGTTATAAGAACTTAATTAATAGGTCTATTCAAGACCCTAAAGAAGCTCAAAAGTTCATCGCAGATATGATGTCTGTAGTTTCTACAAATCCTGTACTATCTAATTGTGAGGCAGGTTCAATTATCTCTTGTGGTTTAACTGCAAGAAGTTTAAACCTTCCATTATCTGGTGGTTTAGGCTATGTATATGCCGTTCCTTATGGAGACAAAGCTACATTCATCTGTGGTTATAAAGGTTTATTACAATTAGCTATGAGAAGTGGACAATATAGAAGAATTGGAGTAAGAAGTGTACACCAAGGAGAATACAAAGGGCAAGATGAATTTGGCGATGATGAATTTAGATTTTCACACGAATTTGATGACAAGCCAGTTGTTGGTTACTATGCTTACTTTGAAACTCTAAATGGCTTTAAAAAGACTGTTTACTGGACTGTTGATATGTGTCAAAGACACGCAAAGAAATATAGCAAATCTTATGGCACAGGTAAAACAACAGACTTATGGACTAACTCATTTGATATGATGGCTCAAAAGACTGTATTAAAACAATTACTTTCAAGATATGGTATCTTCTCTATTGATATTCAAAACGCTATTAAGTACGACCAAGCAGCTATTAACGTTGAAAATAACACTGTTGAATATGTAGATAGTGTAGACAATGTAGATGATACGCAAGAACTTAACAATTCAAAAACTACCGATAAAAAGGTAGAAAATGAAGATAAAGCACCACAAGAAAACAAAGATTTAGGCTTTGAAATGCCTAGTGAAAATGAAGAATATTTAAAAGATGATGAAGAAAATGCACAAGAAGAGTTGCAATTTTAACCAACATCGTTTATAATATGTAATGTAGTTATTTGGGTCCAGCTAATAACTATATATGGAAAACTGAATAACTACAATCAAAAGCATACGATTTAATTACTGGACCTAATTAAGTTGTGTGCTTTTAATTTTCTAAAGGAGAGAGAATATGGAGCAAGAGAACAAATATTATTGGATTAAACTAAAAACTGATTTCTTCAGTTCTGACCAAATTGATTTTTTAATGGCTCAAGAAAATGGTTGTAAATATGTAGTTTTGTATCAAATGCTATGTTTAAAGACTGCAAACAATGGTGGTGAGATGTCATCTAAAATAGGGGAAATAATAATACCTTATGATGTAAATAAGATTTCTAGAGATACCAAATACTTTGACATTGATACTGTTAGAATAGCTTTAGAATTATTTAAACAATTAGGACTAGTGTACGTTCAAGAAAATAATATATTAAGAATTGCAAACTTTGATAGAGTTGTTGGAAGTGAAAGTGCTAGTCGTGAAGCGATAAAAAAGAGAGAGCAAAGATTAAAGAAAAAAGTCATAGAATATAGTGGGGACAATAGTGGGGACAATAGTGGGGACAATAGTGGGGACACATTGGGGACAAATTGTCC